>Ga0307440_1001335_pt1 | contig 12042 bp, 10 predicted proteins | sample SalMarWE160410MG_FD_202150 | JGI IMG/M metagenome (GOLD analysis project Ga0307440, IMG submission 202150) | Salt marsh sediment microbial communities from the Plum Island Ecosystem LTER, Massachusetts, United States - WE1604-10 | ecosystem: Environmental > Aquatic > Marine > Intertidal zone >... | reverse complement strand
ATGCCGTGTTGTAACACGGAACGGTTCCGCATATCCCGCACGCGGTGAGTTTGTCGACGGCGCTGGTCGCCACGGGCCGACCGGTGGGAACACGAACCGTGGCAACGCCTTGGCGCGGAGGATCCGAGCCGAGCCGTGACGCCCGTGCCGGGCCGGGTATGCGGAAATACGGAAGATCGCCGCCTATCCCGCCTGGCGTGCGCCCACGCCAACAGCGCATACCGGCGCTCCGGCGGCACCCGTCGGACTGCCGAGGCCCGCGGACGCTGGAGGAGGCACGGGGATGGCGGCCCGATGACCGGCATCCCCGGTGCCCCCGTAGCGACAGGCTGGCGGTAGCTTGCTTCCAGGAGAAGGATTCGCGGCGAAGGATGTCGCCAGCGACTATTGGGGGATTGGGGGCCGGGCGATTGACCCTTGACAGCAAGGGCTCGACGGTGGGGTATGGCGGGGCGAGTGAAACGACTCTCCGCGACCAGCAACCTCAGGGGGGCCACCCGGCTGCAGGCCGGGCGAAAAGCCCTGTCTTTAGATGCGTGCCCGGTGCTCACGCTTGAGGTCCCCCTGCTTACCGTGAAAGTCGTCGCTAGCCCGCGTCGCTGCTGGGTTCGCTGATGTCAGCGCACCCGCTGCGCCGGGAGCGCCCCGTTAGCGTGAAAGACTTTCATGCTCCGGGGTGTCGGCGAGCCTGCATGGTCGTTAGCGCAGAGCCCTCGGTCGTCAAGACCCCCGAAGTCTTGGGACCGTTAGCGCCAGAGAGGGTACCCCGATGGACGACTTCCCGACAACCCGGTCGGGTGGTTAGCGGAGGAATGACGGCTCTTGGGAGTGCGCAGCGCCGACAGCACAGTCAGGTCCGGCTGGGGCCGGGTTAGAGCCCATGCTGTCGATGCGCGTCCCGTTGGTCCGTCTCCTGCCGGGGAGGCTGTCGCCTTTTGCGACAGCCTCTTGAGGGGGAAGGTCGGGAAGGGGCGTGGGCGGCAGGGGTGGCTGTGCTGCTTCGTTTGGCTCTCAACCCCCTCCTAACCTCCCCCCTGCCAGCGGGGAGGGACTTCAAAAGGGGCAGGACTCGGGGTGAGAGTGAGGGCGATATGTCGGAGGCGTTCTTGCCCTGCCTCTTCGCTTCCCCGCTCCGCTGCCTGCTGCCCGGTCATTTTGCCTGTGCCGTAAGCGCCACCAGGTACTCTGCGATATCCAGCGTGCCGTCTTTGTCCGAATCGGCTTCCTCAAACGCCTTCTTGGATCGCACGCCGGCCTTCTGCGCTTCCTTCCAGTCGAGTGTGCCGTCGTTGTCAGCGTTTGCGGCGGCAAACTGAATGGCAATGGCATCCGCAAACTCCTTCGTGTCCAGAGAGCCGTCCTTGTCGGCGTTTGCCTGATGAAACGCCTTGGACGTGATGCCGAACCTCTTTGCCTCGGCGAGGCTCACCGTACCGTCTTTGTTCACGTCCGCCTTCGTAAAAGCGGGCTGGATCTGGGCAGCCGACAGTTAAGTGCTGGCCCCATTGACTGCGATGCTCGCCATCGTGAGGGAGGCAAGTGCGAGTAAGCGGTTCATGTTCGGAGACTCCTTTTGTCTGCGGATGGTCGCGGTACGCCACGGACGGTGCACGCGATCACTTGCCTGCCCAGTCAGTGCCCGTCCGCTCGGAGGGTGGTCAAGCCGGGAAGGGGCAGTGCCCGCGTCCCGACAGCACAGCCGACCGAGCCTACTTCCAGAACTCCCACCAGGGTTTGGATTGGGGTTCGCGCGCAGGCGCCGGAAGCGGGTATGGGGATGGTTCCATCAGGGGCTCGGCAACGGGTTCAGGGTTCTCCGGCTGAGCGCTTTGGGGGGTCGACAGGTAGATATCGCCGCCGGGGCCCACCCGGTAGCTGTCCGACTCGGCAACCTCGGTGGAGGTCGCAGCCTGGGGCGACGCCTCCTCCGCCGCGCCGGACGGCGCGCCGGGGCCGCTCGGTGGGTGGGCAAGGTAGATCGCACCGCTCGGATCGACCCGATAGCTGTCCGAGTTGATATCCAAACCCACGGTGCCCGTGGTCCCGCTGAGCGTCGGAGCGAAATAGATCTGGCCGCTGGGGCTCACGCGGTAGTAGCCCGGCTGGTTGCCAGAGGCGGCACCGGCCCCTTCCGCGCGGGCCAGATAGATCTGACCGCCGGTGTCTACGCGGTAGGTGTCGGTAGTCCCTTCCGCGCCCGCGAGGCTCGTCCGGGTGACGGGCTGGGAGGAGAAATAAATCTTTCCGCTTGGGCTCACCAGGTAGACGCCGGCGGGCCCTGCGCCCTCGGAGATCCGGCCGCCAGCCTGCACCAGGTAGATCTCGCCGCTGGGATTCACCCGGTAGGTGTCGGAGCTGGCCTCCGCGCCGACGAAGCTCGTGCCCCGGATAGGCTCCGCGGAGAAGTAGATCTTGCCGCTCGGGCTCACCCGATACGCGCCGGAGAGCCCCGCGCCCGCGGCGTTGCTGCCTCCGGCGCGGTCGAGGTAGATCTCGCCGCTGGGATTCACCCGGTAGGTGTCGGAGCTGGCTTCCGCACCGACGAAGCTGGTGTCCCGGATGGGCTCCGCGGAGAAGTAGATCTTGCCGCTCGGGCTCACCCGATACGCGCCGGAGAGCCCCGCGCCCGCGGCGTTGCTGCCTCCGGCGCGGTCGAGGTAGATCTTGCCACTCGGGCTGACCCGGTAGGTGTCGGAGGTGGCCTCCGTGCTCGGCGCCGTCGCCTGCTGGACCGGTGCTGAGGAGAAGTAGATCTTGCCGCTCGGACTCACCCGATACTCACCGGACAGGTTTGCACCCGACGGGCCGGGGGTTCGGACCGGAGCGAGGACGATCTTTCCGCCAGGACTCACCCGATAGACGTCGCAGGTCGCGCCGGAGCCCTGGGCCTGCGATTGGGACGAGACAGCCGCGCTGCCGGCAACAGGCCCGGTCTGGGGGGTTCCACCCGCTTGCGCGCTCGCGGGCACCGCAGACGTGCTGCCTGCGGGAGAGGCGGTGGGGGCAGGCAAGGGAGCCCCCTGCCCCTGCCGCCCGGCCGGACGCTCCGTCCCACCCGCTTCAGGCCCGGCGCCCCCGGCTCGCTGGCCGGTTGCCCAACCGATGGGCACCAGAACCCACCCGTCTCCCGGAATCGGTCTCCATGTCCAGCGGTTTGGTGTCCCCGCAAGGCGCAGCTGGCCCGACAGGGACATGCCGTCTCGCATGCGGTGACCGCCTGCCCAGCGGTGCTCCACGGCCGGCACAAGGTGCGTATAGGCCCGGATTGCGGTACCTGATGGTTCCAAGGAGGCGTTCTCGGCAAGGGCGGGCACTGCCGCAACCGCGCCGGATAATGCGACCCCCGCGGCGGTTGGAAGAGAGAGACTCTGGAATTTCACGATCAACCCTCCTGGTGTGGCTCAAGGTAGAGGCCGTTCCGCTATAACCTCCGCAGGCTGCGAGAAGGATGCCAATGTCCGGAACCTCCCTAATCCAGGTGCTCGGCGATGGTCCGCGCAAGGAAGCCGAGCCTCTGCTCCACCGCCACCGGCCGCAGGCAAAGGTAGTTGATCGATCTCTCCCGCTCGTCGAACACCCGCTGCTCCAGCTCCAGCCGTCTCTTGAGGTCACGCATCTGCTGCTGGGCAGCGGGGCTGGGGTCCTGCTCCAGCCGAACCATCTGGTCCAGCTGGTTGCCCAGGTCCTCGGCCCGCCGCGCCTGGTCCCGGGAGTAGCGCTCGATCCCGTTGATCAGCGTGCGGCGATCCGCGTTCAATGTCTCGAGCACCCCGGCGAACAGCAGAGTCAGCATGCGGTCCTTGTCCCCGCCCTTCTCGGAGGCAGCAAAGGCGGCGATGGCGGCCTTCGCGCCCTCCTCGCTGAAGCCGGGGGAAGAGACCTGAGCGACGAGCGCCGCCACGGCCGGCACATCCCGCCAGGCATGCCGGAGCTTCTCCACCGGCGGACCGTCCCAGACCACCGCGGCGGAGATCTCGGGGACCAGCGCCTGCTCGCAGGGCCAGTCCGGGTTCTTGTCTGCCGGCGGAGGAGGCACGCTCGGGACGGGGTCTGCGGCCATCGCGCACGTCAGTCGGGCCACAAGGAGGGCCGTGAGCAATTGCCTTGGTAGGGTCACTGTTGCTGCTCCGAGTTGTAGACGCGAATTGAGCCGAGGCGCTCAGACGCCCTGCTTGCGGGTCATCATCCCCCGCCCCGGGTCGTAGCCGTAGAGGGCGGCCCCGAGGAAGGCGGCGAGTGCAGCGAGCACGCCTCCCAGTGCGATCCAGTTCATCTGGTCGTAGAGGGAGAACCGGATCAGCTCCACCGCCCAGGTAAAGGGGTTGAAGCGGCAGATCTCGTAGAGGGCGACGCTGGAGTCGCGGATGCGCCACAGGGGATAGAGGGCGGAGGAGGCGAAGAACATGGGGAAGATCACGAAGTTCATCACCCCGGCGAAGTTCTCCAGCTGGCGGATAAAGGAAGACAGGAAGAGCCCCAGGGCGCCGAGCATGAGGCCGCAAAGAAGGAGCGCGGGGAGTACGTAGAGATAGCCCATCACCGGCGGCCGCACGTCCCAGAGCCAGGCGATGGCCAGGAAGACGTAGACCTGGATGACCGCCACCAGGGCGCCGGCGGCCAGCTTGCTCAGCAGGAGGTACCAGCGGGGAAAGGGGCTCACCATGAGCAGCCGCATGCTCCCCATCTCCCGGTCGTACACCATCGAGAGGGAGCTCTGCATCCCGCTGAAGAGCAGGATCATGGCTGCGAGCCCCGGGATGATGTACTCCTCGTACAGGATGTAGGTGTGGTACGGCGGAATGATGGAGACGCCCAGGATGGAGCGGAAGCCCGCCGCAAAGATGAAGAGCCAGACCAGGGGGCGCACCAGAGAGCCGAAGAAACGCTCCCGCTGGTGAACGAAGCGCAGCCCCTCCCGCACGAGGATACCCCTGAGACACCCGAGGTACTGGCCCGGCGTCACGTCGGGTCGCCCCCCGTGAGGCTGTTGAAGGCCTGGTGCACGGAGTGGGTGGAGGTCTCTGCCATGACCTGCGCCGCAGTGCCCTGCGCCCGCACGGTCCCCTCGTGGATCACCACCAGGGCATCCTCGGGGCGCACCTCGTCCACCAGATGGGTCGCCCACAGGACCCCTACCCCGTCCCGGTCGCAGCCCTCCCGGACCTGGCGCAGGATCGCCTGACGGCTCTGGATGTCCAGCCCCACCGTGGGCTCATCCGCCAGCAAAAGCCGGGGGCGATGCAGGAAGGCGCGGCTCAGCTCCAGCCGTCGCCGCTGCCCGCCGCTCAGCTCGCGCGCCTTGTCGTTTGCCCGGTCCGCAAGGCCGATGGCCCGCAGGGTGCCCTTGACCTTCCCGCCTACCTCCCGTCGGGGCAGCCCGTGCAGGGCGCAGTAATAGCTCAGGTTCTGGTGGACGGTGAGGTCCAGATCGAGCGTGGGCTGCTGAAATACCACCCCGAGATAGGAGAGCGCCCGCCGGCCCTGCCGGCGCACGTCGTGGCCGAAGATGCGGATGCTTCCCGCCTGGCACAGAAAGAGCCGCGTAATGAGGGAGAACAGGGTCGTTTTGCCGGCCCCGTTCAGCCCAAGGAGGACACAGAAGCGACCTTCGGGAACGGTGAATGAGACCTTTTGCAGCACGCAGCGGCGCGGATACGCGAAATCGACCCGCTCGATCTCCAGGGCCACCGTGGTCGGCACCTCTCGCGTCATGGGGCGACGACGACCCCCCAGGGAAGCCGGCCCACTGGGACGGACTTGATGGCACGCAGGCGGCGAACATCGATCACCGACATGTCGTTGCTCACCCCGTTGGTGGTGAACAGGAGCTTCTCGCCGGGGGAGAAAGCGAGGTTCCAGACCCTCTGCCCCACCAGGATGTACTTCTGCACCTCGAAGGTCTTCGCGTCGATGGCGGCCACCCGGGCCGCCGGCCCCAAGGCCACGAAGGCACGCTTGCCGTCGGCGCTGATCCGGATCCCCACCGGCTGGATCGACTCGCTGCGCAGCCCGGGGATGGCGAAGCGGAGCTTCTTGATGACCCGTTTCGTCGGCACGTCGATCACGCTGACGGCCCCGCCGATCTCGGAGGACACCCAGACCTGTTTCCCGTCGGGGGTGAACTGGGCGACCCGCGGTCTCTGGTACACCAGCACGTTGGCCTCCACCTGCCGGCTGACCAGGCTGATGAAGTGAGCCATGTTGGTGGTCTCGGAGGTGTTGACCAGCCACTTCCCGTCCGGGCTGATCCCAAGCCCCTCGGGCTCCACGCCCACCTGAATCTCGCCCACCTTGGTGCCTTCGTCCACGTCGATGACGGTGACCATATTGTCGTCTTCGTTCGCGACGTAGAGGAAGCGCCCCTTCGGGCCCAGGGCGAGCAGCTCCGGGTCCGGTCCGGAGGGCAAGGTCCGCACGACCTTGAGGCCCGCGAGGTCCATGACCTCGATGTGATCCGCGTCGCTGGTGCAGATGAAGAGCCGCTTGTTGTCCTTGCCGAGGACGATCCCCCGGGGCCGCGCCCCGACCGGGACCTTGGCCTGCACCTTCAGGGTGGCGCCGTCGACCACGGTGATCTCGTTGTCCTTCTCGCTGGAGACATAGATAGTGTAGGCGTGGGCCGTCGGCGCCCCGGAGGCCCAGAGAGCGACAGCCCCCAGCAGCCCGGTGAGGATTCGTCGCACCGCGACGGGCACGAACGAGCGCGACGGGGAGACCCTTGCCCCCGTTGCTGTGAGACCTTCAGAGCCGAGGCCGCCTGCCTCGTGGGAGGCTGTCTTCATCCGATGACTCCATAAGCACTGGGTCCAATTTGTCCTCTCACCTTCCCCGGCTGAGCTGACCGCGCGTACCGCCCGTCATCCGCCGCACGAGACCTCCGGCCGGTCATAGCCCAGAGTGTCCAGGTTGGAGACCGGATGCAGAAACCCTTGCTGCGGGGAGACCGAGACCAGCAGTCGCGGCGACACGATCAGCAATGGCTGGCGAAGCTGGCCGTTCCAGTCGCGGTAGGTCACAGGCACCCCTTTGAAGGCCCCGAGCTTGAAGTCCGGACTCAACAGATAGTCGTGGAGCTTGCGCGCATCCCCGCTACCGGTACGGGTAGCCCCCTCGCCGATGCTGCGCACCGCCACCCAGGCCGCGTAATCCCCGGGGGTCATCCAGCGCCCGGTCTTCTCATGGAAGCGGCGCTGGAACTGGGTCGCCCCCCACTGCTCGTGGACCCTGCTCCAGGCGGTGGCCACCAGGCCTTGGGTACCCCCTACCGGCCGCGGCCGGTAGGTGCGGTAATTGAGATACTCGCCGAACTCGTCCCGCTCGTCGGCGACCAGCAGGATGTCGTAGTCCCCCACCTGGGTAAAGGCGTTGACCTCCTGCTGCTCATGGAAGTGCCCGGAGTCCGTGCGCCTGGCGCCCGCCTGAAAGGTCCAGGGCTTCTGCTCGTCGATCTTTCCGCCGAACCGCTTCGCCGCGCGCTTCAGCGCGTCCGCATACGCCTTGTCCTCCGAGTGAGGTCCCGTCACCAGAAACCAGTGCGTCCAGCGTTTCCATGCCAGGTACTGGGCCAGGGCATCCGCCACCATTGCCCGGCTCGGGATGGTGTGCAGCAGGTTCGGACGGCACTCCCTGAAACGCAGCGGATCGTCGGGGGAGCCGACGTTGAAGAGGAGGCTGTCCTTCGCCTCCGGCAGGTCCGCGACCTTCAGCAGATCCTCGGCAGGGAGGTCGAGTAGGACGAGCCGAATGCCTTTGTCGTGAAGCGATCGGAAGGCGGCCGCCGCCGACTCTCCCCGCTTGATGTCTAGGGTGGAGAGCTTGAAGTCTTGGCCGGTAAAGCGACCGGTAGTGTCGTTGTCACGGATCCCCTGCTCCGCCCCCGCGACGACCTCGTCGACGACAGCCGGCTCCAGCGAGGAGAGTGGAATGTGCTCCGGATGCTCTTCAATGATGAGGCCGATGGGGACCTGCAGCTGTGCCGCCCAGGGCATTGACGGCAGGACCAGCAGCCATGGGAGAAGTATCCATGCCCGCCGCATGGGGCCTCGTGGTTCCATTAGAGTCCTCTTGTCGATGGGGGAAACGGCCCTCAGCCGGCTTGGGAAGGGCCTCGCGCAAAAAGGGCAAGTTTTGCGCCAGCGGCTCTGGCCCTCACGCAGGGGCATCACCCCGCTCCCTGCCCTTCCGGGCCTTTCGCGGAAGGGCGGAACACCCTTTGCTAACCTGTTCAGGGTCTCATGCGGAATCCCGGTCATGCGTGGAGGTGAGACAGTGCGTGTCACTTCTGACACGCACTGTCGCGGGCGGCCGGCGGCCATGTTCCGCTTGAAAAGCGCTTACCTGACCTGTTCGTCAACTGAATCCTAAAGAGTAGGGAACCGGACCATGCAAAAGACCAGTTTTCCAGGAGATTCCGTGCTTCGCCGCCATTTCGAGTCCGCGATCGAAATGAGACGCGCGGAGTGGATAGCGCTCCCGCCCACCGACTCGGTCCTCCGGCGCCACTACGAGCAGATGCGGAGTCCGGCCGCACCGGCACCGGCACCGGCACCGGCACCGGCACCGGCACCGGCACCGGCACCAGCGCCGTCTGCGCGCGCAACCGCTCCCCGAACCGAGTCGCCCCGAGAAGGCGGATTGTTTGCCTGGCTGGGCAGGCTCTTCCACGGATAGGATCAGCAACCGGTCAGGTCCGCGGTCGCCAGTCTTCGGCGGCCGCCACCGGTCAACGGGCGCGGGTCCGCTGGCATCCGTATTGCTTGATACGGCCGGGATACAGCCATTGATTTGCAGGGGGGAGCGACCCTGCCCACCGAGACCCGGCCAAGGCAGGACGCGACCCTCGCGCCCGTTCGTCCGGCAATCCATATTCAAGGAGACGATTCCCTGATGCAGCCCCCGATGCGCAGCTATGCGGCGCTTGCCGCCTGGCTCTTGTTCGCTCCACCGCTTATGGCAGCTCCAGAAACAAGTGGGCCGCAAATCAATGAGGGACAGCGGCTCGTCTTCATGAACGACCTGATGAGCGGCCTCAAGACGGGCAGCGTCCTCGACTACACCTTCTCGCACCATGACCAGGACACCAAGGGATTTTCCGGCTCCGTGAAGGTCACGGTCACGGATGTGCTGAAGGACGGTCACCGCGGCCTCGCGTTCGACTTTCTGACCGGGCCGCATCACATCGACTTTCCCGCGACCAAGTCCTATAAAGGCAACCCGATACCCATCCTCTTCCTCGAGCAGGACATCGCGGAGATGGCCAGGAGCACGGACGGTCGGGCGGGCTACTACCAAAGTCGCATCCGCAAGGCCTTTCTCAAGCCCCAGGTACACCCGGTCAAGATCTCATTCGAAGGTAAGGAAGTGCCGGGCGTCGAGGTCAGCGTCACCCCGTTCGTCAACGACCCCAGCATCGAGCGCTTCAAGGCCTACGCGAACAAGCGCTACGACTTTCTCTTCTCGGACCAGGTGCCCGGCGGGGTCTACGAGATCCATGCCGTCGTCCCGGGCGGCAAGGGCGGTCAGCCGGTGGTGGACGAGCAGTTGAAGTTCCAGAAGCTGACGTCGGCGCAGGGCCACTGAGCGGCCCGTGTTTCGCTCACCTTGTTGCCTATTTACATAGAATTTGCCATCGGTTGCCAGATATTCCTGAGATAATTTCTGACGGTACCTGGCGGCCTGCCAGGGGCACCCCCACAAACACCGAAACGACCGGAACCGGACGGTCACGGGTCCACGGAGGAGATAGAAACCATGCGAAGCAACAAGTACCTTTCGGCACTCGCCGCGCTGGCCCTCGCAGCGGCAGCGCCGGCCGCGGCGGACACGGCCTGCCCTGATAAATCCAAGTCCGCCGCGCGGGAGCCCTACCCGACCGCGGAGCTTGCTGACTACGTCGTCAGCTGTATGGTGGCCAACGGCCAAACACCGGAGATGCTGCGCAAATGCTCCTGCAGCATCGACTTCATCGCCGCGGCGATCCCGTTCAAAGAATACGAAAAGGTCGAGACGCTGCTGCGCCTGCAGCAGGTGCAAGGGGGAGGACGCGCGACTGTCTACAAGACCTCCCAGTGGGCCAAGCAGGCGATCGCGCACTTTCGCGACGTGCAGGCGGAGTCGACCCTGCGCTGCTTCTGAGGACCGGGCTGTCCGGCGCCGTGAAGGATAGGATTGAACCCCAGAGACGCAGGGCAGACCGCTTAAGAAGACGCCGGATGCCTTCCACTTGAACCGTTTTGAGGCCCTCGCCCCCCATCTTTTGGTGCCTCCCAACAGCCGCAGACACTGCGGCTTACCCCCTCGGCCCCTTCCCCATTGAGGGGGAAGGTCGGGATGGGGTGGGCCTCTCAATGACACGCGGGTGCCAACGTCAGACACACCGCGGTCCGCTGAGCCCCTCTCTTCTCCGTGCCTCTGCGTCTCTGCGGCTCGATTTGGCACCTCGGAGACCGGAGACCAGGCGCCACGACCGCTAACGCCTATCCCCCCGCATTCGCCTCGACCTTGAAGCTCTTCGCGTACTCCATCCCCGTCGAATCCTTAGCGTAAACCGTCAATAACCCAGACGGTTGCGGTATGAAGTTGAAGCGAATACTGGGGTCTTCGCTGATGGAGATGTTGGTATCCGCGGTGAACAGGGTCTCCCCCTGGTAGCTGACCCGAATGGTCCGGATGAAGTCCGCGGGGATGAACTCGCGTGAGACCTGGTCAAATTGGAGGCCGGAGCTGTTCGGGTGCTTGATGAGGAGCTGGGCGGTGATCTCCTGCCCGGGCTTGAACGCCTCCGGCAGCACCAGCTTCATCCGGCCCCGCTGAGCCGCTGCCGCCGCCGGGTCCTTCAGGGAAGGCGCCGAGCAGCCCCCGGAGGCCTTGACGAAGTTGGCCGTCATGTAGAGCCCACCGTCGTTGCTCTCCGCGATGGCCCGGATGTTGGTGTAGGCATTGACCCGCACCCGAGTCGATAAATCATGCCAGGGGCGGGCCGTCGGGAAGTGGATCACAGCGGCCACGGGGGACGGGTTCATGTCGATGACCAGGTACAGCGTCTTGATGAAGCGGCCGGGGCTTTGTCTGAGCTCGGCGCGGATGTCGACCGGTACGACCGCCGCATCCATGGCGCGATAGGGGGTCTTGAGGGCAACGACGTTCGTCCCGTCCTGGACCCGACGATCGCCGAACAGGGAGGTCTTGATCTGGGTCCAGCGGGCCTGTCTGTCGTCCGCCCGAACTTGGGTGCAGGTGAGGAGGACACCGGCGGCGATCAAGAGGGCGGCCGCCATCAGGCCCCACCCTTCCCTGCCTGCCTGTGCCGATTCTGGAACAGTTGTCATGAGGCTCACTCAGAGTTGAAACAGTGACACCCCGCGACCGGCTGCAGGCAGCCCGTCCGCATGGCACCTCCCCCCGGTCCAATTCCGATGCCAGACATCCAAAACGGGATCCCTTATCCCCCCGCGGTTCTGGCCGGCGGCCCAGTCCCCACCGAACACCGTTCCATCCGAACCGCAGGACATAGCGTAAAGTCGCGCGCAGCGGGCTCGGAATCGCTCTCGCCCCTCGGCAGCGGGCCGGGACGGGGGAAACGGCCATGGCAGCGGCGACTCACAATTCTCCGAGGTGGCGCTGGCGCCATGGCCGTTACCACAATCACTCCCATTCCAGCTCGACGAAGGCCGCTGTGATGTTCCGGCCGTTGTACGCGTCGAACAGGAGCCAGTTCGACCGCTCCTGCTGGGCGACGCCGGCGACCGCATCCTCGATGGTGCCCCGTTGTCGAATCACCTGCCGGACGCCGTCCGCCACCGCCTCCAGGTAGCGCCGCTCATCCGCCAGGGCTGCGCGCCAATCCGCCGGCACGGGTCCGTGTCCCGGCACCACCCGTTTGACCTGCAGCCGGGTAAGCGCGTCGATGACCCGCAGCCAGCCAAGCACGCTGCCGTCGACCACCGGGATGCAGTTGACGAACAGGAGGTCCGAGAGCCAGAGGGTGCCCGTGGCACCGTCGAGCACGCTAAGATCATTGTTGGTGTGCGCGGTGGGATAGGC
>Ga0307440_1001334_pt1 | contig 12044 bp, 11 predicted proteins | sample SalMarWE160410MG_FD_202150 | JGI IMG/M metagenome (GOLD analysis project Ga0307440, IMG submission 202150) | Salt marsh sediment microbial communities from the Plum Island Ecosystem LTER, Massachusetts, United States - WE1604-10 | ecosystem: Environmental > Aquatic > Marine > Intertidal zone >... | reverse complement strand
CCCGGGGGGGAATCGGTCGCTTACCGTGAAAGTCGCGCGCAGCGCGGTCCAGATCCCCCTTGCCCTCTGGGAGAGGGTCGGGGTGAGGGAAACGGTCATGGCGGCAGTGCCTTACATTCTCCGGGGTGGCGCTGACGCCATGGCCGTTCCCGACCAGCAAGCTCAGCGCGTCGCCCAGGCCGAGCACAGGGTAGCCGAAACGGTGCAGGAAGCCCATCTGGGCCGCGAACCGGCGATGGTCGCAGTAGTTTGCCCGATGTGCCTTCATGGGGGCGAACTCGCCCACCTGGTGATACATCAGAATCGAGATTCGGGCAGTCATGACGCAGTTCCGTGGGGCGAGGGTCGCGGGCGGAGACACCAGGCGCGGCGGGGAGTCAGCGACGCGGCTCACGCCCCTGCGAGGTGGCGGTAGAGCTCCAGATATTGGTCCATGATGGGCTCGCGTCCGAACTCGTCTCGACACCGCTGGTGACCGCGCGCGGCCAGCGCCGTTCCGAGCCCAGGGTCGCGCAGCACGTGCTCGATGCCCTGTGCCAGTGCGTTCGGGTCGGCACAGGGCACGCACCAGGCGTCCTCCCCGTGGCGGGCGAGCTCCTGCGCACCGCGGGAAAGGGTGGTTACCAGGGGTTTCGACCAGGACCAGGTCTCCAGAATGACGTTGCCCAGGGTCTCTTCCTCCAGTGACGGAAAGACCACCAGGTCTGCGAGCTGATAGAAGGGACCGGGCTCGGTGCGCCATCCGGCCCAGATGACCCGGTCGGCGACGCCCGCGTGGAGCGCGTGGGTCCGCAGCCGGTGCCCCAGAACCCCGGCTCCCAGCAGCACCAGGCGCACTGGGCGGCCGTCGATCGCTGCCGGCAGACGCGCCAGGGCTTCCAGCAGATAGCGGTGTCCCTTAAAGGCGACGAAGCGGCCCAGCGTCATCAGCACCCAGGCATCCGCCGGCAGCCCGAGCTCTCTGCGGACAGCCGCCAATGTGTCCGTTGCGACCGGACGGGGAGGATCCGCGAAATTGTAGATCTGGAACACCCGGTCGGCCGGCAGCCCATTGGTGACCAGCCAGTCGCATAGCCTCTTTGTGTTGCCGATCCAGGCATGTGCCCGGCGGTAGGGGTGGAGCTTGTAATAGCCGCCGAGGCGGGCGATATGTATCGGACCGTCGCGGGGCAGCCGGGTAAGGCGGGTGGCCCGCCCCATGTAGGTCTGCACGATGTCCGGCTCGCGCTGGCGGATCAGGCGGGAGACTGCGGCACGGGAAATGGGATCCCACACGGTCAGGAAGGGGAGTCGGTGGACCGGCAGGTCAGGAAGGTCCCCATGGTCGAGCTGGCTCCCGGCGCGAATGGCCAGCTCCGCGGGTGCCCCACGCTCCGCCAGGGCATTCCCGAACCGGACAAACCAGCGTTCGGCCCCACCCAGGGCCTTGCTTCCCACGATCTGGAGGCTGCTGGGGGCGCTCAATGCCGGCCCTCCGAGACCAGCTCCCGGTAGACGGCCAGATTGCCCTCCACCATGGCGTCCACTGAGAACTCACGGCGCATCAGCTGCTGGCCCCGCTCCCCGAGTCGCCGGGCGAGCTCCCGGTCTCGCAGGAGGGTGGAGACCGCCCGTCCGAGCGCGGCAACGTCCGCTGGCGGCACCAGCAGGCCGTTCACTCCATCCCGCACCGCTTCGGGCATCCCGCCCGCACCGCTGGCGATGACCGGTACGCCGGCGCTTGCGGCCTGCAGCAGCGAGACCCCGAGGCCCTCCATGGTGGCGGGATGCACCAGGAGCTCCAGGCAAGGGAGGATGTCGGGGAGATCCTTGCGGAATCCCCCCAGCAGGACGTGATCTCCGAGACCTGCAACGGCGATGCGTCTTCGCAGGTCGTCTTCCGCCGGGCCCTTACCGAAGAAGACGACGCGCACATCCGGAAATTCGCTGAGCACGGGGGGAAGGGCCTCGATCAGAAAACGGTGTCCCTTGCGCTCGATCAGTTGGGCGACGACGCCGACCAGTCGGGCCTGCGGAAACACTCCGAGGCTTGCGCATACTTCGGTCCGCCGGCAGGGCCGGGCGAAGCGCTCCCAGTCCACCGCACTTCGTACCACCCGGAGCTTGGACGCCGGGAGTCCTTCGGAAAGGAGGACGTTCCCGATTCCCTGAGATATCGCGATCACCCGGTCGTGCAGCCGATATTTCAGGGCCACGGCCCAACGATGCTCCGGGTTGTCCTGCCGGCGGGAGTGCACGACCGGGATGCCTTCCATGCGGCAGGCGATACCGCCCATCACGTCCGCCCCGATGCGGCTGTGCAGGTGCACCAGGTCCGGCCGGCAGGATCGGATGCAGCGACGCAAGCCGGAGACGATTCGCAGATCCAGGTCGCCCGCCATGGACATGGGATACAGGTCCGCAAAGGGCGCCGCAGCCCCCGCGAGCGCACTGCCCTCGGGGCAGACCAAGGTGCTCTGGACCCCCCGCTCCTTGAGCCCCCGCAGGAGGTACAGGACCTGCTGCGCACCCCCGTAGAGGTTACGGCCGCCCTCCACGTGCAGCACTCTCACGGCATCCGCCCGACGAGATCGCGAGAGGCGGTCACGACCTCGTTCACTTCGATCGATCGCATACAGGTGAACTGCCCGTGACAGGTGGGCTTGCGCCGGCAGGGTGAGCAGGGGAGGGGATGATAAAGCACCCGCGCATTGGCGCGGGTGGTGTTGCGATAGGGACAGGTCGAGCCGAAAAGCAGCAGCGTGGGGCGCCCGAAGGCGATGCCCATGTGGCTCAGGCCCGTGTCCACGCCGACCACGAGTCTCGCGCGATCAATAACGGCAGCCGCCTGCAGCAGGGATGTCTGTCCGGTCAGATTGACGAGCTTCCCTTTGGCCTGTTGTTGAATCTCCGTCGCGGGACCCTGATCCGCCGGCCCGCCGAGCATAAGGGTGACGAGTCCCAGCTCATCCTGCAGCCGTCCCGCCAGCTCGGTCCAGCGCGGCGCAAGCCAGTGCTTCTGAGGGCGCGTGGTGAAGGGACAGATGACCGCGTAGGCTCCGTCGGTAACCGCTTTCGCGACCACCGCCTCCGCGTAGGCGGCGTCCTCGGCTGCGTAGTGGATCTCCATTTCGAAGCCGTTCCGCGGCAGCCCGAGGCGCTCCGCCAGGAAAAGGTACTCCGAGCCGATGCGCTCCGGGTCTCCGCCGCGGGGAAGGACCCGCGTCATGAGCAGCTGGCTGCCCTCCCGCGAGCCGAGGCCGATGCGCTCAGGGGCCGCGGACAGGCGGGTGAGCAGCCCGCTCTTTAGGAGCCCCTGCAGGTCCACCGCCAGGTCGAAGTGCCGACCCCGAAGCAGCCGGCGGAAGCCGCGGATCTCCCGCCAGAGCTCCCCCCAGCGCCGAGCCCCCCAGAGCGCTTGCCATTGACGATGGGGCCAAACAATGACCTCGTCGAGGTCTGGATGATGTGCAAGCAGCTTCCGGCATTCCGGCTGAGCCAGCCAGGCGATGTGGGCTGTCGGATGGGCTCTGCGCAGGGCTGACACCAGGGGCGACGCAAAGACGATGTCGCCGATGGCGGAGAGCCGCACCAGCAGGATCCGTCGGGGTGCGTTCACGGGGTACACCCGGACGCAGGGGCAGCCACCTCGCCCTTGCGTGAGGCTCGCAGCCTGAAGCTGTAAGCGGTTCCGGCGAAGAGGATCCAGAAGAAGATCCAGTCGTGCTTCACCACCCGGTATTCGAACAGGCTCCAGACGAGCACGAAAGCAAGGGACGCGGCAAACAGGCGACAGAGATCTCCGGATATGCGCCCGGCTCGGCACTCCTGGACAACTCCGAGCACCAGGCCCAACAACATGAGGGAGATAAGACCGAAGCCAACGGCGCCGAGCTGGACGAGAATTTCCAGATAGGTATTGTGCAGATGGTCGAGCCAGAAGGCGCCGTCACGTAAGTCGGGTCTGCCGCTGTGCTCGATGAGATAGTAGGACGAGCCGGCGCCCCAACCGAACCAGGGTCGCTCTGCCCATTTCTCCAGGCCGAAGCGCCAGACGTGCAAGCGCAAACCGGCGGAATCGGACGGGGGGGCTGTGATTCTGCCTTGGGTGATCTGATTGATGGTGCCGCTGTCTGCGGCAATACGCCCCTTGATGCTTCCCGCGTTGAGTCCGACCAGAAAGGCTAGGATTAGGCTGACCACCACTGCGGCGCCGACGACGTTCGACCTACCCCCTTGGTTGTTGGTGCGCCCTGCACGCCATTCGGCCACCAACAGAACCACGACTGCTGCTGCAAATGCAAGCCAAGATCCGCGGGAGAGGGATAGCGCGAGTCCTTCGGCCATCACCACGGCGAGCAGGACCCAGAGACCGATCCACGGCAAGCGTCCCGCCCCAGGGGTCGGGCGTTTCCAGAAGCGGCCCCGCATGGCGACGAGCCCCAGGATACCGAGTCCGGTAAACATGCCGAAGGCGTTTGCCGGCAAGTTGGCGCCGAAACGCGTGCTGAAGAAGGCAGCATCGAAGGTCGCCCAATCAATGTTGCGAAGGATATCGAGGGTGAAACCGATGAGGGCCAGAAACAGGAGCCGCTGCGCCCTGTCTTCCCGGCCGGCCGCCCAATAGGCGAAAGGGATGAATTGCAGAAGGGCAATCCAATCCCAGCCGGACCGTGCGATCTCCTGCGCGAGCGTGGGGGACGGCGCCATCCGCCAAAAGACCAGGGAGTGCACCAACAGGTACCCGCCATAAGCCAGACAGAGCTGCATCAGCCGATCGGCCGCCAGGCTGCGCCAATGGGAGAGGCGACCCACGAAGGCCAGCGTAAACAGGACCGTCCCTATCGTTGCCGGAGCAGTGCCGAGGAATGCGAAGAAGGCAAACAGATAGACACCGCCCAGGCCAACGACCTGCGCCCAGTCGTGATGGCGGCTTGTGAATGCGCGAGAGATGTCGGTGGAGGACATCCGGTGCCCGGTCGAGACCTTTCGTGCTGCGGGATGCAGCGGAGACGGAATGATAACCAACCCTTATACTCGTGCCCCACTTTTCCTGTAACCCATCGCCAATCACATTGCAGAGCTGCGTTTCCGTAGACGCCGGCACCCGGAGAGGAATGCCTCCCGAACCACACGGAGGTGCTCAGGGGACCGTTGATGCCTGCCGTCCCGGCGCGGGTCCTGGGCGGCTCGTGATCGCTGGTCTGCGAACGGGCTCGGGTGGGATTGGGCGGGATATGATCAACCTGATCAACGGCTGCGTCCGTGCAGGCACCGACGTGCGAGTGCTCTTGGAGCCGGGAGAGAGCCCCGACGTTGCGGAGCTTGCGCCCGCTGTGCGCGTGGATCGCTTGGACCTGGGCGGGGAGGGGCCTGTCTCGCATCTGATGAGTTACCTGGCGCAGGTCCAGCCCAAGGCCGTCCTCTCGACCCGCGACCAGACGAGCGCGCAGGTGATCGCCGCGGTCGCAGGGCTTCGCCCCCGGCCGCGGGTCGTGGTTCGGGTCGGGACGCACATACCGGCGAAGCTCAGGGCAAAGAACGTCTTGTCCCGATGGCGCCGCCGCCGCCGGCTGGTCGCGGCTTATCGTGCGGCCGATCTGCTTATTGGGGTTTCAGACGGGGCCTGCGCCGGCCTGAGGGAGCTACTCGGAGACGATGGCCCGCCAATCCGTCGGATCTACAGTCCGGTCGACATCCCGCGAATCACTGCCCTCGCGGCCGAGGAGCCTACCCACCCCTGGTTCACGTGCCGGACCGGTCCCCTCCTGGTGAGCGTCGGACGCCTTTCCAGGATCAAGGATCAGGCCACTTTGCTCCGGGCGCTCGCTCTCCTACCGTCTGATTGCCGACTGGTGATTTTCGGGGAGGGGAAGCAGCGCAGGGCGTTGGAAGGTCTCGCCCGAAGGCTGGGGGTGGCTGGTAGAGTCGATCTCCCGGGGCATTCCCCGAATCCCTTCGCCCACGTGGCGCGGGCGGACCTGTTTGTCCTGTCTTCCCGGTTCGAGGGCTTTGGCAATGCCCTGCTGGAGGCGCTGATCGTCGGGACGCCGGCGGTTTCGACGGACTGCCCGACCGGTCCGCGGGAAATCCTGGGCGGCGGCCGCTACGGTCGGCTGATCCCGATTGGCGATCCGGATGCCATGGCGACGGCCATCCTAAACACGTTGCACTCACCCCCGCCGGCGGCGCTTCTCCAAGAGGCCGTTGCCCGGTTGGAGCTGGACCGGGCGATCCCTTACTACCTGGACGCGTTGGGTTTGGCCGCCGAGCGGGTCCCGGTCTGAGTCTTGGCACCGCCGCCGGACATCGCGATCTTTAGTCCCCTCGGACGGAGTGGGACCACCACTCACGGAGGGATCACCACCGTCGTCCGCATGCTCGCACGCAGCTTCGCGAATCAGGGGCTGGGGGTGGAGCTGGTGACCTATGCGCCCTCAGATCCGCGGCTTCTCGTGCCGGGCCTGGACGCGCGCGTCGGGATCGTGAACTTCGGCCCCGGGCACCGGCTCACGCACATCTTTCAGCTGGGCTCCTACCTCGAGCAACGCGGCCCGCGCGTCCTCCTGACAGCCGGTCCCCGGGCCAATCGGCTGGCCGCATGTTGCAGGCACCGGGCGCGGCGCGGCACCCGCATCTTCCTTGGGGTCCACAATGTGCTGACGCCGGGGCTGTCGGAGCTCGGGACGATCAGGCGTTGGCTTCGGATCCGGAATATCCGGCGAAGCTATCTGCAGGCGGACGGGGTGGTCTGCGTGTCTGCGGGGGTCGCCCAGGATCTGGTCCGCTACGCCCCGATTCCCGCAGAGAGGCTGAGTGTCATTCACAACCCGGTCCTCGATGAGGAGCGGCCCGCTGCGCCCGGGCGGGGCTGCCCCCACCCCTGGTTGGCGCCCGATCAGCCGCCGGTTATCCTGGGGGCCGGGCGCCTGACGCCGCAAAAGGATTTCCCGACCCTGCTTCGTGCCTTTGCCCTTCTGGCGCCCGATACGGGGCACCGGCTGCTGATCATCGGGGAAGGGGAGGAGCGTGACGCGCTGCAGCGGCTTACCCACGAGCTTGGGTTGAGGGAGCGCGTTGCCTTCCCCGGGTTCGTGGACGATCCCCTCAGTTACATGCGGGGCGCCTGCTTGTTCGTCTTGTCCTCCGCCTGGGAAGGCTTTGGGAACGTGCTGGTGGAGGCCATGGCGGTGGGTACTCCCGTGGTCTCAACCGACTGCCCCAGCGGTCCCAGCGAGATCCTCCTTGACGGAGCCCTTGGTCCCCTGGTGCCCCCTGGCGATCCAAAGGCCCTCGCGGATGCCATGCGGGCCGCCCTCGCCCGGCCGACGGACGCGGACCAGCTCCGCCGCCGAGCGAGGGACTTCGGCGCCGAAGTGGTCGCCCGCCGTTATCTGGATGTCCTGTTTCCCCCCGCCAAGCCGGCTTGACGAGGCCGGCTGGGTTGTGAGGCAGTCTTTTCTGCCTGGCGTTGGTGGGGTTGCCTGCTCGCGAAAAGGCGGAGCCCTTGGATCACCTTTCCAAGTTGAACAAGTCTATTCGTTGTCGTTGTCGAAACTGTCGTAAGGGCCGGAATTCTCTCGCGCGTCATGGTTTCGCTGTCCGAGCTTGGTGAGCATCGAAACGATCTGAGTCAGCATTGCCTTACCCTGTGCGTTTTGAGCAGCAGCCAGAACTTCGCAGGCTTCGAGACAGTCCTGAATCGATGCGCATTCCAACGCCGAACCACGAGCGATCTCGAAGCAGCGGCGCCGATGGGCATTGGTCCCCTTACCGTTGCCTCCGGCGATGTTCAGCGGGATCGACTGCGAGGCACGCAGCAGTTGGTCCCGCGCGGGCCGATCGCTGCCCTTCGAGTTGTTGGCCAGTTGGTATCCCTGAGTCACAGACCGGATCGAAACCCGGTAGCCATCGAGTTGCTCATGCCCGAATTGCATTTCTTTTCCGATAACGACTCCGATTACGACAACGACAACGACAAGGTTTGTATTCCTTGTGCAACTAATTGGTGATTCGTTACTAGGTCTCCTCGATGATCGACATACGAGCAGGCACCGACAGCGACAAGGCTCAGATCCTTGAGCGCATGGATGAGGTTTACGGTCCGACCGACGCGGAGCGCGCAGAGCGCCGTTGGGAGTGGCAATGGCAGCGTGATCCGCGGCTCGAGGAGCCGGGCTACAAGGGGGTCGTAGCGGAGTGGCGGGGTCGGATTATCGGGAACGTGAGCTGCCTTCCGGCGGGGCTATACATCGCCGGCCAACCGGTACGCGCCCATTGGTTTGTCGACGTGCTTGTGCACTGGGGCCTCATGCGGCAGGCCCTCAGAGAAGTGAGACGCGAGAAGAGCGGCAAGGCGGCGGCATTCCCCGATGGCATCGCGGCCGCGATGTTCGACCATCCCGTTGCCGGGCCGATCCAGCTCGGCAAGCACATTGCGGATCAAATGATGTCGATCATCCTGAAGATCGGCTTCATGGCCCGGCCGAACACGGCGAACATGACGCGGAGGGTCTCGTTGCAGTGGCCGCTGCGGAAGGCACTGGGCAGGCATTTGGGGTCGCTGGTCGCCACGGGTGCGAATCTGGCGCTGCCCAGGATTCCGCGGCCCCAGCTTGAAGTCGGGCCTTTGGACGGAGCGTTCGACGCACGCTTCGATCAGCTATGGGCCGAGGCGAAGCGCGATTACCCGGCCATCACCCTGAGGGATTCCGCGACCCTGACCTGGCATTATCGCCAGCATCCCGACACAAGCTACCGTGTGCTGACCCTGGAGCGCGACGGGGCGCTGCGCGGCTATACCGTGCTCAAGGTCTTCCTGAGGCGGGATCGGCTGCTCGCGTACATCGTCGATCTCCTCACCAGAACCGGCGATACCGAAGCCAAGACTGCCCTGATCGCCGGTGCCCTGGAGTACGCGAAGAGCCAGGGCGCCGAGCGCGCCGAATGCTTCGCAGCGGGCTTGGAGCTGATGACCGCCCTGCGGAATCTTGGCTTTGTCCCAAAGCTGACAGGGATCAAGCGAGAACAGCCGCTCATGGCTCGGTGGTTGCCCGACGTCGACCTCTACGTGACCAGGGGTGATGGTGATGGGGGCTAGGCTCGGGAGCGCCCGGGGCCGATTGCGCCGGACCTGTGCTCAAGGCCGGCAGAGCAGCCGGGTCTTGGTGCTCAGCCTCCGATGAACGTCTGGCAACGATGGCGGCAGCGGCGATGCCGTCGAGCAGGAAAGAAGGCGGACTCGCTGCAAGCCCAGGGGTTGCGGGAACAGTGGTTTCTGCTTGCGGGGCGGGCCGAGCAGCCGAGCTCATTTCCGCCGCCTGTGCAGACGTTGCGGGCGCTGTATCCTCCCGCAAGCGGTTTCTGGGCAGACCCGTTTCTGTGGGCTCGTGACGGCCGACACTTCGTCTTCTTCGAGGAATTCCTTTACGCGACGAGCCGGGGTCGCATCAGCGCATTGGAGTTGGACGGCGACGCCCGTCCGCTCGGGGAGCCGATTCCCGTGCTGGAGGAGCCGCATCACCTGTCCTATCCGTTCGTATTCGAGGTGGACGGCGATCTCTACATGGTCCCGGAGAAGGCGCAGCTGAAACGCGTCGACCTCTACCGCTGCCGTGCTTTCCCGGATCGCTGGGAGTTGGTGCGGACGCTGATCGATGGGCTGGCGATCGCCGATGCAACCCTCTTCCAACACGAGGGGCTATGGTGGCTCTTCGGAGCGGTCAAGAAGCCGGGCCTGCACCTGAACGAATCCCTCTGGGCCTTCTCTTCCGTGAGCCCCTTGAGCAATGCATGGAGCCCCCATCCGCAGAATCCGCTGGTGCGTGACTTCAGCCGCGGGAGACCGGGCGGGCGGATCTTTCGGGATGGGACCGGCCGCCTGCTGCGTCCCTCTCAGGACTGTGTCCGCCGTTACGGTTACGGTCTTAACCTCAGTGAGATCAAGGCGCTGTCGCCGACCAGCTACAGCGAGCGCCTGCTGTGGCGCGTCAGCGGAAAGAGTGCGGGTGGCTGGAGGGCCATGCACCACCTGGATTGGAGCAACGGCCTACTCGTCATGGACGCGCAGCGCCTGGTCCCCTGATTTCTCACCGACGGGACCGGTCGCGGTGCTCGGCTGGTGAGGATCGCTCATGTGCCTGCCTAGGCTTGTCGTCCCGGGTTGCGTTGGGGACCACCGCGGCAGACCCATGGCGTCCAGGTAGGCGTCGGTGCTGGCCTCGACGGCGAAGGGACGCGCCGCTTCTCGAAGTGTGTGCGCGGGCAGGGGATTGTCCAAGGTCTGGACGATTGCGGCGGCCAAGGCCATTGCATCCCCAACCGGGACCAGCGGCCCGTATCGGCCTCCTTCCAAGACCTCGCGCGGCCCGCTGGGGCAATCCGTCGCCACAACCGGGGTGCCGACAGCAAGGGCTTCGGGCAGCACCACGGGATTGCCTTCCCACAGGGAAGTGAAGGCGAAGAGGGCCGCGTGGGCCATATAGTTTTGCGGGTCGGCCCTGAAGCCGGGCAGCTCGACGTCAGCGGCGACCCCCAGACTTGAGGCCAGCCGCTGCAGCTCGTCGCGCGCCCGCCCTCTTCCGAGGATCAGGAGGCGACATGCGCGTTGCTTCCGCACCGCCGCGAAGGCCCGGATGAGGGTCCCGAAGTCCTTGCGGGCCCCGAGCTCGCCGACACCCAGGATGACCGGTGGCTCCCCGGGGGCAAACCAGGGGTGGTCCGGGCGCGGCAAGGTCTCCTCGAACCTGGCCTCAGGCACGGCTGGGTTAGGCACGACCCTGATCCGGTGGCGCGGAAGGCCCGTGTAGGCGGAGAGGTCGTCCGCGGCCGCCCGGGAGTTCACGACGACGTTGTCCGCGAAGCGGTACAGCCGGCCCATGGAATGGCGCTGGATCCAGCGCTCCAGAGGGCCTCGGCTGGCCAGGTCGACGGAGACGGTCGTCCCGGACCGCAGGACCAGTCGGGTCGGAACACCGCCAAGGGCGCGGGCCGCCAAGGCCATGCGATTGACCCGATCCTTGTCCGACAGCATGACCGCCGGTCGCTCGCGGCGCAGGTAGCGCACGACGGCGGGCAGGCAGGCGTAAGTGTGGCGCGAGCCCAGGTCCCGCACCTCGACCCCCTCCGGCACGTCCCCGAGCTCGGGGCCGTGCCGGCGCACCTTGAGCAGGTCTACGCAGTACCCCCGTCGCGCCAGTGCGGGGATCAGGTTCTGTGCCAATCGGTCCACCCCGCTGTGCCCTGAGGTGGAGAAGAAACAGGCGATACGGGTGGGATCGGTCATGCCAGAAACAGCAATTCGTCCGCAAATGAACGCAAAATACGCAGATATTACAACTGGTTGCCTATCATCCGCCATTCACCTGCCGGGGTGACAACAAAGCTGCCCCCGCGGCTGACAACCTCTGCCAATGCAGAGTCCCTCCCGGTCTCGCCGCTGTGTTGGGGCGGCCCCGGGGGGGATCTGTCGCGGTCGGTCAGCGACAGCGATCCCGCGGCATCGCTGTAAGCAACAGCGGTCACCAGCCCGGATCGATCCAGCGGCAGGTAACGCCCCATTTCTGCCCCTCGACCGGAGAACGGCGGCGGCTGCTATGCGACACATACCGAACGTCGATGGCATCATCGCGTTTCTTATGGATTTCGAGTTTGTCGCGCTCAAGACAAGGGGATCGGCGAGTCCAGAGGCCGCCTCCGATCGCCCCTGCCCGAAGCCCTCCCCCTTGGGCGGATGCTCGGGAGCAAGTGGCGAACTGGCACCTCCTCGGCCAGCCCACACCCGACTTCGAGTTTGATCAACGCATCGCCCGGTAACCGACGTCTTCCGGGAGAGACAGTGGCGCCACCCCTCGGTCATGCCTGACCACTCCGTCCAAGATTCTTGTCCGATTGCCCGTCAAAGCGCGCTCGTGCGCCACTCGCGACGTCCCTCAGCCCAGTCGTTGAGTGTTGACCGAGCGTACCGCCCCCGCTACCGTCAGGTTTTGGGTGCCCCTGGGCGCGCACGGTGGCTTAGATTTCCTATCTGCATGGTTATCAGCGGGTCGTTGTCCGATTCGATGTAC
>Ga0307440_1001332_pt1 | contig 12048 bp, 10 predicted proteins | sample SalMarWE160410MG_FD_202150 | JGI IMG/M metagenome (GOLD analysis project Ga0307440, IMG submission 202150) | Salt marsh sediment microbial communities from the Plum Island Ecosystem LTER, Massachusetts, United States - WE1604-10 | ecosystem: Environmental > Aquatic > Marine > Intertidal zone >... | reverse complement strand
TGCCCAACGACCGCGGCGGCCTCATCGACGACCTCTACCTCTACCGCGACAAGGAGCAGGAGTACCTCGTCGTCGCCAACGCCTCCAACGTCGAGGTGGTGCTCGCGCACCTCCACGAGGTCGCCCGCGACTACGACGTCCATGTCGTCGACGAGTCGCCGACCTGGTCGCTGCTGGCGCTGCAGGGCCCGGGCAGCGCGTTGCTGCTCGGGAACGTCGTCGACGTGGACCTCACCGAGTTGCGCAAGAACGCCACGGTGCTCGCCGGCATCTCCGGGTGCCCGGTGCGCCTCAGTCGCACCGGCTACACCGGGGAGGACGGCTTCGAGCTGTTCTGTCACCCCACCGACGCTTCCATCGTGTGGGACGTGCTGAGCGATGCTGGCGCCGTCCCCTGCGGGCTCGGCGCCCGCGACACGCTGCGCCTCGAGGCGGGCTACCCGCTCTACGGCCACGAGTTCGACGAGACCACCAACCCGCTGTGCAGCGACTTCTCCTGGGTGGTCAAGGACAAGCCCTTCTTCGGCCGGGAGGCGATGTGGGACCGCCGCTGCCCGCGGCGCCTGGTCGGACTCAGGCTTCTGGACCGCGGCATCCCGCGTCAGGGGTACCGCGTGCTGCGCGACGGGGCCGAGATCGGCGCCATCAGCTCGGGCACGTTGTCGCCGCTGACGCGTGAGAGCATCGCGTTCGCCTGGGTGGACGCGGATGCGGCCCGGGAGGGCACGGCGATCGAAGTCGAGATCCGGGGACAGACGGTGGCGGCCACGGTCGTCAAGCCGCCCTTCTTCGGGCAATGATGCTGCGGCAATCCGGTACGCCCGGTGCTGGTCGGGCACTGGCAGAGGAGTGAACATGCAGACCCCCGAGAACCTCCGGTACACCGCCTCCCACGAATGGGTCTCCGAGCCCGTCGACGGCGTCGTCACCATCGGCATCACCGACTACGCTCAGGACCAGCTCGGCGATGTCGTATACGTCGAGCTGCCCGACGTCGGGGCCGAGCTCGCGTCGGGCGACCCCGTTGCGGTCGTCGAGTCGGTGAAGACGGCGTCGGACATCTACGCCCCCGTATCGGGCGTGGTACAGGCCGTGAACGAGGCGCTCCACGACGCCCCCGAAGCGATCAACGACGGCCCCTACGAGGGCGGCTGGCTGTTCAGGCTGCGGCTGCACGATGCCGCGGAGCCGGGATCGTTGCTCGACGCGGCCGGGTACCAACGGGCGGTCGAGAAGGAGGGCTGATCTTGCCCTACCTCCCTCACACCGAGGAGGACGTCCGGCGCGCGCTCGATACCATCGGCGTCGACAGCATCGATGCCCTGTTCGACGAGCTTCCCGCCGCGCTGCGCAACCCCGACATCGACATCCCGCCCGCCATGGACGAAACGGCGTTACTCGCTCACCTGCGGGGTCTGGCCGCGCAGGACCGGGCGCAGGGCCCGGACTTCCTCGGCGGTGGTATGCGGCGGCACTTCATCCCCGCGGTCACGCCGCACCTCGCGCTACAGAGCGAGTTCGTGACGGCGTATACGCCGTACCAGCCGGAGGTCGCCCAGGGCATCCTGCAAGCGACCTTCGAGTACCAGACCATGATGAGCGAGCTCACCGGGCTCGACGTCTCCAACGCCAGCATGTACGACGGGGCCACCGCAACGGCGGAGGCGGCGCTGCTGGCGGTCCGGCAGACCCGGCGCGAACGGGTGCTGGTCAGCCGAGGCGTGCACCCCGAAACGCGTGCCGTGCTCGGCACCTACCTCGAGGCGCTGGACATCCGCATCGACACGCTCGATCTGGAGATGCTGTCGACGCCGGTCCCCTCGGTGGACGCGGACGTCGCCTGCGTGATCGTGCAGCAACCCAACTTCCTGGGTTCGCTCGAGGCCATGGGGGCGCTCACGAACGCCGCGCACGCGGCCGGGGCGCTGCTCGTCGCGGTCGTCGACCCGTTCAGCCTCGCGCTGGTGAAGCCACCCGGCGCATACGGGGCGGACATCGCGGTCGGTGACGGGCAGACGCTCGGGAACCCGACCGCCTACGGTGGGCCGAGCTTCGGCTTCATGGTGGTCGAGAGCGGGTTGCTGCGCCAACTCCCCGGTCGCCTGGTCGGTCAGACGGTGGATGTCGACGGCCGCCGCGCCTTCGTGCTCACCCTCCAGGCCCGCGAGCAACACATCCGCCGCAGCAAGGCCAAGTCCAACATCTGTTCCAACCACCAACTCACCGCGCTCATGGCGGCGGTGAACCTGGCGGCCCTCGGTCCCCAGGGCCTGCGCGAGGCGGCGGTGGGGTCGGTGCGCCAGGCCCACCGTCTGGCCGACCGTCTGCTGGCGGCGGGCGCCGGCATCGAGCGGAGCGTGCCGTTCTTCAACGAGTTCACGCTGCGCACGCGCAGGCCTGGCCACGAGGTGCGCTCGGCGTTGGCCGGGCGCGGCGTTCATGCCGGCGTGCCCGTGGGGAGCGAGTACGGACTCGGGAATGCGGTGGTGTTGGCGGCAACGGAGCTGGTGCGCGAGGGCGATATCGATGCCCTCGTAGGCGCCCTGGAGGACGTGGGGGAGCTGGCCGGACACGGGGTGAGCCATGACTGACGTGCCCGCACGGGACTTCCCGCTGCTGTTCGAACGTTCCAGGCCCGGCCGGCGCGCCGCCCGCCCCCCGACCGTCGACGGCCCCGACCTGGCCTCGCTGCTCGGCGAGGATCAACTCCGGGAAGTGCCGCCGCGTCTGCCGGAGGTCTCCGAGCTCGATCTGGTGCGCCACTTCACGCAGCTCGCGCATCGCCAGTTCAGCATCGACGGGAACGTCTACCCCCTCGGCAGTTGCACCATGAAGTACAACCCCAAGGTGCACGAGGAAGCGGCGCGCTTGTTCCAGGACCTTCACCCGAACCAGGCGCCGGAGACCGCGCAGGGCACGCTTCGGCTGCTGTTCGAGCTGCAACGCGACCTGGGGGCGTTGACCGGCATGGACGCGGTCAGTCTGCAGCCCGCGGCCGGCGCACACGGTGAGCTCACCGGCATCCTGATGATCCGCGCCTACCACCGTGCGCGCGGCGAGGGTGACCGCCGCAGCGTGGTGCTGGTGCCGGACGGAGCCCACGGGACCAACCCCGCCACCGCGGCCATGGCGGGGTACCGCGTGGTCGAGGTCGCCAGCGACGCTCGCGGCGAGGTCGATCTCGCCGCCTTCACGGCGGCGCTTGGCCCCGAGGTGGCTGCGGTCATGTTGACCAATCCCAACACGGTCGGCGTGTTCGAGACGCGCATCCTCGAGATCGCTCGACGCGCGCACGAGGCGGGCGCCCAGCTCTACTACGACGGCGCCAACCTCAACGCCATCGTGGGCCGCGTCCGGCCCGGCGACATGGGGTTCGATGTCGTTCACCTGAACCTGCACAAGACCTTCACCACGCCACACGGCGGTGGCGGTCCCGGCACCGGACCGGTCGGCGTCAAGGCCCATCTGGCCGAGTACCTGCCGGTGCCGTTGGTGGTCGAGGGGAACGACGGCTTCCGCTTGTCCGAGGACCTGCCCTCCTCCATCGGACGGATGCGTTCGTTCGTCGGCAACGTCGGCAATCTCATCCGAGCCTACGCCTACATCCGAACGCTCGGCCTGGAGGGCCTGCGGCGGGTGAGCGGTCACGCGGTCCTCAACGCCAACTACCTGCGTGTGCGGATGCAGCAGGCCGGCTATTCGATCCCCTACGACCGACACAACATGCACGAGTTCGTGGCGCAACCGCCGGAGGGGGTGCACACCCTCGACGTGGCGAAGGCCTTGCTCGACTACGGCATGCACCCGATGACCGTCTACTTCCCGCTCATCGTCAAGGAAGCCATGATGGTCGAGCCCACCGAGACGGAATCGCTGGAGACGCTCGACGCTTACGCCGACGCACTGGGTGAGATCCTGCGCCGAGCCGCAGAGGACGACGGATACCTGGCGGGCGCTCCCTACACCACCCCCGTCCGCCGCCTCGACGAGGTGCGGGCGGCGCGCCAGCCCGTGCTCCGGCACGCCTTCGAAGAAGGGCCGGGATCCGCGGAGTAGCGGCGGGTCGACTATCGGTCGACACCGGGACGACGAACGGGGCGGCACCGATCGGTGCCGCCCCGTTGAGGGTGCTGGGTTCGTGGGACGTCTTCAGCTGCCGCAGCCGGGCGCGCCTTCGGAATCCGGGGCGGAGCCGCTGTCGGTCCTGAAGCTGTGCCCGCAGCCGCACGAGCTGGTCGCGTTGGGGTTGTTGACCTGGAAGCCGCCACCCATCAAGTTCTCGACGAAGTCGACCTGCGAGCCCACCAGCAGGGGCCAGCTGCGGGGGTCGATCACCAGGCGCACGCCCTCGGATTGGAAGACGCGATCGCCCTCGACACGGCGATCGTCGACCGCCATACCGTACTGATAACCGCTGCACCCACCGGACTTCACGAACACCCGGAGGGCCGCTTCGGGTCGGTCGCTCTGCTCGAGCAACGCAACCGCTTTCGCGGCTGCAGCGGGGCTCACGGTGATGGTCGGCTCGCCGGTAGCGGGCTCCGGTTGTGCCACTGCCTCCATGCTGTGCTCCCATCGCGGGCTGACGGCCCGTTGCGGTCGTTATAGCACGCCACCGGGACCCATCCCTTGCTTCCAGGCGACCGGCGGCGGACGGGCCCGCGGCGAGGGCGGCGTCGGTTGGCAGCGCGGGCGCGGGCTGGTATACTCCGTACTCGCTCTTGGCATCGGCTCATGGGCGTATAGCTCAGTTGGCAGAGCGGCGGTCTCCAAAACCGTAGGTCGGGGGTTCAAGTCCTCCTGCGCCCGCCACATTCGCACCGTGCGCCCCGCTTCAGCGGGGCGCACGGCTGCACGGGGCGCCGGTCGGACGTGCGTGACGTCGGCACGACAGTGCCGGAATGCCTGAACTGAGACAATTGCGATGTGCAAATACTGCAGACCGGACCTACACGACGCTTCCTCTACGCCTTCTGGGCCGTGAGGCAGCGCATGTTCCGGCACACGGGCCCCGTGCTGAAGGACCGGCACGGGCTCGAGATGGGCGACTTCTTCCTGCTCGACCGGATCGCGTGCAGCGACCTCTCCCCCACCGAGATCGCCGCCGCCCTCGAGATGCCGCCCGGCGCGATCTCCAGACGCCTGGACGTGCTCGAGAAGCAGCACCTGATCCGGCGCCGCCTCGACCCGCACGATGCGCGCCGCCGCATGCTCAGCCTGACGAAGTCGGGCATCGAGCGGCTCGAGCAGGCCGGCGCGACCATGGCGGCGGAGACCGAAGCCTTCCTCGGCGTCCTCGATGCCTCAACCCTCGATCGCTTCCTCGAAACCCTCGAGATCCTCGCAAAGGACCGCAGCGCATGACCGTGACCTCCGCCCGTGACCGCACCCTCATCCTGGTCGGCATCCTGCTGGCCCTGTTCCTAGGCGCCCTGGACCAGACCATCGTAGCGACCGCGCTGCCCCGCATCGTCGAGGATCTCAACGGCATCAAGCGCTACGCCTGGGTGGCGACCGCCTACCTGCTGGCCTCGACCGCGCTGGTCCCCATCTACGGCAAACTGGCCGACACGGTGTCGCGCAAGTCGATCGAGATCTTCTCGGTGTCGACCTTCCTACTCGGGTCGTTCTTGTCCGGCCTCGCCGGCGAGTTCGGGACGTTGCCGGTGCTGGGCGACGGCATGAGCCAGCTCATCATCATGCGCGGCCTGCAGGGGATCGGTGGCGCCGGTCTGTTCTCGATGGCGTTCATCATCATCGCCGACCTCTTCCCTCCCAACGTTCGCGGGCGCTACCAGGGCCTGGTCGGCGCGACGTTCGGCATCGCCAGCGTGATCGGGCCCTGGTTGGGCGGACTGCTCACCGACTACGCGGGCGGCATCATCCCAGGCGTCGCGGGCTGGCGTTGGGTGTTCTACGTCAACGTGCCGACGGGAGCCGTGGCGCTGTGGTTCCTGCTGAGCCGCATGCCGCCGCTCAAGCCGTCGGCCGAGCACAAGCCGATGGACCTACCGGGCGCGGCCTTGTTGGTGCTTGGCCTGGTTCCGATCGTGTTGGCGTTGCAGCTCGACAAGACCAGCTACCCCTGGGGCGGCGCGGTCACGCTGGGACTGTTGATCGGTGGAACGGCCATGCTGGTGGGGTTCGTATGGCGTTCGCTGCTCTCGGCCAACCCTATCCTGGACCTGTCGCTGTTCCGCAACCGCGTGTTCTCCACGTCCAATCTGGCGCTGTTCTTCCTCGGCGCGGCCTTCCTCTCGCTCATCATCTTCCTGCCGCTGTTCATGGTGAACGTGGTGGGAGTGTCGGCCACCCGCGCCGGGATCAGCCTCATCCCGTTGTCGCTGGGGCTGGTGTTCGGGGCGGTCGTCAGCGGACAGCTGGTGTCGGCCTTCGGCCGCTACCGACTCCTGATGCTCGTCGGCGCCTCCATCCTGTTCGTGGGCATCTTCTTGCTGTCGCGCATGGGACCCGACGTGCCCTACTGGCGCGTCACCGTCTACATGGTGATCGCCGGACTCGGTGTGGGTCCGTCGATGCCGCTGTACACGTTGGCGATCCAGAACGCCGTCGACGTGCGGCGTGTCGGGCAGGCGACCAGCGCATCACAGTTCTTCCGCCAGATCGGTGGGACCGTCGGCGCAGCCGTGATGGGTACGGTGTTGGCGACCAGCCTCACGGCCTCCTTCAGCGCCATGCAGACCCCGGCGGGGATGGACGCCTCCTCCTTCGGGGCCGGTAGCCAGGTGAGTGCCGAGGGCCTCGATCAGGTCCAAGCGGGTGTCGCCTCGGCCTTCGATCGGCAGTACCAGGCCATCGCCGCCGCGGTACGCTCCGGCGACGCAGCGAAGGTCCGGCAGGTCGTGGCCGCGAGCCCCATGCCGGCGGCCGCCAAGGCGATGGTGACGTTGGGAGCCACGCAGGCGATGCGCAGCCAGCAGGCGGAGACAGCCTTCCTGACACAACTCCACGACCAGTTCCAGCAACAGGCGAAGGCGGTGGCGGCCGACGTCACCGCCAGCATCAGGAAGGCGTTCGCCACGGCGGTGACGCGCGTCTACCGTAGCCTGGTGGTGGTCGTGGTGCTCGGATTCCTGGTGACGCTGTTCATCCCGGTGCTGACGCTCCGCAGCAGCAACGACCATGCGCCGGTGCCCACGCTCGACTGAGCCACGGCGCGAACTCCGTGCAGGACAGGGTTGGGGCATGGGCGACGCGTCGCTGATCGGCACAGGTGCGTGCTAGAGTGGTCTGGTGAGGACAGCCTCTCGGCCGGTCCGGCTCGCGGTCGCCCTGGCAACGCTCTTCGCGCTGATGGTGGGCGGGGGCGTGGTCCGGGCTCAGGGCGGCGGCAACAGTGTGTGGCTCGTGCCCATCGAGGGCGAGATCACCCCGGCCACGGCGCAGTTCGTCAAGGCCCGGATCGCCCGGGCCAACCGCGAGCAGCCGCTCGCGCTGCTCTTCTACCTCGATACGCCCGGCGGCCGGATCACGGCCATGCAGTCGATCGTCGACGCGGTTCTCAACGATGCCCAGGTTCCCACGCTGGCTGTGGCGCAGAACGCGTTCAGCGCCGGCGCCTTGATCGCCATGAGTGCCGAGAAGCTCGCGATGCTGCCCGGATCGTCGATCGGCGCTGCCCTGCCCATCATCGCCACGCCGACCGGCGCCAAGCCCGTGGCCGAGAAGTACAACTCCGCCATGCGGGGCTCGTTCCGCAGCGTCGCCGAGGCCAGGGGGCGCAACGCCCTGGTCGCCGAGGGGATGGTCGACCCCTCGGTCTCCATCCCGGGCATCGCCACCGACAAGGAGCTCGTCACGCTGACAGCCCAGGAGGCGGTGGCCAACAACATCGCCAACATCCAGGCGACGAGCGTGCGTGACGCCCTGCAACAGTGGGGCTACGGCGGCGCGGCCATCACGCGCATGGGGCCGAACCTGAGCGAGCGCCTGGCGGGCGTCCTGACCACGCCTATCGCGGCCGCCGCCCTGCTGGTGATCGGTGTCGGCGGCCTGCTCATCGAGATCTTCACGCCCGGCTTCGGGATCTTCGGCGGGTTGGGCCTGGTGGCGCTGGTGCTGCTGGCCACCGGCGCCTTCGTCGCCACCCCGGCCGGTCCACTGGACATCATCCTGATCGTCGCCGGCGTATTGCTGCTCGCCGCCGAGGTGCTGGTGATCCCCGGCTTCGGGGTGGCCGGCGTGCTCGGGATCGCGGCGATCGTGTTCGCCATCGTGCGGATCTTCCAGGGCTCCGCCGCGACCGTGCTGGGGTACAGCGCGCTGTTCGGCGGCGTGCTGGTGGCGGCGCTGTTGTGGGTCCTGCCGCACAGCCGGATCGCCGCCGCGTTCCGGCTCACGGCCCGGATCACCAACCCTCCCTCGCCGTCGAGCGTGGGCCCTCCCGGCAGCGCCGACCGCGCCTATCTGGCCGGACGTCAGGGCATCGCGATGTCCGACCTGCGGCCGGCGGGGGTGGCGCGCTTCGACACGGAGCGCGTCGACGTGGTGAGCGAGGGCGATTACATCCCTGTCGGAAGCAGACTGACCGTGTTGCACGTCGAGGGTATGCGTGTCACGGTCCGGGCCGTCGAACCCGACTCGGGCGACGTGCAGGAAGCCTGACCCGGGACGGCAACGTGGCCGATCCCACGCGTTCCCCCACCTTGGAGGTGTCATGAGCTACACCCTGCTGATCATCGCGGGCGCCATCGTCCTGTTCTTCCTGATCCTGTTCTCGGTCGTTCCGATCGGACTGTGGATCTCGGCGATCGCGGCTGGCGTCCAGGTCGGACTTCCGAGCCTGGTGGCCATGAAGTTGCGACGGGTACCGCCCACCAAGATCATCCTGCCGCTCATCAAGGCGGACAAGGCGGGCATCGAGGTGGAGCAGAACCAACTCGAAGCGCACTTCCTGGCGGGCGGCAACGTGGACCGGGTCGTCGACGCCCTCATCGCGGCCGACAAAGCCCGCATCCATCTGCCGTTCGACCGGGCGGCGGCCATCGATCTGGCCGGCCGTGACGTGTTGGACGCCGTCAAGGTGTCCGTCAACCCACGCGTCATCCAGACCCCCAACGTCAGCGCCGTCGCCAAGGACGGAATCGAGCTCATCGCCACGGCGCGCATCACGGTGCGGGCGAATCTCGAGCGGCTGGTCGGCGGCGCCGGTGAGGAGACCATCATCGCTCGTGTCGGTGAGGGTATCGTCTCCTCCATCGGCTCGACCAAGAGCTTCAAGGACACCCTGGAGAACCACGACACCATCTCCAAAGCGGTGCTGGCCAAGGGCCTCGACTCCGGCACGGCTTTCGAGATCCTGTCGATCGACATCGCCGACGTGAATGTGGGGCGCAACATCGGCGCTCAGCTGCAGACCGACCAGGCCGAAGCCGACAAGCGCGTGGCGCAGGCCAAGGCCGAGGAGCGGCGCGCCATGGCGGTAGCGGCCGAACAGGAGAACCGGGCGCAGGTGGCCGCCATGCGGGCCAAAGTGGTCGAGGCTGAGGCCGAGGTGCCTCGGGCCATCGCCGAGGCCTTCCGAACGGGCAACCTGGGCGTGATGGATTACTACAACTTCCAGAACATCCAGTCCGACACCAGCATGCGGGGGAACATCGGCCGCGCCGCCGGCATGGAGGGTGACGAGGAGCCGTGAGCTTCGACACCCTGCTGACCGTGGTGTTCGTGGTGGTGTTCATCGTGCTGCCGCTGGTGTCGCGGGTGTTGCGCGAGCGCAACCGACCACCTACGGCGCAGCGCGGAGCGACGCCCCCTCGTGCGCCGGAGGGCACCGTGCTCGACGGGACGCCGCCTTTAGCGGAGGGCGAGCTTCCGGCGTGGCTCGCGGAGGCGCAGCGCCGGGTGCGCGAGGCGCGTGAGCGCGCAGCAGGTGAGGCCTCCACCCAGAGCAGGCGCTCGAGGTCGCTGGTACCGGAGGATCCCTTCGAGACGGTGGCGCCCGCCGACCGGCCGCATCCCCTGGTACCTGAGGACGCCGATCGTGGCCAGCCGCAGGGGCGTCCCGTGGGGCGCTCGCTGGTACCGGACGACCCCTTCGGCGACGCTCTCGCCGGAGCCGGTGGGGCGCAACGCGGCGGCAGCGGCCTGGGCCGCGAGGGCGTACCGCCGATGATGCCGTCCGATCGGACGCGCCCCGAGTCGGCCGTGGCAGCGGAGCGACGCGCCAGAGCCGAAGCGAGCGATCAGCCGCAGCGTCCTCCCAAGCAGGAGCGTCAGCGGCGGCCCGGACCGGTCACGGAGCCGACGTCGGCCGGGGCCTCCGCTTACCGGCGACGACGCGGCTGGCACGACGGCGCTAGACTGGGGGGCGTGGGGCAGCTTCGCTTCGATCGCGAGGCCATCGTGAGCGGCCTGATCTGGCACGAGATCCTGGACGAGCCGGCGTGGAAGCGCCGTCGCGGGAGGGCACCATCGCGACCTCGGTCACGCTGAAGCTCCGCAGCCCGGCAGAGGCCTTGTCCCTGTTCGGGCAGAACGACGAGAACCTCCGCCTCCTCCGCACGCGTCTGAGTGCGACGGTCGTTGCCCGCGGTGACGAATTGCGTCTCAGCGGCGACCGGGGGGATGTCGAGGAAGCGGCCCGCACCTTCCGCTCGTTGATCGACACCATCCGTGCCGGCGGTCGGTTGTCGCTCACCGAGCTCGAGCACAGCGATATCGAGCGCCTGAGCGACCGCCCGGCGGCACCGGAGTCCGCGTCGGAGCAGACCCACCTGCCCGGCCGGGCCAAGCCCAAGACGGCAGGTCAACGGCGCTACGTCGCCGCCATCCAAGACAATCCGATCGTGTTCGGCAGCGGACCCGCCGGCACCGGTAAGACCTATCTGGCGGTAGCGATGGCCGTGGAGGCGCTCACCCACCGGCGCGTCAAGCGCATCATCCTGACCCGACCGGCGGTGGAGGCGGGCGAACGGCTCGGCTTCCTGCCGGGCGACTTGCAGGCCAAGATCGACCCGTACCTGCGCCCGCTCTACGACGCCCTGTACGACATGCTCCCCGCCGACCGCGTCGAGAAGCTGCTCGAGCTCGGCACCATCGAGGTCGCGCCGCTCGCCTTCATGCGCGGGCGCACCTTGAACGACGCCTTCATCATCCTCGACGAGGCCCAGAACACCACCGGGGAGCAGATGAAGATGTTCCTCACCCGCATGGGCTTCAACAGCAAGGTCGTCGTCACCGGCGACACCACCCAGACCGACCTACCGGGGGGCGTCAGGAGCGGGCTGTCGACCGCCGAGTCCATCTTGCAGGGGATCGATGGCATCGCGTTCATCGGTTTCAGCAAGGCCGATGTGGTGCGTCACCCGTTGGTGGCCCAGATCATCCTCGCCTATGAACAGCAGAGCTAACCGCCCTCGCCGACGCGACCCGCGCCTGTGGCTGCTCTTCGCGCTCTCGGTGGTGGCCCTCACGGCGCTGCTGTTCAGCGTCTACGGTAACCGCCGCGCCTCGGCGTTGCGGGCCGGCGAGGTCAGCCCGCAGACGTTCGTGGCGCCCGTGGACACACAGGTCATCGACCGTATCGCCACCGAACGCGAACGGCAGGCGGCCAGGGCGCAGATCGGCACCGTGTACACCAGCGATCCCGAGCTGCAGAACCTCGTCACCAGCGCCGTCACCTCATCGAGCCTGCCGCCCGACGTGGTCGACTACGTCGTCAACGCCTACGGCGATCCCAACGGCGTGAAGGACACGCAGATCCCCGCGTTGGTGGACCAGGCGGTGCAGAAGGCGCCGGTCGACCGCCAGCGCGAGGTGCGGCTGCTCTTGCAGCGCTACCTCGTGGCCACGTCGGTGCCCGACTCCAAGCTCACCGAGGCCGCCCGCGACGCCGCGGCAGCGGCCGTCCAGCCGGTCATGCAATCGCTCCGTGCCGGCCAGGTGATCGTGCGCGAGGGGCAGACGCTGACCGAGGACAACTTGCGGGTGCTGGAAGCGTTGGGCCTGTACAGCGCGCGCACGGCGCAGCTCAAAGGCACTTTCTGGATCCTGCTGGGTTCGCTGTTGCTGGCGCTACTACTGAGC
>Ga0307440_1001330_pt1 | contig 12053 bp, 10 predicted proteins | sample SalMarWE160410MG_FD_202150 | JGI IMG/M metagenome (GOLD analysis project Ga0307440, IMG submission 202150) | Salt marsh sediment microbial communities from the Plum Island Ecosystem LTER, Massachusetts, United States - WE1604-10 | ecosystem: Environmental > Aquatic > Marine > Intertidal zone >... | reverse complement strand
TGGCCAAGGTGATCGAGGCCAGACAGGATGGGGTGACGTCGCTGCCGGTGGCCTCCCTCACCCACATGGGCGGACTGGATGAGATCAGCCGCGATCCCACCTATTGGGTCAATGTGTGCTTCGCTCAGGCGTACGGCTTGAAGCGAGTTGTGGCCAAGTAGCCGAAGGTCCTGCATTCAGCCAGGGTGCCTTATAATGCACCGCCAAGAAGTCAGGAGGGGGTGGGCCGCGACCATCGAGCACAGGCTCGGTTCCATCATCAGTAGGCCAAAGCAGTTGGAGCACATGTCAAACGAAGCAGAAGACAGGCACAGCCTGCCCCTCGTGTCGATTGTGACGCCGTCTTTCAACCAGAAACCCTGGCTGGAGGAGGCCATTCAATCGGTCCTCACCCAGGACTATCCCAATATCGAGTATCTGATTGTCGATGGCGGATCCACCGATGGCAGTCTTGATGTCATCCAGCGCTATCAGGACCGCCTGGCGATGTGGGTTTCTGAACCCGATGCGGGACAAGCCGACGCCATCAACAAGGGACTCAGACAAGCCAAGGGCGAGATCATCGCCTGGCTGAACTCCGACGATGCCTACGTGCCCGGCGCCGTACGGGAAGCCGTAGAAGCTTTGATGGCCAGACCCGATCTGGGCATGGTCTACGGAGATGGTTTGATGGTGGACGCCGAGCGCCGTCTGCTGGATCACCACACCTATCGCACACTGGACTTGGTTGATCTCTTGAGCTTCGAGGTCATCCTGCAGCCGACAGTTTTTATGAGGCGCCGTGCGCTTGAAGACATCGGTTACTTGAACGATGCATATCACATGGTGCTGGATCACGACTTGTGGGTGAGGATGGCGCGCAAATACCCCACACTGCATGTGCCGCGGTTCTGGGCCTTGGAACGGAGCCATATTGAAGCCAAGACCATCGCCCAAGCGGCGGTCTTCGTCGAAGAAGCGTGGCGGTTGGTTGAATGGTCGGAAACACAAGACGACCTGGTTGGGGTCATCAGCCGGCACCGAAGGCGTATCTATGCTGGCCTCAACATGTTCTCGGCCCGCCGCCTCATCGATGCCGGGCAGTATGGTCCGGCCCTCAAGCACATCGCCAAGGCGTCGCTTATGCACCCCTGGACGGTGATCCGTTATTGGTACAAGGTGGTTCAGGCGGGGCTGAGCTTCCTCGGGCTGGCAGGTCTCTTCGAATGGTACCGGAACACCCGGCGTCGTCTGCAATTCCGTGGCCGCCGAGTTGAATTCGAAAGCACCGGAGAGGTTTGAGTCCCTATATGACGTCCACGAACGAAAACCGAATCTCGAATGGGCGCCAGCCCCTCGTGTCCATCATCACCCCGTCGTTCAATCAGGCGCAGTTCTTGGAAGAGACGATTGAATCTGTGCTGGGGCAGACCTATCCCAACATCGAATACATTGTGGTCGACGGTGGCTCCACTGACGGCAGTATCGACGTCGTCAAGCGCTACGAGAAGCGACTAACAGCGTGGGTCTCGGAGTCCGATCAGGGCCAGACGGATGCCATCAACAAAGGCTTTGCCATGGCCAACGGTGAGATCCTGGCCTGGCTCAATTCCGACGATGTCTACCTGCCAGACGCTGTGGAACACGCCGTCGCCTTCCTGACGGATCACCCTGAGATCGGGATGGTCTACGGCCACGCGTACTACACCGACCAGTCCGGGCAGCCGATGGCCGAATACCCGTCGGGCGTGACCGATCACAAGGGCCTTCGTCGCGGCGTGAACACCATTCCCCAGCAGTCGACTTTCTTCCGGCACAAGATCTGGGAGATGGTGGGTCCGCTCGACCCCAGCTATTTCTACGCGATGGACTATTCACTCTGGGTCCGCATCTCGGCCGTCTCTCCCATAGCCTACCTGCCCAGGCCGTTGGCGCACTTCAGGATCCACGATGCGTCCAAGTCTCGCACGGCTGCCAGACGATGCTGGCCGGAAATGATCAAGCTGCACTTCGAGGATGGCGGCAGCAGGCTGTCAATTCTCTACGCCAAGTACCTTGTGCGCCGTGCGGTCGAGCCCTTGATGCCATTCCGGTTCCGACTCGCGTGGCGCAAATGGAAGTTCAACCGAAGCTTGGGGGCTTCGGGTGACAAAGCCGGTCCTGGCCATCAGGCCTAGCCCATCCTTCCCGCGCCAGGTTTTGGGGGCCTTCGTAGAGAACCACCACGAATTGGGGATCAGCCTGCCGAGGTCGGTCCTGCGTCTGCCTCAGGGGCGATGGAGGCGAGAAGGCGGTCAAACTGGGGCAGCGTTTGGCTGTCGCAGTACGCTTGCTCGAAGGCAGCGCGCGCTTTTTGGCTCATCTCGAGCCTGGCCTCCGGGTCGTCCGCCAATCGACGGACGAAAGCCACGATCCCGTCCACATCGCCGTGGCGCAAACTGACACCACAACCGTAACGGTGGATGGCCTCGTCCACATTCCCGCCCGGCGGGCCGATGTACAGGATCGGGAGGCCCATGGCCAGGCAGGCGTGCAGCTTGCTGGGGCTGACAACGCCCAGGGCGTTTTCATTCATCGTAATCAGTGCGCAGCCGGCGCTGGCCAGCACGGAGGGCGTTTCCTCTTTCGGCACGTAGGATGCCAGATGAAGGCTCTCCAGGCCGTGGGATGCCTTTTGCTTCCTCAGCCACGCGTACTTGGATCCGCCCCCGACAAACAGCCAGGCGAAAGATTCATCGGAGAGTCGCTCGGCTGCGGCTACCACGCTTTCGAAGCTGTGACCAAATCCAGCGTTACCCAGATACAAGACGACAAACCGAGATTCGATGTCCCACTGGGTGCCGGCCGGCCAGGTTGGGGGCTTGAGATCGCGTGGGAACTGAGCCTTAGGTTCCCAATTTGGAATCACATGCCAAGTGGGGCCGTTCTGAGGCTGATCGTAGCTGCCTCTGAGGAGGGCATACATTGACTTGTCAAGGCAGACCACAGATGTCAGCTGGCGGTACAGGCGGCGGTTGAGCCACCGCAGCAGCCGGCTGATGATGCCGCCTTGGCGGATGACACCGGTCCGCTCGGCGATCTCCGGATAACAGTCCATGTTCCAGAGCACGACGGATGCCGAAGGATGGAAGACTCTGTGTAGTAGGGCAGTCCAAGCGATGAAGGGGGGCGTGGTCAAGGAGACAATCACGTCTTGGCCGGGCAGAGTCAACATGCGCAAGGCGGCCAGGACGGTAAATGTCGCATAGTCTGCCAGGCGCGCCAGAGCGGAGCCCTTGCCGGCCCGCGGAGTCCAAAGACGGTGGACATCGGGGTTGTCCTCGGGACTTGACTCGTCGACGCGTGACTGTGGAACATAACCTCCCGTACTGGTGACAACCGTCACTTTGTCCCCCAGGTGTGCACGGTGGTTGGCCAGCGAAGCCGCCATGTGGCCGGTGGGCGCCAGGTCTGGCACATAGAATTGGTTGATGATCGTCAGGCGCATCAGAGGGTCTTCCGGCCGGGACTAGGTGGCTGACACGTGCTGGATGATCTCGTCGATGATCCGATCCAGATCGTATTCTAGATCCCAATCTGGGAAGTCTCGCTTCAGCTTCGCAAGATCTGAGTAGTAGCAAATGTGATCGCCAATCCGGTTTTGTTCGGAGTATGTGAGTTGGGGGCGCTTGCCGGTTCGGGTTTCGATTATTTCTAGGCACTCGAGCAGGCTGGCCGCATTGGTCTTGCCTCCGCCGAGATTGTAGACCTCACCCGGTTTGGGGTTCTGGGCGAAGGCCCAGAATGCTCGGATGACGTCGTGGCTGTGGATCTGGTCTCGGACCTGCTTGCCCTTGTATCCGTAGATCGTGTAAGGGCCCTCTTGCAAGGCGACGTGGACCAAGTAGTTCAAAAAGCCATGAAGTTCGACGCCGGCATGATTAGGCCCAGTGAGACAGCCGCCCCGGAAGATGCCCGTCTTCAGCCCGAAGTAGCGTCCGTACTCCTGCGTCATGACGTCGGCCGCTAGCTTGGACGCGCCGAAGAGTGAGTGCAGACTCTGGTCGACAGGAAAGTCTTCCGAAATCCCGCCAGCGTAGGCTGGGTCATCGTATTCCCATCGCGTTTCTAGTTCTTTCAGCTTGATCGTGTTTGGGCGGTCGCCATAGACCTTGTTGGTGCTCACGAAGATGAACACCGCCTCCGATGCGTGCCGGCGGCAGGCCTCGAGCAGGTTGAGCGTGCCGCCGGCGTTGACGTCGAAATCATCGAACGGCCGCCGGGCTGCCAGATCGTGACTCGGCTGCGCGGCGGTGTGGATGACGATATCGAAGGCATTGCCGGCAAATAGCTTGTCCACTTCGGCACGGTCGCGAATATCGAGATCGATGTGGCTGAAATGACGGCATACCGACAGCAAGCGATCCCGGTTGGCCGAGGTATCCCCCTTGGGGCCGAAGAAATCAGCCCGCATGTTGTTGTCCACGCCCACGGTGTCGGCACCGAGCGAATCGAAGAACTCAACTGCTTCTGAACCGACCAGACCGCTGCTTCCGGTTACAAGTACCTGCATTTGTATTGGATCCCTTCAAAGGTATTCCATGTCCAGGTGCCCGATGCTCTCGACGGGACTGGCCCATTGTATCTGGAAAGTCACCTTGAGGCACACTTGATAGGTCGTGGTCCAGCCAATGCATGGCCTGTGCTATCATTTCTAACCGTGCACCATCAGTCCAGAGAATCCCTTCCCAGAGAAGCCTTCGCAAATCTGCGCCAAATTGTGGTGACTCTCACAAGCGGCTGCCAACCGGTTCCGGATGGCCATTCACCTTCCAGTTCTCCCTGCCTGCAGGTAGCGAAATGAAAATGAACCGCTGGCGCCCAATCGTGGCCGCCACACTGACTCTTGTCGGTCTAGGTCTTGCCTTCGCAGCGGTCTTCGCCGTCCCGTTGGGGCTGGACACAAACTCCGAATGGGGTCCGTCACGACGGCTGCTACTCGGGGTCGGGTTGACCATGGCCCTTGCGATGTGGGCCCCGATCTGGTTGGTGCGTGTTTGGCAGCGGGGATCGAAATCGAGGCGACTGCATGCGATAGGGAAGAACCTCAGCAAGGGTTGGGAAAGGGCAGCTCGGCTCCCGTTAGTGCAGAAGCTCAGCACCGCTGCATCGGCTTCCGGTCAGTGGGCGGACAACCTGGTGCACCGCGCACCAATCATCAGGAACTTAGTGGCGACGCCTTACCGGACGGCTCTGAGCGCCAGCTTGTTGGTTTGGGCCATGGGGGCCTTGGTCTACGTGTGGATCGGTTCGGTGGGTACTTGGACTCATTGGCCGCCAACGACCAGCGATTTTGACCTGTTGGCCGAGGGATTTATCCATGGCCAACTCAGCTTGCCTGTTCAACCGACTCCAGAACTGCTGGCGATGCCCGATCCATATGTCATGGCATCCCGGCAGTACTTGCCGGACCTGTGGGACGTCTCCTACTATGAAGGCCATTTCTATCTCTACTGGGGTCCCGTGCCGGCTGTCTTGCTGGCTGCCCTAAAGTTGGCCGTGCCCATTCATGTCAACGACGGATTGTTGACCCTTTTCTTCACGGCCGGCCTGAGCCTCATGGGAATCTTGTGCTTGTTGGCGTTCTGGCGGCGCTGGCCCAAACCATTGCCATGGTGGACGATCCTGCCGCCGGCCATGGCGTTGTCCGGAGCGACGCCAGTCGTCTGGCTGCTCAGCCGTGGCGCGGTGTATGAAGTGGCAATCGCCTCCGGGCAGTTCTTCTTCGTGGCAGGCCTGCTGGCGGCCGTCCCGGCCCTATGGGGGGAACCCCTCTGTAGACGGCGTTTGGCTGCTGCGAGCGCTCTGTTTGCGCTGGCCGTCGGCTGCCGTTTGAATCTAGCTCCAGCCGCCCTTCTGATTCTGACCTTGAGCACTGGGGTAACCTTGTTCGCCAAGCGCGGTCGACCGACATGGGATGTCAGGACATTGTTGGCTGCTGGTTTGCCCATGCTGGCTTCGGCGGGCCTTCTTGCAGCCTACAATTGGGGCCGGTTTGGGTCCTGGATGGAGTTTGGCCATCGCTTCCAGCTGGGTCGTTGGGACATGTATCATCAATATTCCAAAGTGTTTGGGCTTCAGAATGCCATCCCCAACATCTACAATTACTTTTTCAATGGTGTCCACCGGCTCAACGTGTTCCCCTATCTCAAGCCAGCCTGGGGACAGTACTACATCTGGCTGACTCATAGCTATGCGCCGGATGGCTACCACACCGAAAAGGTCGCTGGCGTCCTGGTAGTGTTTCCTTTCGTATGGCTGGCCGGATTGGCGATGGCAGCCTGGGCGAGGAGCGTGGCGGATACGTTCGAACGGCCCGGATTGGCGCTCGGCTGGAAGGAGCTGTTCTCCGGTCGGAGGGGCGTGCATATCTATCTCATTGCCACCGTCGGCGCCCTTGCTGCTCCGCTGGTTTCTTTCGTCGCCGTCTCGATGAGGCATGAAGTTGATTTCGTGCCCACGCTGTGCTTGTTGGCCGCGGTAGGGTTCTGGCAAAGCTACGACAGCCTGACTCAGCGTCCCCTAATCCGGTCGGCCCTTGTCGGTCTGGCTTGGTTGCTGACGGCGGCGACGGTGATCGTTGCTTTGCTCTTGGCCATGACCGGTTTCCAGGGCAACTTTGAAACCTACAATCCCGGTCTCTTCCGTCACCTCACCGCGTTCTTCTCAAGGTAGCCGGAACTTACCAGACCAGTTCAAATCGCTCCCGCCTGCTTTGGAGACCGTGGACTGCCGGTGGTAGACTGGTAGGCCTGACGAGCGGACGGCAGGCTGGATGGCTCCCATGGATTCGTTCCTCACACAAGACGTAGCGCCGTCACAGGTTGGAGGCAGGCTCCTTCGCCGGTGGCCGATCATTGTGGTGATCTCGGTTGTGGGCGGATTGTTCGGTCTGGCTGCGGATTGGATGCTTCCGCCGACGTACCAGGCGAGCGCCAGCCTTGCGGTCGGTGTTGATCCTAACCTGGCCGAGCCGTACTCGAAGAACGTGAGGTACGAGGCCAACCTAAGAACGCAGGATCTCTTTCTCTCTGATCTCAGCCTCGAGGCCGCTCGTAGCCAGCTGGCACCCAGTTTAGCTGGTTCCTCAGTGGGCGCCTTCCGCACCGATCTGCGGCTGGATAACATCGATGACACCTGGTACCTACGTGCGAAGGCTCGGTCGCCCTCCGACGCCGCGGTGCGAGCCAATGCTTGGGCATCGGCGGCCGTCTCTCAGTTCAAGGCGGCGCAGGGCCATGCGCTTAAGGCAGGCGAGCTACAGGCGCTGCTCTTCAGCGTAGCCTGCAAGCCTGAGAAGGTGATTGCTGAGGGCGGATCCAGCCTTTGGGCCTGTGACGAAATGTCCCTCGACATTAACCCTGACCAAGTGAGCTCGGAGCTGCTCGCAGAGGCCAGGCTAAGCCATGGCATACTTCCGGGACTCTCGATTACGGAAATGCATGAGGCAGCGCCTCCCAGCCAACCGACCCGGCAGGCCAGAGCCCTCTTTGCATTGGGAGGGGCGATCGTCGGCCTGGTCTTGGGATTGTTGGCGGTGTTGTCTGATCGTCAATGGTTGGGTTTGGGTCCCCGAGAAGTGAGGAAGGCGTGAGCAGACAAGGTCCAGCACTGCGAGGGCCGTGTCGATGAGGCATCGTTGATGCGCCCTGCAATCACGCGCCGGATGTGACCGTCTTATGAACCCAACCTCGATGATGGCCAACTCCTGGGTGGGCCGGCCCATCAAGCTGATTGCTTGGTGGTTGTGGCTACTCATGTTGGTGGCAGTGCCGGTGACCAGCTTCCCTCTGGTCAGGCAGTATGTTGGCGACTCAAGCGTCTATCCTCTTTCCGGCCTGATCCTGGTGGGCCTGGCGCTCGTCTGGCTGGTTCCCTACGTCCTTGGCAATGGGCGCTTCCCTGGCCATGTCCGGCCCCTGCTCCTCTTCACTCTCTTGTCTGTGCTTTCAGCTGGCATCGGCCTGACTCTGTCGTTGGGACCATACAAAGGGACAGATCCATTGCACAGGGAAGTCAGAGCCCTGGCGACTCTGGGGATCGGCGTCTGCTTCTATCTGTGTGCCGTCACCCTGCCGGATTCTGAACGACGCATCCGCATGTCGCTGTGGGCGCTCTACTTGGGTGCCTTGCTCACACTCATCTGGTCAAGCCTACAGGCGATCTATGTGACCGATAGCGTGGCCAACATCCCGGTCACGCTCAACCGGATCCAGCGCATGATTTCCGTGCGAGATCTGCTACGGAACCGTGTCTCCGGCATGGCGTTTGAACCCTCATGGTTGGGTGATCAGCTTGTCATCCTGTACCTCCCGCTGTGGCTGGGTAGCGTGCTGAATCGTTATTCAGCCTTTACACGTCGAAGGACGTCTCTCTCAGTTGAGCTGATCCTGCTCCTCTGGGGGAGCGGCATCTTGGTCATGGCACGCTCGCGCATCAGCATGCTCAGTTTAATCGTCATGGTCGGCCTGGTGTACCTGCTGCTGGCACGAGGTATCGCTCGGCGCATAGCGGCACGAGTTCCACCAGACCATCCGAACGCCCGCGCGCGCCGGCAGATATCTGTGTTTCTGTTCGCAGTGGTCTTGGGCGCCGCGGCGATCTTGGCTGGCGGCTACGGTTTGGTGAAAATCGGGGCGGCATACGACTGGCGGCTGCGCCGAGTTCTCCGGGCACCCGATGAAATTGCTGCAATCCGCCAGCAGCATCCGTATGCCGTGGCGTATGAACTGGCTAACCGGATGGCATTTGCCGAACGTCTCGTATATTGGCGGACGGCCTTTTCGGCGTTTGAGGCCCACCCTGTGCTTGGCGTTGGCCCTGGGGACGCCGGATTTTTCTTTGAGGCCTCCGTTCCTGCCTATGGGTACACACTTACAGAGATACAGGCGATCCTCAGCCCGGGGAATCCCAACTTTCCCAACCCCAAGAGTCTTTGGATCCGACTGCTTGCCGAAACCGGTCTCCTTGGGTTTTCGGCCTACTTGACTTGGATCCTGGTCATTGCGGGTTGTGCGTGGAGCCTGTTCTCGCGCGGGGACGGTTTGGCTCGTACGCTGGGCTTGGTAGGGATTCTTGCCATTTCTGCCCAGCTGGTTGAGGGTTTCAGTCTGGACACCTTTGCCCTTCCCCAGATCTGGATGGTAAACGGGCTCATCACCGTCGCTTTTGTGCACCTGCTGGAACGTGCCCCTGCAGAGCCAAGCCTACGATCGCAGGAATAACGGAGTCAAGAGTGCTAGAATCGGACCCGACCTAGCATGTTGGATCGAAAGAGCAAGACCAACATGAGATGGTGCCAGTGGTAACTCAGCTGGCCGATCTCTTCCCGATGATCCTGGTGGCCAGCGTGTGTGCGCTGGTGTGTTCGCCGCTTGCACGGCGATTTGCGGCTCGATTGGGCCTTGTCGACGTTCCCGGCTCGGCTCCACACAAAACTCACCGTGATCCCACTGCGCAGACCGGGGGCTTGGTGCTCATCGCGGCGCTCTGGCTGGCATACGGAATCGCCCGACCCCAGATCGATCGACAGGTTCTGGCCATCTTGATCGGCGCCACATGGATGATGATTTGGGGAGCCTTGGATGACCGATTCGACATGGCACCCTACTTGAAGATTGGGGGTCAACTGCTGGCTGCCGCCCTGTTGATTGCGCTGGGCATTCAGGTCCATGTAACTCGCAATGCTGGTGCCGATCTGGCGATAACAGTGCTGTGGGTGGTCGGCATGGTGAATGCTTTCAACTTGGTGGACAGCAAGGATGGGTTGGCGATCGGCCTTGCGAGCGTTGCGGCTGCCTTCTTCATGCTGGTGACGATCGATTCCGGTCAGCCGGTGCTTTCGTCCCTCTCGGCGGGGCTCTTGGGGGCGTGTTTGGGCGTGTTCTTTTTCAACACCTCACCGGCCTTCCTGTTTCTGGGTGATTCCGGCGCTCAGGTTCTTGGGTTTGTGCTCTCGGCTTTGGGGATCGCCTACGTCCCGGCGGGCGCCGGTCTGCCGCAGGGTGTGTCCTGGTTCACGCCGATCCTTGTGCTCGGTGTGCCCATCTTTGACACGACACTGGTTGTGGTCTCGCGCATACGCCGCCGCCGGCCCATCTACCGGGCGGACCGCGACCATACCTATCACAGGCTGGTTGGCCTAGGGTTGGACTCGAACCGTTCGGTTTTGGCCATGCATCTGGCGTCGGTAATGTTGGGCCTTTTGGCCTTCATGGCACTGGGCGCGAGTGTGCTCCTGGCCAACTCAATTTTCGTGGTGTTGCTGCTGGTAGGCGCCGTGGCCATTGTGCTGTTGGAGAAGCACTTTGATTTCGAGAAGGATTCGGCCGAGTCCTCTCCGGACGAGCTCAAGGTCCGGTCCTGACCACGCCTCGGGATGAGGGGAGCTAAATGACGTGAAACTGATCATTCAAATTCCTTGCTTCAATGAGGAAGTCACACTGCCCGAGACTCTGGCCGACTTGCCAACGGTGATACCGGGGATCGAGGTCATTGAAACGCTGGTGATTGACGACGGAAGCACGGACAGGACAGCATCCTTGGCACGCGAGTTGGGAGTGAATCATGTCATCCGATTTCCGCGGAATAGGGGTCTGGCGGTTGCGTTCGCCGGCGGTTTGAACGCCTGCTTGAATGCGGGTGCCGATATTGTTGTCAACACCGATGGAGATCACCAGTATCAGGGATCTGGCATCGCGGATTTGGTGGGCCCCATCGTGCGGGGCGAAGCAGATATCGTCGTGGGAGATCGGCAGGTCGATGCCATTCCGCACTTCTCATGGCTGAAGAAGGTGTTGCAGAAGCTGGGTTCGAGGGTCGTTCGCTGGACTTCGGGCACCGATGTCCAGGACGCCACCAGCGGATTTCGGGCGCTTTCCAGGGCGGCGGCAGCGCAGCTGGTGGTCTTCTCCAGCTACACCTACACGTTGGAAACCATCATTCAAGCCGGAAAGAGGGGGCTGGTGGTGGCCTCAGTACCAGTGGAGACCAATCCCAAACTGCGGGAATCCCGCCTCATCAGCAACATCTTCAGTTACGTCTTGCGTTCATCTGTGACTATCCTTCGGATCTTCATGATGTATGAAGCCTTGCGTGTGTTCACACTGATCAGCCTCTTGCCAGCCTTGGCGGGGGTCGTGCTTTTTGTCCGCTATGCTTTCTTCTATGCTGCCGGACAAGGCAGCGGGCATATCCAATCGGTAGTCGTGGCGTCCGTCCTGCTGCTCCTGGCTTTTCAAATCCTCCTACTTGGTCTGCTCGCCGACCTAATCGCCAAGAATCGCCGGTTGAGTGAGGAGATACACTACCGCGTTTGGACCGGTTCGTCGTCCAACCTGAATGCCACTTCGAAGAAAGATCCGTGAGCGGATAAGCAGAGGCGACCACGGAAGGTGCAATCCCCTCGCGCTGTTCCTGCGGGAAGCTGTCGTTTCGAACGGCCGATCGCGTGGAGCCGAAACCCTGCCTCGGACGGGCAAAGGGGCGCTGTAAGGACGGGCAGAGACAAGCGGAGTATCCACTTGTTCGACGATAAAATCCTGCCGGCAATTCTCCCTTGGCTTGAGATTGTGATGAGCCGTCTGAGGCCCAACGCGATGAGAAGTGCGGAGACTTGATGTCACGCATAGGCCGACTTCTGCTCCAGTTTACATCGCCAAGGACCGCTATCCTCGTGCTCGTAGTGGGGCTAGCGTATCAGGCCTTGGGTCTGTATCACGGAGTGTCCATAAAGGGACTCCCAGATACCATCGACCGACTAAATCAGCCAGCTTGGGAGCGTGGCGCCCGTTGGGCGCTCGGTGACACTTTTGCAGACTATGTGGCTTTTGTGCGTTCCATGACACCTGAGAGTTCAAGTATCGTGCTTCCGCCTCACACCATCATCCAGCCTTATGCCGAAGTGGGTCTGATGCAGTTCTACTTCTATCCGCGGAAGGTCTACAACTGTGGGCCGAACGAGGCCAAGGCCTGCATGTACCGCGCCAGAACGAAACACACCTACGTGCTGGCTGTGCCGCATTTCCCTCCTCCTG
>Ga0307440_1001329_pt1 | contig 12058 bp, 5 predicted proteins | sample SalMarWE160410MG_FD_202150 | JGI IMG/M metagenome (GOLD analysis project Ga0307440, IMG submission 202150) | Salt marsh sediment microbial communities from the Plum Island Ecosystem LTER, Massachusetts, United States - WE1604-10 | ecosystem: Environmental > Aquatic > Marine > Intertidal zone >... | reverse complement strand
GACGAGCGGCCAGTCGGCGTCCTTGTCCACCGCCTGCATGAAGCCGTCGGTAATAAGGAGACTCAGGTTGAACTGGCGCAGGCGCCCGTCCTCGCGCTTGGCGCGGATGAACTCACGCACGTCGGGGTGGGAGACGTCGAAGGTGCCCATCTGCGCGCCGCGGCGCCCGCCCGCGCTGGAGACGGTGAAGCACATCTTGTCGTAGATATCCATGAACGAGAGCGGTCCCGAGGTGTAGGCCCCGGCGCCCGATACGTACGCCCCGCGCGGGCGCAGCGTGGAGAATTCATAGCCGATGCCGCAGTTGTGGATAACCGCAAGGCCGTTATTGCCCGCCAGGTAGTTGTTGTGCTTTTCGACGGTGAAGTCGTAGAACGTTTCCGGCAGCGACAGATTGCGGCGTATCGACTGCATCGGGCGCAGCGTACGTGCGAAATCGATCAGCGGGACCAGATTCGGGAAACGCGCCGCCCAGCGATCGAGCCAGACCCGGCTGATTTCCGTCCGTTCGTGATAGCCGTGGTAGAAACCCAGCGCCTGTTTTTCAGCATGAGATAGCGCGCCGAGGAGTTCGGTCAACGCCGTGCGCAAAGCGGCAGGCAGCCGGTAGTGGTCGTACTGGCCCGACTGGCTCGCGTGTTCGAGAATACGGCGCCGTTTGCCCGAATCCGCCATATGCCGGGCTACTTCCGACAGAAAACCGGAGTCGGAAATCTTGAGCATGGCACCGCCGCTGTCATGGACTTCATGCCCGTTCAACCGGTGGCTGCGTGCTTTGCGGTATGTGATCGCACCATGGACGCCGAACAAGCCCAGCAGGGATTTAAGCTCTTCGGCAAAGTCGTGGTTCTGGGTGGCCACGATCACGCTGCCGCGCTCGCAGCTTACCGTGCCATCGGTATCGATCAATCCAGCAAGAAACGGCAGAAAATGCTTTTCCGGTTCGGTTTTGATCCACCCGGGCACGCTCAGGTTGGCGGTCTTCCTGCCGATCTGATGATCGATCAACTCGGCGGCGCGGCTGGCCTCAAAGCTGGATACCGCGTAGTCCCAGACCGCAGTTCCGTTCGGCGTCTCGGCTGCCACGACCTGCGCCCTGGAGCCGCAAAAAGCCTCGAAGAACGCCGCATAGCGTTCCACGACTTCCTTTTCGGCCGCCCGAATCTTGAATACCAGCCGCATCCCCAGAGCCTGCGCGCGCTCGGCCCAGGCTTTGCGCGACGGTTTGTAGGCATAGCGCTTTTCGTAGGCACTGCCGTCACCCAGATACGCGCCCGCGAACCAGGCGTTCATCGCCTGCCGCGATTCGGCCTGCCACGGCAAACAGTGATGCACCAGTGCATCGTTTTCACGCACTTCGTCCGCGCGGACGTAGACGAGCCGCTCATCCCGATAAACAAGCACGGGATGCTTGACCGAAGTCTTGATCGATACGCCATTGGACACGAGTTCGATGTTTTCCGAGCGCGGGACATGCGTTGTCATGTGACGCAGGATGGGGCGCATCTCGAACCGGCCGTTATCGCGGTCGTAGCACAGGATGCGCTCGTGGCGCTCGGCCACGGCCTGATCGGCCGTAACCAGACCGCGCTCGGTGCGCACCCATGTCCCGGGCGCGACGCAGCCGGCCTTGAGCGTGAGTCCGGCCTCGTGCACCTTCTCCAGGATGTCGTCCATGGAGTCGTGGATGGTGCCCGAGACGGTGCAGTTGATCGTCGAGGTCGCGGGTTTGTAGGCCTGGGCCCCGGCGTTGGAGGTGATGCGCCCGGCCGGGATCGCGCCATGGCGCAGCGCCCAGAGGAAGCGCTCGTACCATTCGTCGCGGACCTTGGGGGCTTCCACCTCGGCCAGCGCGCGCGCGACGCGCTTCCAGGTGTCGTCCACCGTGACGTCGATCACGGTGCCGTCCTTGGCCTTGAGGCGGTATTTCTTGTCCCAGATGTCTTCCGATGCCGACTGGATCGGTATCTCGGAAGGCGATTCTATTGTTTGCTTGCGCACGGTATGCATAGTACTTCCTGTCTCCTGACGCGTCATCCATCAATCCCGCGGGGGAAAACCTGTTAATAAGTTGTGCATGACCCAACCCAACATATTGGGCCGAATAAACTCAGCATAGCAGCCACACGGAGCCTGTCAACAGTTTTTTTAATTACTTGATTTTTTGACTTATTTTCATGTGTTTCACGGGGCTTAAAAAGCTTGACGATTGTCAATACCTTCCACTAGATATTGTGTCATAAAAAAGCAGGGATCCTGGGCGTTCCCCGCTTGAAAACCTAATACCCGCCCACATTTAAGAAGCATGGCCGCAAGGCCGCGTTAGCAACCACGTTTGTTTGATTGTGAGGAGTGAAACCATGAACCTGATGACTACTTATCGGCCCTGGGGCCTGTTCGACGAACTGCAGCGCGGACTCGAGACACTGCACGGCACCGAGACCAAGGCCTGGACGCCGGCCGTCGATATCAGTGAAGACGAGCACCGCTACGTGATCCGTGCCGATCTGCCCGGCGTCGACCCCAAGGACATCGACGTGAACCTGGAAAGCGATGAACTGACCCTGCGCGGCGAGCGCAAGGAAGAGAAGGAGGAAAAGGGCAAGAACTGGCAGCGCACCGAGCGCTTCCACGGCGAGTTCTACCGCCGTTTCCGCCTGCCCGAGAGCGCCGATCCCGAGCACATCGAGGCCCACAGCGACAAGGGCGTGCTGGAGATCGTCATTCCCAAGCAGCCGAAAACCCAGCCTCGCAAGATCTCGGTCAATCACTGAGTGCAAGGCTACGATCCGGGCGACGGGGGAACTTCGCCCCTGCCGCCCGGTCGCATTTCCATGACGGCTCGCTGCATGGCGGCCCCACTGAAATCCATTTGACGACACAGGATCCGAGAGACATGACAAAACGCCTGATCGCCCCCCTGCTCTGCCTGGCGCTGGCTACCGGCGCCGCTTTTGCACCGGCCGTTGCGGCCCATGCCGAGATGCCGCCGCCCGCGGCACTCAAGAATGCCGAGGGACTGCCCAGCCTGGCGCCCGTGATCAAAAAGATCACCCCCGCGGTGGTCAATATCTCCACCAGCGGCGTGATTAAGCGCCGAATCCAGGGGCCGTTCATGAGCCCGCTGTTCCGCCAGTTCTTCGGCGTGCCCCAGAACCAGACCATGGAGCAGCCCTTTGTGAGCCTCGGCTCGGGCATCATCGTGAATGCCCAGAAGGGGTTCATCCTGACCAATTACCACGTGATCCGCGACGCCAAGCAGATCACTGTGACCCTCTACGACAACCGCACCTTCAAGGCCAAGGTGATCGGCGACGATCCCTCCACCGACATCGCGATTGTCCAGATCAAGGCTAAGGACCTCACCCAGATTAGCCTGGGCAAGTCCAGCAACCTGGAAGTGGGCGACTACGTGGTCGCCATCGGTAATCCGCTGGGTCTACAGCACACGGCCACGTTCGGCATCGTGAGCGCGCTGGGCCGGCCCAACGCCGGCGGCACCAACGACGGTGACGGCGGCGAAAGCGGGATCGGCAAGTACGACGACTTCATCCAGACCGACGCGGCGATCAACCCGGGCAACTCCGGCGGCCCGCTGGTCAACCTGCGCGGCGAGCTAGTGGGCGTGAATACCGCCATCGCCACCACCAACGGCGGCAACATCGGCATCGGTTTCGCGATTCCCGTGGACATGGCCAAGGCGGTGATGGAGCAGCTCATCAAATACGGCAAGGTCGAGCGCGGCGAACTGGGCGTCTATATCCAGGCCCTGACGCCGGAGTTGGCCAAGCAGTTCAACCTGACCCCCGGCCAGGGCGGTGCCTTGGTGGCGCAGGTCAAGAAGGGTTCGGCAGCGGCCAAGGCCGGTCTCAAGCAGGGTGATGTGATCACCGAGGTCAACGGCGACAAGGTGCGCGGCCCGGCTATGCTGCAGAGCTATATCGGCATCCTGCGCGTGGGTACCGAAGTGACGCTCCAGGTCTACCGCAACGGCAAGCCCTTGACGATCCACGCCAAGATCGGCAAGCGCTCGAACACAGGCACAGGCTCGAGCAATGGCATGAACGAGAACCGGAAGCTCGGCGCGACCTTCGGCAATATCGGCAAGGATTCGCCGCTTTACGGACAGATCCACGGCGTGCAGGTTACGCAGGTGACGCCGAACGAGGCCGCTGCCCAGGCCGGGCTGCAGCCGGGAGACGTGATCGTGGACGCCGCCCACCGGAGAGTGACCAGTCTCGCCCAGTTCAACCAGATACTGGCGGCCTACAAGGGCCACACGGTCCTGCTCAAGGTCGTGCGCAACGACCAGGTCTTCTTTACGACACTCAGTATTCCCTGACAACAAGGCGTGGGCATCGGCAACCGCTAGACATTGCCGACGCCACGCCTAACAGTCGCGGTGCGAAACCCCGGGGGACCCCCAACCCGGGGTTTCTTTTTGCCTAAAACTCTCGCAAAGACGCAAAGGAACATGAAATAGATACTCTCCCCTTTGCTCGCGTAGCGAGGAAGGGGGAGCCGGAGGGGGATTCGAAAGAAAATCGCGGTGGGGACCACCGCTCCCACAAGAGGTGCGGCATCAACAAATAATATTCTTTGCGCCTTGGCGTCTCTGCAAGAGTATGAAAAGGGAAGCCGGCAAGATGCCGGTGCTTCTAGTTCTTCTTTTTGGCGAGAAAGCGCTCCTTGACCGCTTGTGCGACGGCTATGCGCGCCTTCTCGATGGCGGCGCCGATCTCGGGCCCGCTCAACCCGTCCGTGTCGACGCGCACCGGCGCGGCTTCGGCCCGCACGGCGGCAAGGTAATCGACTTGTTCATAAGCCGCGTTCTCGTTGCCCGCCCGTCCCCGGGCATCGGCCCGGCAGGCGGCCAGGAAGCGTTCGAATCGCTCCGGCCTACGCCAGGCATCGACGGCCGTGAGCAGCCGGATAACCGTGGCGGGCTTGAGTTCGAAGGCGCGGTGCACGTTGAGGTGCTCGCGCGTGACCGCAACCGCCAGGTCCCGCCAGGCATTCGGTATGCCGAGGCGTTTGCACACGTTACGCACCAGGGGGACGCCCCGCGCTTCGTGGCCGATATGCCGCGGCAATACATCCTTGGGGGTCACGCCTTTGCCCAGGTCGTGCATGAGCACGGCGAACACGGTTTCGGCGTCCTCGCCGGCGCGCGCCGCGGCGGCCAGTGCCAGCAAAAGATGGGCTCCGGTATCGATTTCCGGATGCCATTGCGGCGATTGGGGGACGCCGAACAGGATATCGACCTCGGGCAAAATGCGTTCCAGCGCACCGCACTCCCGCAAAACTTCCACGAAGGATTCCGGGCTGGGTTCGGCGCAGGCCCGCGCCAGCTCGGCCCATACGCGCTCGGGAACCAGGTGATCGGCCTCGCCGGCCTCGACCATTTCACGCATCAGGGCGAGTGTTTCGGGGGCGACGCTGAAACCCAGCGGGACGAAGCGGGCGGCGAAGCGCGCCACACGCAGAATGCGCACGGGATCTTCTCGAAATGCGGCAGATACATGACGCAAGCGCCTTGCGGCCAAGTCTTCCTGCCCACCGAACGGGTCGACGATCTCGCCCTGCCCGTCTTCGGCCATGGCGTTGATCGTCAGATCGCGGCGCTCGAGATCCTGCTCCAGGGTGACATCGGGGGCGGCGTGGAACTCGAAGCCGTGGTAGCCGGGTCCGATTTTGCGCTCGGTACGCGCGAGCGCGTATTCCTCGCCGGTGTCCGGATGCAGAAAGACGGGAAAGTCCTTGCCGACCGGCCGGTAGCCCTGCTCGAGCATGGCCTCGGCAGTCGCGCCGACCACGACCCAGTCACGGTCGCCGACCGGCTGCCCGAGCAGCCGGTCGCGAACAGCGCCACCAACGAGATAGACCTTCATTGCCCGCCCTGGTGTGGGTTGCGGCCCAGTGTAACGGGCCTAGGAGTCTGTCGGATTTGGGGCTGATCTACTGCGCCGGCGGGAGAGCGGCCCATTTTCCCGATCCTTTTCGTCAAATAGCTACGGCTATTCTCCCCAAACGATCGAAAAAATGACCTCGTTCTCCCATCTTGCTCGCTATGATCGCTCAAACCCGACAGACTCCTGGCAGGTATTTGCCTCAGCGGGTCGGCGGCGGCGGCGGCGGTACCAGTGCGCCGCCGGATTCATGGCGGAAGCGGTCGTAGAGCACCTGCTTGCGGCTCTTGCCGAGATAGACCGGCACGATGGCTTCCACGACGGTCGGTTCTATGCCCATCCGGCGCAGATCGTCCGGCCCCGCCACGGCGTCGACCTGCAGCGTGCGGTACTGGTCCAGGGAGAATGGCCTTCCCGGCAACAGCCCCATCACGCGGGCCTGCATTTTCGCGATGACTGGGGGAACGTTGATGAGCAGACGGCGCACGCCGATCTGCCGGCGGGTGTATTCGACCACCTGGCGCATCGTCCATTCCTCGGGGCCGCCCAAGGTCAGGCGCTTGCCGGAGAGATCGTCCCGCGTCAAGCTCGCGATGATGGCTTCGGCCACGTCGCTGACAAAGACCGGACTGAAGCGTGCCTCGGGACGGATGACGGGCATCACGCCAGGTGAGAGTTTGAGCAGCAATGCAAACCGGTTGAAAAACGTATCGGCCTGGCCGAACACCACGCTGGGGGAAACGATCGTCCAGGGCACGCCGGCCTCGCGGATGACCGCCTCGCCCTGCCCCTTGGTTGCCAGGTAGCGGCTGTCCGAGCCGGCATCCGCATTCACTGCACCGACGTGCACGAGGCGCTTCAAGTCGCGTCCGCTGTCCACGAGGCGGCGCGGCCAATCGACATGCAACGCTTGCATCTGGCGGGGCGTGCCGTCGAGTAGCCCGACCAGATTGATCGCCGCGTCCTGCCCCGACAGGGCCTGGCCGACAGCCATGGCATCACGCACGTCGCCTTGAACGATACGTACACGTGGGAGTACCAGCAGACCCTTGTTGCGATAGGGGCGACGCGACAACAACGTGACGTAGGCACCGGCCCGGGCGAGACGGGCAGTCAGTTCACGGCCGATGAAGCCGGTGCCGCCGAAAATGACGATGCGCTTGTCTTTGATCGAATGCATGGCTGGAATACGGATGAAGAAGCGCAAATTCTACCAGTAGCAGGGGTTTACGGCCATTTGAAACAAACTTGGCAAGCATTTGGCGTGGAACATCAATGAACGTCGGGGAAAAAGTGACAAAAATGTCGTTTTTTTAGATTTTTTCAAAAAAATGTAGGAATTATCCGTCGGACATTGCCGCAAAGTGACAAAAATGTGTAGGGATTGTTACAAATTTTCCGTGAAACCGTAGATTTTTTTCAGGCATCCGCTTTAATTCGGGGGTCGCTGCTGAAGCCCAATTGGGTCTTAACACGACACTAGCCGCTTCAGGGAGAGGCCCTCTCTGCACAAGGAAGATTGCCGCAATGTTTGGCACAGGGCATTTTTTATGCATGGATAGCGGCCCTACACAACGTTATGGAATTGATAAATCCATTAGGAGGTTTTTGTTACATGAAACTGAGTAAAGCAGCCGCCGGAATGGCGGCGCTGGCTCTGGCAGCCGGGTCTACCGCTGCCCTGGCCAGTCAATCCAAATTCGCTACGCTGGCACACCGCACGTCCTTGTGGCGCGGCGACAGCGTGGTCTCACAAGTCGCCCCCACCAAGCCGCTGCATGTAGTGGTTTCCCTGAAGTTGCGCAACAAGGCGCGGTTAGACGCGTTTCTGGCCAACCCCCATCATGCAATCCTGACACCGGCACAGTTCCGTGCCCGCTTCTCGCCGACTTCAGCACAGGTCCGCGCGGTAGCCGCGTTCCTGAAACGTTCGGGCTTCCACAACGTAAAAATCGCCGGGAACCGCATGCTCGTCTCGGCCGACGGTCCTGCATCAGCCGCGCAATCCGCGTTCCAGACCGAGATGATGTCGGTCTACACGCACAAGGGGCGCCTGGCTTATGCCAACACCAACAGCGTGAAGATCCCGTCGAGCCTCAAGGGTACCGTGCTGGCCGTCATGGGCCTGCAGAACGTGCACATGATGCACACCACCCTGAAGTATGCGCAGACCAACGGCCTGAGCACGCAGGCCACCACCGGCCACAACCCGACCGCGTTCGCATCCATCTACAGTGCGGGCAGTGCGCCGACGGGCGCAGGAGTCACCGTGGGCATCGTGACCGAAGGCAGCCTGACCAACGTCAAGAACGACCTCAACCAGTTCACGTCGAACAACGGGCTGGCGACAGTGACGACGCAGACGGTCAATACCAACGGCACGAGCACCGACACCAGCGGTGACGGCGAGTGGGACCTGGACAGCCAGGACATCGTCGGCATGGCCGGAGGCCAGATCGGGAAGATCATCTTCTACAACATCCCGAGCCTGTCCAACTCCAACCTGACGGCCGATTTCAACACGATCGTCAACGCCAACGCCACGAAGATCATCAACGTCTCGCTCGGCGAGTGCGAAACTTCGGCACAGTCCGACGGTTCCGCCGCCTCGCAGGACCAGATCTTCCAGCAGGCCGATGCCCAGGGCCAGACCATTTCGGTTTCCTCGGGCGACTCCGGCGCCGACGAGTGCAGCAACGGCGGCACCACGCCGAGCTGGCCCGCCGCGTCACAATACGTGGTCGCGGTCGGCGGCACGACGCTGAGCACCTCCGGCAGTAGCTGGAGCAACGAGACGGTGTGGAACGGCACGGGCGGCAGCCCGAGCACCTTCGAGTCCATGCCGAGCTGGCAGCAGGGCGTGGGCCAGAACGCCGGTCACAGCACCCGTGGCGTGCCCGACATCGCCTTCGACGCGGACCCGAACTCGGGCGCGCTGGTGATCGTGGACGGCAGCCAACAGCAGATCGGCGGTACGAGCCTCGCCTCGCCGCTGTTCGTCGGCCTGTGGTCCCGCGTGATCGCGGCCAAGGGCACGGGCGTCGGCTTCGCGGCGCCGCTGATCTACCAGCTGCCTTCCGGCGACTTCCATGACGTCACCTCGGGCAGCAACGGCGGTGAAACGGCTGCCGCCGGCTGGGACTACACCACCGGCTTCGGCAGCATGAAAATCGCCGACGTGGTCAACGACATCGGGGGCTCTTCCGGTGGCGGCGGCGGTGGCGGTGGCGGCGGCAACAACCCGCCGACCGCCAGCAATGGCAGCGTCACCACCAACGAGAATACCGCGGTGAACGGCACGCTCTCGGCCTCTGATCCAGACGGCGACGCGCTGACCTACAGCATCGTGAGCCAGCCGAGCCACGGTTCGGTGAGCATCACTAACAGCTCGACGGGTGCGTTCACCTACACGCCGAACAGCAATTACTACGGCAACGACAGCTTCACCTTCAAGGCGACCGACAGTGCCGGTCAGGCCTCGAACACGGCGACCGAATCGGTCACGGTGAATCAGGTCAGTACCGGTGGTTGCGCCAGCGGCTTCACCAAGTACACCGGCAGCGTGAGCAGCGGTAGCGACAGCTACCAGCCGAACAACAACTACTACCACGCAGGCTCCGGTTACGAGCGTGGCCGTTTGACCGGCCCGAGCGGCACCGACTTCGACCTGTACCTGTACCAGTACAGCTACTACAACGGCTGGCAGGTCGTCGACAGCTCGACCAGCAACACCTCGAGTGAATCGATCAACTACAACGGTTCCTCGGGTTACTACATCTGGGATATCTATGCCTATTCCGGCAGCGGTAATTACACCTTCTGCCTGCAGCATCCCTGATAACTACTAAAACTGTCCTCCAGACAGTGGGCCCCGCGGGTTTTCCGCGGGGCCTTTTTTTGGCGGCCTGCCCAACCCAACCCGGTCTGTTCTGCGCCTGTAACAAACTTGTCGCCTATTTGGATAGGATCTTCGCCAAACGTCGGCAAAAAGTGACAAATTTGTCATGTTTTTTAATTTTTTTAAATTTTTGTAGGATTTTGCTGTCGGACGTTGTCGCAAAATGACAAAACTGTGTAGGAAACATTACAAAAATCACATCAACCCGTAGATTTTTTCCTCACTTCCGCTTTAATTCGGGGGTCGTTGTTCAAGCCCAATCAGGTCTGAAAAACGACGAGCCGCTATAGGGAGAGGCCCTCTCGACGCAAGGAAGACTGCCGCATCCGTGGTACAGGGCATTTTTAATGCTGGACAGTGGCCCTACACACGTTATGGATTAAATCTATATATCCACAGGAGGTTTTTGTTACATGAAACTAAATAAAGCAGCCGCCGGAATGGCGGCGCTGGCTCTGGCAGCCGGTTCTACCGTTGCCCTGGCCAGTCAAACCCACACGCAACACAATCCGTATGCCCCCAGCTACGGCCATTCTTATCGCCACGGCGCAATCCCCATGCGGGGAACGCTGGAGAAGATGAAGCACTGGCGTTCGACCCATGCTTCCACCCAGGCGACCGGCTCCAACACGCTGTACTACGGCGGTGGCACAAACAGTAGCAGCCAGGGCAACGTCGGCGTGATGAACGGCGTCACCAAGGTCTACCTGGTCTTCTACGGCAGCGGATGGGGCACCCAAAGCACCAATTCCAACGGTGATGCGGTGTTCTCCGGTGACCCGGACGGCGCAGCCCCGGTTGCCCAGGAAATGTTCAAGGACATCGGCACCGGCGGAGAGACCTGGTCGGCCGACCTGACGCAGTGGTATCAAGGCATCTCTTCGGGCGCGAGCAGCTGCCCGAGCGGCACCCCGTCTTCGGACTACGTGCCCTATCAGTCGAACGGATCGGCCGGCATTCTGGCCGGCGTCTGGGAAGACACCAGTGCCACCACGCCGATCAATGCGACTTCGACCCAGCTGGGTCAGGAAGCCGTCAGGGCGGCCCAGCACTTCGGCAACACCACGCCGGCTTCCAACCGTCATGCGTACTACGTGATCATGTCGGCCCATGGCGACGATCCGGATAACTACCAGAGCTCGACCCAAGGCTACTGCGCATGGCACGACTGGACCGGAGACGTCAGCGTTTCCTCGTCCGTCGGCGACCTTGCTTTCAGCAACCAGCCCTACAACATGGACGTCGGCTCGAGCTGCGGCGTGGGCTTCGTCAACAGCCCCGGCACGCTCGACGGCTGGACCATGACCCTGGGCCACGAGTGGCACGAAATGGTCTCGGATCAGTTCCCGGCCGGCGGCTGGACCGCGAGCTCGGGTTATGAGAACTCCGACGAGTGCGCCTGGCTGTCTTCCGGTCAGGGTGCGGCTGCCAACGTGCAGCTGGGCAACGGTACGTTCACCGAGCAGTCCAGTTGGTCGAACGACACCAACGAGTGCGACCTCTCGCATGCGATCCTGACGCACGGCGGCGGCGGCAACGCCGTACCCACGGCCAACAACGGCAGTGTGACGACCAACGAGAACACGGCCGTCAGCGGCACGCTCTCCGCGTCCGACTCCGATGGCGACACGCTGACCTTCAGCATCGTCAGCCAGCCGAGCCACGGTACGGTGTCGATCACCAACACCTCGACGGGTGCCTTCACCTACACGCCGAACAGCAACTACTACGGTAGCGACAGCTTCACCTTCAAAGCGACCGACAGCGCAGGTCAGGCCTCGAACACGGCCACCGAGTCGGTCACGGTGAACCAGTCCGGCGGCGGTAATGCCGTACCCACGGCCAGCAATGGTTCGGTGAGCACCAACGAGAACACGGCCGTCAGCGGCACGCTCTCCGCCACCGACTCCGATGGCGACACGCTGACCTTCAGCATCGTCGGCCAGCCGAGTCATGGTTCGGTGTCGATCACCAACAGCTCGACGGGTGCGTTCACCTACACGCCGAACAGCAACTACTACGGTAGTGACAGCTTCACCTTCAAGGCGACCGACAGTGCCGGTCAGGCCTCGAACACGGCGACCGAGTCGGTCACGGTGAACCAGGTGAGCGGCGGTTGCGCAAGTGGCTTCACGAAGTACACCGGCAGCGTGAGCAGCGGTAGCGACAGCTACCAGCCGAACAACAACTACTACCACGCAGGCTCCGGTTACGAGCGTGGCCGTTTGACCGGCCCGAGCGGCACCGACTT
>Ga0307440_1001328_pt1 | contig 12058 bp, 11 predicted proteins | sample SalMarWE160410MG_FD_202150 | JGI IMG/M metagenome (GOLD analysis project Ga0307440, IMG submission 202150) | Salt marsh sediment microbial communities from the Plum Island Ecosystem LTER, Massachusetts, United States - WE1604-10 | ecosystem: Environmental > Aquatic > Marine > Intertidal zone >... | reverse complement strand
ACAATCCCAACACCAACGCCGCGTCCTTCCATATCTATCCCGTTTTCCTCGCTCTGCCGGCAAAAATCCGTCGGCTTCGCCGGAGCTCGCCAACCCCGCCCCGAGCAACCGATATCCGCCGAGTCGACGTTCGCAGAAAAAGTGAGTAGTGATTCACTTCCCACTCCAACAAAGCCATTGTAAGCCCGGTTACCGCCTTTGACAAGTTTTTTTTCGCTTCGGCGAAGAAAATTCTTGACATCTCGAGAAAACGGCTCATAGAATAAATGAGAACCAATTCACATCTTACCTTATCAGCAGGATGGGACATGGAAATAGGGATACGGGGAATCGGCACCTACATACCTACCACTTTCATGACGTCGACTCAGATAGCGGAGGCCACCGGCATTCCCGAGGACGTTATCGCCAAGAAGTTCGGAGTGGTGAGAAAACCGATAGCCGGTGCGGACGACACGCCGAGCGCGATGGGCATCGCTGCGGCGAAGAAAGCAATTGCCGACGCCGGAATAGAGTCGGAGTCTATCGACCTCGTCATATGGAACGGCGGTCAACACAAAGACTATCCCTGCTGGCTTGCGGGCCTGAAAGTGGCACACGAGATAGGTGCCTCCCACGCATGGTCGTTCGACATGGAGGCGATGTGCGGATCCATGATGGTCGCGTTCTCGGTCGCACGGGGAATGATGATCGCCGACAAACGGCTCCGCAGGGTCCTCATTGTGAGCGGCTACCGCAACAACGATCTCATCGACCTTTCAGTACCTGAGACGCGTTTCATGCTGGACATCGGGGCGGCGGCCTCGGCGGTCGTTCTCGAAGCGGGCTACGATCGAAACGTCATCCGGGGCTATGCCTTCAAGGGCGACGGATCGTTCTCCGAGGAGTGTGTCGTCCCGGTGCTCGGGGCTCGAAAATGGCCGCCCGAGGCCGCCGATACGCAGGCCATGCACTTCGTGGTTCGCGACGCCGAGCGCTTCAAGCAGAAGCTCAACGAGCGAACGATGCCGAACTTTTACAGCGTCATCCGGGAGTCACTGGCCGAATCCGGTCTTACCGAAGGTGACATCGATTATCTGGCAATTCTGCACTTCAAACGCTCCGCGCACGACGCTGTTCTCAACGAGCTCGGCCTGACCGAAGAGCAGACCACCTATCTCGATCACTACGGTCACCTGGGACAAAACGACCAGATCCTTTCGGTGGAGCTGGGACTCCAGGCAGGAAAGATTCACGAGGGAGATAACATTGTAATGGTCGGTGCGGGGCTCGGCTTTGTCTGGGCTTCAGCGGTCGTGACGTGGGGCAAACAGGAGGAAACGAGATGAGCTTACAAGGGAAGGTGTGCGTAGTTACCGGCGGAGCGCAGGGGATCGGACGCGCCATCGTGGAGCTTTTTGCCGAAAACGGGGCGAAAATGGTCGTCGCCTGCGACGTCAACGATTCGGCCCTTGACTGGACCAAGGAACGCGAGAACGTGGCCGCAAGGGCGCTGGACGTCACGGATCCGAAGCAGATTGAGCAGTTCGTGGAGCAGACTCGCTCTGAGTTCGGCGGCATCGACGTTCTCGTCAACAATGCAGGGATCACCCGCGACAACCTGCTCCAGAAGATCACCGATGAGGACTGGAGCGCGGTGGTCGCCGTGAACCTCAAAGGGCCGTTCAATATGATGCGCGGGATCGTGCCCGTTATGATCGAGCAGAGCGCCGGGGCGGTCGTAAACATCTCCTCGGTCGTGGGGCTCGACGGGAATATCGGACAGACGAACTACGCCGCGACCAAGGCGGGCGTGGTCGGAATGACGAAGAGCTGGGCCAAGGAGTTTGCCCGCAAGGGAGCACAGATCCGCGTCAATGCAGTGGCCCCCGGCTATATTCGAACTCCGATGGTGCAAACCGTGCCTGAAAAGATCATCGACTCCGTCGTCTCGAAGACCGTTCTCGGACGCCTCGGCGAGGCCGTAGACGTCGCAAAGGCCGTTCTATTCCTGGCAAGCGACGAGGCGAGCTTCGTTACGGGTCAGGTCATTCGAGTTGACGGGGGGCTCGTTCTATGAGCCAAACCGAAAGGTCGGTAGCGGTCAAAGGTAAAAAGATCTTCTATCGTGAGGAGGGCGACGCTCACGCACCGACGGTGCTTCTGATTCACGGCAACACGGCGAGCAGTCTGTGGTTCGAGCGTGTCATGAACCTCGCGGGTCTCCACACCATAGCACCGGATATGCCGAACTTCGGCAACTCCGCGCACATCGAGGCAAGCGATATCGATGTCTACGCCGAGTACCTCGCCGGCTTCGTCTCGGCCGTCGTACGGTCCGAACGGTTTCTCGTCGTCGGGCACTCCCTCGGCGGCGCGGTCGCTATGTCCCTCGCCCTGGACATGGCGAGTCGCGTGGCCGGGTTGATGCTCATCGATTCCTGTGCGCCCGACGGTCTGGCGACCCCGGAGGAGTACTATCCGGTCATCGAGCAGTACAAGAGCGACCGAAACCTGCTGAAGAGCGCGCTCGCCACCGTCACCCCCCACCTCACAGACCAGTCGGTGCTCGAGGCCTTGGTCGATGAGGCCTCCCGGATGAATCCGCAGTCGTTCGCAGGCAACGCCCGCGCGCTCGCCCGATTCAACTGCGAATCGCGCACCGCCGAGCTTACCGTTCCGGTACTGGTGGTGAGGGGCGAGGACGACATATTGATCACCGACGAGATGGCACGGCGCACGACCGACGCCTTTGTGAAGGGGACTCTCAAGACCCTTCCCGGGGTCGGCCATTCCGTGATGGTGGAGGATCCGCCGCGGTTCATCGAGCTGCTCGAAGGGTTCGCGAAACAGGTTATGGGTTGAGAATGCCGGCAGGATGCCGGCAGCAGGGTCGCACCGAGCGCGGGAAACGCCCGGTGCCCTATAGGAAATCCAAAGTGGAGGAGGTAACCGATGAAAAGAATCGGAACTGTTCTTCTGGTAATGCTGATGCTTGTTGGTTTTGCAGGGACTGTGTTCGCAGGTGGCACGTCCGAAAAAGCAAATCCGATCAAGCTCGGCGCTGTATGGCCGCTCGGTGATATCACCGGCGCGCAAAGCAGCAAAGCTGCTCAGCTTGCAGTGGACGAAATCAATGCTGCAGGCGGGGTACTGGGACGGCAGCTCAAGCTTACCGTCATCGACAGCGAGCTCAAGCCCGAAAAGGGTGCGGCAGCACTCGAGCGGCTCGCCACGGTGGACCATGCCGACATCTTCGTCGGCGGGATGTCGAGCGCCGTTGCTCTCGCCGAGGTACCCATCTTCAAGAAGTATCAGAAAGTGACCGTGTGGACCGGAGCCGCCTCCTCGACGGTCGAGAAGGCCATCGGTCCCGATGCAAACTGGTTCTTCCATCTCCATCCGTGGGACTACGAGCAGGGCGAGAGCTACGTAAAGGGATGGGAGGCGATCGCCAAGAAGTATCCGCAGGTAAAGCTCGGCAAGTGGTTCCTCGCCTACGAGAACGGGCCCTTCGGCACCTCCTCCTTCGCCGCCTCGAAGTCGCTGTACGCCGCAATCGGCACGATGGAAGGAGAGTCCTTCAAGAGCGCCGCAACCGGAGGCGGCGATTACACCTCTGTTATCGAGCACGCGAAACGCGCCAACCCGGATGTCTTCATCTGGGCGGGATTTGACGCCGATGCGCTCCCGATCATGCAGCAGGCGAAAGCGATGAACTTCGCCCCGCCGCTCTTCATCGGAGCCCCTCCGGGATGGCCGGCGGACTTCGGCAAATCTCCCCTTTCCAAAGATGTCGTGCTCTATGGCATGTGGGCTCCCTCTATGAGCAATGTGAACCCGGTCAGCAAGCACTTCTACGACGCCTACGTGAAGAAGTACAACGAGCCGCCGGCCACCTATTTTGCCCCGCTCTCCTACTCTGCGATCTATATCGTCAAGGATGCGATCGAGAGGGCGGGAAGCCTCGACAAGGCGGCGTTGATCAAGGCGCTCGAGGAGACCAAGTATGAGTCGCCTCTCGGCCAGACGATTACCTTCGGCCCCTCGAACATCATTCAGCATCAAGGGATCCGCGGGCAGAAGATACTCCAGTATCAAAAAGGCGTGCAGGAGGTGATTTGGCCGTTCGAGTACAAGACGGCGGACCTGGTCTATCCGTTCCCCGGATGGAACAACCGATAGGCGATTAGCTTTCAGGCGGACGGCCGTCCGGATCGGATGGCCGTCCGCCGTTTGGAGTTGGTAATGACGAAGTGGAATCGCCCGAGATACTGGGTGATCGGCGGCTCCTCACTCGCGGTCGCCGTGCTACTGTTGATCTTTCGCCCGTACGTCTTGATATCCGGTCTACAGAGCGCCGGGCTCTACGCGGCGATAGCCCTGCCGATGGCGCTCATTCTCGGAATCGTTGGTATCGTCAACCTCGCCCACGGCGAGTTTCTCATGGTCGGCGCCTACCTCGCCTACTTCTTCAACGCCACTATGGGGGTCGGGCCGCTCGCCTCAATCGTTCCTGTGGTCGTCCTCATGGTAGCGCTCGGCATCGGCACCTATCGGGTGTCGATTCGGAAGGTGCTGGCCGCACCGGAGCTCAACCAGCTTCTGCTCACCTTCGGAATCTCGATGGTACTCTCGCAGCTCGTCAATCTGATCGCGACCTCCCAGCCTCGGTCGGTCTCAATGAGCTATGCCACCGTCTCGGCGACGATCGGCTCGACGAGCTTCGGCGTTTTCGACTTTGTCTACGACGTGCTCGCGGTGCTCATTCTCGTCGGCCTCCAGCTTTTTTTAAAGCGGACGCGAAGCGGAAAGGCGGCGGTCGCGGTAGGGCAAAATCCGACGGGCGCGCGTCTGGTCGGCATTAACGTCGACGGGACCTATCTGCTCGTCTTCTCGATCGCGATCGGCATCCTCGGAATACTGGGGCCCATCTTCCTCGTTCGTCACTCGGTCTTCCCCATGGTGGGAGGAGCCTACACGATGAAGTCTTTCAGCCTGGTGGCAATGGCCGGCATCGGGAATCTTACGGCGATTCTCTGGTGCAGTCTCGCGCTGGGCATGGCGGAGGCCTTCATCAAATCCTTCCAAGGCTACGGTGACTGGGGAGATATCGTATTCTTCCTCATGATCATCGTCGTCATTCTCGTCCGAGCGAGGCGCACATCATGAATCAACGCAGCGCAATCATCATCCTGATAGTGGTAGGTCTGTTCGCCGTGACCCTACCGCTCTATGCGGGACCCTATCCGCAATCGATCGGGCAGATGGTCTTCCTCTACATGAGCCTGGCCGTGAGCTGGGATATGCTCCTGCGCTCCGGACAGATATCTTTCGGAATTGCCGGCTTCTTCGGCCTCGGAGCCTACACCTCCGTCCTGACGGTGTTGGACCTAAAGCTTCCCCCCCTTCTGTCGATCCTCGCAGGCGGCATTCTGGCCGGGGTTGTGGCGCTCGTTGTCGGCTTTGTCGTCCTCCGGTTGCGCGGGATGTACTTCGCCATCGTCACATTGGCGCTGGCCGAGATCTTCCGCGTGATTATTAACAACTGGGCGTCGCTGACCGGCGGTCCGGAGGGCAAGGTGCTCTCCTCGGTTATCTTCGGGGGCGATGCCAGGCTCCTCTACTGGCTTACCCTCGGCGTCGCGGTCCTCACCCTTCTCATGTCGGAGCTCTTCAGGCGCACTCGCATTCACTTCGCCCTTACGAGCATTCGTGACAACGAGGTAGTTGCCTCATCGAGCGGCGTGAACATCACCGCCTACCTCACCATCGCCTTCGCAGTGACTTCGGCCCTCCAGGGCATCACCGGAGCGGCGTATGCGCAGGTCTACGGCTTCGTAGCGCCGGACGGGAGCTTCAGCACCGACTTCACGCTGCTTCCGCTCGCGATGGCGCTCCTCGGTGGGGTGTACGGATCCGCCGGACCGGTAATCGGAGCCCTCCTCCTCGGCGTCGCCTCCGAGTTTCTCAAGCTCTACATTCCCTACGGACACAGGATCGTCTATGGGCTGGTCATCGTCGTCGTGATCCTCTTCCTTCCACGCGGCATTGCCGGAATCGTTCGCAGAAAGCGGGCTCCCCGCGAAGGAGGCCACGCATGAGCCAGCCGACCCTCGTGGTGGAAAACATCGTTCGAACCTTTGGTGGGCTGGTGGCGGTAGACGGGGTGGATCTCACTCTCGAACAGGGAGAAATCGTCGGTGTCATCGGCCCGAACGGGGCGGGCAAGTCGACGCTCATCAACGTCATCTCCGGTGTGTATCTCCCCACCTCCGGCAGTATCAGCTTCCGAGGAGAAGACGTCACCAATCTCCCGGCACATGAGCGCTCGCGACGCGGAATCGGCCGGACCTACCAGCTCATTCATCCCTTTATGGATCTCAACTGCATCGAGAACGTCATGGTGGGCGCCCTGTTTGCACGGAAGCTTCCGATGCGCAGTGCCCGGCTCGTGGCGAGTGAGCTTTGCGAGTTGGTGGGGCTCGCGGATCCGAGCCGTCGAGTATCGGAGCTGACTATCCTCGAAGTCAAGAAGATGGAGATCGCTCACGCGCTCGCCGCCGATCCCCGGGTTCTCTTCCTCGACGAGACGATGGCCGGTCTCAACATCGACGAAACGAACGAAATCATCAAGACGGTTCGGCGGGTAACCGAGGAGAAGCAGCTTGCAGTGGGAGTCGTTGAACACGTCATGCACGTCATCCGAGACCTGACGCATCGGGTGATTGTGCTCGACGGGGGAAGGCTCATCGCCGCCGGCCCCTATTCGGAGGTGGCGCAGAACGAACAGGTGATTCGAGCCTACCTCGGAGGAGATGTATGATGCTCGAGGTGTGCAGTATCAGCTGCAGCTACGGCCGCCTGCCCGTTCTGAACGAGGTATCCCTCCGAGTCGACACTGAATCGGTTGGTCTGTTCGGACCGAACGGCGCGGGAAAGACGACTCTCATCAACACGATCGTCGGGATGATGCGGCCCAGCTCGGGCTCGGTCCTTTGGGAAGGCGAGCCCATAGAGGAGCTTCAGCCGCACGAAATCTGCCGACGTGGGATAGCCATGGTTCCCCAGGACCGGGAGCTCTTCCCGTTCATGACCGTCGAGGAAAATCTCGATACTGGAGCGGACTATATCGAATCGGCCCGCCGACGCAAGTCCTCCCAGCGGGAGCTTGTGCTCGATCTCTTTCCTGCGCTGGCCGACCGGCTCAGACAACCTGCCGGAACGCTGAGCGGGGGACAGCAGCGGATGGTTGCGATCGGCCGCGCGTTGATGGCGAGCCCGAAGCTCCTGATTCTCGACGAGCCCTCGGTAGGTCTCCAGCCCTCACTCGTGTCGGAGATGTTCCAACGTCTCTCGACCATGCGGGGCAATGTAGCAATCCTCGTTACCGAGCAGAACGTACGCGCCACCCTGCGGGCTGTCGATCGCGGTTACGTACTCGAAAACGGTCGGATCGCGTTCATGGAGTCTGCGGAGAACCTCGGCCGAAATCCACATGTAATCAAGTCCTATCTCGGTCTCTAAGAAGAGACATTGAAATACAGCCGCCGCAGGGCAGCTTCCCAGAGCGGGAGGTTGGCAGCGGGCAGAGCGCAGTATAGAATACCCGGAACGTTCACTCGAGCTCGCGAGAACTCTCTTCCGATCACTGAGGTGCTATGGAACTGGACAGCCGCATTGAGACCGCGCCCAAAGCTCAGGATACGCGAGCGCGTCTTCTCGACTCCGCTCTCGATCTCTTCTCGCGCTTCTGGTACGAGACCGTCTCGGTCGCTGAGATTTGTAGAAATGCGGGACTGTCGAACGGCATCTTCTACCGCTATTTCAATCGCAAGGACGAGCTCTTCAAGGAGCTCCTGGAGCGGTACCTCGTCATCATTACCGATCACCTATCCGAAATTCACGGCGAGTCGGTGACCGAGCGCATATCTTACCTCGTCGATGCGATCGTCGACCACATACGCCGTCACAAGGATCTCGTGCGTGTGTATCGAGAGGGTCAGTACCGGTTCCCGAGCTACGAACGTAGGCTCAGGGACATCTACATCGCGGCGGGAAGTCAAGTTCTCAAGCGCCCGTTGAGCGAGGCGGAGTACCTGTTCATCGTTGCCGGGGTCCGATTCGTCGGAATTCGAAACGTATTGAACGACTCCCCCATAGAGAAGCGACTCCTCAAGGAAAGCATTCTGCACGGGATCTTCGACAGACCGACGCGTAGTCGTTGGAAGCCGCTTCCGGGCAAGATCCTCCCGCTCGAGCCGCTGGAATCGAGCTCGCGGAACCGCCTCATCGAGTCGGGCATCCGGCTCTTCGGCAGGAAGGGGTATTACAATGTCAACGTCTACGATATCGCCCGCGACAGTGATTTCTCGGTAGGCACCTTCTATCTCTACTTCTCCACCAAGGAAGCATTCCTGGCGGAGATCGTGCGCCTCATCGGTCGGTGGACGCGTCGCTTCATCTCGCAGAACCTGCAGCCGGATACGAATCGCCTGGAACGCGAGATTCAGGGCATCTGCCTCTTCCTGTCCTACTTCAAGCAACGCCCCGAGTACTACAGCATCGTCCGGGAGGCGGAGTTCGTCGTCGGCAACGAGGTCCGCGAGTACTACGACCGATTTGTTGCAGGCTACCTCAAGGATCTCACGGAAACCGGCCTTGGCACCTCCCGAAAGAAACGCGTTCTGGCAAACGCGCTTCTCGGCATATCGCATTATCTCGGCATCGACGTCTTCTTCGCGGACACCGCACCGGCCGCCGACGAGCAGAAGATCGTCCGTGAGCTCGCTCTGCTCATGAACAAGGGCATCGACGCTTGAGCCTGAGCTTCGTGGCCGAAGCGAGCCGATAGCGCTTCTCGTCCCTTGTCCGCGGCACGGCGGCGTGGTAGAATTTCGCGGTCGCCGGACTGTACTCCGAAGTGCCAGGACAGGTCACCGGAATAGATTCCAGCCAAGTCTCAAACAGCCAAGTCCAATAACCCCTCAATCGAAGAGAAACGGAAAGTCATGGAAGAGGTATATCGAGCAACCCTCACTGAAATCGAAAATGGCCACTCCTGCGTATTGGTGACAATCGTCGAGGTGGAAGGTCACACGCCCGCGAAGGCGGGGGCGAAGCTCCTGGTGCGCCGTGACGGCAGCAGCGTCGGCACGGTCGGGGGCGGCGCCCTCGAAAAGCTCTGCATCGAGCGGGCAACCGGGCTGCTCGATGGCGGGGCCTCCGAGGTTCAGCGCTACCTCCTCGACGAATCGCCGGCGCCCGAGGGTGCCGCCCCGGGTCGCCACGAAACCGAAGATCGGCCTGGCGGAGAGACCGTCGAGGCGCCGATGGCATGCGGCGGGACAGTGACTGTATTCTTCGATTCGGTAGCGAGCTCCGCCGAAGTCTGTCTCGTCGGAGCGGGGCACATCGGACGCGCCCTCGCGTATCTTCTCGGGTCGCTCGACGTTCGCCTCCGCATCTTCGACGACCGACCCGAGATGCTCGACGAGATTCCGGACAAGCCGAGGCTCTCGAAGCTGCCTCTCACCATTCCGCCTCCCGACGGCCTCCTGCCTTCAAACGCCTTCATTGTCGTCGCCACCCATTCTCACGACCTGGACTACGAGGTCGTGAAAGCCCTCCTCTCGAGATCGAAGCCGCCGCGCTATCTGGGGTTGGTCGCCTCGAGAAGAAAGCTGAAGCTGTTCCTCTCACGTCTCGAGAAGGACCTGGGCGCCGGTTTCGACAGAGCAGGCCTCTTTGCTCCGTGCGGACTGAATATCGCATCCCGCGATCCGAATGAGATCGCCCTCGCGATCGCAGCGGAGATCCTCGCAGTAAAGAACGGAGCGTCGGACATCATCCACCTGAGTAGGGCACAGGACACCATATGACTGAAGAGAAGATAGCATTCTATCTGAACGACCGTGCCGTTTCCGTGAGCGTCCCGCCGGCCGCAAGAGTCCTCGACCTCATCCGTAACCGGTTTGCACTCTTCGGCACGAAGGAGGGCTGCAGGGAGGGCGAGTGCGGCTCGTGCACCGTTCTGCTCGGCAGGCCCGAGGCGTTCCGAATCAGCTATCGTGCCGTCCCCTCCTGTCTGTTGGCCGCCGCCGAGCTCGACGGGAATCACCTCGTGACGATCGAAGGACTCGGTGCCGCGACAGGCGGCTTGCCTCACCCGCAGCGATCGACGCCGTTTCAGGTCGCCTTTGTCGAGGAGGGGGCCGTGCAGTGCGGCTTCTGCACCCCGGGGCTCCTGATGGCGCTCACCGGATATCTACTCTCGGGGCGTGAAGTGTCGGTCGAAGGGGCGCTCGATTCGATTGACGGAAACATCTGCCGTTGTACCGGCTACGTATCCATAAAACGCGCCGTCGCCTCGGTCATCGACGGACTCGCGCCAACCGGCCGCGTGCCGAATATCGAGAAGCTCGTCGAGGGAGGCTTCCTCCCCCCCTACTTCCGCGACATCCCCGAGAAGCTGCACACTCTACCCCGTGAGGCGTCGCAGCGCTTGCGCCCCTCTCGTGAAGGAGGAGACCAAACGCTCCTCGCCGGGGGCACAGATCTTCTCATCCAGGCCGGGGAGGCCCTGCAGGAAAAGGGGGTGCTCCTCCTATCCCGGCTCGGACTGCCGGAGGCGGTAGGCGAAACCACCGACGGGATCTCGATTCCCGCCTCCCTATCGATCGAAGAGCTACGGGTGAATCCTATTGTGAACCGCTTCTACCCCGGACTCGAGGAGAAGCTCCTCCTCTTCGCGTCGACCATTCTGCGCAATCGGGCAACCGTCGGCGGCAACCTGGTCAACGCCTCACCGATCGGAGACCTATCGGTGCTGTTCACAGCGTTTGGGGCCGAGCTCATTCTCGGACCGACCGACGACGGCGCCCTCGAAGAGCGCCGAGTGAAGATCGAGGAGTTCTTTCTTGGTTACAAACGAGTCGATCTGAAAGCGGGTGAGATCCTGAAATCGATTGAAATCCCGAAACCCAAGGAGGGTCACCGATGGGGCTTCGCGCGCGTCGCCAAACGCGAACGACTCGATATCCCCGCCTGTAGTGCGGGGTTCGCGCTGGAATTCGAAGCGCCGTCAGTTCGCTCGGCGCGGATCGCCTTCGGCGGGGTGAGCCCGGTACCTCTGCTCGCCTCATCCGCGTCGGCGGCCCTCGAAGGAACCCCGCTCCGCTGGGAAACCGTCCGAGATGTCGCAGAGATCGCGCAATCGGAGATACGACCGATCGACGACTTGCGCGGCTCGGCCGCCTATCGCCGCGTGCTGACCACGCGGCTTCTCTACGCTCTTTTTCTCGAAGTCTTCCCGGAACATCTCGACTACGCGGAGATAGCCTCGGAGATTGGAGGCACTGAATGAGCGCACGCGATCCCGAGCTCCACGTCCAGGCCAAATCTGTCTACCTGGACGATTCACCCGATCCGCCGAACTGTCTATACTGCTCCGTTCTCTTCTCTCCTATTGCCCGTGGACGGATATCGCGGCTCGACATGCGGGCCGCCCGGGAGACGGGCGGGGTCCGGCTGGTGCTGGCTGCCGAGGGAATCCCCGGCGAAAACCAGATTGGTACCCTGCTTCCCGACGAACCTCTCCTTGCTCACTCCGAAGTGACCTTCGCCGGCCAACCCATCGCCGCGGTCTATGCGGAGACCGAGCGGGCAGCCAGAGCAGCGGTTGGGCGAATCGAGCTCGCGATCGACGCCGAGAAGCCGTTTCTCGATCCACGTGAAGCCTTCGAGCACGGCGAGCTCATCACCCCGTTACGAACGTTTCAGATGGGAGATACGAAGGATGCGTTTTCGCGATGTTCGGTCGTCGTTTCGGGACGCACTGAAACCGGGGCGCAGGAGCATTTCTATCTCGAAGGGCAGGGGGCGATCGCCCTCCCTCGAGAGGGCGGCGGGCTTTTCATCCGATCCTCGACGCAGTCGCCCACCGGAGTCCAGAAGAGTGTCGCGCGAGTCTGCGCGCTCACCATGAATGAAGTCGAAGTCGACGTCGGCCGTCTCGGCGGCGGTTTTGGCGGCAAGGAGGTCCAGGCCAATCAATGGGCGGCGCTCGCCGGGGTCGGTT
>Ga0307440_1001327_pt1 | contig 12060 bp, 9 predicted proteins | sample SalMarWE160410MG_FD_202150 | JGI IMG/M metagenome (GOLD analysis project Ga0307440, IMG submission 202150) | Salt marsh sediment microbial communities from the Plum Island Ecosystem LTER, Massachusetts, United States - WE1604-10 | ecosystem: Environmental > Aquatic > Marine > Intertidal zone >... | reverse complement strand
CCCCGGCTTCTAGACCTGAAACCACCTGGGTAAAACGCCAGTTGCTGAGTCCTGTTTTGATTTTACGACGTTCGATATGATTGTCATCGGGATGGTAGACATAGACATACCCGTCTTCTAAAACCGATTCGGTCGGTACTTTCATCACATCTTTGCGGGAATCGATAACGATTTCGACATCTGCACTGTAGCCGACCAGAAGGTTGTTCTCCACGGAAGGTTCAACAAAATCAACCTCAACCTCCACTGTGCGGGCCTGCTTGGCCTGCTCCAGGACATAGGGGGAAATACTGCGCACCTTGCCCTTGAAAACCTTTTTAGAAAATGCATCGAGGGTGATACGGGTTTCCATGCCGGGCTTAATCTGGGCGGCATCGATTTCATCAATGGGAGCTGCAATATAGAGGGAGTCCATATTGATCAGGTCTATGGCGGGGAGCGTGGCGATTCCAGGAGGTGACGGGGTGACGTATTCTCCCACCTCACCGTTCACCTCGGCGATGATTCCGTGGAATGGAGCGGTGAGAATCGTTCTTTCAAGCATCGCTTTGGCTGAATCAACCCGCGCTATACCGACATCCTTCTGGGCCTGTGCAGCCTCGCAGGCAGCCCTTTTTGCCCTTGCTGCGGCAACGGCATCTTCATAGATGGATTCGGAGGTCGAGTTTTTCCGCTTGAGTGCTACTTGACGTTTGGCCTGGCGTTCTGCATTTTCGGCCAACAGACAGGTTTCGCGGGCAGTGGCAAGGGCCACTTCCAACTGTCCCTCGGCAAGTTTTTCGTCCGCCTTGATATCCTTGTTCCACAGGGTGAGAAGTATCTCATTCTTTTTGACCTTGTCGCCTTTTTGCACGTTCAAGGTGGCAATCCGGCCGCCTATGGTCGGTGTCAATTTGGCCCGGTGTCGGGCTTTTACTGATCCGGCACGGGTGTTTGAAACCGTGTATTCGACTGTCCCGACAGAAACATCTTTCACCACCACAGTGACAGGCTTTTTGCGGGTCAGGTATTTAACTCCGACGACAAGGCTTACAATGACGACCAGAGCGATAAGCAGATAGGTGCGTTTCACGGTATTGGTATTTTAGGGAAAAGGTATAATAAGGCTCGTCCGTGACAGGAAGTCTTCAGGAGATACATTTTCTGATCAGGGTGTCACCTTATAGTGATTATGGGTTGCACGCAATGGAGACGACAGGAGAATGTCCATTGTACATTGATGTATTACCCTTTTGCAATCATTTACGGCAAATTATCCTAAATCTCGGCACGGATTATTCGTGTTACCCCGCTTTTACGTAGTCCGTCAGTGCGCTCGGATAAATAGCGTTTGGTAATCTCTTCAGGGCCAAAATCCTCAATTTTCGAGAATCCGAATGAGCGGATCTTATTATTAAGTACGTCTGGAGTATAAAACGTCTTCCAGGACTCTCCCTGCTCAGCCACCTTTTTTGAGACGATTTCAAAGCCCTTGAGTTCTCTCGGCGAGAGTTGAGATGGATCGACACAATAGTCAAAGATAACAGTGGTTTTTGGAACGCAGGATCCGATGAACTGCAAGGTCTCACATATAGAAGTATGATCCAGATACATCGTTACCCCCAGCCAGGAAAAAAAAGCGGGCTGTTCAGCCTGAAATCCTGCCTGTTTAAGATGCTTGGCAAGTGATAGATTCTCAAAATCAGTTGCTGCAAAGATGAGGGAAGAGGGGGGCTCCATTCCGGCAGCCTGAAGACAGTTCCGTTTCCAATCTTGGGTAGAGGGAAGATCTACCTCAAATATTTTCAGACCGTTTAGATCACCGTGTCTGAAAGCGAAGGTGTCGAGACCTGCCCCAAGGATTACATATTGACGAAGGCCAAGAGCATATGATTTCAGCCACTCGTCTTCGGCCAGCCTGCTTCGTATCACGATGGATGTTCTAAGCCCTCGAAAGAGCGGCTCGTTGAACTTGGAGAGATCTCTTGGCAAAGGGTCTCCCATAATTTTACCCGCAAAGGGATCCTCGAAAATAAGAGGCTTGTCCAGAATTTGATGGATTGCCCGAAATTGGGCGACTCGCAAGGCGGTCGGCTTAGGAGGGGAAACCGAAGGTTGAAATTTTTTATTTAAAGTATTTTCGGAGAAATTCACCTTCGCGACCTTTATTGCCTTTTTCATATACTCTCCTATTTCAAGGGTAATCCCTGTCGCAACTTGTGCCGTATGTTCTTCTTGATGCAGTGTTTTTAGTTTCAGGGCAAGCTCTATATCATTCCCGGTGGCTTTGGCAATCAACCTCATCCATTGATGGGCGCACTCTTTTGCTCTGGGATCTGTAACCGGAACGTTCTGCTCGATAAGCATTTGAATCCGAGCAATCAACTTTCTCCATTTACTGTCAAGGTTGCCCGAAAGCCTGTTTTTTCGCAGTGTCTCAAGTTCGTTTTTGGAAAATCGTTTTTCATAGATGGCCATGACCTCAAGTAATGTCAACCAATCAGGAAGATTGGTTGGATCTCCTTGTTCGATCCGTTCATTCAATCGGGAAAGGCGGAAACGTAAAGTCTGCGCCTTTTTTATTTGGTGATCAAGGCTTGTAATCTGGCGCCGTAAAATATCTGAAAGCGAAGCTTGGGGTTGTTTGAGAAATGACCTGATCTCTTCTAGAGAACAACCAAATTGTTTCAATGCCTGTATTCTCTGCAGGCGTATGACGTCGTCTTGGGTATAGAGCCTGAACCCGTTTTCGGAACGAAGAGAAGGGGACAGCAATCCTATTTGATCGTAATGATGGAGCGTACGGATTGTAAGTCCGGCTCGCTTGGCCAGGTCGCCGATTTTAATATGCACTATTAGACCTCCTGATGATTGGATCATACACCCTGACGTTACGTCAGGGTCAAGGAAAAACTGCAATTGAACCAGAGAGGAGGCGATTATTATTTTTGGTTCATCCGACTCAAGCGTACTTTCTATAACCCAAGGAGGTGGAGATCGTCGTTTGCGGGCGCATCACGGAGGCCCGGCTGGGAAGCATACCAGGCCCGGAGGGTTGCGGACAGGACGTCCGTAACTGACAGCAGGCCAGGGACGGCCTGTCTGTCAGCCGTGGTTCCCAGGCGATAAGGCCGCAGGGCGGTGACCGAAAGCGATGATCTCTACCGGATCAATTCTTTCAACTTTTCCAAAGTACGCAAAAAAACGGATGAGCCTTATTTTTTTCCAGCCAACTGACCGCAGGCAGCTGAAATATCAGAGCCGCGGCTGCTTCTGATAAAGACCGAGAAGTGTTTATCGAGAAGGATCTTTTGAAAGGCGAGAACGCGCTCCTGGGAAGGGCTTTTGTAGGGCAAAGCGGGGGATTCGTTATAGGGAAGAAGATTTATCTTACAGGGGATTTTGCTCAGTCTGCGGGCTAGTTCTCGGGCATCCTGGTCTGAATCGTTGATACCTTTAAGCAGGATGTACTCAAACATGATTCGTCGTCTCTTGGGCATCGGGTAGGTCCTGCATGCCTCAAGAAGGATATCGAGCGGGTAGCGTTTATTTACCGGCATGAGCTGGTTACGAGTTACATCGTCGACAGCATGGAGTGATATAGCCAGATTGACGGTGGAATTTTCACCCAGTCTTTTCATCTTTGGGGCGATGCCGCAGGTGGAGACGGTAATCTTTCTTCCCGTCAAATCGAGTCCTTTTGGTTCTGTGAGGATCGAAAGTGCGGTTATGAGATTATCCAGGTTGTTCAGGGGTTCTCCCATGCCCATGAACACCAGGTTGGTGACCTCCCTTGGCCCGATCAAAGTATCTTGGGGTTGTTCGAGAAGGTAATCTCGCACGGCACAGACCTGATTGACCATCTCGGCAGGGCTGAGGTTCCGGGTAAAACCCATGGTGCCGGTCAGACAGAAAGAGCAATCCATTGCGCATCCCACCTGTGAGGACAGGCAGAGGGTGTTGCGGTCCTCCTCGGGGATCAAGACCGATTCGACGATATGACCATCATCGAGACGAAAACCGAATTTAACGCACCCATCACTGGAGCGTTCCAGAATTGGTTCGGAAAAGCTCGAGATATAGGCTTCTTCCTTCAATATTGCCTGAAATACCTTGGCGATATCCGTCATCTGGTCGAAATTTGAGATACCAGGACGGTAGAGCCAGGTCATAATCTGCCGACCGCGGAAAGCCGGCTGTCCCAGGCTCTCCACGTATTCGATGAGACCGTCAAGATTGAAATTCTTCAGGTCGGTCTTCATGTTATCCTCAGGCCCATAATTGTTTTGCGAAACAGATAGTTCTGAAAGGTTCGGAAAAGAGTGCTGCGATGATGGATACCTCCGACCGCCTCCCGGGGCTGATAGAATCAGTCTCGGGAGGCGGTCGGGTGATGTGGTATTTAAAGAGCATGAAAAACAAGAGGGATACAGCCTTTTTATGCGGGATTTTTTGCTTTGAAATCCTGCATGAATTCAACAAGTTTTACCACGCCCTCTTGGGGAAATGCGTTATAGATAGAGGCCCTGCATCCGCCTATGGAGCGATGACCTTTAAGCCCGTTCAAACCGATTTTTGCAGCCTCGGCAATGAACTTAGCCTCAAGCTCTGGTGTGGCCAGGTTGAACGAGATGTTCATCGGTGACCGGGAAGCAGGTTCGGCATGACCGCGATAGTAGTCTGAATCGTCGATGACTTTGTAGATGAGATCTGCTTTTTCGTTGTTAATCGCTTCCATTGCTGACACACCGCCCTTTGCCTTCAACCATTTCAGTACCTCACCGACCATATAGATAGCAAGACAGGGAGGGGTGTTGAACATGGACTCCTTGTCGGCATGGGTCTTGTATTTCAGCATTGTGGGAATGCTTTCCGGACTCTTGTCCAACAGATCCTCTCTGATGATTACGATGGTGACACCTGCTGGTCCGAGGTTTTTCTGGGCACCGGCAAAAATCAGACCGAATTTTGAGACATCAACCTTCCGGGAGAGGATATCGGAAGACATGTCGCTTATGAGCATCTTATCGGTTTGGGGAAATTCCTTGAACTGAGTCCCGTAAATGGTGTTATTGGAAACAAAATAGACGTATTCCGAATCAGGATTGATGGAATACTCGCCATTTACTGGTACCCTATTGAATTTCTGCTCTTCACTGGAATAACTGACCTCTATATTTCCAAAGAGTTTCGCCTCTTTGATGGCCTTCTTGGACCAGGCTCCTGTGTTCAGATAGGTTGCCTTTTTACCCGGAGCCAGCAGGTTCATCGGTATCATAAAGAATTGGCTGGAGGCACCGCCTTGAAGAAACAATACTTTATAATTGTCCGGGATATCATATAATTCCCTGAGAAGCCGCTCTGTGGTTTCGGCAACGCTCATGAACTCTTTTGAACGGTGGCTTATCTCGGCAATCCCAATACCTGAATTCTCGAAATTGACGATATCAACAGAGGCCTTTTCAAGTACCTCCAGGGGTAATGCAGCAGGGCCCGGACTGAAGTTATAGATTCGCTCTGACATCACTAAACTCTCCTTTTTAAAAAATAGTCTCAACTAGGTCTAAAACCTAAGTTTATTGTAACCGGATATATGGTAGAAATAAGCTTAAGAAGAACATATAATTCAGGACATAAAACAATTTTGTCTGATGGCCTCATATAAAACGATTCCTGCCGTCATTGCAAGATTCAGGCTGCGAATATGCGAATTCTCCATGGGCAAGGTATAACATCTATCATTGTAGAGGTTTAAAATATCCGTAGGTAATCCTTTGGTTTCTTTACCGAATATCAAAAAATCACCAGGAACATACCGTGCCGCAAAATACGGCGACGCGACCTTGGTGGTAAAAAAATACAGATGCCTCTCGTCCTGTGCCTGTAAAAAGTCCTCCAAATTGTTCCAGTGCACAATCTTGACGAATTCCCAGTAATCAAGACCTGCACGTTTCAAGTGCCTGTCATCCGTTGAAAAACCAAGGGGATGGACAAGGTGGAGGACCGAATCGGTTGCTCCGCAGAGTCTTGCGATTGAACCTGTATTGGGGGGAATTTCGGGCTCAACCAGGACGATATTGAATGGTATCTTATCTGTTGTTGACATCAATATAATGAAGCTATTAAAATCAGAAAACTTGTCTTATACCTTCACTTTTTTGTTTAAACAACAAAAAAAGTCAGAAATACCATGAAAGGAAGACGGGAAGCTGAATATCAGTTGCATTTTTATTATTTATAGATAAATTCACGCAAAATATGAGTCTTCTTTTCGGCAGATCGTCCAACGGTCTGCCGTCTGTTTTTTAAACTTTTTGTTGTATAGGTTACGATATATATGGCTATAATTGTACAAAAATTTGGAGGGACATCAGTTGGCAGCCCGCAAAAGATAAAAGCTGTTGCCGATCGGGTCTTAAGAACAATCAAAGAGGGGAATAAGATCGTCGTAGTTTTGTCGGCAATGTCCGGTGAAACAAATCGCTTAACCGACCTCGCCTTTCAAATGCAATCTCGCCCGGACACCAGGGAAATGGATATGCTCTTATCGACGGGCGAACAGGTTACCGTAGCCCTTTTTTCCATGGCCATCAAGGAAGCAGGTTACAAGGCAATTTCATTTCTCGGCGATCAGGTCAAAATTCATACCGATTCGACCCACACGAAAGCACGAATACAATCCATCGATACCGAAAAAATCAATTCGTATCTCGATGACAACTGCGTGGTCACGGTTGCAGGATTTCAAGGCGTAGATGGAGTGGGTGATATTACAACCCTTGGAAGGGGGGGCTCAGACACCACCGCAGTTGCCTTGGCCGCTGCGATGCAAGCAGACGCCTGCGAGATTTTTACCGATGTGGAAGGGGTTTATACCACCGATCCGAATATCTGCCCCAAAGCGAGGAAAATCGAGCGAATATCCTATGATGAGATGCTGGAACTGGCAAGTCTAGGGGCCAAGGTCCTTGATATTCGTTCAGTGGCCTTTGCCAAAAGATACAATGTCCCCATTCATGTTCGATCTACATTTACTCAAACAGAAGGTACCTGGGTTGTTGAGGAGGAAAAAATAATGGAAGACGTTATCGTTTCAGGTGTAACATACAATAAAAACGAAGCAAGGGTCACGATAAGTGGTGTTCCCGATCAACCTGGTATTGCAGCAAAAATATTCGGTACCATTTCCGATGCCGATATAAACGTTGACATGATCATCCAAAACCAGGATACCGGTGGCGGTATGACCGATCTGACCTTTACGGTCATGCGAACCGATTATGCCAGAACAATGGAACTTTTGCAGTTGATGTCAAAAGAAATTATGGCCAAGGGCATCTACGGATCCGACAGTATTGCCAAAATTTCCATTGTTGGAGTAGGTATGCGAAATCATTCCGGTATTGCCACAACAATGTTTAATGTGCTGGCCAATGAAGGAATAAATATCTCTATGATTTCAACCTCTGAGATAAAGATTTCATGCGTCATTGAAGAAAAATATACCGAACTTGCCATTCGTGCTCTTCATGACGCCTTTGCCTTGGACAAACCTGATCTCCCGTCCGAAGCCTATGAAAGAGGAACCCCGGAAATCTGATCTTTAATATGCCCTTGTCCTGGATAAAACCATATTCAAAAACTGAGTCTTCCGATATACCCTTTGGGGAAGGTGGTACCAGAAGCGAGACTTGCAAGCGTTGTCCAGAATACTGCCGGGAAGATTATCGTCTGATCATCCTCCTGGCGGTTGGAGTTATCCTTGTCGTTGTTGTATTTTTCAGACACAATACAGTTTCACATGCACCCAAAAGATGCCTCGGGTTGTCCATCAAAAACGGAAGACTTGTTCTTCAAGAGACATTTCACGCAATAGGGCAGATGGATACTTCTAAAGATATCCCAGCCTCTCTTACTCCGTTTTTCTATTATCCTGTCCCAATAAACCAAGCAGGGCAAACACTTCTTGAAACCATACCCGGAATCGGTCCGCATCTCTCTGCTCAAATTATTAATACCAGATCGCATTATGGTCCGTTTCGCACCCCCGGCGATCTTTTGAAAGTCAAAGGGATTGGGCCCAAAAAAATGGTTAAACTCGCCGAACGATTTTCATACAGATTACAGTGACTATCTTTCCCGTACACAGACCGGTAATTGCGCTGGTAGGGCCGACAGCCATCGGTAAAACCGGCTTATCCCTTGAAATGGCGAAGGTTTTCGATTGCGAAATTATCAGTATGGATTCCATGCAGGTCTACCGCTATATGGATATCGGTACTGCAAAGGCGACCGTCCGGGAGAGAACTGATATTCCACATCATCTTATTGATATTGTTGACCCCGACGAAGATTATGATGCCGAACGTTTCGTAGGTGATGCCTGCAAATCCATAGAGGATATCCATGCCGGTGGGAAAATCCCACTAATAACCGGCGGCACTGGGCTCTATTTGCGTGCGTTGAAAGAGGGACTTTTTTCCGGAGGAACAAGATATCCAAAAATCAGAGCTGAATTACAGGTGCGATTACGGGAGGAAGGGAGCTCGAATTTACATAAAGAACTAAGCTTATATGACTGTATTACCGCCAATAGAATCCACCAAAATGATACGCACAGACTTTTAAGAGCCTTGGAAATTTATTACGGATCAGGGACACCCTGGTCGCAGCATCTCAAACAACATGAAAAAGAAAAATCGCCTCATCGATTCGATAACATGTTAGTACTAGGATTGGCCTGTGAAAGGGACCTCCTCTATCGACAAATAGACAGCCGTACCCAAATCATGCTTAATTCCGGATTGGAAGACGAAGTCAGAGGTCTTTTGGATAGGGGGTATTCCAGCCAACTGAAGTCCATGTCCTCCATAGGATATCGGCATATGGTTATGTTTATACAGGGTGTTTGGGATAAATTGGATATGGAAAGACTTCTTGCCAGAGATACAAGGCGTTATGCAAAACGTCAATTCACATGGTTTCATAAGGATCTGGATATAGTATGGTTTGATCGCAGGAAATCTGCCGAGATCATGGCATATACAGCTTCCTGGTTGGAAGAATGCATTTTAGATAGAACCCCCAAGAGATAACTTTTCCCATGAATCTACAGAGCACTCCTGCATATTCAGCAACCAAAGGATCGTTCTCTCCGACAGAAGAGCAAGTGCGTCAGGCTAAAAAATTTAATGTTCATCCATTAATAATTCACCTTCTTGCCCTTCGTAATGTTACACAAGATCGCGATATTGAATTGTTTCTCTTTCCTAGTCTAGGCAATCTACCGGATCCCTTCACTTTATTGGGAATGGAAAAGGCCGTCAGCCTTGTTGCCTTTGCCATCAAAAACTGTGATGACATCATTATCTGGGGGGATTACGACGTTGACGGCATTACAGCAACCTGTCTTCTCGTAACATTTTTTAAAAGAATCGGGAAAAATGTGAGTTGGTATATTCCTGACCGTTTTTCTGAAGGATACGGACTCAATATTCCTACTCTCAATAAAATCCACTCGAAAGCAAAAGGGGAATACCCGCTTCTAATTACTGTAGATTGTGGTATTTCCAATTATGACGAAATCGTTTATGCCAAAAATATTGGTTTTCGGCTCATCGTAACTGATCACCATGAGCTTCCGACACATACGGTTGATGCCGATGTTGTATTAAATCCCAAACAGGAACATTGTGGTTTTGGGGATAAAAATCTTGCCGGTGTCGGCATGGCCTTTTACCTGGCTGCAGGAATTCGTTCTCACCTGAATTCAGAGGGGTATTTCACTGAAAAAATCCCATGTCCAAACTTAAAGGATTTTCTAGATTTAGTAGCTATCGGCACGATTGCAGATATGGTTCCGTTAACGCCTACGAATAGAATATTAGTGAAAGCAGGATTTGAAACGCTCTCAGAAACCAGGAATGTCGGGATCTCAGCTCTCCTAAAATCAAGCGATATTTTTCCGGGGACAATAGTATCCGATGACATCTCATTTTCATTGGCTCCTAAATTAAATGCCGCAGGAAGATTGGGTAAGGTTGATATAGCCATGGAGCTTTTATTATGTTCGGACAAACAAAAAGCCTCCAAACTGGCAAACAAACTTACAAATATTAACGGACAACGGAAAAGGCTATGCAAACAAATACTAGAAATAACATTAACTATAGACAGTAAACAACTAATAACAAACAATAATTGTATCGTAATATCCGGGGAATACCACTTGGGTGTCCTGGGAATAGTAGCTTCACAATTGGTAAGTTTGTATCGTGTGCCGGCCATAATTTTATCTCCTGACCCATCCAAAAACGATCGGAAGATTCTCAAGGGGTCAGGGAGGTCCATCCAAGGGGTCAATCTTATAACCATACTTCGCAAATGCGACAAATATTTGTTGAAATATGGGGGACATGCAATGGCTGCCGGTTTAACGTTGCCTGTGGAACACCTTGATATGTTTAAAAATTATTTTTCCTCTCTTTTGGAAAAAGCCACAGAGGGAAAACCACCATCCAGTATGCAGCCAGTCGATGCCGATTTATCAATTGAAAAGACATTTGATTTGTCATTTTTAGAGCAATTTAATAGACTTGAGCCTTTCGGTGTAGGTAATACAAAGCCTGTTTTTGCTGACTGCAATGCATCTATCTATGATTACAAGGTGATTGGCCGAAATGGTGATCACCTCAAGATCTTATTTAGAGGAAAATATACCAATCGGCAAGGAATAGGATTCAACCTTGGCCACAAAGGAGAAGTTCTCCAGGAAAAAAGAAAACATACTGTTATTTTTTCCCCGACGCTCAATCGATTTAATGCAGGTCTTACTTGGGAAGCAAAGCTGCTAGATATTCTCTAGATTCAATTTAAAAAATTTCCACAATTCACAATATACGATATACGATAGAAGGGATTCAGGTACTATCCAAATGACTGAATCTATTATTTATTTAAAAACTATACATAATATACATTATGCGACATTTAATATTCAGGGCAATACGGAGTGGGAGTACATCAAGATCAAACCAAAGAATGCGCTATCGAGGGCTTTCTCTTTTTGGTCGAAAATGGTAAAGAGATTGGGTTTCTTAATGCAATTTTATCCGGAAAAGCACTTGTTGTTATAATCTCAATACGATTTATGCGGCATACTGCTGACCTTCTGTGTTGCTTTAAATAAACACAATAACAACTAATTAAAATATATATATAAAGAAAGGTTTAACTATAATGTCCAGGGAAATTTATCAGGAACCATTGGTAAGTCGATACACAAGTAGAAAGATGCAGGAGCTTTTTTCTGAAAAGAAAAAGTTTACAACCTGGCGAAAATGCTGGATCGCCTTAGCTGAAGCTCAATACGAACTCGGTCTCACTGATATAATCACTATGGAAATGATCGATGAAATGAAAGCTAATCAGCATGATATCGATTATGACCTGGCAGCAGAAAAAGAAAAAGAGATACGTCACGATGTAATGGCCCATGTATTTGAATTTGGGAAGAAATGCCCAAAAGCCGAAGGAATAATACATCTAGGCGCAACCTCTCAGTTTGTCGTCTGCAACACTGATCTTATAATCCAAAAAGAAGCAATGGTACTCATACGATCCGCCCTGTTGCAGGTTATACAAAACCTTGCTCATTTTTGTCTGAAATTTAAAGACCTTCCTACCTTGGGCTTCACTCATTATCAGCCAGCTCAGCCTACTACAGTTGGAAAAAGAAATACCCTCTATATTCAAGATCTTATTATTGACTTTACCGCTATAGAATTTTTCCTTACACAAATAAAGGCTCGCGGTGCAAAAGGAACGGTTGGAACTCAAGCAACATTCCTAGAGTTATTCAAAGGTGACAATCAAAAAGTTCGTCAGCTTGACGAGCGTGTAAGTAAAAAACTTGGTTTTGATAAATCCTTTGATGTTACCGGACAAACGTATACAAGAAAACAAGACATGAAACTCGCAGAAACCCTTGCCGGTATTGGGGCTTCTGCTCATAAATTTGCAGTTGATCTCAGATTGTTGTCCAATTTAAAGGTACAGGAAGAGCCTTTTGAAAAAAAACAA
>Ga0307440_1001326_pt1 | contig 12062 bp, 9 predicted proteins | sample SalMarWE160410MG_FD_202150 | JGI IMG/M metagenome (GOLD analysis project Ga0307440, IMG submission 202150) | Salt marsh sediment microbial communities from the Plum Island Ecosystem LTER, Massachusetts, United States - WE1604-10 | ecosystem: Environmental > Aquatic > Marine > Intertidal zone >... | reverse complement strand
CTCGACAGCCGCCCGCCGGGCCGCGAGGCCCAGGGTACGGTAGAGGGCGCCACTGTCGAGATAATGCCAACCGAGCCGTTGCGCGACCAGCGCGGCGATGGTCCCCTTGCCGGTGCCTGAGGGGCCATCGATCGTGATGACAGAGGTCACGCCGCCCGCTCCGTGATACGGAGCCCTGCCCGGGCGGCCAAGGGGGCAAAGCCAGGGAATGATGTGCCGACGTTGGCGCAGTCCCGAACCTCGATCGAGGAGCGCGCGCCCAGTCCCGCGATGGCGAAGGACATGGCGATGCGATGGTCGCCCTGCGCATCGACAAACCCTCCGGCAAGGCCACCGCCACGGATGTGGATGCCGTCGGGGCGCGGCTCTGTCTCGACTCCAAGCGCCCCGAGTCCGTCCGCCATGACCTGGATGCGATCGCTCTCTTTCACCCGAAGCTCCTCTGCACCGGTAAGCGTGGTCTTGCCCTCGGCACAGGCTGCCGCGATGAAGATGGCCGGAAACTCGTCGATGGCGAGTGGCACCTGGTCGTCCGGGATGCGGATCCCTTTCAGGGGGGCGCCCCGAACCCGAACATCGGCGACCGGCTCTCCTCCGGCCTCGCCCCGATGGGTCAGCTCGATATCGGCGCCCATCGCACGCAGGATGTTGACAACGCCGATACGCGTCGGGTTGACGCCCACGTGCTCCAGCACCAGGTCCGACCCCGCCGCGATGCTTGCGCCGACGAGAAAGAAGGCGGCGGAAGAGATATCCGTCGGGACGTCAATCGCGCAGGCCGTGAGGCGCCCCCCGCCGAATAGGCAGACCCGCGCTCCCTGGCGCTGAACCGGGTACCCGAAGGCGGCGAGCATGCGTTCGGTATGATCGCGCGTGGGAGCAGGCTCGGTCACGCAGGTCTCGCCCCGCGCATAGAGTCCCGCTAGCAGCAACGAGGACTTGACCTGGGCGCTCGCCACCGGCATCTGATAATCGATGCCCTGTAGACCGGGACAGGGATCGATGTCCAGGGGTGCGGTCCCCACGGGGCTCGTCCTGATGTGGGCCCCCATCCGCGTAAGCGGCTCGGTGACCCGCCGCATCGGCCGCTTGGAGAGGGAGGCGTCGCCCTTCAGGGTAACGGGAAACCGCTGTCCTGCGAGCAGACCCGCCAGAAGCCGCATGGACGTGCCGGAATTGCCCAGATCGAGCGGAGCGTCCGGCGCGCGCAGCCCTACCAGGCCGGCCCCATCGATAGTCAGCCGGCCTCCTTCCGGCCCCCTGATCGAGACTCCCATGCGCCGGAATGCCGCGAGGGTGGCCAGGCTGTCCTCGCCCTCCAGAAAGCCGCTGACTTCGGTCCGTCCTTCGGCGATGGCACCCAGCATCACGGCGCGGTGCGAGATGGATTTATCACCGGGCACACGGATTCGTCCGCGCAGGCTACCGCCCGGACTCACATGAAAACGCAGATCGCACGCAGGACTCACGCAGGATGCTCGTTGTGGGCTAGGAGTCGAAAACCGCGAAGCGCGGCAGTTTAGCCACGACCCGTCGGAGTGTAAACGGGCACCCCGGCCCCGCCGCCGGAGTCACCGCCCCGACCCTCGCCCCCTTCCGTAAGCGAGCGATGGAGGGATGATCCGCGGCGGCGGGGGCGACGCGCGCCCGCTGAGATGGAGGCGGAAACCGCGTTCTCGATCTGTATAGAATGGCGAGAACGCAGCTGGCAGTCAGCTTTGAGAGCGAGGACCCCAAGGTGACAGAAAGAACCGTCGACGTAGCAATCATCGGATCCGGCACCGCCGGCCTCAATGCCCTGAGCCAGGTCCGTAAGGCAGGCAAGTCTTTCGTCCTGATCAACGGCGGCGAGCCCGGCACCACCTGCGCCAGGGTCGGATGCATGCCGTCCAAGGCGATGATCCAGGTGGCTGAGGACTACCATCGACGTACGCACCTCGGCAAATACGGGATTGACGGACATGAGGAGATGACCCTTGACCTGCCCGAGGCAATGGAGCATGTCCAAGACCTGCGGGACACCTTCGTGGACCGCGTCCTCTCCAACAGCACGGACAACATGGGGGAGGAATTTATTCAGGAGTACGCGCGCTTCCTGGGGCCAACCCTGCTGGAGGCGGGGAGCCAACGAATCCGCGCAAACGCAGTGGTGATAGCGACCGGCTCTCGTCCGCAGGTCCCAAAGGCATGGGCGAGCTTCGGCGAGCGCATTCTGACTACCGACACCCTGTTCGAGCAGGAGGACCTGCCGGCGTCCATGGCGGTCGTGGGGCTCGGCACCATCGGGCTGGAGCTCGGCCAGAGCCTGCACCGCTTCGGCGTCCAAGTCACCGGTTTCGACCAGATGGACACCATTGCAGGCGCACAGGACCCGGAGGTCGCGCGCTGCGCCATCCAGCTTCTAAGCAAGGAGCTGCCGATCCACCTGGGGCAGGCTGCGGCCATCGCCGCGGAGGGAGAGCAGCTGCGGGTTACCGCCGGACCGCACAGCATCCTCGTGGATAAGGTCCTGTGTAGCATCGGACGCGTCCCGAACGTCGAGAACCTGGGCCTCGAGAACTTGGGGGTCGAGCTTGATGCCCGGGGGATCCCTGCTTTCAATCCGAGCACCATGCAGGTGGGAGATCTCCCAGTCTTCGTTGCCGGCGACGTAACGGCCTTCCGGCCGATCCTGCATGAGGCGGGGGACGAGGGAAAGATCGCCGGGTTCAACGCGGCCACCGGGGAGCGTGCGGCCTTCCGCCGCAAAACCCCCCTCTTCATCAATTTCTGTGACCCCAACATCTGCGCCGTGGGAGCGCGCTGGAACGAGCTCGATCAGGATGCAGCCGCGGTGGGCCAGATCAACTTCGCCCCCGTTGGCCGTGCCCTCATCATGGGCCAGAACAGGGGGGTCCTGCGGGTCTACGGCGAGAGGCAGGCCGGTCGCATCCTCGGCGCGGAGATGATCGCCCCCAAGGGGGAGAACCTGGCGCACCTGCTGTGCTGGTGCATCGAGCAGGGGCTAACCGTCGGTCGGCTGCTGCGGATGCCCTTCTACCACCCGGTGATCGAGGAAGCCCTGCAGGCGGCGCTTTACGACCTGTACGCGAAGGTGGAGACGAAGAATACCGGGGGAATCGCAGAGTTGGAGCGATTGTCGTAGGTAGCGGGTAGCGGGTAGCGGGTAGCGGGTAGCGGGTAGCGGGTAGCGGGTAGCGGGTAGCGGGTAGCGGGTAGCGGGTAGCGGAGAATCCCTCAGTGGAGCGGGCTTCGCAATGGAGCGGTCAGGCTCCAGCGACCAGCTTCCGGCCGTCGCGAATCAACCGCTTGGTTGGTTTGCTCGCGGGCCAGCTGCTCACCCATTGGGTGAGGGATACAAGGCCGGAAAGCAGCACCCAGACGGGGACTTAGGCTGATGGCTGGTGGCTGGTGGCTCTTTAGAGGATGAACGGCACTGACAGATTGCTGCAGCGGCGGGCAGCTAGAGCCTGAAGGCTACCCGCCTCATGGCTGCCCGCCGCCGGCTGCGATCAGCGCCATGCGCACCAGCTCGGCGAGGGATCCCGCCCGCATCTTGTCCATGACCCGTGCGCGGTGTGCCTCCACTGTCTTGGCGCTAACACCGAGCGAGGAGGCGATTTCCTTGTTGGACAGGCCCTCGGTCACCCTGTCCATCACCTCATGCTCCCGAGGCGTCAACTCCGCCAGGCGAGCGGCGATCTCGGCCCGTTCCGCCTGAAGGGAGCGCTGCCTCCGGTCGAAGTCGAGGGCGTTGCGGATGCTCCTCAGCAGCTCCTCGTCATTGAAGGGCTTCTCGATAAAGTCGACCGCCCCGGACTTCATCGCCCGTACTGCCATCGCCACGTCTCCGTGTCCGGTGATGATGATGACCGGGAGCCGAATCTCCTGGCGGGCCAGATGCCTCTGAAGCTCCAGACCACTCATCCCCGGCATGCGCACGTCGAGCAAGAGGCACCCCGCCTGCCCGGGGTAGTAGGTGCTTAGAAAGTGATCGGCTGACTCGAAGGTCCTCACCCGCATGCCGATGGACTCGATCAGCCATTTGAGGGAGGTACGCATGGCCTGGTCGTCATCCACGACGAACACGGTCGGCTCGCTGGTCATTTAACCCACCCCCACCGCTCGGAGTGTCCCTCCCGTGGCCTGGGCAACAGGCAGGCGGACATGAAAGGTCGTACCGGCACCGGGAGAGGATTCCACCCAAATGGTCCCGCCATGGTTTGCAACGATGGTTTGACTGATGGCCAGACCCATCCCCATCCCTGTCTCCTTCGTGGTAAAAAAGGGCTCGAACAAGCGTTGCACGCGATCCGCTGGTATCCCCGCGCCATTGTCCTCCACCAGGATCTCGGCCGCGCTCCCAGTCGGCCGGGTTCGGATGATTAAACGCCGGTCTTCCGGCGCCACCTCCTGCAGCGCATCGAGGGCGTTTCGCACAAGATTGAGCAGGACCTGCTCGATCTGAACCAGATCGACGTCTACGAGTATCTCTCCGATCGCCAGGTCCAGCGCAACGGCGAAATCCATCTTTGCCGTTTCGAACTCCACGAACGAGCAGACTTCACGCACCAGATAGTTGAGGTCCACCTGAGACCGGATCGGGGGCTGCTTCCCCACGAGTGCCCGAAGGCGGCGAATAATCTCGCTTGCTCGCTGAGCCTGGCTGGTAATCTGCCCCATGGCCTCGATCAGCTCGGCCTGCCCGCCCAAGCCGCCCTGCAGCCGCCGGCTGCACCCGTTGGCAAAGTTCACAATGGCCGACAGAGGCTGGTTCAGCTCGTGGGCCATGCCCGTAGCGACCTCACCCATGGTGCTGAGACGGCAGACGTGCACCAGCTCCGCCTGGTGCTGGCGGGATTCCTGCTCGGCCCGGCGCACGGCGGTGATGTCGCGAGCAAAGATATTGACGTAGCCCAGGTCCATGATCGGGGCGATCAGGAGCGAGTACACCTGGCCGCCGAGCTCCGCCTCGCGCTCACGGGCGCCCCCCGCTTCCAGTGCCTCGCGCACCTGGCCCGACCACTCCTCGGGAAGGGCTCGTCCTTTGCCAGTACCCCATGCCTTGAGGAGGGGCTCGCTGGCCCCGTTCGCGTAGACGACAAGGCCGCCCGGAGTGACACGGAGGATCGGATTGGGGCTCTCGCTCGCGAAGCGGGCAAGGCTCTGAATCTCCCTCTCCGCCTCTCGCCGGCTGGTGATGTCGTGCATGTAAAGGGTGTAGACGAGCTCGGAATCCAGCCGGATCGGCACGATGGAGAGCTCTACCGGGATCTCGGAACCATCTGTCCGACAGGCGGTGAGCTCGCCCCGGGCATAGCGCTGTTGGGAGTGGCGGCGGGCACGGCGTGAGTCTTCGAGCAACCGCAGAAACAGATCCCGGGAAGTGGGGCTAAGGAAGTGATCCGCGAAGCCGCGGCCGATCACGGAGGTCCTGTCCACGCGCAAGGTATGCTCGGCGGTGGGGTTCAGCTCGATGATATGGCCCGCCTTGTCCAGCGTAACGATCGAATCCAGGGATGCCTCCATGATCGCGGCCTTCAGGGCCTCAGTCTCGCGGACTTCGGTCTCGTATCTGCGACTTAGCTCCTCTCGCGCGGTGAGCACGAGCTGGGTGAACTGCTGAATCCACTCCTCGAGACGGAGAAGCTGGTTGCCGCCGCGCTTGAATCCCGGCTGCTGTATGCCAAGGGCCCGCTGTGCAAAACGAGACATCCTCCTGAGGACCTTGTTGAGGCGGGCCGAGACCAGATAGATGACCAGCGTGTAGACGGCGATGAACACGAACGCGGCGATTGCGCGCTGGCGCCATTCGAAGCTGCGGACGTGCCGCGACATCTTGTCGACGCTGGAGAGTGCAACGAAGGTGGTAAAGACCACATTCCAATCCGAGCCCTCGTACTGGGGCAGCGATTGGGAGGTGATGAGGTAGCTGTCCCTCCATTGCCCGAGCGTGGTGCCCGGGGGCAAGACGTCCGGGTCAACACTCGCGACGATCCGCTGCTCATCCGCGTCCACCAGGGCGGCGGCGGCCCGATCGGGATACATCCCCCGCTGAGAGGCCGCCAGGAAGGCGTTGCTGACGGGCACAAGCACGACAAGGGTGCCCATGTCGAACCCGCTCAAATCCTCAATGACGTCGCTCACCATCAGGTAGGGTCGGTCGTCCAGTCGGATCAGCACGGTGCGCACATCACCCGGGTCCTGGAGCTGGTCTCCGATGCCGCCGAGCAGCTCCTTCGGCAATGGTGTCTTGCCGGCCTGGTAGACCTCGCGCACGCGTCCCTGCCTATCTGTCAAAACCACGTGGCTGGGAGGGATGAGTCCGCTGCGGCCGAACAGATCCGGCAGCCATGCAGGGCGGAAATTGCGGTACACGACGGGCGCGACCTGTTGTTCGGGGGACCACAGCAGCGGTTCGAGGTACTCTGCAAGACGACGATGACTGGCGAGCAGCCGGGTAGTCGTCACATAGCTGGACATGTACCGATCGAAGCGAATCAGGCTCTCACGAGAGCTTTGCTCGAGCTGCGTGCGGAGCTCGGTTGCAAAGATCTTGCTGACCTGGCGGCTCTGGACCTGATCAAGCACGCCCCACACCAGAAGACCCGCCAGGAGCCCCACCAGGAGCGCGATGACGGGCATAGGCAGCGCACGCAGCAGCCGAAAGAAGAAGGGCTTGACCGATAGGCGTTTCATGATGCTGACGTGTTTGAGGGCTCGACGCGCCCCATTGGGGCCAAGTCTAGCGGATGGGGACAACGCATGAGAGCCACTCGAAGGCTTGCGATTGCCCGAGACGCGAGGCACCGGGGAACGCAAAATAGGCACACGCCCAGAATCGCCTGAAGACCGCCCCCATGGAGCTCGATATCTCGCAAGCAAGATCACCCGGACTCATCCGCCGGCTGGCCGCCATCGTCTACGACCTGTTCCTGCTCAGCGGGGTACTCGTGGTGGCCGCAGCAATCATTGTGATTCCCTACCTGCAGGTCGCGGGACCGCCCTTTCCCCACGGCAGTTGGTGGTTTCGCCTGTACCTGCTGTCAGTTATCTCCGGCTACTTTGCCTTTCCCTGGGTGCGGGGCGGTCAAACCCTGGGTATGCGGGCCTGGCGGTTCCGGCTGCTGCGGGAGGACAGTACGGATCTGCGCCTGCGCGACGCCCTCGCCAGGCTGCTTTGGGCTGCGCTCGCTCTCGCGCCGGCAGGCGCTGGACTCCTGTGGATCCTCCTCGACCGCCAGGGCCTTGCGTGGCACGACCGCCTGTCCCACACGCGGCCGGTCATGCTCAAGCGGGGGAACCAACGGCCCCCGGATGCCGGCCGAAACAGGGGTCGAACCTGAGCACGCGGCACCGACCCGCTTCCCTGCTTACCCCACGCGGCGCATGACCCAGAGGGCTATCCCTAGAAACAGCAGCGGCGGCGTGATGGCCGCAACCATCGGACTCAGCCCGTAGACCAGCGCAAAGGAGGCGAAGGTACGGCTTACCAGGTAGAACCCAATGCCCACCATGATCCCCACGAAGACGCGGACCCCCATTCCTTGGGTTCGCGCTGAGCCAAACAGGATCGGAATCGACAGGAATATCATGGCGAGGATGAGCAGGGGCTGTACGACCTTGCCCCAGAAGGCGACGGCGTAAGGCCCCGGATCCTGGTTATTCTCGGCCATGAAACGAATGTAACGGAACAGGCCCCAAACGGGCAGGGCTTGGGGGTCAACCAGCACCACGTCGAGGAGGCCGGGATCCAGGAGCGAATCCCAGTTGGCGGAGCGGACGCGGCTGACCTCGACCCCGTCCTGAGAGATCTTGCTTCGGGAAATGTCGTCCAGCACCCAGTGCTTCTTTACGTAGCGAGCGGTCTTCGCGTGGGTGGCAACCGTGAGTCGGTGCTTGCCGTCGAATTCGTAGATAAATACGCCCCGCAGGTAGGCGCCGGGGAGGATCTCGCGGATGTTGATGTAGGCGCTGCGGTCTCGGGCCCAGAAACCATAAGGCGTGTTCAGGGTAACCTGCCCCGTTTCCGCCTCCGACCGCAGCTGCAGCGCCTTCTGCTGTGCAACCGGCGCAATCCCCTCGCCCACGAGAAACGCGACCACCGCGAGAAGCACACCGGCCTTGAGGGCGGCGAGCACAATTCGAGAGATCGAGACACCCGCCGCCCGCATCGCCACTAGCTCGGACCGACTCGCCAGCGAGCCCAGCCCGATCAGCGCACCGATGAGGGTAGCAATCGGGAAGATTTGGTACGCGTAGCTGGGGATGCTGAGCGCGACAAAGGCCAACGCGTCGGCAAACACGTAGCCCGCCTCCCCGACCTTGTCGAGCTCATCGGCCAGAAGGAAGAAACCCAGCAGGGGCAGCAGCACCGCCAACGTGGCGACCGTGCCGCCCACAACGGCTCGCGCCAGATAGCGATCGAGTATCTTCAAACCCTTCCCGTCCCGTCCAGCCCGGCAGCCTTCCAGCGGTTCAGCCGCCCCGAGGATTCCTGTAGACTCGAAAAGCGAGCATCTTACACTGCCCGCGAAGCGCAAACAGGGCGCTGGGAGAAGCAGCGAGATCAGGTCTCAGCCGACGGAGAACCCATGGAATTCAAGATCAAGACGGGGGAGCTCGCGAACCAGAAGACCCCCTGCCTCGTTCTGGGCGTGTTCGAGAGCCGCAAGCTGTCGGGACCCGGCGAGGCCATCGACAAAGCAAGCGAAGGTCACCTGACCAAGGTTCTGCGCCGGGGCGACCTGGACGGCGAGACCGGCCGCCTGCTGATGCTCTACGACGTGCCGGGCGTAAACAGCGACCGGGTCCTCCTGGTCGGCTGCGGCAAGCGCAAGGAGCTCGACCGGACCGCCTATCGCAAGGCGGTCGCCGCGGCGGTCGGCCTGCTCAACGAGACACAGACCGTCGAGGCCCTGTGCACCCTCCCGGAGCTGGCCCCGGACGGGCTGGGACTCTATGGCGCGGTGCGCGAAACCGCAACGACCACCCTGGACAAGGTCTACCGCTACGACCAGACCAGGAGGGAGGACAAGAAGGCCCCCAAGCACCCCTTGAAACGCCTCAACCTTTGGGTTTCCAAGAAACAGGACCGCGGCACAGTAGAGCGGGCGGTGCGCCACGGCGCCGCGATCGGTCGGGGCGTCGCCCTCGCCAAGGATCTCGGAAACCTCCCGGGAAACATCTGCACCCCTGCCTACCTGGCCGAACGCGCCCTGGCCCTGGGCCAACAGCACCAAAATCTCCAAGTCCAGATCCTCGAAGAGCAGGAGATGGAAGCGCTCGGGATGGGCGCCCTCCTCTCGGTGTCGCGCGGAAGCCGCCAGCCTGCCAAGCTGATCATCCTGGATTACCGGGGTGGCGAAGAGGGCGCAAAGCCGATCGTCCTGGTGGGCAAGGGTCTCACCTTCGACGCCGGGGGAATCTCCCTGAAGCCCTCGGAGGCGATGGACGAGATGAAGTTCGACATGTGCGGCGGTGCCAGCGTGCTCGGCACCCTGCTGGCTGCCGCGGACTTGGGACTACCGGTCAATCTGATCGGTGTCGTGCCGTCCTCCGAGAACCTGCCGGACGGCGATGCGAACAAGCCGGGGGATATCGTCACCAGCATGTCCGGCCAGACCATCGAGATCCTGAACACCGATGCGGAGGGACGGCTGATCCTGTGCGACGCCCTCACCTACTGCGAACGATTCAGTCCGGCCGTTGTCATCGACCTGGCAACCCTGACGGGCGCTTGCGTAGTCGCCCTCGGGAAGCACGCGTCCGGACTGTTCGCCCCCGAAGACGAACTGGCGGAGGAGCTGCTGGAGGCGGGTGATACGGCAGGCGACCGAGCCTGGCGCATGCCGCTCTGGGAGGACTACCAGCAGCAGCTCGACAGCAATTTCGCGGACATGGCGAATATCGGCGGGCGTGACGCCGGGGCAATCACCGCGGCCTGTTTCCTCTCCCGCTACACGAAGAAGTACCCTTGGGCACACTTGGACATCGCCGGCACTGCCTGGCTCTCCGGAAAGGAGAAGGGTGCCACCGGACGACCTGTTCCCTTGCTCACTCAGTTCTTGCTTAGGCGCAGCGGGGAGCTGGCCGAATCCGGCACGGAGTGACTCAGTCCGGAATCCCTGCTATGCGCAAGTTGCCGGGTCTCTCCTTCGCCCAAGGTCGCGTCGCCCATGGCCGCACGATGCGGTGGGCACTGGCGAGACAGCTGGCGCCCGGGGCGTTGACCCCATGACGCGCATCGACTTCTATTCGCTCAAGCAAGGTTCGGGGGGCGACCGCTTTCTCCTCACCTGCCAGCTGGCAGAGCGCATCTACGGCGAAGGCCGACGGATCTTCATCCTGGTCCCTTCGACAGAGGGTGCGCGTCATCTCGACCGCCTCCTATGGACATACCGTCAGCAAAGCTTCCTGCCCCACGGCCTCGTGACCGAGGCCGACCGGAAGCTCACCCCCATCCTGATCGACCATGAGGGGAACCCAGGGGAAGAGGACCAGGTGATCATCAATCTGGGGCATGAGGTCCCGTCTTTCTTCGGACGGTTCGAGCGACTCGCCGAGCCGATCGACCATGACCCCGCCGTGCGCGCCGCCGGGAGAGAGCGCTACCGATATTACCGCGACCGCGGTTACCCGCTGCACCACCACGAGGTCCGCCTGTAAGGCACCGCGACCCGCGGGCCCACCGATAGGAAGCCCCGCCCTTGACCCCCTCCCCCTAGGGACTATAGTCCCAGTGTCGGACTTGGTTTATGTTCGCATAATGCCATTGTCCGAACATCTTGTGCCGGATTGTGCGGTATGAGGTTTGACAGAAGGTGCCCAACAAACCCCGTGGCCCGGCTACGGGCCAAGTACCTCAGGAGAAGGCGGAGCTATGCAGACCCTCGAGACACGGCGTGAGCCGCACGAGCGGCAACTTCCGCTGACGATTGACGCGGACGGCTTTCTGGCCGATCCCTTCCTGTGGACACAGCGGACCGCTCAGATGATCGCCGACCTGGACGGGATCGGAGCGCTTGGTCCCGATCACTGGACCGTCATCTACTACCTGCGCGAGCACCACATGACCTACGGCTCCATCCCACCGATACCCCAGGTCTGTCGCACAACGCACCTCGACAAGCACGCCGTCGACCGGCTGTTCGGCGGGTGTCGGGAGGCGTGGCGCGTTGCCGGGCTGCCAAATCCGGGGGATGAGGCGCTGAGCTACATGCGCTGAAGTTGACGAGCCGCCAGCTTCCAGGCACCAGTGACCCGCCGTCTGGGGATGGATGGCTCGCCGTTACCGTGAAAGTCGCGCGCAGTGCGCTCGAAATCCCCCCTCGCCCTCCGGGAGAGGGCCGGGGCGCGGGAAACGGCTATGGCGGCAGGGACCTACATTGTCCGGGGTGGCGCTGACGCCATGGCCGTTAGCTTGGCAATGGGCCTCGACGGAGGACGTCCTCACCACGACCTCGGCGCCTGGCGCGCTCAATCGTTTTCGCCGGCCTGAGCCACCTCCATGGCATCGACGCGCTGGAGGCCGCGGGGCAGCAGCTTGCCCCGCCTGCCCCGCTCCCCTTGGTAGGCATCGAGATCCGCTGGCTTCAGGGTGAAGTGCCGCTTACCGGAGTGGATTGTCAAGCTCGCCCCCGCATGCACAACCGCAACGGCGACCAGAAACTCTTCGCGGGTGGCGGCACGGGCGCTCGGGATCTGGATGATCTTGTTGCCCTTGCCGCGGGGCAGCTCAGGCAGGTCGGATACAGAGAACAACAGAAGGTGCCCCTTGTTGGTCACCGCAGCGAATCGGTCCGTGGCGGTGCTCAACACGCGCACCGGCGGCAGCACCCGGGACCCCTCCGGCAAAGTCAGGACCGCCTTGCCCGCCTTCGGCTTGGCGTAAAGGGCCTCCATGGTCACGATGAAGCCGTAGCCGGCATCCGACGCCAGCACGTACTTGGCTGTTGGGTCGCCACCCAGGACCGCCAGGAAGCTGGCCCCCCGGGGCGGGTCCAGGCGACCCGTAAGGGGCTCCCCCTGCCCCCGCGCCGAGGGCAGCAGGTGGGCGGCGA
>Ga0307440_1001325_pt1 | contig 12063 bp, 7 predicted proteins | sample SalMarWE160410MG_FD_202150 | JGI IMG/M metagenome (GOLD analysis project Ga0307440, IMG submission 202150) | Salt marsh sediment microbial communities from the Plum Island Ecosystem LTER, Massachusetts, United States - WE1604-10 | ecosystem: Environmental > Aquatic > Marine > Intertidal zone >... | reverse complement strand
CCTGAGGTTCTTGGCAAATACGCCAATGCTTTCAGATTCAATCACGACTTTGATTTCTGCCTTCCCGTGTCGCCCAGTGATTTGGTCCTGACCGACAACAAATACCAATGGGCGGAGGTCGCCTGCGGATTCAACCGGGAGACCACCCTGTCCCCCCTGCACGCCGCACTGATTGCCTCTGCGATCGTCAACCAGGGCCTCATGCCGGCGCCGAGCCTCGTGGAACGGGTGGTGGATCAGCGCAGCGGCGCTTCCCTCTACACGGGCCATAAAGCCTCCATCGGACGATGCATTGCCCCTGGCACCGCCATTAAAATTTATAAGCTGATGGAGGGAACGATTCGCTCCGGCACCTGCCGCAAGCCGTTCCGCGGGTACCGCAGGGATCATATTCTGTCCAGGCTGTACATCGGCGGCAAGAGCGGAACCATCGACAACAGAGCCCATAACGCACGCATCGACTGGTTCGTGGGCTTCGCCCAGGAGAAGGACGGCGGCAGCGCCATCGCACTGGGAATCCTGGTCTGTCATGGGCACTACATTGGAACCCGGGCCAGTCAATACGCCCGGATGGTGATCACGCACTATTTCAGGAATTATTTTTCAGCACTCCGGGCCTCGGCCAAGGGGGAGTCCCAGGGGTGAGAGGAGAGGCAAAATGCCGGGGTTCGAAATTTTCGGGGATGAGGAAAGAAGGGAGGTGGCGGATGTCCTCGATACGGGCGTCCTCTTCCGATACGGTTTCGACGGCGCCCGCAAGGGACATTGGAAGGCCAGAAGCTTTGAAGCCCTGCTGGCCGAGCGGCTCGGCGTGCCTCACTGCCACCTGTGTTCGAGCGGCACCGCAGCCCTGAGCATCGCCCTTGCGGCCTGCGGCATCGGCGCGGGCAGCGAGGTGATCGTTCCGCCCTTCACCTTTCTGGCCACCATTGAATCGGTGCTGAACGCCGGTGCGGTGCCGGTGTTCGCTGACATCGACGACACCCTCTGCCTGGATCCCGCGGCCATCGAGGCGGCCCTCACCCCCCGGACCCGGGCCGTAATCGTCGTTCACATGTGCGGTGCCATGGCCCGCATTGACGAGATCAGCCGTCTCTGTGGTGAAAGGGGGCTGGTACTGATCGAGGACGCCTGTCAGGCCCTTGGGGGCGCCTTCGGCGGGAAGGCCCTGGGGACTTTCGGTCACATGGGGTGCTTCTCTTTTGATGCCGTCAAGACCGTGACCTGCGGCGAGGGCGGCGCTGTGGTGACCAGCGACCCGGAACGGTATCGCCTGGCAGACGCCTACGCGGACCACGGCCACGACCATCTGGGGAATGACCGCGGTCTCGAGGGGCACGAGATCCTGGGGGCCAATTACCGGATTAGCGAGCTCAATGCTGCCGTCGGCCTGGCCCAGTTGCGGAAGCTGGACCGGATGCTGGAAATCCAGAGGGCCCATAAGCAGGCCATCAAGGACGCCCTCGGCCGCTATCCGGTGGTGGGCTTTCGGCAGGTTCCGGATCCGGACGGGGATTCGGCCACCTTCCTTTCCCTCCTTCTTCCGGACGAAGCCCGCGCCCGGAAACTGGCGTCGGCTCTGGCTTCGGCCGGGGTGGACGGCTGCTTTTACTGGTTCGACAACAACTGGCACTATATCCGAAAATGGGAGCACCTGCGGGGCCTGCGTACCGCTGCGCCGCCCACATTGAAGCTGCTGGATACCTTTCCTGGCTACGATGGGCTCAGCCTCCCCCGGTCGGATGCCATTATGAGCCGGACCCTGTCCGTGCTCATCAAGCTCTCTTGGACCGAGGACCAACTGGAGGAGCGTATCGCGGCGATGTGCCGGGCTGTGGACGGTCTTTAGCATTACCCCGTTTATCGCAAGTTGTCTTTGCCCTTGCCTCTTGTCCTTTCGTTGTCGTAATCGTAGTCGGAAATCGGAGAGAAGATGCACTTCCCTCACGGACAACCGGATGCCTATCGGCCAGAGACCCGTTGCTGCGTGCGCCAAGATAATTCCGCCGATCGTCGTAGCACGCAATCTCGAAAAGGCGGGGGCGGTCGTCGGGACCAGGGGGGGCGGCGGTTCTGAATGGCGAGAACGACAGCGATCGACTACGATTACGATTACAACAACAATCACTGATGATGCTGTGGAGCCGATATGTTTAGAAATTTTAAAGTGGTATCTCATGTGGTCTTTGGCCGCGGATGCTTTTCGCAGCTGGATGAAATCCTGGCGCCCAGACGGGGCGCCGACCGTTCGTGCGTGGCCTTTCTGGTGGATGATGTCTTCAAGAGCCAGGGGCTGGAGGCGCGCTTGCCGCTTCTGGGGGACGATCTTCTCCTATGGGTGAATGTGGATGACGAACCCAAAACCCGGTACGTGGACGCCCTGCGTGACGATATCCTGGCCAGGACCGTGATGGGAGGCCCGGGGAGGCTACCCGACGGGGTCATTGGGATTGGCGGGGGGGGCACCCTGGATCTTGCCAAGGCCGTTTCCCTCATGCTCACCAACCCAGGTGGTTCGGCCGACTATCAGGGCTGGGATCTGATCCGACATCCGGCGGTGTATCATGTGGGGGTTCCCACCCTGTCTGGAACCGGGGCCGAAGTGTCCCGGACCACTGTCCTGACGGGGCCGGAAAGGAAGCTGGGCATCAATTCGGACTACACGGTATTCGACCAGGTGGTGCTGGATCCTGAATTGATTGAAACGGCCCCCGCTGAACAGCGCTTCTATACCGGGATGGACTGCTATATCCATTGCGTGGAGTCCCTGAATGGGACCTATCTCAATGAATTTTCAAAGGCTTATGGGGTGCAATCCCTGGCACTTTGTCGGGAGGTGTTTCTGAACCCGCGTCGGCCTGAATCCGAAGACAAGCTCATGATGGCCTCCTATTTCGGGGGGATGAGCATCGCATACTCCCAGGTGGGGGTTTGCCATGCCCTGTCCTATGGGCTGTCCTATGTGCTGGGGCTTCACCACGGGATCGGCAACAGCATTGTTTTCGACTATCTCGAGGAATTCTATCCCGAGGGGGTACGCGAATTCCGTGTCATGCTTGACAAGAACGAAGTCACGCTGCCCAGGGATCTGGTGGCGGGAATGCGCCGGGAAGACATGGAAAAGATGATCGATGTGGCGCTTTTTCTGGTCCCCCTGTGGGAAAACGCCCTGGGACCCGATTGGAAAAAGGTGATGACCCGGGAGCGCATCCGGGATCTCTACGAAAGGATGTGACATGAGCCGACTCTTCGATTCTATCTGCGAGGGATCCTCGCGATGGCTGGAGTGCATGAAACGCTGGGTCCCCTCCGGCCTCTACTTCGGACGGCACTTGCGTCAGGTGCCGCCAGGCGCGGTGGTCCTGTTTCCGGTGCAACCTGCACGGCTGAACTGCGGGCTGTCGGGACTCATCGCCATCAAGTCCCGGGGGGACGCCGCCGGGGAAGTGGATCTTGGAGTCTTGGAAAGGTTGCTCTCAGGGATCGAGGCCCATGGCCTGGCGTCCTGCCTGGAGGCCGGATGGCCCCTGGAGGGCCGTTATCTCGACGGCCAGGAGACAGTGGCGAAGCTGCTGGATATGGCCCGGGCCTTGAAGCGGGGCGCGGCCTTTTTCCAGATTTTCACCCGACCGCAAATCCGTGGGGAATTGGCCGCCCAGGCCTCTCGCCTCTCGAAGCTCCTGGCCGGGGAGGAGGAAAAGCTCGCCGAAACCCTCGGGACCCTGGATGTCGAGGCCGCCCCCCTTGTTTCCAGTAGAATCGATGACCTGAAGGATGCCCTCTGGTGCCTGACCGCGGAAACCCTCGACAATGTCCCCCGCATCCAAGATCTGGCTGGCTCGGGGACGGACGGGCTGAGTCTTTCCACCCTTCAGGTCCTGAAGCAGGTCAACACCGTTCTCAACAGCATCGACCGCCTTGAGGTCAGGGGCCGTGATTCAGCGGGGATCTCCATTCTCCTGACCCTGGACGCCGCAGGTTACGAGCGGTTCAGGGCCGATGTGGCGGGGGACGACGGCGACCGGCTCCTTTCGGCCTTTGCCGACCGTGAGAAGATTCCCCACCTGCTCAATGGCAGCATCGACATCCATTCCCACCAGACAGAGGACGGCTCCGAGAGGAACAGCGTCTGCCTCACTTACAAGGTGGCCGCGGAGATCGGCAGTCTGGGAGACAATATCCGTTTTTTGAGGGATGAGATCGGCAAAGATCGGATTTTCCAGCTCCTGGCGTCCAGCGCCTACCTGAACTACTCGGTTTTCAGCCATACCCGGTGGGCGTCCGTGGGGGCCATTTGCGAGGCCAACTGCCACCCGGTCGACAACCGGGCCGTGGGTGCTACACCTGTGGGGATCCTCCATGCCTGTCTCAACGGGGACATCGACAACTACCTGGCCCTCAGTGAGTCCCTGGCGGAAACCGGGGTGCGGATTCCAGACGAAATCACCACCGATACAAAGATCATTCCCCTTCAGATTCAGCGATACGTTCAGGAGGGCCACGGGATCGAGGAGGCCTTCCGTCTCGCGGTGAATGATTTCGATGGCTCCCACGCCATCGCCCTCCAGACCGATCTGGCGCCGGACCGGCTGTTCCTGGCCCAGCGGGGCAGCGGTCAAGCCATCTTCGTCGGTCTGGCGGACGATCATTACATGGCCACTTCAGAGGTCTACGGGTTTGTGGAGGAGACCTGCCGCTATCTCAAGTTGGACGGAGAGCGGGTAGCCGAGGGGAAAACCGGTCCCACCCAAGGGCAGATTTTTATCCTGAACCAGGACAAGGGCGGGGAACTGGCGGGAATCGAGGCCATGTATTACGATGGCACCCCCATCCGCCTCTCGGAGGCCGACATCAAGACCACGGAACTCACGGCCCGGGATATCGACCGGCAGGGCTTTCCCCATTATTTCCTGAAGGAGATCTCCGAGGCGCCTTCATCCGTCGAGAAGACCCTGCACAACCGCTGGAAGACCGGCGAGGAAGGCGGTCGGATCCTTCACCGGGTGACCCTGGATGAGACCATGGTGCCCGGGTCCATCCGGGACGCCTTGACGGGCCGTGGGGGCGCGACCCCCATTCAGCGGATCTTCTTCGTCGGACAGGGCACCGCGGGGGTGGCGGCCAAGGCCTGCGCGGACATCCTGAACCATTATCTCAAGGACCCGGTGCTGCCCATTATGGCCCTGAAGGCGTCGGAGCTCAGCGGTTTTCGCATCGATGGCAGCGAGCGGGCGTCCCAGAGTATGGCCAATACGCTGGTCATCGCCATCAGTCAATCCGGGACCACCACCGACACCAACCGCACCGTGGATATGGTGCGCGCCCGGGGGGCCCATGCCATCGGCATCGTCAACCGTCGGGACTCGGACCTCACCTTCAAGGTCAACGGTGTGATTTATACCAGTTCCGGTCGGGATATCGAGATGTCCGTGGCCTCCACCAAGGCCTTTTACTCTCAGATTGTGGCAGGTGCCCTTCTGGGACTCTATATCGCGGAACTCAAGGGCAGGCGGAGCCCGGGATTCATCTCCGAGGAGATCGACCGCTTGCTGGAATTGCCCGGTCACATGCGAAAGGTGCTGGCTGACACCAAGGCCATTGAACGCTCTGCCCGGCGCTACGCCCAGTCCAAGATCTACTGGGCGGTGGTGGGCAGCGGCCCCAACAAGGCCTCGGCGGACGAGATCCGCATCAAGCTAAGCGAGCTGTGCTATAAAACCATCTCATCGGACTACGTGGAGGATAAGAAACACATCGACCTTTCCTCCGAGCCACTGATCCTGGTATGCGCCGCGGGGACCAAGCCCGACGTCCTGGGGGACATCATCAAGGACACGGCCATTTTCAAGGCCCACAAGGCGACCCCACTGGTCATCGCGGACGAGGGGGAGGATCGTTTCGCCCCCTATGCCGATGCCGTCTTTCATGTCCCTCCGGTGCCACAGCACCTGGCGCCGGTCCTGAACACCCTGGTGGGGCACGTGTGGGGCTACTATGCGGCCCTTTCCATTCACGAGGGCTCTCGGTTTCTTTATGAATACCGGCAGGAATTCCAGCGGGTGGTGGACAGGCATGCCGCCGAAGGCCTGGATGTATTCGAGGTGATTTTGGATAAGTCGTTCCGGGAAACGGTGGCCCGGTTCTACAACGAGGTTCGTATCCGGCGGCGGGAGAAGGAGTCGCCGACCCCCATCGCCCTGGCCTCCGACATTATCCTTTTGCTGAAATACCTGTCCGGACGCCTGCCGGCCGCAGATTTCGAACTTGATTTCGGGGTCAAGGGAACGGCCCGGAAGATGCTCGAGACCTTTTTCGAATACCTGGGCCGCTCCATCAATGTCATGGCCCGGCCAGTGGATGCCATCAAGCACCAGGCCAAAACCGTTACCGTGGGTACCAGTCGCATCATGGAGAAGGTGGAAGGCATTCTTTTCGATGCCCTGGCCGAACGGGGGATCGGGGTCGCCCAGCTGATCAACAACAACATCATCGTGCTGAAAAACCTCCAGGGCATCGTGTCCAAGGTCAACGGTGCCATCCTCTACCGGATTGCCGGTCTCAACATTCTGGGGGAGCTCACCGAGGACAGCACCATCGAGGTGCTCGAAAAGAGCGGCAGTCTGGAACCCATTCCCTCCCGGGTTGAAGCGGACAAGCGTTTGAAGGGGACCAAACGGATCATCGTCCGCCAGGGCAATGTATATATCGGCAAGGGCCGCAAGGACGATCGGAGCATCATCGTCATCCCGGTGATTTCGGCCTCCCCGGACACCCCCCACCTTATTGAGTTCCTGCTGCTGCTGAATATCTCCTTCAAGGAGACGGTGCCTCTTTCCGCCAAGGTCAAGGCCCTGGGGGGGAAACACGAGCATATCAAAAATATCGTTCAGGAAAACAGTGTCCTATGGGATGATAAATATCTCGACTTCGTGGAAATGGAAGAGCTCTTCGGCCGTTCTGCGGAGAAGGTCGGGGAGCGTATCATCCAGCGGATCGGATTGACTACCACCTGAATTTTCAGCCTATAAAGAGAACCGACAGCAGCCGGTTCTCTTATCGACAGGACCCTTGGTTTTTGGCGTGGTATTTATCAACTGCTCCCGATGCTTGCCAGTGGTAAAGGCCGGCTTGCACAAATGGAACGGCCTTTGCTGTTTCTCCTGACGGACGCCTCCCTCCGGCTGCAGCGTAATATGGGGGGTTGACTTTCAGGCCTCGATTAGGCATAAATACGCTCTTCTCCGGGGGCTTTTATGGTTACTGGAGGTAGACGGTTGGCTCCGTATCGGCACAGACCGGGTCATAATGACCTCCAGGTCGGTCGAATCGAGGGGCTTTGGGTTAGGCGCCCCTGGCTGAGATTGGGTTCGGGGGATTTAATCTGATATCCGACAGGGGGCTTTATCTGGTGCGCCCCGGTTGCGCGGCCCCTGTCGGAATGTGTTCAAGGAGGCATCATGAGCCTTAACCTGGAAGGGCTTCCGGGTACCGGCACGTTCGTTCACGGGGTTCATCCACCGGAACGAAAACAGTTTTCCATGGATGTGCCCATCGAAGTGATCCCGGCCGCAGGCAGCGTGCTGTTGCCCCTCATGCAACATGTCGGGGCGCCCTGCGAGCCGGTCGTAAAGGCGAAACAGAGCGTTGTTTACGGAGAGATGGTGGCGGATGCCAAGGCATTCGTTACCGCCCCCATTCATTCGCCAATCACCGGGACCGTTCAAAAATTGACCACCACCACCCTGCCCAACGGCCGCCATGTCCCGGCCCTTCCCATAAAGGCTGCGGGAGAGCAGATTTCCGCCGAGGCGCTCTGGGAGGACATGTATGGTGGAGAGTGGTCGCTCGAGGCGGCCGCGCACGAGGCACCCGAGAAGATTGCCGCCGCTGTCCGGCAGGCCGGCATTGTCGGCCATGGCGGCGCCGCCTTCCCCACCCATGTGAAATTCGCCAGAAATGAGAAAAAGCCGGTCGACACCATGCTGATCAACGGGTGCGAGTGTGAACCGTATCTGACCGCCGACTACCGATTGATGCTGGAGGCGCCCGAGGCCATCATCGCCGGTGCGCTCCTGGCAGCAAGGGCCGTGGGCGCCGAGACCATTGCCGTGGGCATCGAGGACAACAAGCCCAAGGCGGCGGAGATCCTCAAGGCGGCTGCATCGGGCACGCCGGTCAAGGTCTGCGTGGTCCACACCAAGTACCCCCAGGGAAGTGAAAAACAGATGATAAAAGCCCTGACAGGCCGGGAGGTCCCAGTGGGCGGCCTTCCCATGGATGCGGGGGTGGGGGTTGCCAACGTCGGCACCGCGGCGGCCGTGGCCCGGGCCGTGCTGCGGGGAAAACCGATCACCCACCGGGTGGTGAGCGTCACCGGTGCGGGTATTGTTCAACCGAAGAATCTTCTGGCACCCATCGGCATCTCCCTGGGCGAATTGGTGGAACACTGCGGCGGTCTGACCCGGGATGCCGGCAGGCTAGTGGCCGGCGGACCCATGATGGGATTTTCTTTTACGGATTTGGGCATGCCCGTGACCAAGGGAACCAGCGGGATCACGGTCATGACCGAGGCGGATGTCCGCAAAGCCGAGGAAACGCACTGTATTCGCTGCGGCCGGTGCGTGGACGTCTGCCCCATGAAGCTGGTGCCCACCAAGCTGGCCCTGGCCAGCAGGCAGAAGGATCTGGAACTGGCCGATCGCTATCATATCATGGCCTGCTTTGAATGCGGCTGTTGTGCCTATATCTGCCCTGCCAATCTGCCGCTGGTGCAGCTGATGCGGGTCGGAAAGGCCCTCATGATGGCCAAACGATAGGGCACCCCCTATTTTAATTTGACCCCTGATTCGTGGGATGGAGCGAGACTGAAAATATGGAAGCGGAATCAACCACACCAGCACTACACGTTGCCCCTTCACCGCATCTGCCCGGCACCGGGCGGACCACCCAAACCGTTATGATGGATGTGCTCATCGGCTTGGCGCCGGTGGTGCTGACGGCGCTGTACCTGTTCCACTGGTACGCCGTCAAGCAGGTCGGGCTCTGTGTGATCACCTGCCTCGTTGCGGAGGCGGCCTTAACCAAGATGCGGGGCAAGGAGCCGCAGCTGAAGGATCTATCCGCCGTTGTCACGGGCGTTATCCTGGGGCTCTCCCTGCCCGGACCGGCACCGTGGTTCATTGCCGTCATCGCCTCCTGCGTGGCGATGGGCTTCGGGAAAATCATTTTCGGCGGCATCGGCATGAACCTCTTCAATCCCGCCATGGTGGGAAGAGCCTTTGTCATGATCAGCTTTGCCAGCCTCATGGGGGCATCGGGCTATGTGAGCGCACACCCGGCGGTGGACATCGTTTCCCAGGCAACGCCGCTCACGGCCTTCAAGGAGGGTGGCATCACCACGCCGCTGCTGGCCCTGCTGCTGGGCAAAACCAACGGTTCGCTGGGGGAAACCAGCGCCATCGCCTGCCTGCTGGGCGGAATTTACCTGTGCATCAGGCGCACGGCCTCCTGGGAGATCCCCGCCGGGGTGATCCTGAGCGCCTGGCTCATCGCCTTCCTGAATAACCTCACGAACATGAATGCGACCTGGACTGCCATGCACCAAATGCTTGGCGGCGCCCTTCTGTTCGGTGCTTTTTTTATCGCCACCGATCCGGTCACCAGTCCGGTTACCGCCAAGGGCAAATGGATCTTCGGCATCGGCGTCGGTGCCCTCATCATGGTGATCCGGCTCTTCAGCGGATACCCGGAGGGGGTCATGTTCGCTGTTTTGCTGATGAATTCGGTGACCCCGCTCATCAACCGGTGGACGATTCCGGAGCCCTTCGGGGGAATTCCCAAGGCGGCTTGAGGGGCGGGTGCCGGTGCACCAGCAGTCCTGGCGGGTGCACCCAGTGGTTTTTACGAAATGATTGAGAACAGATGAAGGAAGAGCAACATGGATGCTGAAAATACGGAAGCCTCCGCACCATCGTCCGGTGTCAAGCAGAATTTCCTGGTGCAGGCATGGCTGGTGCTGGTGCTGGTGATCTGTTTCGGTTCCGCGCTGGCTGCCATTCAAATGAAGCTCGGGCCCATCATCGAGGCCAACAAGCTCAATGAGACGCTGCAAAAGGTTCCGGAGCTGATCTTTGGCGCTGCTGAGGCGGCCAAGCTGCAAAAGACCCCCGGCCAGTTGACCGTCATTCCCCGTCAAATCGAGGTGAAAAGGCCAGATCGGGTGGCCTATTACAGCGTTTATGAGGCCGAACTGGCGGGTAAGTGCTCGGGGTGGGTGGTCAAGGCCAAGGGCCAGGGCTACGCCGATACCATTGAGCTGTTGATCGGACTCGATGCTCATGCCCGGAACATTACCGGCCTTTACATCCTGGGGCAGAAGGAAACCCCTGGACTCGGCAATAGAATCATAGAGCCGAAGTGGCGGGACCAGTTTCAGGGAAAGAACGCCTATGCGCCGATCAAGGTAATAAAGTCCGGGCCCACAGGCCCCAATCAGATCGATGCGGTTTCCGGCGCCACCATCTCGTCCACCAGCGTCTGCCGGATTGTCAACACGGCACTCGCGGATCTGAAGGGCAAACTCAACTGATTCTTTACATCCGTTCCTGCGGTGCGGCCGCTGCCTGCGCGCCGCTCCCGGGGATGCCCGGCACCGCCGGACCAGGAGGAACATCGTTATGGCTGAAGGCCCCACCCCATTGGAGAGATTCATTCAGGGCATCCTGCCGGAAAACCCGGTCTACCGCCAACTTCTCGGCATGTGCCCGACCCTGGCCGTGACAAACGGACTCAAGCCTGCACTGACCATGGCCGCCGCGGTGGCCTTCGTCCTGTTTTGCGCCAACGTGATGATCAGCCTATTGCGAAACCTGCTGCAGCCCCATTTGAGAATCGTCATTTTCACCCTGACCATCGCCACCTTCGTCACCATTGCCGACCGGTTCCTGGCGGCCTATGTATACCAGATGAGCAAGGCTCTCGGCCCTTACATCCCGCTGATCATCGTCAACTGCATCATCATCGGCCGGTGTGAGGTCTGCGCCTCCAAGCAATCGGTGGTGACGGCCGGAGCGGACGCCATCGGCCAGTCCCTCGGCTTCGCCCTGGCGCTGGCCAGCCTTGCCGCGGTCCGTGAAATCCTGGGTACCGGCATGCTCTTTGGCATTCAGGTGCTGCCGGCAGCCTGGCCGGATTGGGGGGTCATGGTGCTGCCGCCGGGCGCGTTTCTGACTTTCGGTCTCCTGTTGGGGATTGCCAACTGGCTGAGTACGCGCAAGTCGGGCAACCGGTGACTTTTTCCGAATACCAACCTGCAAGAGGGTGTGAGCTATGCATTATGTGACTGATATTGTGCTGATCGCCTTGGGCGCGGCCCTGATCAACAACTTCGTTCTCTACTATTTCGTTGGCATCTGCCCCTTCATCGGGGTTTCCAGGCGCGTGGAAATGGCCTTTGGCATGGGATGCGCCGTCACTTTCGTCATCTCCATCGCCGCTCTTCTCAGCTGGACCATCACGGTTTTCGTCCTAAAACCCGGTGCCCCCCTGACCACCTATCTTGCCGGTTTCTTCATGAGTTCCAAAGACGCGGCAAACGTCGATCTGACCATTCTCTGCTATACGGTCTATATCTTCGCCATCGCTTCGTCGGTTCAGTTCGTGGAGATGTATGTGCGTAAATTCTATCCCCCCCTCTACAAATCCTTTGGGGTGTATCTGCCGCTGATTACCACCAACTGTGCCATTCTGTTCGCCTGTCTCACCATCATGAGCCATGTGGTGGGGGTCGACAATCCGGCCGATACCTGGGATCTGGGTCGCTCCATGACGCTGGCGGTGTTCGGCGGGATCGGTTTCACCATCGCCATCGTGATCATGGCGGGAATCCGGGAGGAGCTGCAGCTCTGCGACATTCCAAAGGCCTTTAGGGGGGCCCCCATCGCTTTGATAGTGGCAGGTATTCTGGCCCTGGCGTTCATGGGGTTCACCGGCGTGAACAACGGGCTTCGAAAGGCGCTCACACCGGCGCCGGTGACGGTCCAGACCGCCAGCATGAATGCGGAG
>Ga0307440_1001324_pt1 | contig 12065 bp, 9 predicted proteins | sample SalMarWE160410MG_FD_202150 | JGI IMG/M metagenome (GOLD analysis project Ga0307440, IMG submission 202150) | Salt marsh sediment microbial communities from the Plum Island Ecosystem LTER, Massachusetts, United States - WE1604-10 | ecosystem: Environmental > Aquatic > Marine > Intertidal zone >... | reverse complement strand
GTTCTTGACACCTGTACTGTCAGGCCCCGTGTAGGATTCTCCAATCGTGCGGACGGTCTGACTTTGCTCGTTTTCGATGACGAGCTTGTAGCCTTCGATATAGCGCTGATCGGTAATCTTCAGACTCACCGGCAGGTTGTCGAGGGTACCGTCTCCGTTCGGCGAGATGTAGGGCGGCGGGTCAATAACGATTACAGGAGGCGTCGTATCGCGTTTCCCCAGTGTGAGAGTCCCGCCCAGTCCTCCGGCCCAGATGCCGTTGACGAGCGGCGCTATTCCCGATGAGACGGCGATCGTGCTCGTATTCCATCCGTTCTTCGTAATTCCGAGGAACTTGACGTCTTTCTTGATATCGGTCCTAAGGTTGACCGTGACTCCCACGCTGAAGGGGATCGTTCGAGCACGACTCGCTTGAATGTCTGCCAGGTCCACGACGTAGGAGGCATCTATCCTGAGAAAATCCCGAAACAGGAGATCCGTACCCATCGTCAACCGGACATCTTGAAGGGAGGGGAAGCTTACGTCCGGAGTCAGGCCCCAGGTGAGGCCGGTAGTCTTGACCAGGTTGAAGGAGGCCCCGAGAGCCGGAGTGAACGCCGGAGGAGTCGTAGCGAGCCCGCTCATGGCGCCGGGGGTGGCAGGGTAACCCTTCCCGATGTTGCGCAGGGCAGCTCCCCAGCGAAAATCCTTCAGTATCCATAGGTCGCCGGGCGAATCGAGGAAGCCGAGATTCAGCCCGAGCCCCCAGGCGCCCCCGCCTCCGATTGCGAAGTCGAGGCCGGCACCGACATAGAGGTTTGAGTAAATGTCCTTAGAGAACGAAAGATTGAACATTCCCACCGATCCGAAATCGTAGGCGGCGAGACTGCTGCCGATATAGCGTGCGCTTCCGGAGAAGACCCCGACCGGGGTAGGGACGGTCAGCGCTCCGTTGAAGAGATTGCCGAGCCCCGAAACGGGACCGACCCCGGCGAGGCCGACGTAGTTGACGTCGAAGATCGCTCGTTGGACGCCGCCGGACGCGGCGGGGTTAAGGAGGTTCGCGTACGGGGAAATCGAGCCGACAGTCGTACCACCGGTGGCGAGCAACGAGGGGGAGGAGAGGCTGGTGATGTCGGTTTGGGCAAAGAGCCGAGTAGTCAACAGTGCGAACAGTCCGAAACCAACGAGCGCAACGAGGAATCGTTTCATTGCGGCGTACCTCCTTCCCGGTTTCCATTATACCATCGACTCGGCACGAAGGTAACTTACAGCTGGAATCCTCCTGTATTCTGAGCTGCAAACCCTCTGTTGCTTGCGCTGCAGCTCTTAACATTTATGAGCATTTGGAGGTATATTGATATCGAAGATGAGCACGATCAATGAGTGACCGGATGACCAACAGCGAACGCGAGGGGCGAGAGGAGTGCCTCGAAGCCCTTTACCGCCTGGAACGTTCACAGCAATCGGGAACATGGCAATCACTTCGGAACAACCCCGACCTTTCGGACGTCGACATTTCCTCAACTCTTCTCGAGCTCGTGGCGAAGGGTGATGTCCGACTCAAAGGCGACGAAATTGCGCTCATGGCATCCGGCAGACTGACCGGCAAACGGATCTTTCGCCGCCACGAGCTCGCCGAGCGATTCTTCAGGTTGCTCGGAGTCAAGCACGATCGCGCTCACCGGGAGGCGTGCCGGATCGAGCATGTCATGAGCCTGCCCGGCGAACATCTCGACGGGCTCTCGGAACGCGACGAGCTCTCGCTCATTGTTGAAATGCTCGGACAGGGCGCCGTGCCGCTGACGCAGGGGCGAGCAGGGGCGGCCTACCGCCTCGGCATGGTCTGCGGAGGACGCCATGCACGGCGAAAGCTCGAGGATCTCGGCGTCTCCCGCGGAGCGGAGATCGTCCTCACCAGTAGTAATCCGGTCGGTCCCGTCGAGATTGTCGTGCGCGGATCTCGTCTCGCAATTGGCCGCGGAATCGCATCCAAGCTGCTCGTCATCCCTGAGTCTCCCGGCACTCCCTTCGATACAGGTGATGGAGAACGCCGACGACGTCATGGCCACGGTCTCCGCCGGCATGCGCGCTTGAGCTAGAGGGGCCGCAGACAAACCCATGCAAAACGACGAGATCACCCGGACCCACGCTTCGCCGAGCCCCGTCATCGCCCTCGCCGGCAACGCGAATGTCGGGAAAAGCGTGATCTTCAACGCCCTGACCGGGATGAACCAGATCATCGGCAACTGGCCCGGTAAGACGGTCGAACGAGCAGAGGGCTCATTCGTTCACCACGGTCGGAGCTCGAAGGTGATCGATCTTCCCGGCATCTACTCGCTTACTGCCTACAGCGAAGAAGAACGGGTGGCGCTCGATTTTCTCCTCGGCGGCGAGGCGGACGTGATCGTCAACATAGTCGACGCTACGGTGCTGGAAAGGAACCTGTATTTCACGCTCCAACTTCTCGAGATGGGACTTCCCGTCGTGGTCGCGCTCAACCTCATGGACCTCGCGGAGCGATCGGGAATCCACATCGACGAATCGAAGCTCAGCGCGGGGCTCGGCGCCCCCGTTGTAAAGACCTCCGGAGTGACGGGTAAAGGGATCAACTCCCTCGTCGATACAGCCCTGGACCGGAGCCGACAGAGACAAGGAGCGCGGCAACATATCCCCTACGGAAAAGAGGTCGAGGACGCCATATCTGTGGCACTCGAAACGCTTCGCAGCTCCGGTCTCGCCGGTAGAATCCCGGACGGAGCCGACCGATTCGTTGCCATCAAGCTGCTCGAAGATGACTCGGATACACTCGGGTTGTTCGGTGACAGCCCCGAGTTCGAAGAGATTCGGAAGCGGATCAGGATGGATGCGTCCAAGATCGAGCGAATCCATGGCGAGCACTTCACGACGATCATGTCCTCCGAGCGGTATTCGGTTTGTGCGCGTCTCGCGGAATCCGCCGTTCGCAAACCGAAGGATCACCGTGTCGACGCGCAGGATCGGCTCGACTCCCTGGTCTTACATCGGTTCGGCGGGTGGGTCGTCTTCGTCGGAGTCATGTTCGCGCTCTTCGGTCTCGTCTATGTCGGTGGAGATCGGATCTCCTCGCTCCTCGACGGCCTTACGGCACTGCTTCACGACGCATTCTTCTCTCTGCATCCGCCGGAGTGGCTTGCCGGCTTCATCTGGTCCGGGATCATACAAGGATTGATGGCGGCGATCTCGGTAGCGCTTCCCTACATCGCACCGTTCTATATCATCCTTTCGCTTCTGGAGAACTCCGGATATCTCGCGCGTATCGCGTTCCTCACCGACTCGGTCATGCATCGCCTCGGCCTCCATGGGAAAGCATTCATTCCGATCATCCTTGGTCTCGGATGTAATGTGCCGGCGGTGCTCGGTACGAAGATCATGGAGGATCGGCGCACCCGCTTCATTGCCGCGGTGCTCGCCACGATCATTCCGTGCTCGGCGCGGACCGTCGTCATTCTCGGGTTGGTCGGGGTCTTCATGGGATTTTTACCGGCGATCTCGCTCTATCTGATCAACCTCGTCGTGATCTTTGTCGTCGGCAGGATTCTCAACCGGATGTTGCCGGGGACGAATCCGGGCCTCATCATGGAGATGCCGAAGCTCAAGGTCCCGCCGTTCAAGGTCACATTCCGGCAGACCTGGTTTCGACTCAAGGATTTCGTTACCTTTGCATTCCCTATCATCATCGCCGGAAGCTTTGTGCTCTATCTCCTCGACTTGATTGGCATATTGCAGCCAGTCAGCCGATTCCTGGCGCCCGTAACCGAAGGATTCCTCGGCCTGCCGGCAGTCAGCGTTATCGTGCTTCTCTTCGGCATCCTCCGCAAAGAGCTGGCACTCATCATGCTGACAGCTTTCATGCACACCTCGCTTCTGAACACCGTCATGACCCCGCAACAGATGTACGTGTTCGCTCTGATCGTCATGTTGTACGTCCCCTGCATCAGCACCATTGCCGTATTGAAACGGGAGTTCGGCTCTCTCCGGGCGACGCTCATCTCGGTCTACGAGATCGGAGGCGCTCTCCTGCTCGGGGCTGCAGTCAACTGGGGATGGAATCTGGTGCGAATCATTTTCTGACGGGTGTGCGGAGGCTCAACGAACTCTGTTCAACGACGAGCCCGATAGGCTCTCACGTGCCTCCGCTCGCAGTGTGCGGTTCATCCGATCTCTCGCGTCCTGAGTCAAAGCACGAATCGCAGATGTCCGTGTCGGATATCTTTCGAGGTAGTCGCGCGAATCCAGAGCATCCTGAATGACGATCTTCACTCGGAACGCTCCATGCAAGAACCTGCCGAGAACGGGCCGATCGAGAAGGACGAAGGTGACTGGAATGACGAGGGCTTCGTGGAGGCATGCCAGGAAAAAGGCGCCCGCCTTGAACTCGGTGGTCTCCCTATTCAGTCTATGAAGCTCCCCTTCCGGGAATACGTGCACGAACCGACCCATTGCGAACATACGGTCGAGCGGAACGGCGATGCGCCTGAAGGTGTTGCGCTCCGGCAGCGGGAAGGCCCCGAGCAGTCGGATGTAGCTTCCGATAACGGGTATCGAGAAGGTTTCCTCGAGTGCCGAGAAGAAGGTCCGTTTAGGATAGATCGCGCACGCAACCATTGCGGCGTCCAAGTAGAGGACATGGTTGGAGATCAGGATCCGACGCCGGCCCGTCCCGCAGGCAAGATGTTCTCGCCCTTCGATCCGCAGCCCGAGGGCGAGCTTCGCGAAGATGAATACCGCGATCACGGTTACGGTGAAGACCGCGTCGGCAAGAATCCGGTAGAGGGGGGAGAAGTTGACAATGGGTATGGGGCGGCGTTTCTCGTTGCTGTCGCAGGCGTGCGCCGTGACGAGGCGGCCCTTCCATTCGAGGCCTGCACCAAAGCCCGTCTTGACGGCGGAATAGAGCGCAACGAGAATAAGGCAGAAGAAGGTTATCGGATAGAGGACAACCGAAAGCAGCGAAATGTGGCGGTCGTACATCTTCGCGAGCCATGTCAAAGCGAAGAGCCCCACGGGAATCGAAGCGGGAGAAAGAACCGGCTCGCCGCCGAGCACGCCGCTCATTGCCACGAAGAATGGATAGACGATGGCAAGGATGATGATCGCAGCGAGGGCCAGCAGCGCAACCACGCTCGAGTTGATCGCGCCGAACAGGCTCTTCGCGATACCTCTGAACGCAGAGGAGAATCCGTCGTACATTCGGCAGGAGATATAGCTTTGGGCATCAAGGAACATCGTCTTGTACCCCGATCGCTTCATCTCGCGCGCCATCGAGACGTCTTCGACCACCGAGTCGTGGAAGCGATCGTAAGCGTCGATGGCACGAAAGGCGTCGCTTCTACAAATCATGAATTGCCCGATCGCGAAGCTGATCGTGCTGGAGTTCTTGCGCGGCACCAGGCCGAGGGGGAGGAGCAGCGCCGTCATGATGAACATGACCGGCACAATAAGGAGCTCGCCCAGATTTCCGAGCTGCTGTCGAACGTACGCCGAGACGAGGTCCGCATCGTGCTCTCGCGCGATCTGAAGCGCCCACAAGATGCTCTCGGGCCGGTGGACGGTGTCGGCGTCCGTAAACAGCAGATAGTCGCCGTCGGCAACCGCGACTCCCTGACTGCATGCAAAGCTCTTGCCGTTCCACCCCTCCGGGAGGGGGCGACCTTTGACCACCCTCAAACGCGCGTTTGTTCGTTCGCGCTCTTCGAGGATGCGCGAGGTTCCGTCCTCGGAGTTGTCATCGACGGCGATCACCTCGTAGTTCTCGTAGGTCTGTTCGAGAAGCGAATCGAGACACCGGTTAATCTGACTTTCCTCGTTTCTCACGGGGAGAATGACCGAAACCTTCGGAGTCCAACTGTCCGATCGTAGCGGCTCTGTATGTGTCGAATTGCGGTGCAGATAGCGGATATTGTAGAGAGTGAGCAACAGGAAATAGAGATTCAGAAGAATCGTGAGCTTCAGCAGCAAGTCGGGCGGTATTGTCACAGCTTCACCTCCCGTTCAACTTCAGATTATGAAGCAAGTATACCATGAAACGGGCGGTAGCGCGCAGCTTCGGCGCCTCACTCTTGAACGATCTTGAAGTTGAACATCGAAGTCTCGAGCGCTTCCCACAGCCGCAGCCACAGCGGAAGCACCATTTCGGTCCCGCGGGCGCTCGTGATATCACCGAGGTCGATCGCATTCTTCCAGCCAAACCAGATTCGGAGGTAGTCTGCGACCTTTCGTTTTGCAATGGGATCGTTGCCGCTCAGGAACACGTGGTGATCTCCATTGCCGATTCCTCGGGGGTCAACCATGATCCGAGCGTTCATCGTATTGAGGGTCTTCACGACTTTCGTGTGCGGCAACGCCTGCTGGATGCGCTCTCCGAGGGATTCGTTGTTGCAGTACGCGAGCGTCGGCGGCATACCCGCCGAGAAATCGAGTGCGTTTGCAACGTCGATGAGGATCTTGCCGTTGAGAGGCTCCTGACCGATTCCCTCGAGAACCTCGAGCGAAGCCAATCCGGACGTGGCGTTGACGACGATCTCTCCGAAAGCTGCCGTCTCCGCAAAGGTCCCGAGCTTCACTCCGGGGTTCGCCGTATGCCACCGTGCGAAGGGTTCCTCTTGATCATCGCGCTCGCGAAGGCTTGCGACGTCTCTCGTTCCCATCATGACGTCGTTCCCCGAATGTGACAGCCTCCCGCTGAGGGTCCTGCCGACGATGCCGGTGCCTAGGATTCCGATTCTCATATTGCCTCACTTGGCTTACGGGACGACTACATTCGATACGAGGATTTGATTGATGATTCGAAACTCCTCTGCTCGCCTTTCGATGTAGAACGCCTCGAGGTAGCGGTACTTGCCGATGTTGTTGTACACGTAGACCCAGGACGAACTGCCTCCATACGGAAAGCGGTTCGGCTCCGGGTAGATGAGGTTCATCGAGGCGTAGTCTGCGTTCTCGAACCACTGCTGCTGTTTGTTGCGAATTGCAGCGATGCCCTCGAACAGCGTCGATGAGCCCTTCGTGTCATAGATGAGCTGCGTGGCGTCCTTCCAATAGCACGACGCATACTGCTCGATGTTCTCGGTCGTGAGCGAACGAATCCATCTGTTCATGAGAGCGTCCACTTTGTCCTGGTCCGTACCTTGGGCAAAGAGGTCGGCAGCCTGCAATGAGAAGCCGATTAGCAGCGCGATCACGACGATCTTCTTCATATTGATATCCCTCCTTTTGCGGTCGTCCGGGCGACAGACTGTCTCGCGGCGTCGGCGGAATGACGATCGATCTATCGAACCGCGTCAGCCATGACGCCGAACGTTCTAGCCTATTCGGAAATCATGGAACCGGGCCTCGAAGCCTTCCCCCGCCGGAGACGCCGCCATATAACCGATCTGTAGGGGGCCGCTGTCGCTCAAGTAAGCCTGGCGGAAGATCGAGTAGTCTTCCCCATTATCGGAGATGGAGACCTCGACCGTCTGCCCTGCTCGCATTGCGCGGATCCAGAGCCGGTTGCCGCCGCGGGGAGGCATGATCGACCAGTCGGAGAAATCGCGGGTCACGACGACGCTCCTGCACGGCTGTCCCTCGAAGTACTCGATGCCGCATTTCATCCAGTTCTTCTCATCGAGGCGGAACATGAGCCCCGCTTGATCGTAGAGGTCGGAGAAATCTCCTTCGAGAAACACCTCGGCGCCGAAGTCTCCCTCGACCGTTTCATAGTAGAAATGTCCATTGTCGCGGACCCCGCCGTCATGTGTGATACGCCAGAAGTCCGTTTTCGGGTCGGTCCGTAGCACCAACCCATCGGCTGTCTCGGACCATGTTCGGGGCTCATTCAACCATTTCATCTTTTCATTCTGTGATGTCCGCCCATATCTGTCAACGCGAAATTCCGCCGTTTGTCCGGGCAGTTGGACCACTCCCGGCGGCGCGATAGGGACTTCGACCGCGAAGTGGGTCGGAGTCGGTGTTGAACACTCGGAGCGCTCAATGTCAGTCGAGGCGCATGATGACGGGGACGCGGGAGCGATGGAGTGCCCTAATGATTCGCGCCACTCTCCTGATGCGACGGAAGTGTAGCGGCAGGTGGTCGGTGTCGGCAGCGATGAAGCCGAAACGTTCGTAGAAACGGGTCAGTCGAGGCAGGCAAACCAGGTACAACGGGCGAGGTGCCCCCGCGAGCAGCTCTTCGATAACCGCTCGGGCGACCCCCCGGCTCCTGAACTCTTCCTCGACGGCTATCGAGGCGAGCTCGATCGTTCGTTTACCGTGCGGCTTGAGCTGCCCGCAACCGATAAGCTTTTTCCTCCCATCTTTCGCGACAAGGAAGTTCTGCCAACGCAGGCCAAAGGGGTTGATGCCGACCTTCCAGACCAATCTCCTTATTCGGGCTCGGTCCCGGCGGGTGGCCCGTGCGATCGTGTAGTCGTTCACTTCAGATGCGCCCTCATCACGGGTATCATCTCACGTCCCGGCGATCCGATCATAGTAGGAGCCGCGACCGATTGTGATGATTCCGTTTCGATCTCGACAGTGCTCAAGACGCTCCGTCGACCCCGGTTTGACCTGAGGGACACGTGCGTCAACCTGCAACGATATGCTATTCTCTATGTACAAGGGGAGGCCATGTTCAGGCTAACGGTACGCTCGGGTTCCGAAGTCCAGATCGTAGAAGCCGCCGCGGGCGAAACGATCCTCTCTGTCCTGCAGCGTGCAACGGCCCTCGACTTCGACGCCCCCTGCGGAGGGAACGGAACCTGCGGGAAGTGTCTCGTCACGCTGAGCGGCGGCATCTGCTCTCCGGACGCTACCGAGCGATCGCTTCTCGGAAGCGGGTTCGTTCCGGCGGGGCAAAGGCTTGCCTGTCGGGCACGTGTCACCGGCGACTGCGAGGTCAGGCTACCACAGAGTACGGATGCGGTCGGGAGCGGCAGCGACATGACCGGATCGGTGCTTCCCTATGACGATCCGGTCGTGCGGGTCCTGGAGATTTCGCTCGACGCACCCTCGCTTGCGGACCAAAGCGACTTGACGAGACGGATTGCGGCCGCTCTCGGTGTGGCGGAGGCGATGATCCCCATGTCGATCCGTCGTCGCCTTCCAGCCGATGCGGCTGATGGTCCCCTTCATGTTGCGTTTACCGATCAGGGGCTGATCGATCTGCGGCGGGGCACGGAGTGGCGCTCGTTCGGCGTCGGAGTGGACATCGGAACATCCACAGTCGTCGTATATCTCATCGATCTGCGAACCGGCGAGCTGCTGGCCAGCCGCTCAGAGCTCAACGCGCAGAAAGCATTCGGCGCAGACGTGATAAGTCGAATATCCTATGCCTCTCGCGGGCCGGACGAAGTTCGAATCCTCCAGGGCCGAATCGTCGATCAAGTTCAGCGATTGACCGAGGAGCTAGCTCGCTCGGAAGGTGAGAGTGAAGACGATGTGTTGCTCCTCCTTGCCGCCGGCAACACCACTATGCTCCATCTATTCGCCGGGGTGTCCCCCGAAGCGATTGCCGCCGCGCCGTTCGCCCCAGTGTTTACAGACCAGGTGAGCTTCGCTGCGTCGGATATCGGGCTGCGGTTCCACGAGAATGCGGAGGTTCGCCTGCTTCCGTCGGCCGCGGGCTACGTGGGAGCCGATATCCTCGCCGGCGTCGTTGCAACCTCCCTCGACCGGGCAGTGAAACCGGCTCTGCTGATCGACCTCGGTACGAACTGCGAGATCGTGCTCGCGAACGACGGGCGAATGCTTGCCTGTGCGACTGCGGCCGGACCGGCATTCGAGGGCGCTCAGATCGAATGCGGCATGGGCGGTGTCAGCGGTGCTATTCGAAGGGTGTGGTGGGACGAGGGAATCAGGATCGAGACAGTCGGGGCGGACTCTCCGGTTGGGATCTGCGGCTCCGGCATCCTCGACGTGATGGCCCTGCTGCTCGAATTGGGCTTGGTCGACGAGACCGGTCGACTCGAGGACGATGCGGAGAGCTCGCCGAGGTTCATCCTCGTAGCTGGAGGGTCCGACGCCGATGGGCGAGCACGCCGGGAGGTGTATTTTTCTCAGCGGGATATCCGCGAGGTACAGCTCGCCAAGGCTGCGGTGGCGGCCGGCGTTGAGGTTCTCGCCGATCGTATCGGCGTAAAGGTCGATGAAATAGATCGCGTCTATCTCTCCGGAGCCTTCGGAAGCGCCATGTCTCCGGTGTCTGCCTGTGCGATTGGAATGCTACCGGCGGCTCTTCGCGATCGCGTAGAGGCGGTGGGCAACAGTGCGGGGCGCGGGGTCTATCTTGCGCTCCGCTCGCGCAGCGAACTCGGACGGTGCATGGAGGTTCGAAACCGGGTGGAGTATGTCGAGCTCTCGAGTGATACCGCCTTTCGGGACGCCTACATCGAGCACATGGGGTTCCCCTCGCAGCGAGCCCCCCGATTGGGCGACTTTTCGGTCGGTGCGGAGGAGAAATGAACGTCGAGAGGCTCGTTATCCGGCCGCAGCTTTCCCGTGAAGACTTTCTCAAGGGGGGCGGCCTTGCGCCGGCAACGGAACGCGGGGCCGGAGACGACGAAAAGTATCAGGACGACCTGCGGGAAGAGGCATCGCGTCTCTTCGATCGTTGCAGCGGACTCGTGCGACCCAAGGCACTCTGGGGTGAGGGTGAGGTCTGGGTCGTCGACGAGGAGGAGGTCTGGCTGGACGAGGAGCGATTTCAAAGCCGCTGCCTCGCTTCGAACCTGCGTGGCTATGACCGCATAGTCGTATTTCTGGCAACCTGCGGAACGGAGCTCGAGGAGCTCGCCTCGGGGGGCGACAGCCTCTCTCAGTTTTGGGTGGACCTCATCAAAGGGCTCGCACTCGATGCGGTCGTGCGCGACTTGACGAGAGCCGCCGCGGTGACGCTCGGGAGCCCCGGCGTAGCGTCGATGAACCCCGGGTCTGCGGATGCCGACGTCTGGCCCATCGAGCAGCAGCAAGGGCTTTTTCGGCTGCTCGGCGATACCGAGTCGATGATCGGGGTGGTGTTGACCCGGAGATTCCTCATGATCCCGAACAAGAGCTTGTCCGGGATACTCTTTCCCTCCGACGCCGGTTGGGTGAGCTGCCGGGCGTGCAGTCGTCTCGGATGCGTCGCGCGACGCGCCTCCTTCCAGGGCCGAGGACAGGCATAGTGCGCCGGCCCGATCGACCGATTCGCTGCCGGCCGGATGCGAAAACCCGAGTGGCAAACGTTTCCGAATATGGTATCCTACCACCGGGTGTTGCATCAAAGGAGGTTGCCATGGGAGCTATGACGGACATCTCGGAGTTGCTCCAAAGGGGAAAAGCGAAAGAGGTCGCATCCTGCGTGCAGGAGGCTCTCGACTCCGGGACATCGGCGAGATCCATCCTCGAACAGGGTCTGATGGCCGGGATGAACATCGTCGGTGTCAAGTTCAAGAATAACGAGGTCTACGTGCCCGAAGTGCTCATTGCCGCACGCGCGATGAATGCAGGTATCGAGATCCTGAAGCCGCATCTGAAGGGAGAAGATCGTCCAAGGGTCGGTACAGTCGTTATCGGAACGGTGAAGGGAGACCTTCACGACATCGGAAAGAACCTGGTGCGAATCATGATGGAGGGGAAGGGACTCGAAGTGCACGACCTCGGAAGTGACGTCCCGGCATCGAGATTCATAGAGAGGGCGCAAGAGCTCGAAGCCGACATCATCGCCTGTTCCGCTCTTCTCACGACGACCATGACTTCGATGAAAGAGGTTGTTGCGGCGGCGGAGACGGCCGGAATTCGGGGGAGTGTCGTCATCATGATAGGCGGAGCACCGGTCACACAAGGCTACTGCGAATCGATTGGCGCCGACTTCTACGCCCCCGATGCGACGAGCGCCGCAGAGGTTGCGCTTCAGGCGTGCTCCGGAGCTGCCTGACGTGACCGGTCGCGAGCGAATCCGCACGGTTCTCTCCGGCGGGGAGGCCGACGCGGTGCCGTGGGTGCCGTTCGCAGGGGCGCATGCAGGGCGTCTTGCAGGCTATACGGCCCGGGAGGTCCTTACCGACGAAGATAAGCTCCTCGAGTCG
>Ga0307440_1001323_pt1 | contig 12075 bp, 9 predicted proteins | sample SalMarWE160410MG_FD_202150 | JGI IMG/M metagenome (GOLD analysis project Ga0307440, IMG submission 202150) | Salt marsh sediment microbial communities from the Plum Island Ecosystem LTER, Massachusetts, United States - WE1604-10 | ecosystem: Environmental > Aquatic > Marine > Intertidal zone >... | reverse complement strand
ACGCCTCGAAATGCGCGAACTTCGAGTTGAGGGTCCAGTACCAGCTCATGTTCTGATCGCAAATGCCGCGCCGGCATCAGCGCGGGACCCCTCTAGAAAGAAAGAGGGCCGCCCCGAAGGGCGGCCCATGTACGGTGCGTCCAGAAGGACGCGGTGGGGGAGAGGGGATGGGTCAGTTCACGAGGATCATCATGGAGCGTCCGGAGAGGAACTTGGCCTTGTTGAGTATCCATACGGTTGCCTGCTGCCCGTCCGGGCTGATGGATACGGCGTAATCCCTGTTGGCGGAGTAGACGTTGCCGGGCGCCACCGAAACGTCGCTGATCCTGTCCACGCCGACCTGCCGGGCCGTGAAGGTCACGGAGTCGCCCGCTCGAAGGTCGAGGTGGCTCGGAAACTCGGACTTGTTGTATTTGACCAGGACGGGCGCCCCGTACCACGGGTCGCGCACGACGCCTTCGTGGATCAGGCTTCTGCGCACGCCGATCTTGTAGAACACCGAATGGAGCCTCGAATCCAGGTCGTTCGAGTAGGTCTTCAAATCGCCGACCTTCTTCGTGAGGTCCTCGCGCTCGGTCTTCAGCAGCGCCACGTCCTGCGTGAGCTGGGTCCTGGCGATCCGGAGGTCTGAGACCTGCTCGGCGAGATCGGCCTTTTCCTTCGCCAGCTCGTCGCGCTGGGCTATCGCCGCGTTCTTGTCCGCGATGAGTCCCTGCTTGACGCCGCGGGTCAGGGCGTAGGGACTGATCTTCGCGCTTCCCTGGGTCACGAAGGTGCCGTACACGCCGTTGTCGTAGAAGTTCCACACCTTGAATCCGGGGACCAGCTCGTCGTCGATGTTTACCTTCAAGACGAGGTTTTTGGCCTTGGCGGGATCAAGTCCCTTGTCCTTGGTGAGGTAGTTCATGGCGATCTGGTAGTGCGTTTCGCCCCTGGCTACGTCCACCGGCGCGGGGAGTGTCTGCTCGAGGTTCTGCACCCTGACGTGCAGGTCGTCGATCGCCTTCTGCTTAGAGAGGATGTCGGAGATCAGGTCACGGTAGCCGACACCCTGCTCGTTCTTGAGCCTTTCCTCCAGCAACTTGGTCTGCTCCGGCGCGAGCCCCTGTCCCATGACGGCCCCCAGGTCCTGTCCGCCGGATTTGACGTACTGTTGCATGAGTGTGTTGAGCTGGTTCTGTTTCGCGTCGATGTCCTGCTCGAGCGAGGAAATTTTCTGCGCCGTCTGCATCTGGGCGTTCACTTCCTGGGAGGCTTTCCGCCCTTCCCGGGAGCACGCCACGGCCAGGGCCATCATCATAACGGCTGGAATGAGATGTCTTCGCTTCATGGTCGGCCTCCTTTCTTCTCAATGCCGGGCCTCCCCCGAGGCCTCGGACGCCTTCATGAAACGCAAGGGCCGTGCCAGTACTCGTATGCAGGCGTAATCCCTTTAATATCAGCTTGATATGGCAGAGAGGCGACGATCGGAATGTCGAGGATGCCCGGAGAAATCGGGGAAAAATTCCCGGTTTCTGGCGCCTCTCCTCGAATCCCGTCTTGAGGCACCGGTACGCCGTTGCTATACTCGCGAGCAAGGCGACGCGCGACGGGAGGCCCGCATCATGACACATCCCTACACGGTTCTGGTCGTAGATGACGAACCCTCCATGCGGGAAGTGCTCAGGCTGCGGCTTGCGCAATGGAACTTCCGTGTCGTCACGGCGGACTCGAGGCAGGAAGCCTCCCGCGTGGCGGCGGAAGAGGAGCCGGACATCGTCGTCTGCGACGTGGTCCTGCCCGACGGCTCGGGTCTCGATCTCCTGCCCGCGCTCAGGACCGACGCGTTCCCTCGCCCCGTCGTCATGATTACGGCCCACGGCAGCATCGACGCGGCCGTCGAGGCGGTCAAGCGGGGCGCCATGGATTTTTTGACCAAGCCGCTCGATTACCAGAAATTCCGGGCGGTCCTCGCGCAGGCCGTGCAGGACGTCGAACAGTACAGATCCGTTCGCCGGCTCGAAGACAAGCTGTCTCGAAAGCCCGGGTTGGGGCCGATCATCGGAACGACCAGGCCCATGCGCGACCTCTACCGCCTCATCAAGGTACTCGCCGGAAGCAGCGCCTCCGCTCTGATAACGGGTGAGAGCGGAACGGGCAAAGAACTTGTGGCCAGGGCCATCCACGACCTCGGCCCACGCGCGGAAGAGCCGTTCATAGCGGTGAACGCGGCCGCCATCCCCGAGGGCCTCATGGAGAGCGAGCTCTTCGGCCACGAGAAAGGGGCCTTTACCGGAGCGGTGTCGAGCCGGCCCGGATGCTTCGAGCAGGCGGACAAAGGCACGCTCTTTCTCGACGAGATCGCCGAGATGCCCGCCTCCCTCCAGCCCAAGTTCCTCAGAACCCTGGAGAACGGCAGGGTCAGGCGTCTTGGGTCGAGCCGGGAGGCGGCCTTCGACGTGCGCCTCCTGGCGGCCACGAACCGCGTGCCTGAGGAGGCCGTCGAGGAGGGGCTCCTCCGCGCCGACCTCTACTATCGGCTGAACGTCTTCACCCTCGTCCTGCCCCCGCTGCGGGACCGGGTGGATGACATCCCCCTGCTGGCGCAGCACTTCGTTTCGCATTTCAACGCCAAGCACGGCGCGGCCGTGGAGGGCCTGCGAGAGGAGGTCCTCGATCTCCTTGAAGCCTACCCGTGGCCCGGCAACGTCAGAGAATTGAGGAACGTTCTGGAGAGGGCGGTCATACTCGCGGATTCCGGATGGATCGAGGTCGTCCACCTCCCTTCCTACGTCCGCAACCAGGAAGGCGGGGGCAGCGGGCTGCGCCTGCCTCCGGGACTGACCATGGCCGAAGCCGAACGCCGCCTCATCGTGAAGACCCTCGAGGAGGTGGGCGGCAACAAAGCGGAAGCCGCGCGCCGGCTCGGTCTCGATGTGAAGACGATCAGAAACAAACTGAAGACCTACGGCGAGGATGACTCGGAATGAAGGTCACCACGCGGCTGGCTCTCGGCTCCGGTTCCGTGCTCCTTTTGCTCTTCGGAGTGCTGGCCTACCAGGTATACGAGGTCCAGACCCTGGCGAACCTCGGCAGGAGCTTGGCACGGACGGGGCTGGAGGCTTCCCGGATGTCGCTGGAACAGGTCCATGAGCTCGAGCAGTTCGAGCAGGCGACACGGAAGTTCTTCGTGACCGGAGATCCCGACTACGGGAAACTGGCCCGCTCCCTCGCCCTGGGCATTTCGAATCGGCAGCAGAAGCTCGAGCAACTTGGACTGGCACGATCCGAGAAAGCCAGGGTCGAGCACCTGGGCGAACTGTGGCGTCAGACGGAGGCGATCCTGATATCCGGGCAGGCATCCAGGGACGAGAGCACCATCCTGGCGCCCCTCGGGAAAGCGCAGGACGAGGCGAGGGCCGTATTCAACGCCACCCAGGATTCCATCGCCGGCCAGGCGGCGCGCGCGGAAAGGGCCGCCCTCAAGGCCCAGTGGGTTTCACTGCTGGCGGCCGTCCTGGCTCTAGCGGCGAGCGCGGCTGTTCTGCTGGTCACCTTCCGCTCGATCCGCGACCCGCTCAAGCGCCTCACCGGGGCCACGAGAGAACTGGCCGAAGGGCGTTTCGACCTGTCCATCGAGGCGGGCGGAGGGGACGAGTTCGCACAACTCGCCGGGGACTTCAACGCCATGGTGAGGCGCCTGGGCGAACTCGACCAGATGAAGAAGAACCTCCTCTCGCACGTCTCGCACGACCTGAAGACGCCGCTTGCGGCCATGCAGGAAACGAACCAACTCATGCTGGAGGGCATCCCGGGCCCGACGACCGACGAACAGCGCCGGTTGCTGGCAATGAATCTCCAGTGCGCGAGGAGGCTTTCCGCCATGATCGCCAAGCTGCTCGACCTGGCCAGGCTCGAGGCCGGCGTCATGGATTACGACCTGAAGACGAGGGACATGGTGCCTCTCCTGAGAGAAGCCCTGGAAGGCGTGAGCCTGAGGGCGGGAGAGCGCGGGGTGCCCCTTCGCGCAGACCTTCCGGAGTATCCGCTCCGGGCGCGCTGCGACGCGGACAGGCTCTTCCAGGTCCTGGAGAATCTCCTCGAAAATGCGGTCAAGTTCTCGCCCGAGAACGGGGTCGTCGTGCTCGCGGCGTCCGTCGTGCAAGGTCTGCCCGCGGATGCCCCGCCCGAGATCAGGGCCCGGACGGCCACCGGGGGCGACTTTGCTCTCGTCACGGTCTCCGATGAAGGCCCCGGCGTTCCCGACGAGCACAAGCGCAAGATTTTCGAGCGCTTTCACCAGGTGGACAGGGGGAGGCGTCCATCGGAGGGAGGCGTCGGGCTCGGCCTTGCCATCTGCAGCGAAATTGTGGGGGCACACGAGGGTTATCTCTGGGTGCGTGACAACCCGGGGGGAGGCAGCGTTTTCTGCTTCGCGCTGCGTGCCGTACCTCAGCGGCCGGAGGAGGGCGGTGAAGCCGCCGGGGAGGGTTCATGAGACGCGGAAGGTTGGCGTACGGATTGGCAGTGTGCCTCGTTATGGGCATTCTGGCCGGATGTTCGCCGGCTGCCATGCGGGCGGACAGGCTCTTCGGCGCGGGTGACTACGCCGGCGCGGCCGCGGCCTACGAGGAGGCCCTGGCGAACGCCGGCGGGCGGGGAAATGCTCTTTGGCTCTACCGGCTGGGCGTTTCCCGGGCAGTCCCGGGCGACAGCGCCTACGACCCTTCGGGCGCGATACGGGCCTTCCATCGTCTGCGGGATAGTTTCCCCGAGTCCAGGTACAGCCGCATGGCCCGGCTGCCGCTGTCTCTTCTGGAGAGCCTGGTAAAGGTGGAGCGCGAGGGCGAAGCGCTCAAGGGCGAGATGGCGCACGTCAAGGCCCGCCTGAAGATAGCCGGGCAGACGGAGCAGGACCTTGCCGAGTGCAGGCAGAGGGCGGCCGAACTCGCCGACAAGGTCGGCCGGCAGGAGAAGACAGTCGAAGATCTTCAGCGCGAGCTTCAGCAGCTCAAGAGCATAGACCTTCGCCGCGGACGGTGAGTCCTTTCGCCTGATGCAACGGCGAATCTCGACGCCGGCCCCCGTGGCCGGCCGGCGCAGGCCTCCGCGGCCCTTCGTGTTCGCCGATTCCAACGGGTTTTTCGCCACATCGACATCTGCCGTCACGGGCGGCGGCCGGTACCCCCGGACGCCGAAGAAGCCTGCCGTAACAATATGTATCACATAGGACTGGGGGCAAATGCCTTCTGTTCGTCTGGTGCCATGGTAACTCATGGAATATAAAGGGTAACTACGATGCTGCGATTGCGCAGGCAGTCGCGCGTGACGCGATAATGTGAGATTTCACCCAAGAGGTCCCCGGGAGCATCGCGATCGTTGACCCTTCCGAATCCGCGGCCTTACATTGGTGTTGTCGCGAGCGGAAGGAGGTTCGAATTGGGGGGAAAGTCACGCCGTGACTAGCTAACCAGCTTCCAATTTGGCCGAACAATCTGACGATGCACCGCAAATACGGGCCTTGAGCCCGAAAGGAGAGGTTTACCCAAAAGACGAAGAAAGGCTGAGGCCGATGTGCCGTGAAGCGGTCCTCGGCCGCCAATGGATCCGGTTGGCTCATTAATCGCTGTTTAGGAGGTGAACTTATGCCGAGTTACGTGAACCCTGAAAAGTGTGACGGGTGCAAGGCGCTGGACAAGACCGCATGCCAGCACATCTGCCCCAACGATCTCATGGTCCTCGACAAGGACAAAATGAAGGCCTACAACCGTGACGTGTCCATGTGCTGGGAATGCTACAACTGCGTCAAGATCTGCCCCACACAGGCCGTCGAGGTTCGCGGCTACGCCGATTTCGTCCCCATGGGCGCGACGGTGACACCCATGCGGTCCACCGATTCCATCATGTGGACCGTCAAATTCCGGAACGGCATGCTCAAACGGTTCAAGTTCCCCATCCGCACCACGCCAGAGGGGGAAGCCGTTCCCGACGGCGGTTTTGAAACCGCCGGGGACCTCAACAGCCAGGCCCTCTTCACGGAACCCGCTTCCACCGGTTTGGCCGAAGTTTTCACCTTGAACAAATAAGGGGGAGAGTAGAGATGGCCAATTTTGAAAACGTTGTCGTCGAAACTGATCTGCTGATCCTCGGAGGCGGCATGTCCGCCTGCGGAGCAGCGGTGGAAGCGGCCTATTGGGCAAAACAGAAGGGCCTGAAGGTCACGCTGGTCGACAAGGCCGCGATGGACCGTTCCGGCGCCGTGGCCATGGGCCTTTCCGCCATCAACCAGTACGTAGGCCTCAAGGATGGGAAGAACTCCATCAAGGACTACGTCGATTACGTCCGCAACGACCTCATGGGCGTAACCCGTGAAGACCTCGTGGCCAATATCGCGCGCCACGTGGACTCCACCGTTCACCTGTACGAGAAGTGGGGCCTGCCCATCTGGAAGGACGAGGAAGGCAACTACGTTCACGAGGGCCGCTGGCAGCTCATGATCAACGGCGAGTCCTACAAGGTCATCGTGGCCGAGGCCGCCAAGAACGCCCTGTTGCAGACCGGCGTGGGCGAGATCTACGAGCGCGTCTTCATCGTGGAGCCGCTCATGGACGGCGATCGGATCGCCGGGGCCGTCGGCTTCTCGGTCCGCGAAAACAAGTTCTACACCTTCAAGGCGAAAGCCGTCATGTCCCTGATGGGCGGTGCCGTGCACGTCTTCAAACCCCGCAGCACGGGTGAGGGCCTCGGCCGCGCCTGGTATCCGCCGTGGAACTCCGGCTCCTCCGCCTACTTCACCCTGAAGGCCGGCGCCGAGATGACGTGCCAGGAAGTGCGCTTCATCCCCGTCCGCTTCAAGGACGCCTACGGCCCGGTCGGCGCGTGGTTCCTGCTCTTCAAGTCCCGCGCCACCAACGCCATGGGCGGCGAGTACATGGTCGAGCGCAGACCCGAGCTGGAAAACTGGGGCCCCTACGGCCGCGTGAAACCCATCCCGGCCAACCTGCGCAACTACCTCGGCATGCTCGACGTGATGGAGGGCAAGGGCCCGATCTTCATGCGCACCGAGGAGGCCATCCAGAAGCTGGCCGAGCAGTACAAGGACGACGAGAAGGCCTACAAGAAGAAGATGAAGGAACTCGAGTCCGAGGCGTGGGAAGATTTCCTCGACATGACCATTTCCCAGGCCATACTCTGGGCGGCCAGCAACGTGCAGCCCGAAGAGAGGAGCTCAGAGATCGCCGCGGCCGAGCCCTACTTCATCGGCTCGCACTCCGGCGCCTCCGGTGCCTGGGTGAGCGGCCCCGAAGACCTCCAGACGGCCGACACCAAGAACGACTACTTCTGGGGCTACGCCAACATGTCGACGGTGAAGGGCCTCTTCTGCGCGGGCGACGCTTCGGGCGCTTCCAGCCACAAGTTCTCGTCCGGCTCGCACGCCGAAGGCCGCATCGCCGCCAAGGCCGCCATCAAGTTCATCGTCGAGAACAACACCATGCCGAACGTGGACCAGGCCAAGCTCGACGAGCTCAAGGCCACGCTGCTCAAGCCCATTGACCTTTACGAGCAGTACAAGAACGCCACCACGGATCCGGAAATCAACCCGAACTACATCAAGCCCAAGATGTTCATGTTCCGGCTCCAGAAGCTCATGGACGAGTATGCCGGCGGCGTCTCGGCCCAGTTCACCACCAACAAGGCCTGCCTCGAGAGGGCTCTTGAACTGCTGGCCATGCTGAGGGAAGACGCCGAAAAGCTGGCCGCCTCCAACCTGCACGAACTCATGCGCTGCTGGGAAAACACGCACCGCATGTGGCAGGCCGAGGCCCACGTCCGGACGATGCTCTTCCGCGAAGAGACCCGCTGGCCGGGTTACTACTTCCGCTCCGACAAGCCGAAGATCGACGAAGAAAAATGGACGGTCTTCGCAAACTGCAAATTCGATCCCAATACAGGTAATTGGGAAATGATGACTCGGCCGATCCACCGCATCTTCTAAGATCGGCGTGACCGGGAGGTCCCTGCGGGGGGGCAGGGACCTCCCTCTTTTATGACGGTGCTGCCATGACTCCTGATGATTGCCCGCATTGCCCGCATTGCCGAAAGCCCATGGTGAAGTGGGCCAACCCTTCGCTCGGCTCGTGGGGCGGCGAGTTCCAGTACGTCTGCTTCAACGACGAGTGCGCCTACTACGTCAATGGATGGGCGTGGATGATGGACCACTTCAACGTCAAGGCGTCCTACAGGCACCGGCTGGATCCCGATACGGGAGAAACCGGGCCGCTCCCGGTGTGGTCCGTGGATGCCCTCAAGAGCAGCATTATCGCTGAAAAGGATGCCCCCCATGACTGACGAGAAAATCACCCGGGACGCGATCCTCAAAGACTATCCAAGAATGAAGATGGACGACGCGTTCACCTTCCGTTGCGGGAAGGACATGGACTGCTTCACCTGTTGCTGCCGGGATGTCTCCATCATCCTGACACCCTACGATGTCCTCAGAATGAAGAACGCCCTCCACATGGATTCCACAGAATTCCTCCGGAAATATACCCTGACGGCCTCCACAAACGAACGAAACATCCCGGTCCTCCTGCTGAAGATGGACGAGGAACAGACTTGCCCCTTCGTCTCCGAAGAGGGGTGCAGCATATACGGCCACCGGCCCTGGGCCTGTCGGATGTACCCGCTCGGAGCGGCTGAGCCCCAGAACCCCAACCCGACCGACCACGCCTTCAACTTCCTGCTGAAGGAAGACCTCTGCCACGGCCACGGCGAGGGGCGCGCTTACACGGTCAGGGAGTGGATCGCCGACCAGGGGATCGAGGAGTACGACATGATGGGCGCATCTTTCAAAGCCCTCATGCTGCACCCGGGGTGGAACGAGAGCGAGGCCCTCACGGCAGAGAAGAGGGCCATGTACTACATGACGTGCTACGACCTGGACCGCTTCCGGCGGTTTGTTTTCGAGAGCCGCTTCCTCGAGCTGTTCGAGGTGGAGGAGACCCGGGTGGACGCCATGAAGACGGACGACGAGGAGCTGCTGGACTTCGGCATGCAGTGGCTCATGTTCAGCCTTTTTAATGAGAAGAGCATGAAGATCAGGAAATCGGTCATGGCGCAGAGGTGCCGGGCCGAGGAGGCGGAGGGGGCCGCGCCCCCACCGTCCCGCTAGGCTTCAGGAGAGGCAGGGATACGCATGACAGAAACCCTATCCACACGACAAGACGGCAAGGCGGTCCTGGTGATGGGAGGCGGCATCGCCGGCATGACCACCGCCATCGAGGCGGCGGAGGCGGGCTGCGAGGTCATTCTCGTTGAGAAGTCCCCGTGGCTGGGCGGCCGCGTCTCCCGGTTCAACCAGTACTTCCCCAAACTGTGCCCCCCGACCTGCGGGCTCGAGATCAACTTCAAGCGCATCAAGAACAACCCGCGGATACGGATCATGACGCTCGCCGAGGTGGAAAAGCTCGGCGGATCGCCGGGCGACTACGAAGTCACGGTCAAGGTCTCGCCGCGTTTCGTCACGGACGCGTGCACGCTGTGCGACAAGTGCGCCGAGGCATGCCCTGCCGAGCGGGCGGACGAGTTCAACATGGGACTCGGTACCACGAAGGCGGCCTACCTGCCGCACAGCATGGCCTACCCCGCCGCCTACGTGATCGACAGGGCGGCCTGCAAGGACGGCTGCACCGCCTGTGCCGATGCCTGCACGTACGGCGCAGTGGACCTGGCGCAGCAGGAAACGAAAGAGACGTTCAACGTGGCGAGCGTGGTGGCGGCCACGGGCTGGGCGCCCTACGACGCCGCTAAGATCGACAACCTGGGGTTCGGAAAATTCAAGAACGTGGTCACGAACGTGATCATGGAACGCCTCGCGGCCCCCAACGGCCCCACGGGTGGAAAGATCCTCCGCCCGTCGGACGACCAGCCACCCAAGAAGGTGGCGTTCGTCCAGTGCGCGGGATCGCGGGACGAGAACCATCTTCCCTACTGCTCCGCGGTCTGTTGTTCCGCCTCCCTCAAGCAGGCCACGTACGTCAGAACCCACGATCCCGAGGCCGAGGTCAAGATCTTCTACATCGACATCAGGACCCCCGGCCGGCTCGAGGATTTCCACGCCAAGGTGGCCGAGGACGAGAAGGTCACCCTCATCAAAGGCAAGGTGGCCAAGGTCGAGGAGGACCCCGCGACGGGCGACCTGTTCGTCACGGCTGAAGACGTGATGAACGGCAGGAAGATCACGGACCGGGTCAACATGCTGGTCCTGGCCACGGGCATCGTTCCGCAGACCGCCGGACTGCCCGATGGGTTCGTGCTCGACGAATTCAACTTCATCGCCGGCTCGAAGGGCAAGACGGGCCTCTACGCGGCCGGTTGCGTCCACCGCCCGGAGGAGGTTTCGGCGACCGTCCAGGATGCCACCGGAACGGCCTTGAAGGCCCTCCAGTGTGTCGTGAGGAGCGCTCATCATGGATAAGAAAATCGGCGTCTACATTTGCAGCGGATGCTCGATCGGCGAGTCGCTCGACATGGACAAGCTGGCCAAGGTGGCCCAGTCGGAGTACAAGGCCCCCGTCTGCCACGTCCATCCCTGCCTGTGCGGCAAGGAAGGCGTCGAACTGATCAAGAAGGATATCGGGGACGAATCGGTCAACGCGGTTGTCATCGCGGCGTGTTCGCCCCGCATGAAGACCGACGCATTCGCCTTCGATCCCGCCATGGTCCAGGAACGCGTCAACATCAGGGAGCACGTCGCCTGGTGCCAGAAGGCCCAGGACGAAGACACCCAGATGATGGCCGAGGACTACCTGCGCATGGGTATCGTCAAGGCGCAGAAGATGCAGCCGCTTGAGCCCGTCGAGGACGAGATCTCCAAAACCATCCTGGTGGTGGGCGGCGGCGTGACGGGTATTACCTCGGCGCTGGAAGCCGCGGCGGCGGGCTACGAGGTCGTCCTCGTCGAAAAACAGGCCCAGCTGGGCGGTTTCGTCGGGACGATGAAGAAGCGGTTCCCCCAGGAACCGCCCTATACGGAACTCTCGGCCGAAGGCATCGCGGACAAGATCCAGGAGGTGAGCTACCATCCGAAGGTGAAGGTCCTGACCTCCGCCAGGATAGTCAAGACCTCCGGCCAGCCCGGTATGTTCGACGTGACCATCGACTCCCAGGGCGCCACGTCTGAAGTCCGCGCCGGGGCCATCATCATGGCCACCGGCTGGAAGCCTTACGACGCGGGTAAACTCGGACATCTGGGCTACGGCCTGACGCCGGACGTCGTCACCAACGTGGAATTCGAAAGAATGGCGGCGGAGGGCAGGATCAAGAGACCGTCGGACGGCAAGCCCCTCGAGAGCGTGCTCTTCATCCAGTGCGCCGGTTCGAGGGACAAGGACCACCTGCCCTACTGCTCGTCGGTCTGCTGCATGGCGACGCTGAAGCACGCCGAGTACGTCCACGAGCAGAACGCGGACGCAAAGGTCTTCATCGTTTACAAGGACATGCGGACGCCCGGCCAGTACGAGAAATTCTACCGCACCGCCCAGGACGCCCCCATGAACTTCCTCACCAAGGGCGAGGTCAAGGCCGTGGAGAAGGCCGAGGGCGGAAAGCTCGCGGTGACGGTGGAGAACACCCTCATCGGCGAGACCATGCAGATGCACGTGGACATGGTGGTTCTCGCCGCCGGCATGGTGCCAAACTCGGCGGACGGAGAGGCGATCCGCGCCCTCGAAGACGCGAAGCTCAAGGTCGAAAAGGGCGAATCCGATTCCCAGCGTGCCGAGGCGGCCAAGACGGTCGAGCTTCTCAAGGCCCACGAAGGAACCGAGATACTCAACCTGACCTACCGCCAGGGTCCGGACCTGCCCGCATTGCGCTACGGCTTCCCGGACTCGCACTTCGTCTGCTTCCCCTACGAGACTCGAAGGACCGGAATCTACGCGGCGGGGAGCGTGCGCAGCCCCATGGATTCTTCCCACTCGCAGGAGGACGCCCTGGGTGCGGCCATGAAGGCCATCCAGTCGGTGGAGCTTGCCTCGCAGGGCAGGGCCGTCCACCCGCGGGCCGGCGACATGTCCTTCCCCGATTTCTTCCTCC
>Ga0307440_1001322_pt1 | contig 12076 bp, 7 predicted proteins | sample SalMarWE160410MG_FD_202150 | JGI IMG/M metagenome (GOLD analysis project Ga0307440, IMG submission 202150) | Salt marsh sediment microbial communities from the Plum Island Ecosystem LTER, Massachusetts, United States - WE1604-10 | ecosystem: Environmental > Aquatic > Marine > Intertidal zone >... | reverse complement strand
GGTCGGTTGCCGCCTGGACGGCGAAGATGCCCACCACGCGCACAGGCACCGCCAACGTCTGGTCGAGGTGGTGGGCAACGAGGGACAGCTCACCACCCACCGCAAGATGCAGCCCCTTGGCGACCGGGTCCACGACCCCGACCTGGAGCGGCTCGGACGGACCGGCCTTGTCGGCCGGCCAGGTGCCGTCGACGAGCGTCGCGTGGTCGGGCAGCCCGTCCAGGAAGCCGAGGATCGCCTGGTCACCGGCCTCGCCCGCGGCCAGGTCGGGAAGCGCGAGGGTCCCGGTGCTGCGCCCGTCGCGCACCGTGCTGCCGCTCAGGGGCGCGATGGCTCGCTGGAGCTCCGTCCCCACGGCGCCCTCCGCGGCGGCGACATCGGCCGGCGCGCCGTAGAGCGACACCTCGATGCTGGTATCCGCGACCGGAGCGTCCGCGAGCGCCCGGTGGAGGCCGGCCACCGATGCGGCCGACGAGTAGATCGGTCCGGCTGCCAGCAGGACGGCGGCGAGGAGCGTGACCAGCCACGCGGCCGCGACGATCGGCCAATCGGCACGGGTCCGGTTGAGGCTGACCCGCCACCCCTCGAGCAGTGCGTGCAACGGGCGAGGCGCCTCCGGATACGTTCGCGCTGGCTTCAACGCCGAAACCGCGCGGACCGCTCATCGACACGGGACCTCCGCCCGCGGAGCCCGTGGTCAGGGACGAAAGCGAGGTCCGGTGTGATCAGGACCGTTCGCGAGGTTCCGGCTTCGCCACCACAACAGCAGGTACGGCCGTTGCGGGCGAGTGTATCTGTCTCTCCGAGGATCGAGCCGAGCTGGCAGGCGCGTCGCCGTCGGCCCATCCCGCCATGAGGATCGGCGCAACAGGCGGCTTCAGCGAGCACGCCGCGACGCCGCGGAGGGAGCTCGACGAGGGAGGCTCCGCCGCCAGGGATGCGCGGACCGGCCGGGCTCGGAGGGCCGTAGGCTGCCGACCGCCTTGAGCTCCTCACCGCCTGCTGGAGACGATGGCACGACGGCGAGCCCGACGCCCCCGCAGCGCGACCTCCGAACCGCGGGAAGGGTTCAGACAGGCCGCAGCGGGCGCCGATGAGGGCCAATCCGAGCGTGGATCGGCCCGGCGTGACGGACTTGGTACCGCATACCGGATTCGAACCGGTGATCTCCGCCTTGAGAGGGCGGTGTCCTGGGCCTCTAGACGAATGCGGCGTCGGGGTCACGGCGAGGCCGCACCCGGTGCCGGAGGATACCAATTGGCCGCGGATCCCGCCAACCCGACGATCGTGGGTCAGGACCCGGGCGGCGGACGGGCACCGCCGCGGGACACCATGCGGTCAGAGCCGGTTCGACTCGAGGAATCGGCGCAGCGTCTCGGCGACCTGCAGGTAGCTCTGCTCGCCGAGCACCAGGCCGTAGTGCGAATGGGCCCCGAACGGCTCGTACGGCGCATCCAGCCACTCCGCCAGCCGTTCGACGTCCGGCTCGGGGACCCGGGTGTCGAGACCGGCTCCGATGACCAGCCTCGGCACGTCGGGCAGCGCGGCCCGGTCCACCGGCACGCCGAGCAGCACCTGGCGCCTGGCGCGGCCGGACTCGAACGGCTTCTGCCCCAGCAGGTGCTGGATGCGCAGCACGTCCGCAAGGGTCAGGTCTCGATGGTCGCGCAGCAGCTTCTCGGGCAGGGTCTCCCAGCCGAGCTCGGCCAGGCCGTACGCGTCGGGGATGTCGCGGATCACGTGCGGCCGCGCGGGCTCGCGTATCTCGCTCGGCAGCTCGGGCGCGATGAGCACGTACGCGGACACAGGCGCCCGCTCGATCGCCCGGAGCACGAGCAGCCCGCCCAGACCATGGCCGACCGCCACACTTGCGGGACCCAGGCGCTCGATCGCGGCAACGACGTCCTCGGTGTAGGTGTCGATGTCGAGCGTCGTGGGGTCGGCCGTCTGGCTCCAGAAATGGTTGCGCAGGTTGAGCGCATGCCCCTCCCAGCCGCGACCCGCGAAGTGCTGCAGATACCGCTCCCAGACCCACGAGCCGCCCAGCTCGCCGTGAACGAACAGGATCGGCTTCCGGCGCGAGCGGCGCTCGGGCAACCAGGACTCGATGTACAGGCCGCGGTCGACGATCTCGATCTCATCCTTGCGGACCGGCCGGCCGTTGGACGGTGCCGACCTGGCCAACAGGCGGTCCGAGGCGGTCAGGTCGGTCATGGGCAGCCCTCATTCAAGACTTCGTTCCCTCGCTCGCGCTCGGTCGCTCACCACTCGTGGGGATTGAGCACCAGGCCGGTCAACGCCTTGGGGTAGAAATACGTCGACTTCTGGGGCATGACGTCGCCGTCGCGCGCAACCGCCATGATCGACGACACCGGCGTGGGCTCGAGCAGGAAGGCGGTGTCCGCCCCATCCACGGCGCCGGCCACCAGCTTGGCCGCCTCGGCGGCGGACTTCGTGTAGCCGATCCGCTGCCCCGCGGCGACGGCGGCGTCATCGATGCCGGCCAGGGACTCCAGCGCCGCCCCGAGCAGGCTGACATCCAGCGACCGGATCGCCTCGCCGCCGGGCGGCAGCAGCCCGTGGAAGGCCGGCCTGCGAGCGGTCAGCTGCCAGGCGCCGTCGCGCGTCAGCAGGCCCATCCGCCCGCCACCGCCGGCGAGCTTGCCGGCCGCCTCGAACCGCTCGACGAGCTCCGCGCGGTCAACGGCCTCGACCGAGAACAGGCGGTCCAGACCGTCCCTGACGATCGCGAGGCCCTCGTCGCCCAGCCCCCGTATCACCCGGTGGGTCGGCAGCACCGTGAGCTGGTCGCCGGCGTCGAGCATCAGCACCAGCAGGAAGTCGAACGGCGGATCCGGCTCGCAGGAGCGCGTCATCCGCCGCTCGTCGCGGTACCGGAGGGCCGTCACGTAGCGGTGATGCCCGTCCGCGATGAACACCGGTCCGGCGCCGGCGATGCGGAGCAGCCCCAGCGCCGGGCTCTCGGGCGCATCAGGTTCGGGGGCCCGATCGGCCCCCTCCCCGCCGGTGCTGCCGTCGGGCGCGACCCACAGGCGGTGCCGGACCCCGTCGTCGTCGGTCACATCGGCGGCCGCCGGCGTGGCTGCGACGCCGGCCAGGATCGCCGCAGCCCCGCGCTGGGGATCCTCGAACATGCATACCACCGGTGACGTGTTCACGCCCGTCGCCCGGAGCAGCCGGTACCGGTCCTCCTTCGGGCCCGACATCGTGCGCTCGTGGGGCAGCACCGCCCCGCCGGCGCCGAACGGCTCCAGCCGCAGCCTGGCGAAGAAGCCGCGCTGGGTTCGCTCGAGCCGCGTGCCGGGAACCAGGTACGTCTGCTCGTAGACATAGACCGCGGGCCGGGGGTCCTTGCGCAGACTCCCATCAGATCGCCAGGCCGCGAACGTGCGGGCGACGCGCCGGTACCGCTCGTCTGGATCCTCGCCGGGCTCGGATCGAGGCAGGTCGAGTCGGACGGCGTTGAGCGGATGGCGCGCGAGCAGGGTCCGGTGCAGCTCGGGGCCGATGACGTCGTAGGGTGGCGCGACGATCGGTGTCAGATCGCCCACCAGGGATGGGTCGAAGCGAAGCGCACGGAACGAGCGGAGGTCAGGCACGGGTTCCTCTGGGCACAGCGGTGCCGCGGGGCGCAGCGGGTCAGACCGTCGGACCCGGGGCGGAAGCATCGTACGATAGGCGCGGTCGGGCGGCCACTGCGACGGTGGCAACGGTGGCCGGCATGAGGGTCGGGGTGCAACCTTTCGAGCCGAGTGGACGTCGAAGGCTCGTCCAGCCCTCCGCCCACGGTCGAGGAGTGAGCGTGCCGTCGATGCCTGCCCCCGGTCCCTGGCGCGCCTGATGACCGTCGCGCGGTCCGTCGCCGCGGCGCGGTCGCTCGTCTCGGGCCTGGCGCTCGTCGCGGCCCTCGCGCTGTCCCTGACCATGCTTCTGCCGCCGGGGCCGGTCCGAGCGGCGGACGGCCCGACGATGAAGGCGCGGGCCCTGCTCCAGGGACATGTCCGGGCGGGGTCCTGGTTTGCCATCGCCGTGGATCTCGAGAACGCGGGCCCCACGGTCACCGGCGAGCTCCAGATCGCGGGTGGGACCGACTCACAGACCAGGTTCAGCACGCCTGTCGAGCTCGCGACCGGGTCGCGCAAGGAATACCTGCTGTACGCGCTGCCGCCCACGTTCGGCGGCAACCTGACCGTCCAGCTGGTGGACGGCGACCGGGTGCTGGGCAAGGCGCAGGTCGCGATCGCGCTCCACGACCAGTCCCAGCTCGTGGTGGGGGTCGTCTCGGATGATCCGGCGAAGCTCGTCGGCGAGCTCGACCTGCTGCCGGGACAGAACGGCCTGCAGCCGGTCATCGTCCCGCTCCAGCCCGGTGATCTGCCCGAGCGCCCGCAGGCCTGGGCGCCGCTCGATCGGCTCGTCTGGCAGGACGTGGACGCCGCGTCGCTGGCGCCTGGCCAGATCGCCGCGCTCCAGACCTGGGTCGCCGGTGGCGGGCGGCTGGTCATCGTGGGCGGAACCGCGGGCGCCGACGTCCTGACCGGCTTCCCCGACGACCTGCTTCCCTACCGTCCGACAGGGATGCTGGATGTCGATCCGGCCGTGCTGCGACCCGTGCTCGGCGATCTGCCCGACCAGGCGGCGCCCCTGACCGCCTATGCCGGTGAGCTGTCCCGGGGGCGGGTCCTGGCGACCTCGGGCGGCCGCGTGATCGCCGCCGACGAGCCGTACGGCTCGGGATCAGTGACCCTGCTCGGCTTCGACCCCACCACCTCGTGGATCGCGCAGGGCGACGCCCTGGACGCGCCGATGTGGCGCCGCCTGCTGCCGGCGCGGACCGGCGGCGCCGTGTCGCTGGCCGACGACCAGGGGATCGTGAGCACCCTGGCCAACCTGCCCAGCCTGGCGCTGCCGCCGATCGGCGGGCTGCTGGTGCTGCTGCTCGGCTACATCGTGCTGGTGGGACCCGTGAACTACCTCGTCCTGCGGTGGATCGACCGCCGGGAATGGGCGTGGGTCACGGTGCCGGCCCTGATCGCGGTGTTCACCGTGGGGTCGTTCGGCATTGGCGCGCTGCTGCGCGGATCGGATGTGATCGTCAACGAGGTGTCGATCGTCCGGGGAGCACCGGGCACCGACCAGGCCGTGGCCCAGTCCTACCTCGGGATCTTCAGCCCGTCGCGCGCCGTGTTCCAGGTCCGCGTCCCGGGCGACGCGCTGCTGGCAGCACCCATGAACGGCGATGCGCTCTTCACCCCCACCACCTCACTCGACGTCGTCCAGGGTGACCCCTCGAGGATCCGCAATCTCGATGTGGGGTACGGCTCGCTGCGCACGATCCGGGCCGACGCGAGCGCCCGCGGACCGATGGTGTCGGGGAGCCTGCGTCTCGAGAGCGGGAGCATCCGGGGCACCATCACCAACGAGGGCTCGATCCCGCTGCTGGCGCCCGCCCTGGTCCTGGGAACGTCGGCGGTCCGGTTGCCGGACATCCCGCCGGGTGGCTCGACGGATGTCCAGCTCGCCCTGTCCGGCAACCTGGTCAACCAGATGAACCTTTCCGACCGGGTCGTGGGGTCATTCCCGTTCGATGGTGGACCGGTGGATGAGGCAGCCCAGCGGACGATGGTCCGGCACAACGTGATCGACCAGCTCACCTACGATCCGAACACCGGCTACAGCGGCTCGCTCCCGGGCGACGCCGTGACGTTGCTGGCCTGGGGCACGGACCCCGTCGTCACGGCCGAGATCGAGGGCGCGCAGGTCCGCCGGGTCGCCAACGTGCTGTACGAGGTTCCGCTGCCGCTCACCATCCGGGGGCGCGTCACCTTCAGCAACGACCTCCTTCGCACCAACCCGATCGAGGTCAACGCCAGCTGGTTCAGCAAGGACCCCTGGACGATCACGATCGGGATCGGCGACGTGCGAATGGCCTACCGGCCGATCGCGTTCGATGGAGCGCTGGACCCCGGGTCGGTGGTCGTCGCGATGAACCAGGGGGGCGACGTCACCATGCCCGCGGGCAACCCCTCCCCGCTCCAGGAGACGGTGCGCTGCGATCCGTCCGCCCCTGGTTGCGCTCCGCCGCAGGATGGCCTGCCGGACCTCGAGGTGCTGGACATCGGCACCGGCGAATGGGTTCAGTTCGCGCACATGCAGGCCGGCCTCGCGTACGAGCTGCCCGATCCCGCCCGCTGGGTGGACCCCGCGACGGGTGAGGTACAGGTCAAGTTCGTCAACGAGCGGCAGGACAACATCGGGTTCCAGTTCGGCATGGCGCTCACGGGGACGGTGCGATGACGGCCATCGTTCGTGCCTCGGGTCTCGTGAAGCGCTTCGACCGGACGCTGGCCCTGGGTGGCCTGGATCTCGAGGTTGCCCAGGGTGAGATCTTCGGGCTGGTGGGGCCAAACGGGGCCGGCAAGACCACGACGCTCGGGATCCTGGCCACGCTCCTGGTCCCCGATGCCGGTGACGCCGAGATCGCCGGTGCCTCGATCCGGCGCGACCCCAACGCCGTGCGTCGCGCGCTCGGGTTCATGCCCGATTCGTTCGGCGTCTACGACGACATGAAGGTCTGGGAGTACCTCGACTTCTTCGCCCGCTGCTACGGCATCCCCGCGGATCGTCGGCGGCGGATGATCGGGGACCTGCTCGACCTGGTCGACCTCGGCCCCAAGCGCGAGACCTACGTGCAGGGCCTGTCACGAGGGATGCAGCAGCGGCTTTGCCTTGCCCATGCGCTGGTCCACGATCCTGCGGTGCTGCTGCTGGACGAGCCTGCGTCCGGCCTCGACCCGCGCGCGCGGGTCGAGCTTCGCGAGCTGCTCCGCGAGCTGCGCTCGCTGGGCAAGACGATCCTCGTCTCGTCGCACATCCTGCCAGAGCTCGAGGAGCTGTGCACGTCGGTCGCGATCATCGACCGTGGCCGGGTGCTGGCCCACGGCCGGGTTGCGGACATCGAGCGCCGGCTGCGCGTGGGCGCGGTGTTCCGGATGCACGTGCTGGGCGACGAGGGCGCGATCGAGAGCGCGCGGACATGGCTCGTGACCCAGCCAAGCGTTGTGTCCGCCGAGCTCGTCGCGGACGCGACGATCGAGATCGGGTTCCACGGCGACGACGAAGGAGCCGCACGATTGCTCGCCGCCGCAGTCGGGGCGGACCTGCGGGTGGCGACCTTCTCGAGAGCGGCCAGCGACCTCGAGGAGCTGTTCCTCCAGGTGACGGCGGAGGACGCGACGGAACCGGACGCGACGGCGGCGGCCGGCCCGGTTGCGACGGAGGCAGGGCGATGACCGGCCCGGCCGGCAGTCGGCGACGGCTCGGTGCCCTGCGTGACGTGGGCAGCGGGATCGCGGCGGTCGGGGCCAAGGAGCTACGCGGGCGGATGCGCGGGCGACGGACGTTCGTGGTCCTGACGGTCCATCTGCTGGTCGTTGCGGGCTTCGCCTGGATGATCGAGACGTTCGCGGAACGGACCTACACGAGCGGCTTCGGCGGCAGCCTGTCGGCCTCCGCGGACATCGGGCGTCAGCTGTTCAGCGCGCTGATCATGCTGCTCACCCTGATCGTGCTGGTGCTGGCGCCCGCGTCGACCGCCGGTGCGATCAGCCTCGAGCGCGAGAAGCAGACGCTCGACCTGCTGACGACGACCCCGATCTCGTCGCTCGCGATCATCCTGGGCAAGCTGCTCTCGGCGCTCAGCTGGCTGCTCCTGCTGCTGCTGGCGTCGGTCCCGGTCACGGCGCTGGTGTTCACATTCGGGGGTGTGGGCCCCGACGACATGATCCGCGCCTACGTCGTGCTCCTGGGCACGGCGATCGCCTTCGGCTCGATCGGGCTGTTCGTGTCGGCGCTCGTGAAGCGGACCCAGGCCGCCACGGTGATCAACCTGGTGACGACGATCGCGGTCACCGTCGGGGCAACGTTCCTGTTCGCATTCTGGTCGGTGATGACCCAGAACGGCCTGCTGCCGAACACGACCGCGACGCGCGATTCCTCGCCGCTGGCCGCCATCACAAGACGGCCGCCCGAGGCGCTCCTGTACCTCAACCCGTTCGTCACCCAGGTCGACGTGATCTGCGGGACAGAGTCGGGAGGCGGCGGCACCTGCTCCATCATCGATGCGGTGACAGGCGCGAACACCCTCGGCCAGGACGTCTCGAACGGCATCGTGAGCCAGCCCTTCGCGGGGCGGCGCGACTCGTACTGGCCGCGGGCCATGGCGGCCATGCTGATCGTGTCGGCAGTCCTTGTCATCCTGGCGGTCCAGCTCGTGTCACCCACCCGCCGATGGCGGCTCCGTCGCCGGCGGTCCGGGGTGGCGGGAGGCTCAACATGACGGCGATGATCGGGCGCTGGCCGTGGCGATCGTCGCGATCCGGAACGCGACCCGTGGACCTGGTGGTGCCGCCGGATCCGGGCTCGCTCGGCGTCGCGCTCGACCCCCGGCTGCAGGCGCTCCGGGCCGGGTTGCTCGCCCATCGCCGGCGGCTCTGGCTCCGGCGTGCCGTCAGACGCGCTCTGTACGCCCTCGCCCTCGGAACCCTGGTCGAGCTCGCGCTGGCGGTCGCGATGCGGCTCGAGCCGCTCGAGGCTGGCCCGCAGCTGGCGGCCGCCGTCCCGGTGGCATGCACGGTTGCCCTCCTGCTCCTGGTGGTGCGCGTCCGGCCAACGCTGGGCGAGACGGCGCTCGCCCTGGATGCCGAGGGTGGAACGGACGATGCCGTTGCCTCGGCGCTCGCGTTCGCACCGTCGGCGCCCGGCCCGGGGCCATCGTCGATGGAGGACGGGCCACCCATTGCCGTCGGGGACGCGTTCGACCTGGGGGACGCACGAGTGCGGTTCATCCGACGGCAGCGTGGCGACGCGCTGGCCAGGCTGCGGGCCGTGGATCCCGGCCTGTTCCGTCCGAGGCTGGCCGTCCGGCCCGTGCTGGTGACCCTGGCCGCCGCCGCATTGCTGGTCCCGGTGACCCTGCTGCCCAACCCCCAGGATGCCGTCATCGCCCAGCGCCGCCAGATCGGCGACGAGGCGCAGCGCCAGGCCGAGCGGATCGACCGGGTGGCGGCCGATCTCGAGACGAAGGGCGCCGACGTCAACGACCCCCGAACAAGGCTGGCGGACGAGCTGCATCAGCTCGCCGCGCAGCTGCGCGCTGACCCGACCGACCTCGACCTCAACCTGGCCAAGCTGGGCTCGGTCGAGGACACCGTGCGGTCCCAGCTGGATCCGGCCAACGAGCAACGGGCGGCCTCGCTCGCGTCGCTCGCCCGGTCCCTGTCACGAGCGGCGACCGGCGATCCGCAGGCGAACGCGGGTGGCGACCCGAAGGAGGCGAAGTCCAATCTCCAGGATCTCGCGGATCGTCTCGACACGATGACCCGCGACCAGCAGCAGGCGCTCGCCCGCGATCTGACGGCGCTCCAGGGTCAGGCCAGCCAGGCGGACGGGTCCGCGGGGCAGGCGCTGCAGGACGCGGCGGCGAGCCTCGCCCAGGGTGATGCCGCCGGCGCCAGGACGGCGCTCGACAGGCTCGGCCAGGCGCTGGACGCGGCGAGCAGCCGGGTCCAGGTCAACCGCGATCTGGCCGGCGCGGCGTCGAGCCTCCAGGATGCCCGGCGCAGCCTGGCCGATGCCGGCGGTCACCCGGGCCAGCTGACGGCCGGCCAGACCGGGCAGCAGGGGCAGGGCGGTCAAGGTGGCCAGGGCCCGTCACCGGGTCCCGGGCAGTCGCCAGGCGCGAGCGGCGGCGCGAGCGGCCAGCCGGGGCAGTCCGCCGGATCGGGACAGGGCCAGGGCGGTCAAAGTGGCCAGGGCGGTCAAAGTGGCCAGGGCGGTCAAAGTGGCCAGGGCGGTCAAAGTGGCCAGGGCGGTCAAAGTGGCCAGGGCGGTCAAAGTGGCCAGGGCGGTCAGGGGCAGAGCGCCGGCGGTGGCTCGCTCGGTGGCGGTGGCTCGAACGCGGCCTACCTCGGCAGCGGCACCTCCGCCGGCCGCGCGGCCGGACCGTCGAACCCCAACCGCCCCTATCAGCTGGGCGGAGACATCAGCTCCGTGTATGCGCCCTTCGACCGCCTGGGCAAGCCCGGTGATCCGTCGTATGTGGCCGGAACCGGGGGCGACGGCCAGACCCGGCAGGGCAACCAGCAGGGCCAGGGAACCGACAACGGCTCGTACGTCCCGTACCAGCAGGTGTTCGGCGACTTCTACCAGTACGCGCAGACGACGCTGGACCGCTCCTACGTCCCGCTCTCGATCAAGGACTACGTCCACGACTACTTCAGCTCGCTCGACCCCAGCCAGTGACCGACCTCTCGCCATCGACGCTCGCGCACCCGGAGGACCATATGGACGCATCGGCCGCCCCCGACGCCACCGCTGAAACGGGTCCTGCCCGGCTCGCGCCGGAAGGGTTCGCCGAGCGGGCCCAGCGCATCCAGGACGAGGTCGGCAAGGTCATCGTCGGCCAGCGCGAGCTGGTGCAGCAGACCCTGGTCGGCCTGCTCGCCAACAGCCACGTCCTGCTCGAGGGCGTGCCCGGCCTGGGCAAGACGATGCTGATCCGGACCATCGGCGACGTGATCGACTGCAGCTTCAGCCGGATCCAGTTCACGCCTGACCTGATGCCCGCCGACATCACCGGCACCAACATCCTGGTCGAGGAGGGCGGCAGCCGGGTCTTCCGGTTCCAGCCGGGGCCCGTGTTCGCCAACCTGGTGCTCGCCGACGAGATCAACCGGGCCACGCCCAAGACCCAGTCGTCGCTGCTCGAGGCGATGCAGGAGCACCAGGTCACGGTCGCTCGCAACCGCTATCCGCTCGATCCGCCGTTCTTCGTCCTGGCGACCCAGAACCCGCTCGAGATGGAGGGCACCTACCCGCTGCCCGAGGCACAGCTCGACCGCTTCCTGCTCAAGGTCATGGTCCCCTTCCCGTCCGAGGAGGACCTGGTCTCCATCCTGGACCGCACGACCGGATCGGAGACGCCGGTGGCTCGGCTCGCCGCCACCGCCGCCGACATCGTCGACATGCAGCGGCTTGCCCGCGCCGTCCCGATCGCGCCCCACGTCACCGCGTATGCCGTGTCGCTGCTCGCCGCCACCCATCCGGACAGCGGCCGGGCGCCGGGACTCGTGCGCCAGTACGTGCGCTACGGCGGCTCGCCGCGAGGCGCCCAGGCGCTGGTGACCGCGGGCAAGATCCTGGCCCTCATGGACGGCCGCTTCAACGTCGCGATCGACGATGTCCGGGCGGCGGCCATGCCGGCCCTGCGCCACCGGGTGATCCTCAACTTCGAGGGCGAGGCCGAGGGCATCACATCGGAAGCGATCGTCCGGACGATCCTCGACGAGGTGGCGCCGCCCGCCGTGGAGTAGGCGACGCGACGCGGGCGACCGACCATGACCCTGTCCCCCACCCCGCCGGCCGAGCCAGCGGGCGACGCAGACCGCACCCCGGCACCGCCGGAGCCGCGCGGCGGCGTCACGGCGTTCCTGCCCAACGAGCTCGACCCGACCGTGTTCGACGAGGGGTTCCTGCGCCAGCTGGAGCGGCTTGGCCTGCTGATGAAGCAGCCGGTCCGGGGCGGCCTGAAGGGCGGCCGGCGGAGCGTCAAGCGCGGCCAGTCCGTGGAGTTCGCCGACTATCGCGACTACGCGCTGGGCGACGACCTGCGCCAGCTCGACTGGAACGTCTATGCGCGGCTCGAGCGGCTGTTCGTCAAGCTGTTCATCGAGGAGGAGGACGTGACCATCACGTTCCTCGTCGATGCCAGCCCGTCGATGGGGTTCGGGCGGCCGCAGAAGCTGCTCTTCGCGAAGCGAGCGGCCGCCGCTCTGGGGTACATCGGGCTCGCGTCCGAGGACCGGGTGGTGGTGACCACGTTGACCGGCCGGACGGCCCGCCGCCAGGGCGGCCTCCGCGGTTCGGGACGGGTGCTCCGGCTGCTCGCGAACCTGTCCTCGATCCAACCCTCCGAGGGACCCACGGATCTGGTCGCGGCCGCCCGGCATGCCGGCGCGATGCTGTCGGGGCGGGGCGTGGTGGTCCTGTTGTCCGA
>Ga0307440_1001321_pt1 | contig 12087 bp, 12 predicted proteins | sample SalMarWE160410MG_FD_202150 | JGI IMG/M metagenome (GOLD analysis project Ga0307440, IMG submission 202150) | Salt marsh sediment microbial communities from the Plum Island Ecosystem LTER, Massachusetts, United States - WE1604-10 | ecosystem: Environmental > Aquatic > Marine > Intertidal zone >... | reverse complement strand
CGCTCTCGATAATATCAATATCGAGGTAAACCAGGGTGAGTTCATCTCTGTGATGGGCCCGTCAGGCTGTGGGAAAAGTACACTGCTTAATATTATCGGGCTTCTTGATCAGCCCGACATAGGTAACATACAACTTGACAACCAGCGCATAACGACTTATGAAGATAAAAAGACGGCACGCATGAGAAACATGCTGGTAGGGTTTATCTTTCAGAGCTTTCATCTCATTAAGGAGCTGAATGTTTATGATAATGTTGAACTTCCTCTTATCTATCGCAAGATGCCGGCATCAGAACGCAGGAAAAGAGTAACGGAATCACTGGAGCAGGTAGGATTAATGAACAGGATGAAACATTACCCTTCCCAGCTTTCGGGCGGACAGAGTCAACGTGCGGCGATTGCAAGAGCAATAGCCGGGACACCCAGGATAATACTTGCTGATGAGCCTACAGGGAACCTTGATAGTGTGATAGGACATGAAGTGATGGAGATCCTTATTAACCTTAACAGGACAGGAACTACAGTAGTCATGGTGACTCACGATGAACTTCTTGCCAGGATGACGCATCGTATAGTCCGGCTGTTTGATGGAAGACTTGTAAGCTGACAGTGTATTCACCCAATAAAATTCAATAAAGATGTTAAAGAATTACTTCAGGATATTTCTCAAAATTGCCTCTCAGAACAAGCTATTCACCTTCCTGAGCCTTTTCGGTATAAGCCTGACAATTATGTTTGTAATGATTTTCAGCATGACAATCTCAAAGATTACCACAGGCTCCGGGCCTGAATCCAATCTGAAAAGGATAATTTTTGCAGAGAGGGTTAAGACAAAAAACACGGCTCAGCAGAAGGGTGGTGGTTATAATATTTCGAGTTGCGGCAGGTTGTTGTGCGAGGATCACCTGAAAAACATCAAAAGTGCTGAGTTCTCCTCCATGTATGCATATGATCAGTGGGAATTTATTTTTAACGGTCAACACGAGCTTAAAAAAGTTACGGCAACAGATGCTGATTACTGGAAAATATTTAATTATAAATTTATTAAAGGAAGGCCCTATACAAGCGAGGATGTTGTTAATAAAGCCAACCTGGCAGTAATCTCGGAATCATTGAAGCAGCTTCTGTTCGGGGATGACGATAATGCCCTGGGAAAAACAATACGATATAACTCGATGGACCTTATAGTTACAGGAATTGTTGAAGATCCTCCGGCAACAGATCAGAATGCGTATGGCGATCTTTATTTTCCCTATACGCTTTTACCGGATACCTATAGCCTTGGTACATTTACCGGGGGGTACAGGATGGCATTTGAGGCGAAGTCATCAAAACAATTCGGAGCTATCAGAAATGAGGTACAGGATGTTGTTTCCAGACTTGATGCTGCCGATACAACCCATACTGTTTTCCTTTCCGGACCTTATACACAGCTTGAGAAGATGATGGTCGGTTATGGTGATCCTGAAGATTATTCAAGAGGAACCAGTATCTTTAAATACCTGATGATAGCACTGGCGTTCATTTTGCTGCCGGCTATCAATCTTATGGCACTTAATTTTGCCAGGATACATGAAAGGGGAGAGGAGATTGCAGTCAGAAAATCATTTGGCGCACCCGGTTCAGCTTTGAAAGGACAGTTCCTGTTTGAGAATGTACTTATGACACTTATCGGAGGTGTGCTGGGCATATTATTGTCATATCTTATGGTAGCCCTGTTTGGAGATATTATATCTTTGAGGATGAGCTACTTCAATAATGTTCCCCTAACCTTCTCTTTTAATTTCAACGTTTTTGCAGTCGCCCTGGCTGCCTGTCTTCTTTTTGCGCTGCTATCCGGCTATCTGCCGGCAATAAGACTGTCAGGAATGAAACCGGCTGTTTACCTGAAAGGAGGTGAGGTATGATACGTATATTTTTTAAAACCCTCTGGAACAACAGGAAGAGGAACATCCTGGTGTTTATAGAACTTTTAATGATCTCTCTTGTCCTGTTTAACCTGACTCTGTATATTGTGAACATGGTTACAATTTACAGGATAAAAAACTGCTATAACACGGATAATGTTGTTCTCATAAATATTTCAAAAAAAGCGGAGGAAGATAAGGACAAAACTGACCAGGCTTTTGCTAACCTGAAAAAAGTGCTGGCATCCAATCCATTCGTAGAATCTGTATCAATTAGTACTACAGCGTTACCATATAATTATAATCTTTGGTCCTCTGACTATAAATATGATGATCAACATTTTAACCTGGCCGGCAGGCGTGTGGATTTTGACTATGCCAGAGTCATGAAGATAACCCCGGTAAAAGGACGATGGTTTGATGAAACAGATCTTGGTAAAACAGTAGAACCGATAGTAATATCCAAAAGTGCAGACGAAAAATATTTGGATGGTAATTCTTTGGGAAAAACTATTGATGATGGAAACAGGAAGTTTGAAGTTATAGGAGTTGTTGATGAATTTAAAAGAAGTGATATTGAAAAACCCATTCCTTTTGCCTTCTTTCTTAAAACTAATGTGGATCCACAATACTATTGGTCTGTCTCCTTTCTAGTCCGGACAACGGAAGGGAATACCGGTAAAATGCTGGAAATGGCAGAAAGTCAGGTGTATTCAACACTTGATCCTGAAAAATGGGCAATAAGCAGCCTTAATTCCCTCGACAACATGAGGGCTGCACAAAATGCTGACAGTTCACAGCGAAATTATCTAAGCATTATTATTGCACTGTTTATCATGATAAATGTGTTCCTTGGAACAATCGGGATACTGTGGTACAATACTAATCTAAGAATAAATGAGATAGGAATTAAGAGAGCTGTGGGATCCACAGGATTGGGTATCAGGAAGATGCTTATACTTGAAAACCTTGTGATTGCAGGTTTTGCACTGGTCATTGTTATGCTTGTTATAATGCAGGTTCCAACCTTCCTGCCTGGCGGAGAACTTGAGAATGGAGTCTACGTAAAATCAGTTTGGATAAGCAGTATCTCCATGGTTCTTCTGGTCCTTGTCAGTACATGGATACCTGCTTCCATAGCTTCAAATATACATCCGGCCACCGCACTTAAGACAGAATAGTTTATTATATTAGCCGCTGATGAAACAGCCACAGTACATACTTGTATGCGATGATGATGATGCTGTAAGGAGTTCTCTGAGTTTCCTTCTTAGGAAAGCCGGTTATGAGCCTGTATGTATCTCCGATCCGGATAAAGTTCCGGATATGATAAGAGGAAAAAAGTTTACTCTTGTTCTGCTTGATATGAATTTTTCTCTTAATAATGACGGTGAGGAGGGAATAGACCTTCTACGAAGGATTAAACTGCTGGCCCCACGGCTGCCGGTTATACTGATTACCGCCTGGGGTTCCGTCGAGCTTGCTGTTAAAGGTATGAAGCTCGGGGCTGCCGACTTTGTGACAAAGCCATGGAATAACACACAGCTTCTGAAGATAATAGAGACTTCAATATCATTATCTGACAGTCTGTTACATAAGATCAGAGGCACAGGTATGGGATCAGATGATACCGGGGTATTTTCAGGTATCATCGGAAATGATCCGGGGCTTATTGAGTTGATGGAAGTAATCAAGAGAGTAGCTCCTACAAACGCCCCGGTCCTTATAACCGGTGAAAGCGGAACAGGGAAGGAGTTGATTGCCTCTGCCATTCATCAGCTTAGTCCGAGACGCAACAATCCGTTTATTAAGGTTAACCTGGGTGGAATACCAACAGCCCTTTTTGAATCGGAGATGTTCGGATACACAAAGGGTGCTTTTACTGATGCAAAAGGAGAAAGAGACGGCAGATTCGAAAGAGCGGACAAAGGAACGATCTTTCTTGACGAGATAGGCGACCTGTCCAATGCATCGCAGGTAAAACTCCTTAGAGTACTCCAGGATCAGACATTTGAAAAGCTGGGGGATTCAAAGAGCAAGACAGTGGATGTTCGTATACTCTCAGCTACCAACAGGGATCTGACTTTTATGGTGGAGAACGGTACATTCAGAGAAGATCTCCTGTACAGGATAAACCTTATACATATTGAAGTCCCACCACTGAGAAAAAGAAAGAATGATATACCTGCACTTGCAGATTTTTTTGCTGAAAATGCCGCAAGGACTTATTCACTGGAAAGCAAAACTATCATGAAGGACGGAAAGGAATGGCTGGCAGGGCAGGAGTGGCCGGGTAATATCAGGGAATTGAGAAACCTTGTTGAAAGGACTGTATTGCTGACTCATGGCGATAGAATAAAAGCGACTGATCTGGCGCGGGCTGCCGGTACAGGAGCAGGGACAGACAAAAGAATATCGACAAAGGGAACTCTTGATGATATGGAACGTTCGATGATACTCAGATTTATAGATGAGAGCGGTGGTAACCTGTCAAAAGCTTCGGAAAAACTTGGAATAAGCAGGGCAACCCTGTACAGGAAGATGGATAAATATGGCATACAATCGGGCAGTGATGAGTAAGAAGCTGACCATAGCCTGGCTGACCCTTGTTTTTGCATTGTTCCTGGTTCTTGCTGTCATGGCCTTTCATAAGGATAAGCCGTTCCTTTTGATCACTTCAGAGATCGTTATTCCTTTATTGTACCTTGTAACTGTCACCCTGTTCCTGAGATCGCTGCGACCGATAAGCAATATGGCCAGCAACCTCAACCTTCTCAGGGAGGGTGACTTCAGTGTAACTATGGTAGAGACCAGGAACAGGGAGGTAAATGATATCATAAGAGTATATAATTCGATGATCAGCCGTTTAAGGGAAGAGCGTCTGTCAGTGAGGGAAAAAAACCAGTTCCTGGATCTGCTGATAGACTCCTCTCCACTTGGAATAATTATTACTGATCTTGATGACAGGATAACAGATATTAACAAAAGCGGTATTCGCTTCCTTGATATGCAGGGAAGCGAATACAGAAACAGGTCAATCAATGAGATCCACAGCCAGCTGGCTGAAGGACTCATGAATCTGGAATTTGGACAGAAAGAAGAAATTGTTGTTGACGGAGGATATAAGTACCTGTGCAGGAAACTTTATTTCATGGACAGGGGATTCAGGCATCCCTTTTACCTTATGGAAGAATTTACAGACGAGATACGAAATGCAGAGAAGGTAGCCTATGGGAAACTGATAAGGATGATGGCTCACGAAGTAAATAATACTATAGGAGCTGTAAATTCCATTATGAAAACCCTGCAGACCAGTCCGGAGGACGGAAACGAACAGGGAAGGGAGGAAACAGAGAGAATACTGGAGGTTGCAATACAGCGTAACTATCAACTTAACAGGTTTATGCAGAATTTCTCAAATGTGGTCAAACTTCCTGCTCCTGATCGTGAACCAATGGATCTGAATGAATCATTATTGATAGTTACAGATTCCTTTTCATCAATACTAAAGAATAAAAACATAAGGCTAATGACTGATCTTCCTGATCACTCACCGGTAGTTTCTGCTGACAGAAGCCAGATGGAACAGGTCTTTTCAAATATCATTAAGAATGCAGTGGAAGCAATAGATGTCGACGGGACTATTGATATAACTGTAAACCTGAATCCTGTCAGGATAATTTTCAGGGATAATGGTCCGGGACTTACACCCGATGCCAGTAAAAAGATTTTCACCCCATTCTTTTCAAATAAGCCTGGCGGACAGGGCATCGGGCTTACTGTTATAAGGGAAATCCTTACAAGCCATAATTTTGCATTCAGTCTGAAAAACGGATCCTCCGGTGGTGCTGAATTCACCATTAACTGCAATCAGACCACAGAAAAGTCAGTATAAGCTTACCGGAGAAATAGTGTGAAATTGAATGAATGTTTTGTTATCGTTTTGGCGGGCCATAAAGGGGACGTTGTATGTGATTTCTGGAATGAGGAGGGTGATATTTGTGGGCAGCACAAGAATACAGTGGTAGTATTAATATCAGGGATAATAATAGCAGTATTATCTTTATCGGGGTCAGCCTTGTCATAAAGCAGGAGGCATTTTCAGTTAAACGTCAGTCGGCGTCAGATTAGTATCTGATCAGTATCCACATTCAGAACAGTAATCCCACCACAGTGTACATACATGTATGAAATATTTAATCCCGTGTCCCAGGCCTTATGCCTCTGTGTTCTTTACTTTTCCTTCCTCTCAAGCTCTTTTTTTCTCTGTGCCTTCTTTCTCTGCTGATACATCTCCATCTTCTCGGCTATAGTAAACTCCCTGCCACAGGTGGTGCATACCCAGGTTACAAGAAATGTCCCGACATATTTTTCTTTTACAAGAACAGGATGATCACAGGGTTTGTCTCCCCATTCCTCTTTGAGCTTAAGTGCATCAATATATTCCATAATTACTGGTATAGTATTTAGTTTTTATTTGATCGTTTAAAAGGAACAAACCTGACAAAAGTGAGCCGGCTTTTAATTATTCTGCCTTTTTTCCTTTCGACCAGGATGAGCTCCTGCACACCACCCTGCCTGCCAACGGGAATTACCAGGCGTCCGTTTTCAGCCAGCTGGTCAATAAGTGGTTCCGGGATATCCACAGGAGCGGCTGTTACAATAATGATATCATAAGGTGCATGTTCAGGCCACCCGTTATAGCCATCGCCTGATTTAACAACAACATTATCGTAACCCAATACTTTCAGCCTGGCAGATGATTCTTCAGCAAGCGGTTGTATAATTTCTATTGAATAAACCGAATCCACAATTTCAGATAATACGGCGGCCTGGTAACCTGAACCAGTCCCTATTTCCAGGGCCCTCTTTTCTTCTGAAGGCTTTACAATTTCAGTCATGTAAGCTACAATATATGGTTGTGATATGGTCTGATCATAGCCGATGGGAAGTGGATAATCATTGTATGCCTGATCCCAGTATTCTGCCGGGACGAATTTGTGGCGGGGCACTTTCAGCATGGCTTCCAGTACAGATTCATCCGTTATTCCCCTGCTACGTATCTGATCAGAAACCATCCTTTTTCTGGCGGCATCATAAGGATCGGCCTGGGGAAAAGTCGTTTTCCACATAATTGTGAGCAATATTACGGCAATAAGCTTCACAAGCTGCTTATTTCCATAAAGGTACAAAATTATTCAATGAAGTTCAAGAGGATCGGAATAAGTCATTCAATTGTCATTCAATAGCCATTCAATTGTCATTCGATTGTTATTCAGTGGGTTGATTATCGATATAACCTATGCATATGAATGACACCCCGAGCACACAGGGCCAATGATTATGAATGACGGTTCATGTTGGTCAATGACTATAGTTTGCAACGAAGCAGCTAACCTGCTCTGCGTCTGACATCTTATGCCTGTAACCAGTCGCCTGTTGCCTGTTGCCTTCTTTACCTGTAGCCCACGAGCGAGAGGAAGCCTTTACCAAGAAATTGTATTGCGGGCCAGATAGGAAGGAGGTCGATTTTGGTAACGAAAGTACCGATGATAAGTCCGAAGAGCAGTAATGATCCGTATTTGTATAAAGCATTATATACAGCGGGATAGCGTCTTAGCTGTGAATAGATCAGGTGTGATCCGTCAAGAGGTGGCAGAGGTATGAGGTTGAAGATGAAGAGTCCCCAGTTAATATATATACCATAGATAAAAATCTCATAAATAACCTGTGATCCTGAATGTCCCTGTAACAGGTGTGATGAAACCAGGACAGAAAAGATTACAGAAAGGACCATAGCCAGTAGTGCGTTTGATACAGGTCCTGCAACGGCAATTTTCATTATATCATACTTGGGATTCCGGAGTTTTTGTTCATTAAACTGAACGGGTTTGGCCCATCCAAATCCTGCTATAAGGATGAGAATAAAGCCCATGAGGTCAATGTGTTTCAAAGGATTCAGAGATATCCGTCCCTGTTCCTTGGAAGTGTCATCACCACACATATGTGCAATAAGTGCATGAGAGAACTCATGCACTGTTAATCCCAGAATAATACCCGGAAGGAATTCAAGTATTCTGACAAGATCAAAGTTTCCCATTAAGTCTTTTATTTACCGGTTGGTAAAAATCACTCTGCTTCAGGCCACACTCCTTTATCATATCGAGTGCATACTGTGCCCCGGAGAAATTTGCATCAACATTATTTGTTCCTATGGTGAATTTGACACCGGCTGCCTTTGCTTTCTTAATGAACTTAGCAGAAGGGATCATGTATCTGTTACTTATCTCTATGGCTATATTATTATTTTCAGCAGCCTGTATAACAGTATCCATCCTCGCATCTGTCCAGAAGGAATCATACCTGTCAGCCATCTGGTCAGGTATATAAGTAGCATTGACATAAATATTTATGGGCTCTGTGTTCATTATGGTTACAATAGTGTTAACAAGGTAATCCATAAAATCCTGTTCATTGTCTATCCATGTTTCCTCAGGTAACCATATCCTGTTACGTCTGCCTTTTGCATCTGTGAAGGTCATCGCATCTGTAAAGATGTAGTCAAATTTATTGAGTGATTTCTGTGAAAATATATTTACCCATTCGCGTCCTTCAGCCTGCATTCCCATGAAGAACTGGGGATAGTCCTTGAAAGACTTTATTACCGAGTCAATCTGTCCATCGGTATGTACAGGGAAGCCAATTCCACAATTGGTTGCTATTCCGTACTGAATATTTTCATTTTTTGATTTTGCGACTGCATCCTGCAATGTGAATCCACCTTTCAGGTGAACATGCAGATCAGTGATGGGAAAAGATCTGTCCGTGTGACAGCTAGTAACAAGTAATGCTGAAACAACAAAAAAGAATACTGGAATTTTTTTCATATCAGGAATTATTAAATAGGTATGGATCGTGTTAAGTAAATTTTAAAAAGCGGCTTAAAGCTAACAAAAAAGCATTCCGATACCAAAAAGGTTTTTTTATTTCTGCCAAAAATCTCTTACGTTTACATTAAAGGAATATTTCTGAAACCAAAATGATTTTGAATAATAACAATGAGAAGCAGAACTGATACATATTGGTTACATGTTACCTTTATACCAAATTTTCACATATGAAAAAGAGACTGACCTTTTTTGCCTTCATGCTGGTATTTCTTTCTCCATCTGTTTTTTCTCAGGAACCCCGGGATACGTCTGTTTACCTTGTAACCTGCGGCCCCGGGACTGAAACCTATTCAATATATGGTCACAGTGCGTTACATGTTGTTATTAACAACAGCCGGTCAGACAATGTATATAACTGGGGCGTCTTTGATTTCAGCACACCTCATTTTGCCTGGAAATTTGCCAAAGGCCGACTTGATTATATGCTCGATGTGGAAAATTACAGGTCCTTCATTCAATCTTATTTTTATGAAAAGAGGTATGTTATTTCACAGAAAGTAAATATCAGTCCTGCAGAAACCCGCAGGCTTATGGAACTTATAAATGAGAACCTGAAGCCGGAGAACCGTAACTACAGGTATGATTTCTTATACGACAATTGCTCAACCCGTATCCGTGATCTCTTTGAGAAAACGATAGGAAAAACACTGCTATACCCCCCCCCGGTAGAAGATAAAAAGCCACCCACTTTCAGAAAGCTTATATCCAAATATCAGAATCCCTATCCCTGGCTCAAGTTTGGTGTAGACCTTCTCCTGGGATCCCCGGTGGATAAGAAGGCTCCTTTCCGCGACAGAATGTTCCTTCCCGTTGAAATGCAGAAGGAATTGTCTGAAGCCGTGGTCAACAGGTCAGGCAAAATGATTCCCCTGTTACAGAATCCTGTTATTGTTCTTGATTTTCCAGTACCCAGCGTAAAGCATCATTTTTTGACAGCCCCCTGGGTAGTGTTTTCCGCAGTAATGATCCTGATTATAATTATGTCTTCTCTGATTAAAAGTAAAAGAGGTAACCGTATTATGGATCTCATTATATGGTTCATCTGTTCGATCCTGGCCGTGATGATGGTATTCTTCAATTTCTTTACCGACCATCTTGAGCTAAGGTGGAATCTGAATATTCTCTGGCTTAACCCTTTTATAATTATTTGTTTTGTTATGCTATTAATAAACAGGAATGGCACTTCCTGGTTCAGGCTTGTCTTCTATTTCACTGCAGGCTTTGCTGTTCTGCAGTTTATTCTTCCTCAATATTTTAATGTTGCCATAATTCCATTGCTGGCGATTATTCTTTTCAGGAGTTCAATAAGGGGTGACTTTGACTGGAATCCCCTCACCCTGCCTGTGGATGGTGAAGGTAACCTTTAACAAAAGTTTAACAGTCATTAACACCAATTTAGAAGTAAAGGGGTTTCTTTTGCAACTGTTATCAAAATCACTTTGAAATAGTTATTGAATCACGTTTTATTATATTTGCTACTTAAAAAAACATACCATGGAGCAAACTGCTGATATCCGTATCTTAAATGAAAAAATAGAAAAGGAAAGTGCTTTCGTTGACATCATCAGGATGGAAATGAATAAGGTGATAATAGGACAGAAGCACCTTACAGATAGTTTAATGATTGGACTCCTGGCTAACGGGCATATTCTTCTTGAAGGAGTTCCCGGACTGGCCAAGACACTGGCAATAAAATCACTGGCATCTATTATTGATGCCAGATTCAGCAGGATACAGTTTACTCCCGATCTTCTTCCGGCCGATCTTATCGGTACTATGATTTATAGTCAGAAGAAGGAGGAGTTTATAGTTAAGAAAGGCCCCGTATTCGCTAACTTTATTCTGGCTGATGAGATTAACAGATCACCGGCAAAGGTACAGAGTGCTTTACTTGAAGCGATGCAGGAGCGACAGATCACAATAGGAGAATCAACCTTCAGGCTTGATGAGCCATTCCTGGTACTTGCAACACAGAACCCGATAGAACAGGAAGGTACATACCCGTTGCCTGAAGCACAGGTCGACAGGTTCATGATGAAAGTACTGATTGATTATCCTTCCATGGATGAGGAAAAACTTATCATCAGGGAGAACCTGGCAAAAGAATTCCCTGCAGCTAACACTGTTCTGAAAGTTGAAGATATTGTCAGGGCCAGGAATATTGTACGTGAGGTTTATATGGATGAAAAAATAGAAAATTATATACTTGATATAGTTTTCGCCAGCCGCGATCCGGGGAAATATGGACTCCAGAGTTTCTCAACAATGATCTCATACGGTGCATCTCCGCGTGCATCAATAAATCTTTCGATTGCAGCCAAGGCATATGCTTTCATAAAAAGAAGAGGTTATGTAATACCGGAAGATATCCGGACCATCTGTCATGATGTGATGCGTCACCGAATTGGCCTCACATACGAAGCTGAAGCAGAGAATGTGAACCAGGATCATATCATTTCTGAGATCCTTAATATAGTTGAAGTACCATAAATCTATTTATATGAAGGTCTTTCCACTTATTACGCTATTGTTGTCAACAGGTACCTCGTTATTCAGTCAGAATCTTGTGGGGTTCAGGGAAAGTGAGATAAAGAAATATATGCAGGAGAACCGTAAGGATATGAATATTGATAACACCAAAAACAGCAAATTCAGATATCTTAAATATTCTGACAATCTCGATAACCAGACAATTTTATTTTTCCTGAAAAAAAATTCAGTTTGCTACAGTGAAAGAATGATTTGCGATTTCAGTGTGAAAGATGAGAAACTCAGGGAATTTGATAAACTCTACAAGGAGACAGGCGAAAACATCTGGATTGACTCACATGATGGCAAGGACTATATTATTACGATAAAAGAAAGACAATGGTCATTCATTGTCACGATAGAACCGGAAAAATAAATTGCTGAAAGTGGAAGCAACGGAATTAATTAAAAAAGTTCGAAGAATTGAAATCAAGACCCGTGGTCTGACACGGCATATATTTGCCGGGGAGTATCATAGTGCTTTCAAGGGGCGTGGTATAGCTTTCAGCGAAGTCAGGGAATATCAGTACGGCGATGATATCAGGAGCATAGACTGGAACGTAACGGCCAGGTTTAACCATCCCTATGTTAAAATATTTGAGGAGGAGAGGGAGCTCACGGTTATGTTACTTATCGATGTAAGTGGCTCAGGTAACTTCGGTACAACTACGTCCTATAAAAAAGATATCATGACCGAAGTG
>Ga0307440_1001315_pt1 | contig 12106 bp, 8 predicted proteins | sample SalMarWE160410MG_FD_202150 | JGI IMG/M metagenome (GOLD analysis project Ga0307440, IMG submission 202150) | Salt marsh sediment microbial communities from the Plum Island Ecosystem LTER, Massachusetts, United States - WE1604-10 | ecosystem: Environmental > Aquatic > Marine > Intertidal zone >... | reverse complement strand
ATCATGCAAACAAATCAGAGACGACAAAGGATACTGGAGTGAGGTTGAATCTTACATAAGCAAGCACACAGAAGCTGTGTTTACCTCCGGCCTCTGCCCGGAGTGTGAAAAAAAGGCGTATGAGGATTTGGATAAATTGCTTGAGGAAAACAAGTGAGCGCCATGGTTCCCAAGGACAAAATCCTGGTGGTGGACGATGACCCGAACCTCAGGAAGACCCTTGCCGACATCCTGAGAGTCAAGGGCTATGAAACGTCTTTGGCCGGCACCGGCGCCGAAGCCATTGCGGCGATGGAGAAGGGGGGGATCAGCCTTGCCCTGATCGATCTGATGCTGCCGGACATGGGCGGTCTCGATATCATGGCGCGTATCAAGGCCATCTCGCCGATGACCGAAGCGATTATCCTGACCGGACATGCCTCCATGGATACCGCCATCGAGGCGACCAGGCAGGGGGCATTTTCCTATCTGCTCAAACCCTACAAAATGGACGACTTATTCCGGGATATCAGCCATGGTGTCGAGCGCCGACAGGCAAAAGAGGAAATTATCCGCCTGGCCTCATTCCCCAGATTGAACCCTATTCCGGTGATTGAACTCGACGCGGCTGGGGAGGTTTCCTATCTCAACCCGGTGGCTGAAAGGGTGTTTCCCGAGTTGGCGGCCCAGGGCAAGCACCATCCTTTGCTGCACGGTTCGGCGGAGTTGATCGCGGCCTTGCGACAAGGCAAACAGCAGAAAGAAACAGTCAACCAGAGTGCGACAGGCGAAGCGACGTATGAACTGCATATTTCCTACGTTCAGGATGCCGGCCTTATTCGCATTTATGTTATGGACATCACGCAACGGAAACTGGATGAAGAAGCAACATACCGCCTCGCCACCACCGACAGCCTGACCGGTATCATCAACCGTCGGGAGTTCACCGAGATCCTGACAAGGCAAATGAATCAGACAAAAAGGTATGGCACGCCCCTGGCGATAACCATGTACGATCTCGATTACTTCAAGCGCGTGAATGATACCTTTGGTCATGATGTCGGCGATTATGTGTTGCAGACCGTCACCCGACTGGTGAAGGGAAATATCCGCAGCACTGATGTCGTGGCGCGGTGGGGAGGCGAAGAGTTCATGGTGCTGATGCCGCAATCTGACATCCGGTCCGCCCACAACGTGGCCGAGAAGCTGCGACTGGCAATCGCCGGCCATCACTTCGATAAGGTGAGCGAGGTGACGGTCAGTTTCGGGGTCGCCGCCTTCGAATCGCAGGATGATCAGGTTTCTCTCCTGAAAAGGGTGGACGACGCGCTCTACCTGGCAAAAGAGAAAGGCCGAAACCGTGTCGAGACGCTGACCCGTGAGATGGCTCCTCTTTAAGACGACAAGGGACAAACTGTAAGCGTTCAGCAGCACCGAATCTGTTGTGTCACCGGCCTGTTTTTACCACAAAAGGGATTGGAGAAAGAACAGGGCTTGGCCTTGCAATTTCATACGGAATAATAAAACCTCAATTCATCGTAAACAAAATTGAGGGGGGTAAGGGGAGATTCTGGACAGATGAATCAGAGTGAGCGTGCCAGGGACAAGTCGCTGGACCAAAAGCAAAAGGATGAGAGACTTCAACAGATTGAACAACGCTGGTTAGCGATCACAGAATCGACTCAGGATGCCATTCTGATGATGGACCCGGAAGGTCGCGTGTCCTATTGGAACCGGGCTGCGGAGCGAATGTTCGGCCACACAAGGATCGAAGCGATCGGCCAAAACCTGCATGACTTGATTGCGCCTGCGCGTTTCCACCCGGCGTACCACACCGCCTTCCAGAAATTTCAGCAGACAGGCCAGGGATCTGCCATGGGGAAAATGCTCGATCTGGAGGCCATCCGAAAAGACGGCCAGGAAATCTCGATCCAGTTGTCGCTCTCCGCCGTCCAAATGAATGACGGCTGGCATGCTTTGGGCCTCATCCGCGACATTACCGAGCGCAAGCACGTTGAAAAGGAGGCGGTGCAAGCCCTTGAAGAGTCGGAGCTCAGATTGCGGACCATACTTGATGCTGCCGTTGACGGGATCCTGGTGGTGGATTTACAAGCAAAGGCATTCGTCATGGGAAATAAGGCGATCTGCGCGATGCTGGGCTACTCGACAGGAGAGTTGTATGGCCTTGGCATCGAAGACATCCACCCGGCCGTGGCACTTCCCGAGGTTCGACAACAGTTCGAACGCCAGGCGAAAGGCGAGATCAGTTTGGGGTCTGGCCTGCTAGTGCAGCGGAAGGACGGATCGGTCTTTTTTGCCGATGTCAATAGTGCTCCCATGGTTATTGCAGGACGCCCCTTACTGGTTGGTGTTTTTCATGACGTAACCGAGCGCAAGCGGGTTGATGACGAGCTGCGTAGGAAAGAGTATCTTCTGTCCGAATCGCAACGCCTAGGTCAAATCGGCAGCTTTCTCTTCGAGCTGTCGGGTACAATACAATGGTCGGACGAGTTGTATCGTATCTTTGGGGTCTTACCGGACACATTCACCCCGACTATGGAGTCTCTTTTAGGTTTGATACATCCTGGCGACCGACAGTCGATGCAGGACTGGAATGCTGCCTGCGCGGCGGGAGAAAAGCCCGCCCCATTGGATTATCGCATCAACAGGCCTGATGGGACGATGCGTTATGTCAGGGGATGGGGTGAAGTGGTTCTTGACGATGAGAATAGACCGATCTACCTGGCCGGGATCGGTCAGGATGTCACGGAACAAAAACGCGCTGAAGAAGAAATACGGCAATATGTCTCAGAACTTGCTGAAAAAAATAAAGAACTTCAAGACGCTCTTGCAGATATCAGAAAATTGACCGGCATGCTGCCGATATGCGCGTCATGTAAAAAGATCAAGGACGATAAAGGATATTGGCAAGGTGTTGAGTCTTATATTAGCGAGCATTCCGAAGCTGTGTTCAGTCATGGCCTCTGCCCGGAATGTGAGGGAAAGATGTATGAGGATCTGGAGAAATTAAAAAATGAAAAAACATGAAAATCATATTCAGGAGAAGGGGTCAAGAGAATCCCAAATGACGAAGGAAATCGCACCCGTATATAAAGAGATATCCGAACGGCACCAATAAAAGATTGAAGCAGAAAAAGAGGAGTTACTATGGAAAGATTTAAGGCTCGAAAAACTTATTTTGTGTTTATGTGCATCCTGAGTGTTTTTTTAATTACAGGATGCGGCGGTGGCGACGGCGGAGAATGGATTGAATCCGTCCCCATAAGCCCTGTGAGTTCCACAGTCCCTCTTAATGGCGCCGTAGGTGTACCGATCGGCAATAAACTCTCCGTAACTTTCAGTGAGGCGATGGACCCCGCAACGATCAACACGACAACATTTACCTTAAAGCAGGGGACAACGGTTATTGCAGGCACTGTGGCTTACGCTGGCCTAACTGCGGTCTTTACACCGGCAAGCAATTTTGCACCTATCACTACCTATACCGCCAGGATCACCGCCGGGGCCGAGAACCTGGCTGGCAATCCACTGGCAAGTGACTATGTATGGACCTTTACCACCGGGGCGGCTGCAGACACCACCGCACCCACCGTGACGTTCTCAGTCCCTGCGGATGGCGATACAGGTGCAGCGATCAACAAGAAAATCACCGCAACCTTCAGTGAGGCGGTGGACCCCTTGACGATAACTACGACAACATTTACGGTGACAGGGCCCGGCGTAACGCCCGTAGCAGGCACAGTGGTTTACGCCGGCGCTACTGCGACCTTTACGCCTACGGGCGGTCTCGCGGCCAACACCACTTATACTGCCACGATCACTAACGGGGCAGAGGACCTGGCCGGCAATGCGCTGGCAAGTGACTATGTATGGACCTTTACCACCGGTGCGGCCCCGGACACCACCGCGCCCACCGTGTCTCTCACAGCACCTGCTGATGGCGAAACAGGCGTCCTAACTAACAAGAAAATCACCGCAACCTTCAGTGAGGCGATGGACCCGCTAACGATCAGCACGGCGACATTTACTACCTTATCTGGAGCAACGGCAGTTTCAGGCACTGTGACTTACTCCGGCGTAACGGCGGTATTTACACCGGCAACCGATCTTGCAGCTGACACCAGCTATATCGTCACGATCACCACCGGGGCCGAGGATCTGGCCGGCAATCCGCTGGCAAGTGACTATGTATGGACCTTTACCACCGGTGCGGCCCCGGACACCACCGCGCCCACCGTGACGTTCACAGACCCTGCGAATGGCGACACAGGTGTCGCAACCAACAAGAAAATCGCCGCAACCTTCAGTGAATCGATGGACCCTTTGACGATAACTACGACAACATTTACGGTGACAGGGCCCGGCGTAACGCCCGTAGCAGGCACAATGGTTTACGCCGGCGCTACTGCGACCTTTACGCCTACGGGCGGTCTCGCGGGCACCATTACCTATACCGCCACGATCACCACCGGGGCCAAAGACCTGGCCGGGAATACACTGGCAGTTGACAAAGTCTGGAGCTTTACCACCGGTGCGGCTCCGGACACCACCGCACCCACCGTGACGCTCACAAACCCTGTTGATGCTGCCACAGATGTGATTCTCAGTAAGAAAGTACAGGCAACCTTCAGTGAGGCGATGGACCCGTTGACGATTACCACGGCAACATTCACCTTAATGGATGGCGTAACGCCTGTTACAGGCACTGTGGCTTATGTTGGCCTGGTCGCAACCTTCACACCAAATAGCGATCTCGCTGCCGGCACCACCTATACCGCTACGATTACCACCGGGGCCAAGGACCTGGCCGGCAATGCGCTGGCAAGCGACTATGTATGGACTTTTACCACAGTTGCAGCGGTACCGCTAGGTCCACTGCCAGTAGACCTTTTAACGGCTGGAAATTTTACGATTCTGACAAAAACTGGAATTACTACCACTGGAGTTACCCACATTACCGGAGATATTGGCGTCAGTCCAATTGCCGCAACTGCCATGACTGGATTCGGGTTAATACTGGATGCCTCCGGCGAATTTTCAACATCGACTCTTGTGACCGGAAAAGTATATGCAGCCTCCTATGCGTCTCCGACTCCAGCGATCCTGACCACTGCTATAAGCGACATGGAAACTGCGTACACCGATGCCGCCGGACGGACATCGCCCGATTTTACGAACCTGGGCACCGGAAATATTAGCGGTATGGTACTCGCTCCTGGTCTCTACAAGTTTACCACCGGAGTTGTTATAAATAGTGCTGGTGTTACTTTCTCAGGTGGACCAAATGACGTCTGGATCATCCAGGCGCCGACCCTTAATTTGCAAGCCGGGGCCATTGTAACTATAGGTGACGAAGCACAGGCTAAGAACATATTCTGGCAGGTCCCAGGTGCCGTGGTTATCGCAGCGAATAGTACCCTTCAAGGAAATTTATTGGCAGCAACAGCGATTACAGTAGCCTCTGGAGCAGTACTGAACGGCAGGGCGTTGGGACAGACCAATGTTACATTAAGCGGCAATACTATTACGGCACCATAGGGCAGGCCTGTTTGGCGTGAGAGCAGGCCAAAAGAGAAGACAGACTACTTTTCATCATTCAGCCTGTCTCCTCTTCAAACCTTTTATTCTGGCAGATTTTCAACGGACAGTCCAAGGAGCATCGGCTTCCGGAGAAGGAAAACATGGGAGGGAAAAATGGCGGATATCTTGAAAGATGATGTTCAGACATATGTCAGAAAAATGATTTTAGAGGAATTTGAATCTAACAACAATGAAAATAAAGCGCCTTCGGGCAACCCAAAATCAAATAAAGACGAACTTCGTAATTTGCAAAATCGGCCCGAATGAAATTGTTCTATAAATCCCTGGCTGATCTTGCTGGAAAAATAGTTAGTTTTGAGGGAATTAATACGAATTCGCATCTGAAATGAAAATCGTTTTACAGGAAATGAAAAAATGAAGATTCTGATTGCTGAAGATGATCCCATATCCAGACGTGTTCTGGAAGTAAATTTACTTAAATGGGGCTATGAGGTAATGGTTGCTTCTGACGGTGTTGAAGCTTTGGAGATCATTCAACAACCCGAATCATCGCATCTCATCATTTCGGACTGGATGATGCCCCGGATGGACGGACTGGCGCTTTGTCGAGAAATACGCAGCATGGAAAAATCCAAATATATCTACTTTATCGTTTTAACGACAAAGGGAGAGAAAAAGAATATCATCGAGGGGTTGGAGGCGGGAGCGGATGATTTTTTGACCAAGCCTTTTAACCGGGAAGAACTGAAGTATCGAATCCGGATAGGTGAAAGGATCATTAATTTAGAGCGCCGCATACTGGAATTGGCCAACACAGACGCATTGACCGGTTTGCTGAATCGCAGAGCCTTTATGGAAAGAATAGAAGTAGAGATATTTCGGGCCCAGCGGGAAAAGAGACCTCTTTCCCTTGTAATGACCGATATCGATCATTTTAAACGTGTCAATGATACACACGGTCACCAGGCAGGAGATCTTGTCCTGCAACGGTTTGCGCGTCAATTAACGACTTCCACAAGACCCTATGATTTTGTGGGAAGATACGGAGGCGAGGAATTTGTGGTTTGTCTGCCGGGAACAGACGGGTGTGAGGCCGGTCCGGTTGCCGAAAGAATGCGCCGTCAGATAGAAGATATGGAAATCATGCTGCCGGACGACTCGCGATCGATTCGGATCACCGCCAGCTTTGGTACGGCTCCCTACTCTATTGAGTCCGTGGAACATATAGATTTGTTGATAAAAAGAGCAGACGATGCCCTGTACTTGGCCAAAAAAGAGGGCCGGAACAGAGTTGTGCGTGGATGATGGCAACATAGAACCGTGGGAAAAATAATTATGAGGAAAAGAACCAGTTTTACCAAACTCATTCAATTGTGGGGAATCATTTTATTAATAGGGATTGGTGTAAGCATTGTTGCCATTGATGTTATTGCCTCTTATCGTGATTATTGCAAAACAAACCGGGTGCTTTGCACCCGGATGCAAGTTCAACGTCAAAATCACTGACGTGCTTTTGCCTTTTCGGCCTATGGCCGAATATTCAAGCCACCCGCTTCGCGGGAGGTAGTTGACTGTGGCCGAAAATTATTTATTGAAGGGATCGCGCGATGGATAAACCAAAACAGATCAACATTATACGAAGGTTGATATTGGCTTTTAGCTTATTGGTTCTGATATTTGTACTTTTTGGGCTGTATGTTTTTTATGGTATCCATAACGTTTACGAATTGACCCACACAATTTATAATCATCCTTTAGTCGTATCAAACGCAGCCCTTCAATCGAATATTTCTATTTTGAAAATGAACCTTAACATGAAGGATGTGGTACTTTTGAATTCACAATCAGAAATCAACCGTACTATTAAGGCAATTAATGAGCAGGAAAGGCAAGTCTACAAGAATCTTGATATAATAAAGGAGATGATAATAGGTAATGAAGGCAAGATGTTTGAAAATGAAGCCCGAATAGTATTTGGAAATTGGCGGCCGATTCGAGAAGAAGTTATCGAATCTGTTAGTCGAGGTGAAAAAGAAACAGTGGACGCCATTCCAATCGGAAAAGGAGTCCGTCATGTTGCCCTATTAGAAGCAAAAATGCTTGGGCTAACAACTTACGCGAGAAAAAAAGCTTCGGATTTTATTCATGAAGCTGATAAAGCACATTCAAGGCTGGATGTGACTGTGGTCTTATTTTTGCTATTGGGTGTCCTCATATCGGTCCTGGTTGTTTTTTTTACCATAAAGTGGACTAAATCGGCTGAGGGGGCACTGCGGGATGCAGAGGCAAGCTTTAGAGCCATTTTTGATAATGCAAGCGACGGAATACTTCTGGCAGATGAGGCGACAAAAAAAATTTATATCGGCAATAATGCAATCTGTAAAATGTTAGGTTATGGCCTTGAAGAAATTAAAAAATTAAGTGTCAAAGACATTCATCCCAAGGAAGATTTATCCTATGTTATAGAGCAGTTTGAGAGACAAGCAAGAAGAGAGATTTTACTGGCTGAAGCTATTCCGGTGAAAAGAAAAGACGGCAGTGTTTTTTATGCCGACGTTAACACTTCTCTTGCAACACTGGATGGAAGAACGCATCTCATAGGTCTTTTTAGAGACATCACCGAACGGAAGGAGGCCAAAGAGGATTTGCAAAAAGCCAAGGAAACAGCCGAAGAAGCCAACCGTTTAAAAAGTGAGTTTCTTGCCAACATGAGCCACGAGATCCGCACGCCCATGAACGGGATCATCGGTATGACCGAACTGGTTTTGGGTACCGATCTGACCGGAGAGCAGCGGAAATATCTGGAAATGGCAAAGATGTCAGCAGATACGCTCCTGACACTGATCAATGACATCCTGGATTTTTCAAAAATCGAAGCCGGAAAAATGGCGCTGGAAGCCATCGATTTTAACCTTCGGATCACCCTTGAAAATGCTGCCGACACTCTGGCGTTGAAGGCCCACAAAAAGAGGTTGGAGTTAACCTGCCACATCCTGCCGGATGTGCCCACCGCTTTAATCGGCGATCCGGGTAAGCTTCGCCAGGTTATCGTCAATCTGGCGGGAAATTCTCTGAAATTTACCGAGGAAGGCGAAATTGTGATTCGGGTTGAAATGGAATCCGAGACAGACGATTCGGTGAAACTTCATTTCATGGTATCGGACACCGGCATCGGGATACCTCAGGACAAGCTGGATTCAATTTTCAAAAGTTTCGAACAGGTGGATGGTTCCATCACGAGAAAGTACGGCGGCACGGGTCTGGGATTATCCATAAGCAGACAGTTTGTTGAGATGATGGGGGGTGAGATCCGTGTGGAGAGCCCGAACAATCATCAATCCAAAGGGGGTCCCGGCAGCATTTTCCATTTCACGGTCTGCTTTGAACTGAGCCGATCGAAAGACATCAGAGTCCCGCTTCCCAAACCGAAAGATCTTTCGGGAATGCCGGTTCTCATTGTAGATGACAACTTCACCAATCGTATCCTGCTCCAGGAAATGACAACATCCTGGGGTCTCGTTCCAACGATTACAGCCAATGGAAAGGAAGCGTTTGATCGTTTCAACAAGGCGTTTGCTTCCGGAAAACCGTTTAGATTGATTTTGTTGGATATGCAGATGCCGGAATTAGACGGCTTTGAGGTAGCCAAGATGATCAAGGACGCGTCTTCGGGAGAAGACGTAAGAATTATCTTACTTTCTTCCTCAGGGCAAAAGGGTGACGCCGATCACTGCAAAGAGGTCGGCATCTCAGGGTATCTGCTTAAACCCGTAAAGCAATCGGATCTGCTTGATGCCATCATGATGACCATGGGGCTTCGCTCTGAAGAAATACCGACGGTCATCACGCGACACAACGTTTATGAAGCGCGGGAAAGTTTGAATATTCTGCTGGCTGAAGACAACTTGATAAACCAGACCCTTGCCACAAAGCTTCTGGAGACCAGAGGACACCGGGTTACGCTGGCATCGAACGGGGTAGCGGCAGTTGCGGCATTTAAAAGCGGGGATTTCGATTTGATCCTCATGGATATCCAGATGCCGAAAATGGACGGATTCGAAGCCACGCGGGAAATACGAAAAATAGAAGACGGAAGTCAGGAAAAGCAAACACCAACCGCTAACCCATCGATAATCAACAATCTGTCCGGCGAAGCTCGGAGAGCGAAGACTGATCGCCAATCAACCATCGAAAGGGTTCCCATCATTGCCATGACGGCGCATGCCATGACCGGGGATCGGGAAAAGTGCATCGCTGCGGGCATGGATGACTATGTGTCCAAACCGATCAATCCGGAAACGCTTTTCAGTGTTATTAACAAAGTCGCCCGAACATCGCAGAGCGAAGAAGCGCACCAACAAACACAGCCCTCGCAAGGCTCAAAAACCTTTTCTCCAACGACTTTTGACCTGTCCAATGCCATGGAGACGGTTTTAGGCAACAAAGACCTTTTCCGGGAAATCGCCGGTATGTTTTTAGAAAACTGTCCTGATTATATCGCCAAGATCAAAAAAGGTATTGCAGGAAACGATGCCGGTATCCTTGAGAGAGAGGCCCACAACCTGAAAGGTGCTATCGGCAGTTTCAGCGCCGGGGAAACATACGAGGCGGCCGATCGCCTTGAGAAATTAGGAAAAGAAGGGGAAATGTCAGCGGCGGCAGAGGGGTTGTCAAGCCTTGAAAGCGTTCTTAACGAATTCGCATCTGAAATGAAAATCTTTTTACAGGAAATGAAAAAATGAAGATTCTGATCGCTGAAGATGATCCCATATCCAAACGTGTAAGTTCCCAAAAGGAGATGAAAGGTGAAAACAATCGAAACCCAGAAGGCATCTATGGGCTGTAAGCGAATCGGGGAATGCCTGATTGAAGCCGGGCTGATTGATTTGGAGAAGCAGATCAAGGGAATTCTCAAGAAGTTTGGGAATTGAGAATTGGCATAAAAATTGCTTTAACATATATCAGATGGAATCAAGAACCATTCTTTTCTGATTCCCGCCTCCTTATGACCCTGTCGGATGTGGCATCCGGCAGGGTTTTATACTTCTCGCTCTTAGACAGACAAGGGAACGCATTGGAAGCCATCTCAAAATAATCTTTTGGCCTAACCCGCCAGTCGGAGATGCCGCGGGCGGTGAGGCGGACAAGCCTCTGCAATGGGCCTCGTTCTAAGTCCTCGACATAGTTAGTGTCCGTCCATTTTGGGTTTACTTTTTTGGGGTTCATACTGATTCGATGCCTGTCAATGATATTTGATAGTATGGAAATTATTCCATAGCGTCAATTCCTTACTCAACCGCTTTAAGCCACACGCCCTTCCTGGGGACCATACTCAATATCCTGAATCATCAGTGAAAAATAAGCCCATTCACAGTCTGGCACGGGTTCTGCAGTACTTTTGAGGTAATAGGAAGTTTGGTGTTCCAGTTCATGAACGGTTTCTCTGGCGCACGTGCATCTTATTCATCGGTCGTCAGCAAATAAAAAAATGATATGCACCGAGTTTAATAACGGCATTTAGGGAAGCCTATTTATTCGCCTTCGCCAGAATACCCTGAAAGCTTGTCGGAGCGAAGCAAAGATCACGATTCATCGGGGCTGCAGGGATGAATGGCATAGTGGCCCGCCGAAGCTCGAAGAGCGAAGGCGGGTTGGCTTCGGCGAATTCCGCTTTGATACCCCGCTGCTTGCTGCGGGGAGCTTCATTAAAATGGTCCAATAGACCGATCATTGGAATGTGCTATAAACGTGGATAGCGCATATCAAGAAAGTATTCCAGGTTCGGACGACGCTACACTCAGTCAGAATGACGGCTCAACTGAACCTGGATGTACCTTGAAACAAATATCAGAAGCTTTCAAGGCAAAAAAAAGCAGGGTCAGCAACAGATTATGCCTTATTTTTTTCAAAAAACAAAACAGAACAAAGTTATGGCGTCATTTATCAGAGATAATGGCATCAGGCGATTAGGATTAGATCGACGTGAATTCTCATATGACGAGCATATTCCTGAACGCAGGTCGGACATAGACCGAAGAAGCGGACTTGATAGAAGGCTAATGCCAAGAAGAGCAGAATGATAAGGATAAGCTTTAAGTGCATAAAAAGAGCTATGTTCTATTTTTGTTTTGTCTAACGGTCACTTTGTTTGGCCGTAACATCTTATATTCAAAAGATATTTCTGAAATCAATATTGATTACGTGAGGGCCATAAGCTTTATGAAGCAGGGAAATTATGCCCGGGCCCTTCCATATCTGAAAACCGCCTTTAAAAAAAACCCCGAACATATCTCCATAAAGGCAGATTATGTCGTGTGTCTGGCATGGACCGGAAAAAAACAGGAATCTGTTGATTTTTTTCAAAAACATAGAAAAGATCTCCAAGGGTTGCCATATGTGAGCAAAGCTGTCGGCCGTGCGTTTTTCGACCTGGGTCGGTACGAAGAGGCCAGGCAGCTTTATGAAACAACCCTTTCAGCGAATCCCGGCGATAATGAGGCATTCAAAGGCGTGTTTTACTGCCTTCTTCAAACCGAAAATTACGCCGCCGCCCATCATCTGATAA
>Ga0307440_1001314_pt1 | contig 12111 bp, 8 predicted proteins | sample SalMarWE160410MG_FD_202150 | JGI IMG/M metagenome (GOLD analysis project Ga0307440, IMG submission 202150) | Salt marsh sediment microbial communities from the Plum Island Ecosystem LTER, Massachusetts, United States - WE1604-10 | ecosystem: Environmental > Aquatic > Marine > Intertidal zone >... | reverse complement strand
TCGCAGCATCTGCGCCCCCGTGCCCACGCCGTAGGCCAGCGGCAGCATCCCCAGCGCGGCGGCAAGAGACGTCATGAGCACCGGCCGCAACCGCCGGAGCCCCGCGCCCACCAGGGCTTCGACCCGCTCGAGCCCCTGCTCCTGCAACTGCCGGAAATAATCGAGCACCAGGATACCGTTTTTGGCCACAATCCCCACGCCGATGATGGCACCGAGGAAGGACACGATGTTCAACGATACACCGGTGGCCCACAGGGCGGCGACGGTCCCGAACAGCGCCAGAACGGCGCCGAACACGATGGCGATGGGCTCGTAGAATGAACGGAATTCCACCAGCAGTACCGTAAAGACCAGCAAAATGGCGCTGAGGAGCACGGCCAGCAGGTTGCGGAACGATTCCTGTTGCTGCTTGTAGAGGCCGCCGTATTCCACGGAACCAGGCGGCAGCCAGGTGTCCTTTGCAAGCATGGCCTGGATCTTGCGCATCGCGGTGCCCAGGTCCACCCCCTCCAGCCGCGCGGTGACGATGACGTCCTGCCGCAGATCTTCCCGGTCCAGTTCCACCTGGCTCGGGACGATATGGACGTCCGCCACCTGGCTGAGCCGCACCAATGCGCCGGCGGGGGTTCGGATCGGCAGATTGCGCAACATGGCGATACGATCCACGTGGTGGGGATCGCCCATCACACGGATGTTCACGGTGCGGTCACCTTTCAGCATGTAGGAGGAGATCCGCCCGATGAGCGCCGTGTGAACGGCATCGGCGATGGAGCGAACCGACAGGCCGTATCGCGCCGCTTCAGCGGGACGCACCCGGAGCTTGATGGAGGGCCCCGTGACCGTCAGCCCGTCAAAGGTGTCCACCACGCCGGGAATCTTCTTGATCTGCGCCTCCACCCGCGGGGCGGTTTTTTCAAGCCACTGCAGGTCCGGGGAGAACAGCTTGATCTCGATGGGATCGGGTGCCATTTGCAGATCGCCCGTCAGATCGTTCAGGTAACCATGAAAGTCCCAGCGTATCATCGGGAAGCGTTGATTGAAAAGGTGGCGCATTCCGTCCAGGACCTGCTCGGTGGTGTGTTTGCGGTTGGCCTTGAGTTTGATCAGGTAGTCCCCCACGTAAGGCTCGGTGATAAACGGTCCCAGCTGGGTGCCCAGCCTGCGCGAATAGCCTTGAACGTCCGGGTTGGCGGCGATGAGCTTTTCCGTCTGGTCCAGGACACGGGACGTTTCCGCCAGGCTGGTGCCCGGCCGGGCGGTGTAATCCATCACAAATCCGCCCTCGTCAAATGTGGGCAAAAAGTCTGTTTCCAGCTGCCGGAAGATGAGAATGCCGGTGAAAAGAATCAGGCCGCAGGCCAGCATGGTCAGCCAGCCATGGCGCAGGGCCCGGCGCACGGCCCACTCGTAGACGCGCAGCACCCGCTTCAGTATAAAACCGGCCTCCCCGCCGTCGGAAGACGACGATCCGTTGCGACCGCGAAGGAACCAGGCGGCCAGGGAAGGAGTCAGCGTGAGCGCCAAGATGAGCGAGACCAGCAACGCCGCCACCATGGTCAGCCCCAATGCGCGGAAGAACACGCCCGCCATTCCGTTCAAATACGCCAGCGGCAGAAACACCACCACCGGCGTCAGGGTCGAACCGATCAGGGCGCCCAGGATTTCGCTCATGGCTTCCTGAATGCCTGCCAGTCGGGGCCGGCCGGCGGCGATCCGGTGACACATGGCCTCCACCACGACGATGGCGTTGTCAATGATCAATCCGATGGAGGCCGCGATGCCGCCGAGGGTCATCATGTTGAAGCTCATATTCGTCAGCCGTATCAGCACGAAGGTAATCAGCACCGAAATGGGGATGGTGACGATGGCGGTCCAGACGCTGCCCCAGTTTTTCAGAAAGAAGTAGAGAATGAGTACGGACAGGATGAGACCGAAGAAAATGGCGTCCCAGACACTACCCACCGAGTCGCGGACAAACTGGGATTGATCATAGAAAAAGGCCAGATGCAGGTCCGGCGGCAGGTCCTTGTGCAGCTGCCGCAGTCGTTTATTCAAGGTTGCGGCGATGTTCAGCAGACTGGCGCCGGGCTGGATCTCGATGTTGAAAAGCACGGCCTGACGGCCCTGGGCCGTGATGCTGGTGTAGGCCGGCGCCGGGCCCCGCACCACCTTCGCTACGTCCTGGATGCGGATGGGGTGGCCCTTTCGGAACGAGATCACCACGTTACCGATATCCGTCGAGGAATGCACCCGCCCGTCCACGGTGGTCAGGTAGAGATGATAGTTCTGGGCGATCATGCCGGCGGCGGCAATGAGGTTGCTCCGTGTCAGGGCCTTGCTCACATCCGACAGCGCCAAGCCGGCCGCCTGGAGTTTCAAGGGGTCCACGATGACGTGATATTCGGGGACGTGAGGATTTCCACCTTGGCCACTCCCGGGATCTGCAGGAACAGCGGCTTGATTTTATACGTGGCGATATTCCACAGATCCATCTGGTTGCGGGTCGAGCTGGTGAGGCTGATGCCGATGACCGGATAGCTGAGGGTGAAGGCCACGCGGGACACGTCGGTGACAGCCGTGGGGGGAAGGCCGCTGCGGATCTCGGACAACCGCCCCATGACGTATACCTCCGAGCGCTGCATGTCCGTTCCCCAGTTAAAGACCACATTGATGACGGCGGAACCGCGAGCGGTTGAGGAGCGCACCATTTTGACACCGGGGATGCTCTTCATCGCCTCCTCGATGGGGCGCGTGATGGTGGCCATCATTTCGTTTGCCGGCATGATGCCGTTATTCACCATGACGACCACCCGCGGGAAATTGGTGCGGGGGAACACGGCGGAGGGGGTGTGCCGTGCCGAAAATATCCCGGCCACACACAGCGTTACGGCAATAAAGGTGATGGACAGGGCATGCCGTGTGGCAAACCGTCCCAAACCCGAAGAGTTGTTGGATATCATGGGATCACAACCTGTATAGGACGTCTCAATTTAGCCGTGCACCAGTTGAATGCGCGTTCTCTTCGGCAGCCCGTAAGCGCCGACCGTTACCACCGTATCGCCCGGCTTGAGCGCCGCTGCCTTGACCTCCACCCACCCCTTTTCACGGAAACCCGTCTGAATGGGCGTTTGAATCGCTTCGTCACCCTGAACCAGAGACAAAACGCTCTTCCCGGAGATATCCGTCACCACGCTTTCCGCCGGTGCCGCCAGGCAGTTTCTGTGGACCGCGGTCACAATGCGCAGAGGAACGAATTGGCCCGGGCGCAATCGGCAATCCGCCGGCAGCCGCGCGAGCACCCGTATCGTTCCGTTTCTTTCGCTGACAGAGGGGCTTATGAAGGTAACGGCTGCGATGACCGGCGGGTTCGTCTGCACCTGAACCGCCTGGCCGGATGCCAGTTCCCCGGCATCCGAGACGGGAATCTCGGTCTTCACCACCAGCCGTTTCAAATCCATCACTTCCGCCACCACCGTATTCATGTCCACCGCCGCGCCGGGCTTGACCCCGACGCGGATGACGGTGCCCGAAAGCGGCGCGGTAACCCGAAGCAGGGCCAGTTGCGCCTCGGCGTTTTGAAGGTTTTTCAGCGAGGTGTTGTGCTGTGCGAACAGCTCTTTCTGCCGCGCCACCTCCTGCTGCGCATAAGCCACGGTGACCGAGGCGGAATTCAAGGTCATCAGCACCTGGCCCTTATGAACCCGCTGTCCCTCGGCCACGTAAACCCGAGCGACCACCCCCGCGGTCGGTGCGGCCAGCGGCGCGTCGGCAGCCGGTGCGGTCGGCGTGGCAGGCGCCGGTGCCACCGTTCCATAGCCGGTGAGGTAACGATGCAGGGTCATGCGTTTGAGGACGGCCGTCTGCACGGTGACCACCGGGGCCGCCGGGGTGCCCTCGTCCGCTAGGGAAGCGGTTCCGTCAAATTTGAGCAGGGCAAAGACGCCCAGTCCGACACACAGAACCACAATGAGACTGGTGAAGGCAGGTTTGATTTTCATTTTTTTCATCTTTCTATCTCGAACCGGTGTTTTCTTCCGCAGCGCTGATCGTGGCGCCCGGCAGGGTCAGGGGGCTTTGGACGGCCTCTTCCAACCGGCCCATCGACCGTTGCGCTTTGATGGACGCGCTCAGCAGGCTTTGCGCACCCGCGTCGAATGCCACTTCGGCGGTAGCTGCCGACAGCGGCGCCGTCTCGCCGGCCTTTTCCAGGGCCTGAACGGAATCGAGTCGCCGCCGCAGATGGTGTAACAAGGAATCGGCGGCCGCCGATTGCTTCAGGGCCGCACGGTAAGCTGCCATTGCGCTGTCGATTTGGCCGATGGCCTTTGCCTGCACCGCGAGGAAATGGGCGGCTGCCTGGGCGCGCCGGGCCCTGGCCTCGGCAATCGGTCCCTGGTTCTGGTTCAGCACCGGCAGGGTCAAGGTGAAACCGAGATCCCACTCGCTGTCCGCCGCACTGCCGGCATTCCAGGCATAGCCCGGTCCCAGATGCACATTCGGATACTGCCTGGCGATTTCGAGCTGCAGGGCGGATTGGCTGGCCGCATACTGCGCCAGCGCCTCGCGCACGTCCGCCCGAGCCAGCAGCGCTCGGCTACGGGCCTCCGGTTCCGTGAGATCCCGGGGAAGCCGCTTCAGTTGAGCGAATGAAAACCGGATGCCCGATAGCGCGCGCTCCGGCACCCCCAGGGCATTGGCCAATCGAACCCGCCCCTGGCGGTACCGGCCCACGGCCTCTTGTAGCGCCATGCGTGTGGTATCCAGCTGCACCTGGGCCTGAGCCACCTCAAAGCCGGACATATTTCCGGCCTTCACCTGCCCTTCGAGCTGGTGAACGACCCTGCCTTGCGCCGCCGCCTGCCGAGCCAGCAATACACGGGTTTCCTGCGCCGCATAGAGATTCAGCAACGCGGCGCGAAGGCGGCTGCGAACCTGCCACACGGTTCCCACCAGGCGCCACCGCGCCGCTTCGGCCAAATGGACGGCCCGTGCTAAGCGTGTTTTCCGTTTGCCGGCTGTCTCAATGGGCCAATCCACGCTTACCGGCACCAGCCAGGGGCTGGGAGTGCCCGGAATCCCGGAGTCGTATCCAGGCGTTACGGACAACGATGGATTCGGCCGTTCGCCGGCGGTGATGCGGGCGGCCTGCGCCGTCGCCAATTGGGCCCGTGCCTCAGCCAGTGTCGGCTGGTAATAGAAGGCAACCAGGGTCAGCGCCTTCAGGTTCCAGGCGTCATGGGGACCAGGAACCGTGACACGGTTCGATTGAAGAAAGGCGCGCAGGTGCGGGTTGGTCAATGAACGGGACTGGAATGAGGCGGCCATCTTGGCGGCGGAAATCGGCCTGGGGTGATAAGTGGCGCAACCGGACAGGATCAGGGCGACAAGGGCAATCCCCAGCGCGCACACGGAACGGAGCCGATGCCCGAGGCAATTCGACATGTCCCCTTCGCTTTCTTGCGCCCTGATATCCCGGGCGAAAGCATGGGTGTGCCCCGCATCGGGCGTTATGGTTTTTTTTTCATTTCCGCTTGTCGTCCTCATCCAGCTGCTCCAATTAAGGGAAGAGGTTCCCGGGATCGGCACCTCCCTCGGCACCTCCCGATGTCTCACGCCTGCCATTTAATATCTTCATACAACGGGATCATGAAGAAAGGGTGAAGAGGGCGTAGTCCGGCGGCGTCCAGCAGATAGGGATCGTTCCCTAAATGCCACCTCTTTTGAATGCAAAAGCCTGGCAGATCGATCATTCCTTGATCTGCCAGGCTCTTTTTGGGTCATTTCGACTGATCGATCATTTGCATCTGTGTGCATATGCATGGGTCGGGCCTCATGGTTAAATCGGCACCCATGAGCTCTGTTCATTCTGCCGCGGGAAAACATCTCGCTGCGGCTTGACTCGAGTTTCTTGAACTGCTCGGCGCTAAGGAGTCCCTTGACGTTCAGCTGAGCTTCAACCCGCTTGACATAGAGCTTGCCCCGCAAATCAGAACCGTACGCTCTGCCGGATCCACGTCAAGCTCCCGGTGACCGATTTCAATGCCATCCTGCCCGCTTTCGAAGCACTCATGGAAGCCGACTATCGCAAAACCAAAGAGCAACAGCTTTCCGACAGGAAGCTGCGGTTCAAGCGTGTCCAGCCGCCCCCAAAGACCGTCGAGGAAAAGGTGCAAGAGGTCTTCAAGCCAGGGGACGACCAGCTTATCCGAAGCGTTGGCTGGGCGGCGCAGCTGCAGCAGGAGACGGGAAAAGACATGAAAGCCTGCATCAAGTGCCTCAATGACGTCAAAAACTATGATCAGGCCAAAATGCTGCTCTTGCAGCCCGTTATTCCGACAAAATACTGGGCGGACGACAAGGACGTCTCCGCCTGTACCTCCTGCAAGAAGGCCTTCAGGTCTTCCCTGCTTTCAAGCAACAAGCACCACTGCCGCATCTGCGGCGGCATATTCTGCAGCGCCTGCTCTCCGCAGCGTAGAGTGAACGATGCCATCAGCAAAAGTAAGGTCCGGGTGTGCGAGGCCTGTTTTAGCAAAGAGGGCATGGCGCAAACCCTTAATAATATCGAGTTCCTTAAGGAGATCGAGCGCCGCAGGGAGATGCCTCTCCCCAGGAAGAAATCGCCAAGCAAAAAGTCGGGTCTGCAGGCCAAGACCGGCACGGGCTCGAAGTTGATATCCCCCAAGAGCGCTGTTACATCGGAAAACAAGCCGCCGCTCAGCAGCAAGAAGAACGATTGGAAGCTCGCCCCCAACCAGGCTGCGAAGGTTCCCATGAACCAGGGAGGGGGCATAAAGAAGCCAGGCGCCAGGGAGCTGTACACGGACGATCACATCAACTGGCTGCTAACTCTCCACCTGGGTGACCGCCAGGATACGGACGTGATCAACGGCATCAGTGCGCACCTGCATGGTGGCCGCACACTCAGGCAAAACCTGTTCGATGGCTTGCAATCTGTTGCGAAAAAGGGCCAAACCAAGATGGTCGTGCCTGTCAATGTACACGGAAGCCACTGGGTAGGAGTTTATGTCCACTTCCTGACCGAATCCCGAGAAGACGGCCTCATGTACCATGTGGACCCCCTCGGCGGGCGACCCACTAAGGATTTGGCAGAAGCGTTGGAATTTAACTTTCCGAGACTTAAGTTGAATGTCAGCCGCGTGCGATACCAGCAGGACAACTTCAATTGCGGTCCCTGGGTAGTGGCCCTGCTGGAGTATATGGTCAGACACGACGGCGATCTTCCCCGGAAGAACGCGATTAACATCACCGCACGACGTGCGCAGGACCGTCAACAGTTCTAGGGGCGCGGGGTGCCCTGCGGGTATACCATTGTCCAACCATCTTGCAATTGCCTTTATTTCCCTACCCTTATGTAAAAGAGAGGCCATATAGCACCTCCTCGTAAGCGTCGTTCCGATACGCCGGCGCGGCAGTTTCAGCCCTGCTTAAACATCTTGACATTTTTAAAATGCCATTATATCGAGAGATCAATTGCGGCCAGGAAGTCTGCAAATCAGCATCAAAAATACAGATACATCCGAAAATAATCCGACCATGAAGGTTCGCTTTCAATAAAAGGGCTCCTTCGTGGTTTTTTTTTGAGGGAGTAAACACCGGATTTTTTTCTTAGCTGAAAAGGAGACTTGCTCATGCATATGGCGGATGCTTTAATTTCACCGGCTGTAGGGGGAACCCTGTGGGTGGCAACTGCCGGCCTCATTGCATATAGCGCAAAAAAGGCGGGAAATGAGCTGGACGATCGAAAGGTTCCGCTGATGGGGGTTCTGGGCGCCTTTATTTTTGCGTCCCAGATGATCAATTTCACAATACCGGCCACAGGCTCCAGCGGTCATCTAGGCGGTGGCATGATATTGGCGATATTGCTGGGGCCCTACGCCGCCTTTCTCACCATGGCGTCGGTATTGACCGTTCAGGCGCTCTTCTTTGCCGACGGCGGTCTGCTGGCGCTCGGATGCAATATCTTCAATCTCGGCTTTTTTCCCTGCTTTGTTGCCTACCCCTTAATTTACAAGAAAATTGCCGGCGAAAACCCCTCCCGGAACCGCATTCTCATCGGCGCCATAGCCGCAGCCCTGGTAGCTTTGCAGCTGGGTGCGTTTTCTGTGGTTTTAGAGACGTTGCTTTCGGGCATTTCCGAGCTGCCATTTGGAACCTTTGTGCTCCTGATGTCGCCGATTCATTTGGCCATCGGTCTCGTAGAAGGACTCGCCACGGCCGCCGTGGTCATATTCGTCTGGAAGGCAAAACCTGAAATCCTGAGTGCCGCTTCCACCTCAACGCCCATCGGAGCCCCTCCCATTCGACAAGTCCTCATTGGGCTCCTGGCGGTCACCGTTATCACCGGAGGCGTATTGAGCTGGTTTGCTTCATCGCATCCGGATGGTCTGGAATGGTCGATGTTCAAGACGGCGGGGACAGAGGAGCTGGATAGCCCGCCACACGGGATTCATGAGGCCCTGGCGAGTCTCCAGGAAAAAACGGCCTTTTTGCCGGATTATTCATTCAGGAGCGAGGCGGTCCCCGAGCAAGCGACAGAAGCGCCTGCCGAAAAAGAGGCTACCTGGCCGGCAGTTGCCCCTGGAACCTCTCTATCCGGTTTGGTGGGCGGCGCATTGACGCTAGTGTTGGCACTCCTCATTGGAATTGCGCTCAAACGCCGTAAGAAGGTGGCGGCATAGCTGCATCGTTTGCAACGGCCAAGCGGCAACTCCAAAGCTGACCGCCGAAGGATACCGATGGAGCCGAACCAGGTATATTTCCATGGGCCATATCAGCCAACAATTCTTTGATCTCGGATACCTGGATACCCTCGCCTCAGGCGACAGCCCCGTGCATCGCCTGGATCCGAGAGTGAAATTGATAACCACGCTGGCATTCATTGCAACGGTGGTGTCCTTTGACAAGTACTCAATTTCGGGGTTGATTCCGTTCGCCATATTCCCCGCCGTTCAGATTTCCATTGCCGGTCTGCCGGCGGGGTACCTGCTGAAAAAGGTCTTATGGGTTTCTCCATTCGCCGTCCTGGTCGGCATATTCAATCCCCTGATCGACCAGGATATTCTGCTTCACATCGGAAGCATCGGCATTTCCGGTGGATGGGTTTCCTTTTCTTCCATACTGATCCGATGCCTGCTAACCGTGACATCGGCGTTGATATTAATCGCCTCCACCGGTTTTGACACCCTCTGCGCCGCGCTTCAAAGACTTGGGGTTCCCCGGCCTTTCGTCGTTCAGCTCATGTTTCTCTACCGCTATATCTTCGTTCTGATGGATGAGGCGACCCGAATGGTTCGGGCCGTCTCACTCAGATCTTTTAACTCCGGGGCCATGCACTTCAGGATATTCGTACCGATGATGGGGCATTTGCTGCTGCGTACCCTGGATCGCTCCCAGCGCATCCATCTCGCAATGAAATGCCGGGGCTTTGACGGACATATTCGTGTCATCAGGTTCATGAAAATCAGATCCACCGACATTTTCTTTGCCACCGGCTGCCTGACATTTTTTATAGTCCTTAAATATTGCAACATTTCTTATGAATTGGGGCATCTAATTACGAGATTGATTCCATGAGCCACCACATTATCCAGGCCCAAGATCTTTATTATACATACCCGGACGGGACAATGGGGTTAAACGGCGTATCCTTTCGCATCATCCATGGGGAATCCGTTGCGCTGGTTGGTGCCAACGGCGCCGGCAAATCGACCCTGCTGCTTCATTTGAACGGCTCCCTGAATCCCACCAAGGGAAAGATTCGCATCGGGGATATTCCGCTGACCCCTAAAAACTTAAAAACGGTACGTCGTTCGGTCGGCATGGTCTTTCAGGATCCGGATGATCAGCTGTTCATGCCAACGGTATTTGACGATGTGGCATTCGGCCCCTTAAATCTCGGGCTGAGTGTAACCGAGGTGGAACATAATGTCATGCAGGCGCTTGAAACCGTCGGCGTTTCGCATTTGAAGAAGCGCCCCCCTTTCAAACTTTCCGGAGGAGAAAAACGGTCTGTCGCCATCGCCGCGGTGCTGGCCGTTTCCCCGGATATCCTGGTAATGGATGAGCCCTCTTCAAACCTGGATCCCAGATCCCGAAGTCGTTTGATCAAATTGCTATCCGCCTTTCAGCATACCAAAATTATTGCCACGCACGATCTGGACCTGGCCATGGATCTGTGCGAGCGGACAATTGTTCTTCACCAAGGTGCGATTACTGCCGACGGTCTTACCCGGGACATCTTTCAGGATGAAGCGCTACTCTCCAGAAGCGGCCTTGAAAAACCGCTCCGATTGCAAGGGTGTCCCATCTGCGGGCAGCGCACCGAATTCCAACTCCGTGCCTGAGCCTTTCCCCCTGTGTCAGGATAGTTGTCACCTGCAACGCCAGAGGTGAAGCACGGCATTCTCCGCAGGCACTTTACCTGAGAGGCAATGGCCTCTCAGAATGCGACGAATCTCCGCATTCAAATTTGGATCAGTTCATAGTCGATGTTTCCAATACCGATTTGTTGCGCATATTCCAATTGCAAATTACAATTTTGTTGAGGGTGAGCTTCTTTGAAAATTTCCTTTCCACAGGATCGATTCACAAGGTCGAGACTTGCCTTGTCAATCGCCACGGGATCGGATGAAGCAAAAATCCCAACATCAGGCGCAATGCGTGAGTTCTCCAAGGTCCAGCAATCACATTCTTTATTGATCCTTACGGCGAAGTTCAAAAAACCTGCCTGGCCTTTCTTATCCTTTAGAACGGCATAGGTATATTCGATCATCTTCTCCTGGAGTGCATCACCTGCCTCGAAGTCTATAAAAAGCGCCTTGTTGGCACAGGCGGCCACGCAACTTGCGCAGCCAATGCATTTTTCCCGGATGAGCACGGACTTTTCATCTTCCATATGAATGGCATCAGCCGGACAGACGTCCACGCATTCGCCGCAGCCGACACAGTTTTCCGGATAGAAGGTCGGCGAAGTGTCGCAATGCTGAGCCAGCTTGCCTTCCCGTGTCGCACACCCCATACCGATATTCTTCAACGTACCGCCGAAACCGGTCAACGCATGTCCTTTGAAATGGGTCACTGCGAGAAAGCCGTCGGCATCCACGTAACATCGGCCGATCTTTGCTGATTGGATATGCTTCTTATTATTGATCGGAACTTCCAAAACATGCTCTTTTATGGACTCATCCGGGATGAAGATATCCATGCCTGTTGCCTGTTTCGTGAATCCATGTTTCATGGCGACCGCGAGATGATCCCGTGAATTGAGGCGTTGGCCCCGGTAAAGGGTGTTGGCGTCCGACAGGAAGGGGTTGGCTCCCTGTTCGGCGATTTTATCACAGATCAGGCGGAGATGATCGGGCCTTACGTAATCGGTGGTGCCTTCTTCGCCGAAATGCAATTTTACCGCTACCTTCTTGTTTGCCGAGGCAAAAGAGAGCACATTGCTTTCTGCCAGCAGTGCCTGCAATTTAGCATTGACTGTGGCAATGTCATCGGTTTCATTCACCGGTACGAAATAGACGCTGCTCTTCATGTGTTTCCCCCTTTTAGTATTTAAACGGCAACCTAATGCAAGAATAGGTTGGGCCTAAGTTCTTGTTATAAAAATCTTTCCTCATCATGTTTTATTCTTGATCTTCATTAAGTCTGATAGTCCTTCAAAAGGATTATGCGTAAAGCTATTATCCGAGGATTCATCGCCAGAGCCGGCAGCATACGCATCGGCAACTTGGTCACGGGCATGTTCATTTTCGTGACAATAAATACACAACAACTCCCAGTTACTTCCATCAGGTGGATTATTGTCATGGTTGTGATCTTTATGGTGTACTGTGAGTTCACGCAGCCGCTTTCCACTGAACTCTCTCCCACAATGCCCACAAATCTTGGGAAAAAGTTTAAGAGCACGTTCCCGATAACCTTTTTCCCGTTCTTGCCGCAAACGAAGTGCTTCAGCAGCGCTTCCCTTGATATTATCAGTTTTGTTTGGGGCCATTTGAAAACTCCTAGTAAAGGATCCGCACCCTTAGGGTGCGGCTTTAACAAATCCCCCCATAGGGGGGACAAGGCCCTGCCCCCTGAGGGGGC
>Ga0307440_1001311_pt1 | contig 12115 bp, 12 predicted proteins | sample SalMarWE160410MG_FD_202150 | JGI IMG/M metagenome (GOLD analysis project Ga0307440, IMG submission 202150) | Salt marsh sediment microbial communities from the Plum Island Ecosystem LTER, Massachusetts, United States - WE1604-10 | ecosystem: Environmental > Aquatic > Marine > Intertidal zone >... | reverse complement strand
CCCCGCAACCCCCACGAATCTGGCATCCGGTCGGCGCGCCCTGAGCTCCCGCACCAGGGCCGCCCCCAGCAGATCCCCGGAAGGCTCGTTGGCCACGATCCCGATGGTCAGCATGGCGGATGCTCAGCGCGTGATGCTGCGGGCACTGCCGGCGACGAAATCGGCCATGAGCCCCACCTCCGGGCAGGCCGCGGCCAACTCCCTCAGCGCCGTAAGGGCCTCCTCCAGCTTCTGGTTGGACATGTAGAGAACCCGGTAGGCGTTCTTCAGTCGCTGGATGGTATCGGTCGGGAAAGACCGGCGCCGCAGCCCTTCCAGGTTGATCCCACGGGGCTCAGCGGGATGGCCACCGATGATAACGAAGGGCGGCACGTCCTTTGTCACCACCGAGCCCATGGCGCAAAAGCTGTGGGCGCCCACACGGCAGAACTGGTGGACCAGGGTAAAGCCCCCGAGGATCGCCCAGTCCTGAACCTCCACGTGGCCCGCCAGGGACGCCGCATTGGCCATGATGACGTTGTCGCCGATGCGGCAATCGTGAGCGACGTGGGTGTAGGCCATGAAAAGGTTATCGCTGCCGATCCGGGTCTCCCGCCGGTCCTGGGCCGTGCCCCGGTGGAGGGTCGCGTACTCCCGGATGATGTTGCGCTCCCCGATCACCAGCCGGGTCTCTTCCCCATGGAACTTCTTGTCCTGGGGGGCGTCTCCTACCGACGCAAACTGGAAGATGTGATTATCCGGCCCAATCTCCGTCGGCCCCATCAGGACGGCATGCGGTCCGATCCTTGTTCCGCGACCGATATGGACCTGGGGACCGATGACGGCATAGGGACCGACCTCTACTCCCTCGTCGAGCTGCGCGGCCGGGTCGATAACCGCAGTCGGATGGATCAAGGGGAGCACCGATTTATCCTGCATTCCCGCAACGATCGCCTGTGCGGCACCGACGCGGCAGCACGCACGCCGCCGGCGTCCGAGTTAGTCAATGCGTCCTAAGCTCAGAAGTCCCTGGCGGTGCACATGATCTCGGCAGTCGCAACGGGTTTGTCGTCGACGCGGGCCGAGCCCGCAAATATCCAGATCCCCCGGCGCACCGCGCGCAGGCGCACATCCAGAATGAGCTGATCGCCGGGCTCCACCGGCCGTTTGAAGCGGGCCTTGTCGATGCCGACGAAGTAATACAGTGCCTTCTTCCCCACCTCGTCCGGCCTAGACTCCATGGCCAGCAAACCCGTGGCCTGAGCCATGGCCTCGATGATAAGCACCCCCGGCATGACCGGCCGCACCGGAAAGTGCCCGGCAAAGAATGGCTCATTAAAGGTCACGTTCTTGAGCGCGACCAGATAGTCGTCACGCCTGTAGTCGACCACCTTGTCGATCAACAGAAACGGATAGCGGTGCGGCAGCAGGCTGAGCACCTTGTGGATATCCATTGTGCGCAAGTCCACCTCCGATGCTATCGGCGTCATCTCAGAGCTGCTGTCAGGGGCGTCGAATCGCACCGCCTCAATCCTCATCTTGTTCGGTCTGATTCTGGGGCTGCGCCATGGCGTCCTCCAGCCGCTTGACCCGCCGTGCAAGCTCATCGAGATGACGGAACCGGGCTGCATTCCGCCTCCACTCCATGTTGGGCATGGCGGGAATCCCACTGCTGTAGAGCCCCGGGTCGGGGAAGGAGCGGGTCACCATGGCCATGCCGGTGAAATGCACGTTATCACCTATGTGCAGATGCCCGGCCATTCCCACCGCGCCTGCAATCGTGCAATTCCGACCGATCTGGGTCGAGCCGGAGATGCCAGAGCAAGCCGCCATTGCCGTGTTCTCTCCGATCCGACAGTTGTGGCCAATCTGGATTAGGTTGTCCAGCTTTGCACCTTCTTCGATGACTGTGTCGTCCAAGGCGCCCCGATCCACCGTCGTGTTGGCCCCGATCTCCACGTCGTCCCCAAGTCGTACCCGCCCCAGCTGGGGGACACGCAGCCAGCGCTCCCCGTCCTTCGCGAACCCGAAACCCTCGCGACCGATGACGGCCCCCGGGTGTATCAGCACGCGCCGGCCCACCTGGGTCCCCTCGCAGAGGGTGACCCTGGCGACCAACCGGCTATCTTCACCCACCCGGCAGCCGGCTCCCACAATGCAGCCCGGCCCAACGAACACCCGCGGACCGATCTCCGCATCCGCCTCGACTACGGAGGTGGGACCAACCCAGGCGGAAGGGTCGATGCGTGCGCTCTCGGCGATCACGGCGCTCGCGTGTCGTCCCCCGAGGACCGGCCTAGGCGGATGCAGCAGACGGGCCGCCTTTGCAAACGCGAGATGGGGATCGGGGGTCACCAGGGCCGTCACCGGGCACAAGGCCAGATCCCGTTCGGCAAGTATCACCGCGGCAGCGCGCGTTTTCGCCAGATCCGCCCGATACCTGTGATCGCTGAAGAAACTGAGGCTCACGGCGTCACCCGTTGCAAGCGTGGCAACGCGGCAAACCCGGATGTCGCCGCCGCCTCGCAGCTCCGCACCGAGCTGCCGGCTCAAATCCTCAAGTGTGAGGCTCAAAGACGGGGCAGGAGAGGAACAGCGTCCAGCGTCCACGCCTATTTGGACTTAAATTTCGCCTTCAGCCGCTCGACCACCAGATCGGAAATATCGATCCGCTTGCTGGAGTAGACCACACCCTCACTAATGACAAGGTCGATCTTCTTCTCTTTCGCCACCTCCTCCACCACCTCCCGCACCTGCTGTCCAAGCTTTGTCCGCAGCTCGTTCTGGCGCAGCGCAATGTCTTCCCTGAACTCTGCCTGGGCGAACTTGAGCTTGCGGTCTCGGTTACGGATGTCGTTTTGCAGCCGCGCAACCTCGTCGGCACTCATCAGTGCCGAATCCCGCTCCAGCTTCTTCTGCAGCTCATCGATCTCCTTTTGCTGCACTGCAAGCTGCTTCTCCCGGTCAGCGACCTCCTGCTGAAGCGCCTTACGGGCCGCATCATACTGTGGGGACTGCTCAACAACCCGGTTCGGGTCGACCACCGCAAACACATAGTTTGCGGCCAGCACCGCGGGTACCGAGCCGGCCAAGAACGCGCAGACGAGGGATGCCGCTATTCTCCGCACTATGCTCTCCGCCGCCTCTAGAAGACCTGACCAAATCCGAACTGAAACATCTGGGTTTGGTCGCCGTGCTGAGGATTGATGGGGTAGGCCAGGCTGATAGAGAGAGCCCCCAGGGGGGAGAGCCAGGCGACAGATAGGCCGGCAGAGTACCGCAAGTCACCCAGGCTGAAGCCTATGGGTCCCTCAATTGCCGAGTTGCCCTGGGTCAGCCAGACGTTACCGAAGTCGAAAAAGGCGCCAACCCGTAAGGTCTTCGCGAGGTCTCCGCTCACCGGCGGCGGCGCAAAGAGCTCCAGGCTCCCGACGATCCGCACATTGCCCCCGACCGGGTCGTTGTAGCCCGGACCATAGGCCGTCTGCCTCGGCCCCAAGGTATTCTCCTTCCAGCCGCGCACGCTTCTCGGCCCTCCCGCGAAGAAGTTGTCGAAGAACGGGAGGGTGCTCGTGCTGCCGTATCCATTGCCGTAGCCCAGGTCGGCATTGAATGCCAGCGTGAAGTGGCTCGTGAGGGGGACGTACCGGCGCTGCTGGTACATGATGCGGTACCACTGAAGATCGCTCCCCGGCGCCGACAACTCTCCAATGAGACTCTGGAAAGAGCCGCTCGTGGGGTAGACCGCCGAGTCCCGGGAATCCTTCGTATAGGACGCGGTCAGAATGTAGTCATTGAAGATATTGCCGTTGGTGAGCGCGAACTCCTGCGCGACGAGAGACGAACCTGGCTTGAAGTCAGTGTACTGATAACGAATCCCAAAGCCGGCGCGGCTCGTATCCGTGATCGGAAACCCAAAGGACACCCCGGCCGCCCCCACATCCGTCGTATAGCTCGCAACAGAGAGATCAGCGTAATTCGTCGTCCGATAGGACAGCTCAAAGCCCCGGCTCACCCCATCGATCGTGTAGTAAGGGTTGGTGTAGCCCAGCAGGTAATTGGTGCTCGCCTTGCTGTTGTTGAAGGCAAACCCGATGCGCTTGCCCGTACCAAGGAAGTTATTCTGGTTAATGCTCCCGTTGAAAATGATACCCTGGCTCTGGGAATAGCCAATGCCCGCCAAAAGATTGCCGGAAGGTTTTTCCTTCACCGTGACGTTGACATCCACCTCGTCCGCGGACCCGGGAACCGCCGGTGTCTCGATGTTCACATCGTCGAAATAGCCGAGCCGCTGTAGGCGCTCCCGGGACTTCTTCACCAGGGCCGTCGAGAACCAGGCAGCCTCCATCTGCCGCATCTCCCGCCGCAGAACCACATCCCGGGTGCGCGTGTTTCCTTTCATGTTGATGCGCCGGACGTAGACCCGCTTTCCCGGGTCGATGAAAAAGGTGATGGCCACGCGCTTCGTCTTGTCATTGATCTCCGGGATGGTATTCACGTTCGCGAAGGCGTAACCCTGATCACCCAACAGCTTGGAGATGCGATCAGCGCTTTCCGTGACGGCCTTGCGAGAGAAGATCTCGCCCCGGCGCAGGCGGATCAACGGAAACAGCTTCTTGACCGGCACCGTCGGCTCCCCTGCGAGCTTGATGTCGCCAATGGTGTAGACGGGGCCTTCATGGATACCGATGGTGATGTAGATGTCCTTCTTGTCGGGGCTTATGGTGACCTGGGTCGATTTGATCTCGAACTTGATGTACCCCCGATCGAGATAAAAGGAGCGCAGATTCTCGAGGTCGCCGGTGAGCTTCTCCTTGGAGTACTGGTCGTTCTTCGTATAGAAGGAGAGCCAATTGTGGGGACCAAGCTTGAACTGGCTGAGCAGCTCCTTCTCCGAAAATGCCTTGTTCCCGATGATATTAATCTGCTCAATACGCGCCGTTACGCCCTCGGTGATCTTGATGGAAATGGACACCCGGTTCCGCTCCAGCGGGGAGACGGTCGTTTGAATCTCCACCCCGTATTTGGCGCGAGCGTAGTACTGCCGCTTGAGCTCTTCCGCGGCACGATCGAGGATCGACTGGTTGAAGACCCGGCCCTCTGCAAGGCCGATATCCTTCAGGGCCTTTTTCAGCGCGTCGGCCTTGATATCCCGATTGCCCGAAATGTTGATCTTGGCGATGGCCGGCCGTTCCTTGACCTGAATGACCAGAACGGTACCGGCACGCTTTACGTTGACATCCCTGAAGAAACCCGTCCCGTAGAGGGTGCGGATGATGGACTCGGTGACTTGGTCAGTGACGGTGTCCCCCACGTGGACCGGCAGGTAGTTGAAGACCGTACCGGCGGAGATGCGCTGCAGCCCCTCGATCCGAATATCGGAGATTCGAAACTCAGCGGCCAAACCCGGGCGAGCCAGGACCAGAAGGACCATAAGGGGCACCAGCCGCCACCACGCAGCGATCAGTCGGCCCGTTGCTAGCTCACCCAAGAGCGCCCCCCTCCACTCCACGGCCGCCCCGGGGGGCGGGATGTGTCACGGCGCAGTAGTATAAGGGATCTGCCGAAGCTATCCCAGCAAACGGCTGATGTCCACGTAAAAGGCCAAGGTCATGAGCGCAGCGAGCAGGGCTAGGCCGATGCGCTGCCCCTGGAGTTGGGCCTGCTCGGAGAGAGGGCTGCCCTTGACCCCTTCGATGACGAAGTAGAGCAGGTGACCGCCGTCGAGGACGGGTACAGGCATGAGATTCAGAATCCCCAGACTGATGCTGACGACGGCGAGAAACTTAATGAAATACTGCAGACCGTAGCTCGCTGTCTTGCCCGCCGTCTCTGCGATGGAGATGGGTCCGCTGAGGTTGTCCACCGACGCCTTGCCGATCAGCATCCGACCCATCACACGGAGCATGAGAAAGCTCATGTCGGCGGTCTTGCTGACCGAAGCGGCGACGGCCTCCAGGGGCCCCAATCGCACCGTGGTGCGGTACTCATCAAGTAACCCCTTGGGGACCTCCGGTCCGGCCCCAATGCGGCCGATCTCTCCGTGCGGGCTGCTGACCGGGTGGGGGATCAGGTCAATCTCCAGGTCCTTCACTCCGCGATGGACCTTTAGCCGCAGCACCTTGCTGGGGTGCTCTTGGACGATCTCAACGAACTGACGCCAGCTCGATACCGGAGCGCCGTTGGCGGAGACGATTCGATCTCCTGTTGCCAGCCCTGCCCGAGCTGCCGGCTCACCGGGCACAAGCTTGCCGATCGCCGGCGGGAGCACCGGGCGTTCCGGCTCCAACCCCATCTTGCCCAGGATCGCGGGGTTCTCGGGCAGCTTGGCGACCGCAGCCTTGTCCAGCACCCGGACCGCCTCAGTGCCGTTCTTCTCCCGCACCCGAATGGGTATCTCCTGCCCATCCATAGCCTCCGCCATCAGCGCGAAGGCGGCAGATTCCCAGGTCGGCGTCCGCCGGCCGTCCACTGCGAGGATCTTGTCGCCCACCGCGAAATGGGCGGCCGCGGCAGAAGACCCTGGCTCCACGGATCCCACGACCGGCCGGGTCCCCGTGTCCCCCGTTACCAGAACGGCCCAGTAGACGAAAATCGCAAACAGGAGATTGAAGACAGGGCCCGCGCTAACGACCGCAAAACGCTTCCAAAGCCTCTGCCGATTGAATGCCAGATGCAGGTCTTGTGGCGGAACGTCCCCCTCCCGCTCGTCCAGCATCTTCACGTAGCCGCCGAGCGGGATCGCTGCGACCACGTACTCCGTGTCGTGCCGCCGACTCACCCATTTCAGGAGCGGCCGGCCAAAGCCAATGGAGAAGCGCAGCACCTTGACGCCGACCTTGCGGGCGACCCAGAAGTGGCCAAACTCATGCACCCCGATGAGAATCGCCAGGGCAAGGATAAAAGAGCCCGCGGTAAACAAAGTCTGTTCCACGGCAAGAATCAGACCGAATCGCTCACGTTTTGTTCCGCGATCCGTCGCGCCCGGCGATCCACGTCAAGCAACTCCTCTATCCCTGCGCCACTTAGCGGCTCGGGCGGCAGATCGTCCAGGGTACGGGCCACAACCGTGGCGATTTCCACGAAGCCGATGCGGCGATCAAGGAATGCCGCCACCGCCACCTCATTAGCCGCGTTCAGGATAACCGGCCCCGTACCTCCCGCCCTAGCGGTCTCGGAGGCCAGACGCAGACAGGGAAATCGATCAAGTCCCGGGGGCTCGAAGTCAAGCCGCCGGACGGCAAACAGGTCCAGCGGCACCACCCCCGAGCTCATCCGCTCCGGCCAAGCCAAGGCGTGGGCGATGGGGGTTCGCATGTCCGGGTTGCCGAGCTGCGCGAGAACAGAGCCGTCCACATATTGGACAAGCGAATGGATCACGCTCTGCGGATGCACCACGACCTGGATGCGCTCCGGCTGGGTCCCGAACAGCCAGCAGGCCTCGATCAGCTCCAACCCCTTGTTCATCATGGTGGCAGAGTCAACGGAGATCTTGCGGCCCATCTGCCAGTTCGGGTGCGCGCAGGCTTGCTCGGGGGTAACGCTGGCGAGCCGCTCGATAGGCAGATCCCGGAATGGCCCGCCGGAGGCAGTCAGAAGGATCCGTTCTACCCCGACCTCCCCGAGACCACGGCTGTACTCCGCGGGCAAACACTGGAAGACGGCATTGTGCTCGCTGTCGATGGGCAACAGGGTTGCTCCGCTATCGGCAGCCGCTCGCATCAGGATTTCACCCGAGACCACAAGGGCCTCCTTGTTGGCGAGCATCAACCGCTTGCCGGCTCGGGCGGCGGCGAGGGTGGGTAGCAGCCCCGCCGCCCCGACAATAGCGGCCATCACGTAGTCCACGTCGGGCAAGGCGGCCACGGTCTCGAGGGCCTCGGGACCGGCGTGCACCTCCGGCGGGGTGGGCGTATCCGCGAGCAGCTCACGCAGCCGCGCCGCGGCGCTCGCGTCGGCCATGACGGCGTGGGCCGGCTGGTGTCGCCGGCACTGTGCCGCCAAACCCTCGGCATCCCGATTAGCGGTCAGGCCAACCACCCGAAAGCGCTCTGGATGACGCCCCACCACGTCGAGGGTGCTGACGCCGATCGAGCCGGTTGAGCCGAGGACCGTGATCCCGATCACAGGAGCGCCTCCATCCACAAAATGCCCAGCACGAACACGGGTGCCGCCGCCGTGAGACTGTCGATACGGTCGAGGATGCCGCCATGCCCCGGCAAGACCCGACCCGAGTCCTTCAGACCCCGGCGCCGCTTGAGCAGACTCTCGAAGAGGTCGCCGACTACCGAGACGGCCGCAGTTACGCCGCAAAGGCCCACCGCCACAGCAAGCCGACCTCGCTGCAGGCCCATCTCCCAGCCTAGCACAAAGCCCAAAAGGGCAGCGCCGGCGAGTCCTGCGTACACCCCCACCCACGTCTTGCCCGGGCTGAGAGTCGGCGCCAGCCGCGCCCGCCCCCAGCGGCGCCCAGCAAGGTAAGCCAGAGAATCCGCCACCCAGATCAGCACCAACAGGAATAGGACGAGCAGCCGCCCATGGGGGACCAGCGCGTGCAGCCGCACGACAGCCACCCAGGGGCCGACCAGAACCAGCAAGCCGAGCGGCGCGAGCCAGGGATCAGCGCCCTGGGCAGGCTCGATACGGCTGCGCACCCGCACCAGCAGGGCCGCTATGGCTGCCCAGCACAAGGTGGCGAGCGTCAACAAGGCAATCGACCACTCGTGCACGACTGGCCAAAGCAGAGCGAGACAGCCCGCCACCAGCAAGGCAAACGCGAATCGTCCCGCCAGGGAGGTGAAACCTGCCAAGACAGACCACTCGCTGGCGGCAGCGATCAAGATGAGTCCAAAGCCGGCAGCAAAATAGGCCGTGGGTAGTATCAGCACCGCCAGGGTTGCCAGCGGCGCCAGCACGAGCGCGGTCACAACTCGCTGTCGAAGGGGACTAGCCACCACTGACTAGGCGGTCTGACCGGCGACCTGGCGCGACACCTGCTCGCCGGTAAAGCCGAACCGGCGCTCGCGGCGAGCGTACTGCGCGAGCGCGCGGGCATAGGCGTCTGCCCCGAAGTCAGGCCACATGAGCTCGCTGAAGTAGAGCTCGGTGTAAGCAGACTGCCACAGCAGAAAGTTACTGAGGCGCTGCTCTCCGCCGGTCCGGATGAAGAGATCGGGGTCGCGGACATCGGGGAACGTGAGGTAGGCGGCGAGGACCTCCTCGTCGATCCGCTCCGGTGCGAGCCGGCCGGCCGCCACCTCTTCCGCCAAGCGCCGCGCGGCCTGGGTGATGTCCCAGCGCCCGCCGTAATTGGCGGCGATCTGGAGAATCATCCGATTGTTGCCGGCGGTAAACTCCTCGGCGTCGGCGATCCGGCGCTGAAGCTTTTCCGGAAAGGCCGTGCGGTCCCCGATGATCCGCAGCAGGACACCGTTCTCGTGCAAGCGCCTAACTTCTCCTCGCAGGACGTTCGAGAACAGGGCGAGCAGCAGGTTGACCTCGGAGCGCGGGCGACGCCAGTTCTCGCTGCTGAAGGCGAACAGGGTGAGCGCGCGGACGCCTTGCCGCACGCTCTCCTCCACCACCGCACGTACGCTCTTGACTCCCGCGCGATGTCCTGCCGTCCGCGGAAGATCCCGCTCCCGGGCCCAACGGCCGTTGCCATCCATGACAATCGCCACATGGTAAGGGATACGGGAAGGCAAGGACTGTCCGCTCGAGTTCCTTGGGTCGGTGTCCACAGCGTCAGGAATCGACCGGCAAGCTCGATCCGGCTCAAATCGACATCAGGTCCGCTTCCTTCTCCTCGAGGACCTGATCGACCTCCTTGACGTACTGATCGGTCAGCTTCTGCACGATCTCCTGGCCCCGTCTCTCTTCGTCCTCGGAGATCATCTTCTCCTTGACCAGCTCTTTGAGCTCGTGGTTTGCGTCCCGCCGGACGTTGCGCACCGCGACCCGCGCCTGCTCCGCCTCGTGACGGGCGACCCGGATCAGGTCGCGGCGGCGCTCCTCGGTGAGGGGCGGCATGGGCACACGAATGACGTTCCCGGCTGTGCTCGGATTCAGCCCCAGGTCCGATTGCATGATCGCCTTCTCTACCATCTGGACCATCCCCCGTTCCCACGGCGTAACCGCGAGGGTTCTGGCGTCCTCGGCCGCGATGTTGGCCACTTGCTTGATCGGGACGTCGGAGCCGTAGTAGCTCACTACCAGATGATCCAATAGGGACGGGTGAGCACGGCCGGTTCGAATCTTCGCGAGCTCATGACGGAGGGATTCCACGCTCTTGCCCATGCGCATCGCCGCGTCCTTCTTTACGTCATCGATCATCTCAGTCTCCACCATCAACGAGGGAGCCAATGGATTCCCCCCCGACGAGCCGCATCAGTGCCCCCTGTTCGTAAATATTCATCACCCGCAACGGGATCCCGTTATCCCGACAGAGCACAATGGCCGTGGCATCCATCACCTTCAGCTCCTCCCGGAGCGCCTGATTGTAAGACAGGCGATCGTAAAAGACCGCGGCCGGGTCCCTTAACGGATCGGCTGAGTAGACGCCATTGACCTTCGTCGCCTTGATCAGCAAATCGGCCCCGATCTCTACCGCCCGGAGGCTCGCAGCCGAATCCGTGGTAAAGAAGGGGTTACCCGTCCCGGCGGCGAAGATGGTCACCCGCCCCTTCTCGAGGTGCCGAACCGCCCTGCGGCGGATATAGTCTTCGCAGACCTGATTGATCTTAAGGGCCGACATGACCCGCGTCGCCACTTCGAGTCGCTCCAACGCGTCCTGCATGGCGAGGGAGTTCATCACGGTCGCCAGCATCCCCATGTGGTCACCGGTCACGCGATCCATGCCCGCCGCCGCCAAGCCCGCGCCGCGAAAGATATTCCCTCCACCGATCACAAGGGCCACCTGCACTCGGACCCCGACCAGATCCCGGACCTCTGCCGCAAGACGACCGATGACCTTCGGATCGATCCCATAGGCACCCTCACCCAGCAGGGCCTCACCGCTGAGCTTCACCAGGATGCGTCGGTAGACAGGCTGTACCACGGGTAGGGTAGGCTTCTGGACTGATCCTGGTCAGGGCCCTTAGGCGCCGCGAACCTGGGCCATCACTTCATCGGCAAAGTTCTCGGCCCGCTTGTCGATGCCCTCACCTACTTCGAGCCGGGCAAAGCGTAACACCTTCGCACCCGCCTGTTTCAAGAGCTTCTCCACCGTCGTATCCGGATCCTTCACGAAGGCCTGGCCGAGCAGTGTGACCTCCTCGAGATACTTGCGAACCCGACCCTCGACGATCTTGTCGACGATGGCCTCCGGCTTGCCGCCCTCCAGTGCCTGTACCCGAAAGATGTCCTTCTCCCTTGCAAGGACCTCAGACGGGACCTCCTGGGCGCTCACGCACATAGGATTGCTCGCGGCGATATGCATGGCAATGTCCTTCCCAAGGACCGCGTCCCCGCCCTCCATCTCCACGACCACGGCAATTCGGCCACCGTGCCGGTAGCTGTGCAAGGTCCCTGTCACGTCATCGAAGCGGACGAGCCGGCGCACCTGCACGTTCTCGCCGATCTTGGTAACCAGCGCCTCCCGCGCCTGACTGATCGTGCTGTCCTCGCCGGGGACGAACGGCTCGCCCATCAGGCCGTCCACGTCGGCCGCATGGCTTTCCCAGGCACGCCGGCCGACAGCCTCGGCAAAGGCCCCGAAGTTGGCGTCTTTGGCAACGAAATCGGTTTCACAGTTCACCTCCACGACGACGCCGCGCTTGCCCGCCTCGTCGACCTGGATGACCACGACGCCATCCGCTGCGGTCCGACCCGCTTTCTTGGCCGCCTTGGCCTTGCCCGACTTGCGCATTGCCTCGATGGCCGCCTCGATGTCGCCACCGGTCTCCACCAACGCCTTCTTGCATTCCATCATACCGGCACCGGTGCGTTCTCGAAGCTCTTTGACCAAAGCCGCTGAAATCGCCATGACTCTCGATCCTCAAACAGAAGCCGCGGGCCTCACCGGAGATACCCCGCTGTGATTGGAGAGGGGACCGGATTGTTCCGTCACCCTCGGTTTAAACCGGCAGGAGCACCCCGCCGGCCTAGCCGCACGGGGGCTCGCAATGGAGAGCGGTGC
>Ga0307440_1001308_pt1 | contig 12122 bp, 10 predicted proteins | sample SalMarWE160410MG_FD_202150 | JGI IMG/M metagenome (GOLD analysis project Ga0307440, IMG submission 202150) | Salt marsh sediment microbial communities from the Plum Island Ecosystem LTER, Massachusetts, United States - WE1604-10 | ecosystem: Environmental > Aquatic > Marine > Intertidal zone >... | reverse complement strand
GAGAACAAGTACGTCGTGACCGCGGACATGCCCGGGGTCAAGAAGGCGGACGTGAACGTCTCCCTCGACGGGCGCTTGCTGCGCATCTCGGCCCAAAGCCAATCGGAGAAAAACCTAAAGGGCACACACGGCAAGGTGGTGGGCCAAGAGGCTTACGCCAGCAGCTTCCAGCGCGCCCTCACCTTGCCGGGTCCGGTGGACGCCTCCGGCATGCACACCCGGTTCAAAGACGGCGTGCTGACAGTCGTCGTTCCAAAGGCCAAGTCTTGATCCGCCTGAGCCTACGGCTGCCGGGGGGCTCGGCGAGAGTCCCCCCGCAATGTCGGGCCCCCAACCCGAGACCCCGAGAAGGCTCCCCATGATCAGCTTTCAGCACGCGCTCACGGAGGCCGAGCCCTGGCTCCGCGAATACGGGTACCCGGCACTTGCGCTTGCGGTCGGTATCGAAGGGATTGGCATACCCGCCCCCGGCGAGACCCTTCTCATCGGTGCGGCCCTGCTGGCGGCCAAAGGGGAGCTCAATATCTCGCTGGTGCTCGTGACGGCGTGGCTTGCCGCCATCACCGGCGACAACATCGGCTACTGGATCGGGCGAGCCGGAGGCCGCCCGTTGCTCTCCAACCTCCGGGTGTCGCCCGGGCGGCTCGCCCGCCTGGACTCCTTCTATCGACGCTTCGGGGTCTGGCTCGTGCCGGTGAGCCGCTTCTTCGATGGGACCCGTCAGCTGGACGGGATCATCGCCGGCAGCGCCCGGATGCCCTGGCAGCGCTTCTTCCTGTTTGACGCCTTGGGAGCGCTCGCATGGGTCGCCCTATGGGGATGGGGCATGGACCAGCTCGGGCACCATGGGAGCTCCATTCATCGTCTGTTGCGTCAGATCAATCCCTGGGTCGCAGGGGTCGCCGTGGCCGCCGCGGTCCTGGTTGTCCTGTTCCTCGTTTCGGGGCGCATGCATCACCGGGGTGACGGCGAGGCAGGTCCGTTCGACCGAGAACACGAGAACAACGCCGAGTGACCGCAAGGGCTACGGGCGCTTGCGGCTCAAGAGACTCAGCTGTGCGGATAGCCGTTGATAGGCGCTATTAAGCTGCTCGGGCGTCATCTGTTCCGTCTTCTCCGCATCCTCGAGGGCGAGGAGCTCCCTGCGTATCTCGGCGATCGTTTCCTTACCCGACGGGTCGTGCCGTTCTGCCTGATCCAGCAGGGATGCTGCATCCTCCAGCGATGACTTCGCCGCGCGTATTTCCTCTCGCAGCTGGGCGGCCCTGGTCAAGCGGCGGTAGGCCTCGTAGAGATGGCGTTGGGCCTTCACGACCTCGACGCGGGACGGGCTGTACAGCTGGGGCCGTTCCAGCCACAAGTGGTACAGAATGCTAAAGGCCCCGATAAAGATCCCGACGATCGCCACTAAGGTCGCCACGATCGGCGTATGGCGGTTGCGGAGAATGTTGAGGAGAATGGTGCGCCAGCGGCTTCGCAGGGCATCCAGCATCGACGAGCTCCAGGGTTGGTGGGACCCGCGGTGGTTTCCTTCGGCAGATCGCATTGGCGTTGTTGCTTCGTGGTCCCGATAAACCCAAGCAAAGACTGCAGTATACGCTTGTGCGCCGATGCATTCGGCGTGTCGCACGTGAGGCGTCAAGAAGTCAGACGGTCGTGTGCCGCCGGTGGCTGGCGGCGTCGTTTGTGTTGTAGGCAACTCACGGGCCAAACCCGGGCGCCGGTCCGGAATTACCGACGCTCGTTGAGGCACGTGTCCGCGGGAAGCCGGCGTTGCTTAGGCACTTTGGTTCGGTTGCCCCGGGTTTGGTTCAGAGGGACCAGAGAGCTGCCGTGGGAACCTCCGTCGTCTGTTTGGGTCTTTCCCCAGGAATATCAGGATAAAGACTGACGCGGCCGGCGGTGGGGCAGCCCGCAGCGGCGGCGGGGTCGCACCGAGCCCGGTGAGGGGCTCGCCCGAGAGAACTCTTTTGGAGAATACGTATGACCACATCGGAAAGCCTCGCACGGTCGGGCGTGGAGGGCCCTGAGACCGCCGGCCAGGACCTGCTGGGGAAGGAGCTCGACCTGCTGCGCCGGCATGTGGAGCAGCAGATTCTCGGCCAGGGCCAGCTGGTGCTGCGGCTGCTGATTGCGCTCCTCGCGGATGGGCACCTGCTGGTCGAAGGGGTGCCGGGGCTGGCAAAGACCAAGGCAGTCAAGGCCCTGGCCTCCGGCTTGGAGGGAGACTTCCATCGCATCCAGTTTACCCCGGACCTGCTGCCTGCGGACCTGACCGGCACCGAGATCTACCGACCGCAGGACGGGAGCTTTCGCTTCGACAAGGGCCCGGTCTTTCACAACCTGCTTTTGGCGGACGAGGTCAACCGGGCGCCCGCCAAGGTCCAGTCGGCCCTCCTCGAGGCCATGGGCGAGCGGCAGGTCACCGTCGGCCGGCAGACCTACCCGCTGCCCCAGCTATTCCTCGTCATGGCGACCCAGAACCCGATCGAGCAGGAGGGCACCTATCCGCTCCCGGAGGCCCAGCTGGATCGTTTCCTGATGCACGTGCGCGTCGACTACCCGGATCTGGACACCGAGAAGGCCGTTCTGCGGCTGAATCGGGACGAGGCTCGGCAGGAGGGAGAGCCCCCGCCGCGGCATCGGGTCAGTCAGAGCACCGTGTTTGCAGCGCGCCGGCGCATCCTGGACCTCTATATGTCCCCGGACGTGGAGGACTATCTGGTGCACCTGGTCCTGGCGACCCGCGACCCGAGCCCCTACGGCGCCGGCCTGGCCTCCTGGATCCGGTTTGGCGCGAGCCCGCGCGCGACCCTCGCGCTGGACCGCTGCGGGCGGTCCCACGCCTGGCTGCATGGCCGCGACTACGTCTCGCCGGAGGACATCCAGGCCATCGCGCCGGATGTGCTGCGCCACCGCGTCCTGATGTCCTACGAGGCGGAGGCGGAAGGGCGGACGTCGGACGATCTGATCGCCGAGCTAGTCGCGCGGGTGCCGGTGCCCTGAGTCCTGCAGGCCCGCGGAAGACCACCTTGGCCACCCTCATCCAACGTACGCAATCCCCGGCGGGCGACGGGGTCTCCGTCAGCCTGGGGGAGCTCATCGCCCTGCGCGAGGAGGCACGGCGACTCGACATCGCCTTCCGCGGCAAGGTGCTGGCCACCCGCAGCGGCGGCCACCTCTCGCGTTTCCGCGGCCGGGGCATGGAGTTCGACGAGTCTCGCGTGTACCAGCCCGGGGATGACGTGCGCAACATGGACTGGCGGGTGACCGCCCGCGCCGGGACGCCCCACGTGAAGCTGTTTCGGGAGGAAAGGGAACGTCCGGTCTGGCTGCTGGTGGACCTTGGGGCCAGCATGCGCTTCGGCACGCGGGTGGCCTTCAAGTCCGTGATCGCGGCCCGTGCCGCGGCGCTGTTGGCCTGGGCGGCGGCGGACAAGAGCGACCGGGTGGGCGGGCTGGTATTCGACGAGACCCGGCAGTTCGAGCGCCGACCGGCGGCGCGCACCCGGGGCATCCTGCCCCTCCTCAAGGCGCTTTCCGAGCCCCCGATCGCGGGGGATCCCGCCGGCCTTGCCGGACTGGGCGAGGCGGCCACCCACCTGGTACACCTGGTGCGCCCGGGCAGCCTCGTGTTTCTGGTGAGCGACTTCTTCGGTGTCTCCCGGCAGCGTTCGGCCTGGCTGGCCCAGCTCGGTGCCGCCAGCGAGGTGGTGCTGGTGCATGTGCGTGATCCCTTGGAGGAGATTGCGCCTCCCCCGGCCCTTTATCCCGTGACCGACGGCCTCCGCCGCGGCCTGCTCGACACCAGCGGGGCGAAGCGGCGGACCGCCTGGCAGCGCCGCTTTGCGGATCACCTGCTGCTGCTGGAGGATCTCGCGCGCCGCCACCGCGCCCATCTCCTCGGCGTGCGCACCGATGAGCCGGTGGGGGCGGCCCTGGCCCGGGGTCTGCGTGCCCGCCGCAATGGCCAAGGGGGTGCGCGGTGAACGCGACCCCGGCCGATCCCCTGGCCCAGCTGCGGGGCTACCATTTCCCGGCGCCCGTATCCTGGTGGCCGCCCGCGCCCGGCTGGTGGGTGCTGGCGGGTTTGTTGCTCGTTCTGATCGCTGCCGGTGCCTGGGTCCTGCTGCGCCGCCGGCGTCGGCGCGCGGCGGCGCGCCGCGCCCAGGAGGAGCTCCAGGCCTTGCGGGCCGCCTTGGGCAGTGGTGGGGACGCTGCGGCCTTCGTCCGCGGACTCTCGCGGCTTCTGCGCCGATTCGCCTTGGCCCGATTTCCTCGACAGGAGGTTGCCGGCCTGACGGGCGCAGACTGGCTCGCTTTCCTGGATGCCAACGGGGGAGGGGGCCGATTCCGCGGCGGTCCCGGACGCCTGCTCACAGACGCCCCTTACCGGCCGGCTGGGGAGATTCCCGCGGAGGAGCTTGCCGAGCTTGCGCGCGGCTGGATCCAGCGTAACGCGGAGGAGCGGCCATGACCTTTACCCTGGAATGGCCCTGGGTCCTGGCCGCTCTGCCCGTCCCTTTGGCAGTCCGGTATCTGTTGCCGGCCGCCAAGGCAGCTGTCGGTCGCGCCTTGCGGCTGCCCTTCTACCGGGACCTGGCCGGTCTCGAAGCAGGCGCCTCCGCCACCCGCGGACACCTGCGGCGGGTCATTGCCTGGCTCGCGTGGGCGCTGCTGGTGCTGGCTGCGGCCCGGCCCCAATGGCTGGGGGCACCGGTCAACCTGCCGGTGAGCGGGCGGGACCTGATGCTGGCGGTCGACCTGTCCGGCTCGATGGCGGAGGAGGACTATGTGCTCGACGGGCACCCGGTCTCCCGACTGGACCTGGTAAAGCGGGTCGCCGGCGAGTTTATCCGACGCCGCAAGGGTGACCGCCTGGGCCTGATCCTGTTCGGTAGCCGCGCCTACCTGCAGACACCCCTGACCTACGATCGGGCCACCGTGCGGGCCATGCTCGATGACACCGTGATCGGGCTTGCCGGGCGGGAGACCGCCATCGGCGACGCCATCGCCCTTGCGGTCAAGCACCTGCGTAAGCAACCGAAGAAGAACAGGGTCCTGATCCTGCTCACCGACGGGACCAACACCGCCGGTAATATCAGCCCGGAGGCGGCGGCGCGGCTTGCTGCGGAGGCCAAGGTTCGGATCTATACCATCGGCATCGGGGGCGGGCAGGTCGGGGTACGGACCCCCTTCGGGATGCTCCTTCAGCAGCCAAGCGACACGGACCCGACGGCCCTGAAGGCAATCGCCCGCGAGACCGGCGGGCGCTTCTTCCAGGCGACGGATACGCAGGAGCTGGAGAACGTCTACAAGGAGCTGGATCGCCTGGAGCCGACCATTGACGAGAGCCGCACCTATCGACCGATGCGGGCGCTCTACGAGTGGCCGGCGGGCGCCGCACTGCTGCTGACCGTCTGGCTCGCGGCTGCCCGGCTGTCACGTCGGGCGAGGCCGGCCTCGTTGCAGGAGGGCAGACGCCATGCCGCCTGACTTCCACTTTCTGCGGCCGTTATGGTTCTTGATGCTGTTGCCGTTGGCCTGGCTGCTCTGGTCCCTGGCCAGACAGGCGGGAACCCACAGCGCGTGGCGTGGCGTCGTGGATCCTCACCTCCTTCCCCACCTCCTGGTGGCGGACGGGGGGCGTGTGCGGCGCACCCCGCTGATCCTGTTGGCCCTTGGTTGGGCCATCGGTGTGGTGGCCCTTGCCGGCCCCGTATGGCAAAGACTGCCCGAGCCGGTCTTCGAGGCGGAGGCCCAGCGGGTGATCGCGCTCGATATCTCCCGGACGATGAACGCCACCGACGTGCCGCCCTCGCGGCTCGCCCGCGCCCGCTTCGAGGTGCTGGACCTGCTCAGACGGGCGGCGGAGGGTCAGACCGCACTCCTGGCCTACGGTGCCGAGCCCTACGTCGTCTCCCCCCTAACGAACGACGCCAACACCATCGCGGCCCAGGTGCCGAGTCTGAAGACGGATCTCCTCCCGGTCGACGGCGCCCGCCGGACCGACCTCGCCCTGGAGAAGGCTGCCCAGCTCCTGCGCCAGGCAGGGAGCCACAGGGGCCAGGTCATCCTCGTCACCGACGGTCTGGACCATCCCGCCGCTGCGGACGAGGCAGCCCGCAAGCTGCGGGCGGAAGGCTATCGGGTGTCAGTGCTCGGCGTGGGAACTGCCAAGGGCGCCCCGGTGCCGGTGGGTGACGGCGGCTTCCTGAAGGACGCCAGCGGGGCCATCCTCATGCCCCGGCTGGAGCCTGGGGTCCTGGATGCCCTTGCCGCCGCGGGGGGCGGTCGGTTTGTCATGGCCAGCCTTGACGACACCGACGTGGATACCTTGATCCCGCAGCCCGGCGTCCTCCGGGGGGGGACGGTCAAACGCCAGGATCTCGAGGCCGATCAGTGGCGCGAGGAGGGCCCCTGGCTCCTGTTGGCCCTGTTGCCGCTTGCGGCCTTGGCGTTTCGTCGGGGCTGGCTCGGCCCGCTAGGGCTCGTGGTGCTAGTGATGCCGCCGCCGGCGCGGGCCTTTGATTGGCAGGATCTATGGCTGCGGCCCGACGAGCAGGCGGCCCGCGCCCTGGCGGCCGGGAAGCCAGCTGCCGCCGCTACCCAATTTCAGCGTCCCGACTGGCGGGCGGCGGCGCAGTACCAGGCCGGCGATTACGGCGCGGCCTTGAAAGCGCTGGCCGGCACGAAGGGCGCCCAGGTCGACTACAACCGGGGAAACGCCCTCGCCCGGCTGGGTAAGCTGGAGGATGCCGTCAAGGCCTATGATCAGGCCTTGGCTGTGGATCCGCAGAACACTGACGCCCATTTTAACAGAGACCTGGTGCAGAAGCTCCTGGAGCAGCAGAAGCGGCAGCAACAGCCGAAGTCCGGGCAGGGCCGATCTAGGCAGCAGCAGGGGAAAGAAGGGCAAAAGGGCAACTCCTCGTCAGGGCAGCACGGCCAAGGCGGGAAGCACGCGGGTCGGCAGGGAGAGCAGCAAGCCCAGGAGGGCGGCAAGCGGCAGCAGGCAGGCGCTCAGCGAGGCGCCGACTCCCGGAAGAAGGACCAGCGCGGGGGGAAGGGCTCCGGGCAGCAGGCTGCCAAGGAGCGGGAGGCCGGCAAGGGTAAGCGGCAGGATCAGAAGACGGCGCAGGGCCCCGGTGCCGAGCAGCGAAGGGACAACCGGCAACCACCCTCCGCCGCACAGGCGGACAAGCAGAAGAAAGGGCCGGCGGCACAGCCCGAAGGGCAGAGCGGGAAGGCTGCCCAGACGGGTGAGAACAAGCCCCGCAAGCAGGGGGAAGGCCCCGAGCCTGGTCGGTCCGATCTACTCGGGAACAAGGACAGGGGCCGACCCCCGCAGGGCGCGGAGGCCCCGCCGCGGGACCCGGCGAAGCGGGAAAAGGCGGAGGCCATGGAGGAGATGCTGCGCCGGGTCCCGGATGATCCGGGCGGTCTCCTGCGCCAGCGGTTTCTCCTCCAGCACCTGCGTCGGACCGGCGAGATGCCGTGAGTCATCAGGCGCGTCCATTGACAGATCCAGGCGTTGCCCGGCAGGGGGGCATGCCTCGCTTGCGGTTGACGGCCAGCTTGGCATGTGCGCTTTACTTTGATTTGACTTTCGGTGGTTAGGTTAACGGACCCCGATCAGAACAGATGCAGGTGAACGCCATGCAGCTGAACCGGTGGGCACTGATTTTCCTGGGTCTCCTGGTCTTTGGGCAGGCGGTGGCCGCCGGGCTAGAGGCGAGCATCGACCGCACTCGCGTCGCAGAGGGGGATACGGTCACCCTCAGCGTGACGGCGCCGGGAGACACGGCCGGCACGCCTGACCTCGATCCCCTCAGGAACGACTTCGAAATACTCGATCAAGGACAGAGCACCCGAATGACCATCGTCAACGGGCGCGCTAGCAGCACGCGGGAGTGGCGGTTTGTCCTGGCCCCCAAGCGAAGCGGCCGGCTCACCATTCCCTCGCTTACCGTGGATGGGCTGTCCAGCACCCCGCTGGGCCTGGACGTGGTGCCCGCCAGTCAGGCGGGCCAACTCGGGCAGAGCCGTCCCGTCTTGGTCGAGGTGGAGGCGGAGCCCAAGGATCCCTTCGTCCAGGGTCAAGTCATCTACACGGTTCGGTTACTTTATCGCGTCCCCCTGCGCCGGGCGAGTCTGAGCGACCCTACCGCGGACAACGCCATGATTCAGAAGTTGGGGGACGACAAGCACTACACCACCTACCATGCTGGGCAGCGCTATCAGGTGATCGAACGGCGGTACGCGGTCTTCCCCCAGCGCAGTGGCATTGTGTCGATCGATCCGCCTGTCCTCTCGGGAGCCGTCGTCGAGCAAAGACGTAGCCAAGGGCCGACCGCTCCGGACCCGATGTTCGGCGGAGACCCGTTCCGGGATTTTCGGCGCTTCTTCGGGCGGGATCCATTCGCCGGCATGGACAGCATGTTCGCGCAGACGCGACCCATTCAGGTGCGGGGCCGGAGGGTCAGCCTTGACGTCAAACCCCAGCCCGCTGCTGCCCCCTCGCCCTGGCTGCCTGCGGAGTCCGTGCAGATCTCGGAGACCTGGTCACCGGATCCGCCCGTGTTTCGAGTCGGCGACCCTGTGACCTGGACCATCGCCATCACGGCGCAAGGGGTCAGTGCGTCCCAGCTTCCGGACATCACCCCATCCGTGCCCTCCGGCATCAAGGTCTACCCCGACAAGGCGCAGACGAAGACCCGTGCGGAGGGTGACGACCTGGTGGCCATTAAGATCATCAAGCTGGCCCTCGTGCCTACTGCGGAAGGCACCCTGACCCTGCCCGAGGTGCGGCTGCCCTGGTGGGATACTCAGACGAATCAGCAGCGGTTCGCGGTTTTGCGGGCCCACACCATCAAGGTTCTCCCGCCCCCAGCCGGCGTGGCGGCGTCGCCCCCTGAACCTGCACCTGCCGCCCCCGCGGCACTGGCCCCGGCGCCCGCCGCCGCACCGCCCGCCGGCCCAGGCGGTCCTACGAGATCCCAGGGCGCAGAGGGGCTATCGAGCGCGCGCGCTGAGCCCCTCCTCGGCGGGAGCTACTGGCCCTGGATTGCCACGGGGCTTGTACTGATTTGGCTCGCAACGGTCGGACTCTGGCTGCGGGAGCGTGGCCGCTCGGGAGGGCGAGGGTTCCTGGGACGGACCTCTCCGCCGAGCACACCTCCTGCCGTCCCGTCCATCGGTAAGATGCGGGCGCGGATCGAGCGCGCTTGTGTCCAGGGCGATGCGCGGGGCGCGAGGGAGGCCCTCATCGCATGGTCGGCCGCCCACTGGCCCACCGATCCCCCTCGACGGCTTGAGACCATCGCGCAACGATTCGGCGGGGCAGCGGGCGATGCCCTGGGGGAGCTCGACCGCCAGCTGTACGGGTCGGGTGCTGCGGCATGGGACGGAGCGGCCGCCTGGAGCCGCCTTGCGCCGGCGCTGATCCAGGCGGAGCGGAGCAAGGCAAACCACCCGGTGGGACAAAGAGCGCCTTTGCCCGATCTCTATTCCCAGCCCGGCTGAGCGGGGGTTAATGGTTACCGACAGCCGCGCCCGGCGCGGCCCGTTCGCCGGGAACAGCTTGACCCTCAGAAGAAGGGCATCCGCGAATGAGCGCCAACGGACGCGAATCAAAACGATGCTTCAACGTGGGGGCCAGGAGTTGTGCCCGCCCCCGGGGAGGTGGCGGCCTTAACGTAGCCAACCCTACGTCATACTTGCGCTTTTCGCATTGATTCGCGGACGCACTGCCCTTCCCCCACGTCCCGGGTGGGACCCCTAAAGGCCAAACGGCCGGGCGTGCAGGCCTTGCCGTCGGATCGAGCGCACGATCGCGCTGGGTGCGACTTCCTCGGCGTCAAATTCCACCATCATGAGCTGGCGTTCCTTGTCCTGAACCCAAGCGTTCTCGATTCCGTACTCTTCGCAGAGCACGCGTTCAAGCTCCTCCATGCGCTCCGCGTCGATGGTCTCCTCAATCCGAATTGTGATGTCCGTCACGTACATGATCCCCGCCTCCTTGCTCATCCTTGGGCAACGGAGGATTACCGTTCCATTGCTAATTTTAGACTGCCCTGCGGGCTCCGCCGAGCCCAAGACGCGTTGCGGGACCCCCGGCCGCCCCAAGCCGGCCTCCGCGCTCGCGACGGCGTCTGATCGCCCCGAATCACCCCGCTCCGAGCTCACGGAATCGCCCCTCCGCGCCTGTGCCAGAGGGGGGCACGCCGCTGCCGAACCCTGCCGGGGGTCTCTGCGCTTCGCGATGCCCTCCGTCCCTCGCGGGGTGGCCTGGGCGGTGGACCCGGGACATACCAGTGCCAGGGCCAATAGGTCGGAAAGGCCTCCGTCTCGGACTCGGGCGCCGTCTCAGAGTAAACGCAGCATAGCCGTCGCGCTCGGGCCAACCGACGGCGAGGACTATCGGGCAGGGAGTGCAGGCCGCTTCACACTTTTCGTGTGAATCCATGGCGTGTTGTCGCCAGACCGCTAGACTGAAGGGGTTTCGCGGGGGGCGTTGCGGGACTTGGCTGATTCCCTGCACGAGGGGTGTGACCTTGCCGGCTGACGATCAAATCTCCCAAGACGCGCTGCCGCCTCGGCCTGACTCGGAGGCGGAACTGGAGGTGCTCGCCAAGGCCGAGCACCTCCGCGTCATCTTCAAGAACTCGCTGATCGTTCTCCTGGCGAATGTGTCAGCCGGCGCCACCCTGACCGCCGGGCTATGGTCGGCTGTGCCCCACAGCCGACTGTTGGCTTGGCTCGCCGTCTTAGCCGTGTTTCACGGGGCGCGGTGGATCGTGACACGGCGGCTTCCTCGCATGCCGCCGGACGTGGCGGCGGTGCGGCAGCGGGAGATCCTGCTTCTCGCAGCCACCACAACATCGGGGCTCGTGTGGGGGAGTGCGGCGATCCTCTTCTACGTCCCGCACGAGCCTGCCGCTATCCTGTTCCTCACCCTCATCCTCGTTGCCATGACCGCCGCCTCCACGGCCTTGCTGTCCTTCCATCGTTTTGCCTATCCCGTCTTTCTTGGCACCGTCATCGTTCCCCTCGGAGTCCGGCTGGCGGTCGGGGATGGGACGGCTCCGATGGCCGTCACGGTCGTGATCCCCGTGTACTTCTCCCTGCTGCTCATCCTGTCGCGGCAGATCTACCGGTTCACCCACGAGGCCATAGTTACCGCCCTGCTCCGAGAGCGCCATGCCCTGGTGGACCACCTGACCGCCATACCGAATCGCCGCGCCTTCGAGGAGTTTTTGGGAAGAGAGTGGTTGCGCGGAGTCCGAACCAAACGTCCGCTGACGCTCATCGTGGCCGACGTCGATGATTTTAAAGCCTATAACGATGGTTACGGGCATGCGGTTGGCGATGCCATCCTGCGCGCGGTCGCTAGTCTCTTCAGACAAGCTGCACGCCGCGGGACCGATGTTCCGGCCCGCATCGGTGGCGATGAGTTCGGGCTTCTCGCACCCGAGACCGACCCACTTGGCGCCTCCCGCATTGTGCTGAACATCGAGCGCAGCCGAGACCTCTTGGCGCGGAACACCTACAAGGCGTGGCCGCTCCCCACGCTGAGCTTTGGTCTGTGCACGGTCGTCCCGAGCGACGCGGGTAGCGCGTTTGAGCTCTTCGAGGCGGCAGACGCCGCGCTCTACGAAGCGAAAGGGGCAGGGCGAAACCGCGCGGCCGACTGCAGGGCAAGGCGTGCGTCTTCATCGCATGCGGGGGTTAACACGACGCCCAATTGCTCCCCGCCCTTCGTCCCAGGGGCTTCGCCTCGGCATGCTGAGAGTCCCGCCGATTCGCTGGGGCCGGGCGAAGTGCTCGGCGGGCGGTAATCCGCGGCACCGGCGGCGGGATGGGGCATGCGCCATGCGCGTTCCTCTTGCCCAGTCGGTCTTACCTTGCCACGGTACCACCCAAGGGACGCCCCGTTGTGTACAGATCAAGATGGCCGAGGCGAAGTTGTCCGTCAGCGACCATCTCTTCCCGATCCTGCGGCACCCGTCAGCCCATCATGCGCGAATGCAGGTCCAGCATGATCCACAGCGACCCACCGATGAAGATCGCCATTACCAAGACGGTGAACAGAAAGGTCATCAGGTTCCAGCGTTGCGACG
>Ga0307440_1001305_pt1 | contig 12128 bp, 7 predicted proteins | sample SalMarWE160410MG_FD_202150 | JGI IMG/M metagenome (GOLD analysis project Ga0307440, IMG submission 202150) | Salt marsh sediment microbial communities from the Plum Island Ecosystem LTER, Massachusetts, United States - WE1604-10 | ecosystem: Environmental > Aquatic > Marine > Intertidal zone >... | reverse complement strand
GGACTGGACCCGTCCTTTTTTATCGGCGGCATTCTGAACAATTTCGGCAGCAATTACCGGATCGGCCGGGGCGATTACATGATTGTGGAAGGGGACGAATACGATACCGCCTTCTTCGACAAGGGACCTAAATTCATGCACTACAGCCCCCATACGGCCGCCTTGACCAGCGTGGAGTTCGACCATGCCGATATTTTTGAGGACATGAACCATGTGCGGCGCATCTTCCGGACATTTGTATCCGCGCTGCCGCGTAGCGGCGCTCTTCTGGCCTTCGATGCGGATCCGGTCATCGATGAACTGGCCGGGGACAGCACCGCCGAGGTGCTTCGATACGGCCGGAATTCGGCCTCCCCATGGCGTCTCGGCGAAGTCACGCTCCATCCGCCGGGGGCCAGATTCGAAGTCTTCAAACAAAACAGGCACTTCGGCCGCTTTGAAACGCGGCTCCCAGGCGATCACAATCTCTTCAACGCGCTGGCCGTCATCGGCATCGCCGACCGGCTGGGGATCCCTTCCGCCGTCATCGGGGAGGCCCTGGCGGGCTTCGAAGGGGTCAAACGCCGCCAGGAGGTCCGGGGAATCGAGGGGGGCATCACCGTTATGGACGATTTCGCCCATCACCCCACGGCGGTCCGGGAAACCATCAAAGCGGTGAAACCCTTCTACCCCCAGGGACGGCTCATTGCCGTATTCGAGCCTCGCACCAACACGAGCATGCGGGACATCTTCCAGGAGGACTACCCCGAATCCTTTGACGCCGCGGACCTGATCTGCATCCGCCACCCACCGCTTCTGGAAAAGATCCCCGCCGGCCGAAGGTTTTCATCGGAACGGCTGGTGGCGGACCTCCAGCGCCGCGGCAAGGCCGCGCACTACTTTCCGGACACGGACGCCATCATCGCGTTTCTGGTTCGCGAAGCGGCCGCCGGGGACCTGGTGCTCATCATGTCCAACGGCGGATTCGACAATATTCACCAACGGCTGCTGGAAAGATTGGGGCAAATTGGCAAAGCGCGATAACATCCATTATCTGGCCGAGGTGGACTCCACCATGGAGGAGGCCCGACGGCTGGCCCGGGAAGGCTGCCCCTCCTTTACGGTGGTGGTGGCGGAACGCCAGCGCCGGGGACGCGGCAGACTGGCACGCACCTGGCACTCGGATCCCGGCGGCCTGTATTTCACCCTGGTGGTGCGGCCCGCCCTGGCGCCGGATGAATGCGGACGGATCAACTTTTTCGCCTCGGTGGTCCTGGCGCAGCTGCTGCGGGACCTGGGGATTCCGGCCGGGGTCAAATGGCCCAACGACATCCTGGTGCAGGGGGAAAAAATCGCCGGCATGCTCTCGGAAATGGAAACGGATGGGGATACCGTCCGGCACCTGGCCATCGGCATCGGGCTCAATGTCAACAACGATCCCGGCCGGGTCGAACCCCGGGCCACCTCCGTAAAGCGGCTCCTGGGCAAACGGGTGTCCAGGTCCCGGTTGCTGGAGCGCTTCCTCGACGCCCTGGAGGCGGCCTTGGACCATATGCGATGGGAGGAAACCCTCAGCGCCTGGCGCAGCCTCGCCGTCACCCTGAACCGGCGGGTCCGGGTGGAAACCCTCGGCGAGACAGTGGAGGGAACGGCCCTGGATGTGGACGACACCGGCGCCCTGATGGTGCGCCTGTCCGATGGTTCCGTGAAACGGATTGTTTATGGGGACTGCTTTTTGGGGGGCGACGGGCGGTCATGAAAACGGCATTTTTTCGTTTTTACGAAGAGTTGAATGATTTTTTGCCACCGCGGCGGCGCAAACGGACCTTTTCCACCGACTTCGAGGGACGCCCCACTGTCAAGCATGTCATCGAGTGTCTCGGCGTGCCGCACACGGAAATCGATCTGATCCTGGTCAACGGCGACTCGGTGGATTTCAAGCACGCGCTGGCGGATCGCGACCGTGTGGCCGTTTTTCCGGTGTTTGAGAGCCTGGACATCACGCCGCTGGTACGCCTTCGCCCCGCGCCGCTTCGTAAACCGGCCTTCGTTCTGGACGTGCACCTGGGCAAGCTCGCCCGGATGCTCCGCCTGATCGGATTCGACACGCTGTATCGAAACGACTACGAGGACCCGCAAATCGTTAACATCGCGGCCGCCGAGCATCGCATCGTGCTGACCCGGGATGTCCAGCTCCTGAAAGCCAACAACGTGACCCACGGCTACTGGGTCCGCTCCACGACACCGGAACACCAGTTAGAGGAGGTCATCCACCGGTTCGATCTCCGCTCCCCGTTTGCGGCCTTTCATCGCTGTCTGTCCTGCAACGGGCTTTTACAGCGGAAGGAAAAGGCGACGGTGGAGCACCTCCTCGAACCCAAGACCAAGAAATACTACCATGAATTTTTTCAATGTACCGCTTGCGGGCAGGTCTACTGGAAGGGGTCCCACTACCCGAGACTGAAGGCGAGAATCGAACGCTGGCGCGCCTTTGCCGCCCCGGCCGGGAGCCATTGAGCCATGTCCTCGATCTTTTACCGGCTGCTCGTTCGCGCCACCAAGCTGCTGGGCCCCTGGTTCTTTGTCCTGGTGGCCAAGGGCATCGCCACAGGCTTTTTTCTCTTTAACATCCGACGCCGGGCTGTAGGCCGCGATTTTTACAGCGCCCTGTATCCGAACAGGCCCGGATGGTACCATCAGTACTGCACCTGGCGGCAGTTCCTCAACTTCACCTACCTCTATCTGGACCGGTTTATCCAGCGGGAGGTGCGGGACCTTGACTTCACCATCCAGGGCCGGCACCACATCGAGGATCTGCGCGAACGCAACCGGGGGGCCATCCTTCTCATGAGCCATATGGGCAACTGGGAGGTGGCTGCACACCTTTTACCCAAGGTGATTCCGGGACTCCGGTTGCTCCTCTATATGGGAATCCGGGAAAGGGAAAAAATCGAAAGACTCCAGAAACAATGTATCCGCCAGGACGGCATCCGGATCGTCGGCATGGAGAAGCAGGGAGGATCCCCCTTCGAGATCGTGGAGGGCATCCGGTTTCTTCAGGAGGGCGGCTTTGTCTCCATGGCCGGGGATGTGGTCTGGCGGAAAGACCAGCGCACGATTCAGGGCACCTTTCTGGGCCGGCAGGTACGGATTCCCCAGGCGCCCTTCGTGCTGGCGCTGGTTTCCGGAGCGCCCCTGATCGCATTTTTCGCCTTTCGCACCGACGGGGGCGCCTACCACTTCCAGGCCCTCCCGCCCCTTCGCATCGCCGCTCCCATCCGCCGGGACCGTGAAGCCGCCCTTCAGGCGGCGGCTGCGCAATATCTGGCGCATCTGGACAGCGCCCTGCGGTGCCACCCCTTTCAGTGGTATCACTTTGATGCGTTCCTGACCGCCCCCCGCCGAGGGCATCCCCGCACCCCGGATACCCCCTAACTGACCAGTGCATCGGCCCAGGCGGCGGCTTCGGCGAACTTCTCGATCGTCGGCTTCGCGACGCTGTGGCTCTCCCTCAAATATGTGCAGCTGTCCCACTGGCCCTTCTCGAAGCACGTGACAAGGCCCAATAGATCGGCCAGTTCGCCCTCCCCTTCGATCAGCGCCCGCTTCAGCGCTTCGGAAATCGGGAGCTGGTCGATAATGAGGCCCATCTCCGAATCCAGGATGGCATCCATCAACGAGAACAGCCCCAGCAGGAACAGCTCGGCAGGGTCTCCCCGATAGCCGGCGCTCTGCCCCACGAGCTCGCAGAGCTTTGCCCGCATGACCGAGGTGCGGATCAGCTCATGGGGCTTTGAGGCGGCAAGCTTTGCGGCGGCCAGCAGGGTGACGATCTTTCGGACCTCGTTCAACCCGAGGAACACAATGGCCCCTCTGATGGAACTCACCTTGTTCGGCAGGTTGTAGAAGGCCGAATTCATGTACTGCAGCAGCCGGTAGGACAGGGCCACATCGGTTTTGATTAGCTCCTCGAGGCGGCCGACCTCGGCATCGGCCCGGTTCAATTCCCCGATGATTTGAAGGAGCCGGAGCTTGGTGGGAGCAATGCTGCGCTGGCTGATGATTTCGGGCTTGCTGAAAAAATAACCCTGGAAATAGGCGAACCCCATCTCAAGGGCCTCGGCATACTCCTGCCGGGTCTCGACCTTTTCAGCCAGGAATTTGATCGGCCGTCCCGCCAACCGATCGATGAGAGCCTTGGCCGCCGGCAAGGGCGTCTGCCGGATATCGATCTTGATGATGGCGGCATAACGCATCAGGGACTCGTTTTTTTCACGGAAAATAAAATCGTCCAGGGCAAAATGGCACCCCTTGCGGCTCATCTGGGTAAGGGCGGCCAGCAGATCCTCATCCGGCTCGAGATTCTCCAGCAGCTCCGAAAAGAGGATTCGCGGGGAAAAGAGGCAGGGAACCTGTTTCAGCAGCAGATCCCGGGTAAAATTGATGAAGGCTTTTTTCCCGCCGGTCAACCGCTCGATGCCGATCCCCAGAAAGGTGTTGGACAGCACGGCCGAACTGGCCAGATCCCCGTCCACATCAGGGAAGAGATTGTCCAGGCCGCCCCTGAAAAGCAGTTCATAGCCGAAAGTTTTGAGCTTTTTGTCGAGAATCGGCTGTCTTGCAACGAATACATCCATAGATCGTTCAGCCCTATTTTATTGGAGAAATCCGGCAGACCGAACGGTTGCGATTCGTTCCAGTCGCTTGAGCCTGGTAGTGTTAATTCCTATTGCATCTCTCATTGATTATATAGGCCCCCTGGACCTTGTCAAGAATCCTGATCAAAGCGCCCAGGGCGATCGCAGGCAGCCCGTTGGGACCCCTCTTGGTGGCCGGGGGGGGCGGGGGGGGGATAGCCGGCCTCTCAATACCGGCAGAATACAAACCCCGACGGGCCGTCGGCCTCCATGTAAACCGGCTTGGGAAGCCGATCCCGCCATTTCGCCATACGCTTGCCCCGGGCAATCAGAACAACCCGGCCCGGGTTCCGATGGATCAGAGCGACGGCCGAGGCCATATCGAGGGAACGGCCCGCCGCATCCGGATAGGCCAATCCATAGCGAAGTTCATCGGGCTTGCCGAGCACGTAGACATCGCTGCGGTGGAGATACCAGCAGACGGCTGTAATGGTTTCCTCATCGGAGATGACAAGGTCATGCGCCGTGACCTCCCCGCGATAATGAGCCAGCAGGGGACCGGGGGATTTCGACGCCACGAGCGGCCCGGGGATGATGAAGGGGGCCGTGGCATAGAGAAGAAGCGGGGCCAGGCCAAAAAGGATCAACCTGCGTGAGCCACGGTCGCTCTTGAAGGCGAAAAAACAGCACAGGATGGCAAACAGGAAACAGCTGACGGCCAGGAGGGCCTTCCAGAGCCGGCTGTAGGGATCTATGCCGCCGAGGCCAAGCCACTGGACCCCAGAAAAAACCAGCAGAGCCAGGGCAAAGAGCACGGCGGTGGCGACGATTCCCCATTGAAGAGCCGCAGGCCGCTGTCCCGCCCTTCCGAGAACACGACTCAGGCCGAAGGCCATCAGGAGGGCGAAGGGGGGGAAACAGGGCAAGATATAGGTCAGCAGTTTCCCGTCAGAAAGCGAGAAAAAGAGAAAAGGCACAACCAGCCAACAGGTGCAAAACCGCATCAAGCGCCCCCGTGGTCCCGCTTCCCGTACCCCTCTGCCTATGGCCGGCACCGCCGCCGGCAGCAGAAAGCTCCAGGGAAAGAACATGCCGGGAGCGGCCATAAAATAGAACCAAAAGGGCTGCTTGTGCTGGGCATTGTGGGCCATGAAGCGTCGCACATGTTCGTTCCAGAAAAAGTAATGCCAGAAATCCGGCTCCCGCAGTTGGATGGCGATCCCCCAGGGCAAGGCCACCAGAACGGCGGTCAGAATCGGCAGCCAGCTCATGCGCAGCAGGTCGCGGTAGCGCCGCTGCCAGAGCAGATAGGGGACAATGGCCAGAACCGGCAGCGCGAGGGCCAGAAAGCCCTTGGTCAGAAAGGCAAGGCCGCACAAGAGACCGGAAAGCAGCAGAAAGCCGCGCTCCCGGGTGGACCCCGGGGGCGCTTCCGTGGCGAAATAGAAGGCCGTAGTGGTGGCGGTCACAAAGAGGCAGAACAGGCTGTCGAGCACAGCGGTGTTGCCGACCCCGAACACCTCCAGGCAGGACAGGTAGATGAGGGGGGCAAGCACGCCGGCAAGGCCCTCTTCCAGAGTCCCCCCGCGACGGCGCCCCAGCCCGGCAACGAGCGCGTAAATCAACAGGCACGAGAGCCCGACCGACATGGCGGAGGGCAGCCGCACGGCAAACCGGTTTTCCCCGAAAAGCCAGAGGGAGGCGGCATGCACCCAATAGCCCAGGACCGGCTTTTCGAAATACCGCAGGCCATCCAGATGGGGAACCACGAAGTCGCCGCTGGCGAGCATCTCCCGGGGGATTTCGGCGTAGCGCGTTTCATCCGGAATCATGAGGCTGCGGGCCCCAAGCGGCAGGATATAGCAAAGCAGGAAGAAACCCAGCAGAAGGGCGGCATAGCGGCCTTTGCCGTTCATCACTTGCGGGCTGCCCATAGGATCTGTCATTTGATGCCGTTGCCTCCTTCCGCCCTCCAGGCTGAAACCTTGATCAAAAAAATGCACATAGCATGAATGGATGAAAAAGGGATGAAGAATCTGCCGTTTCTTAAGTTAACGACATTGGTTTCGGGGTTATCAATATGTCGAAATAACATTATAATTTGCCATCATTGGCTCTCCCCCGGGACGCCTCGGTGTGGACAACCCGTCTCTATAGCGGTATTCTATAGATACATTGGTATCCTTGACGGTTGCCTGTCAGGCGGAAAGGCGGTGGGGTGCTGGTTATCCACCCGGGAACACACGGGAAGCCCAGAGGTGTCGGATGATCGAAGAGGCCATTGAAAAACTCAACAGGCTCTTGGAGGGTAAAGTCCCGGAACGGATTGCTATCGAACAATTATCAGATGAGAGGGAAAGCGGACTCTCGGCAGCCCTGAACCAGCTCTTTATCTTTATGGCGGAAATACAGGCGTTCATAAATCCCCTATCCGAGGGGAGGCTGGATGAACTGAAGCCGCCTTCACGAAAAAATTTCCTGGGTTCTCCTTTCAAAGCACTGCACTCGAATCTCCTTCATCTCACATGGCAGGCAAAGCAGGTCGCAGCCGGAGATTATCGTCAGCGGGTGGATTTCATGGGGAATTTCTCAGAGGCCTTCAACGCGATGATCGTGTCCCTCGATCACCACGAAAAGATGCTGCGGGACAAGATCGAAGAGTTGGAAAAGGCCCTTGCCCACATTTCAAAACTGGAAGGCATTCTGCCCATTTGTGCCAACTGCAAAAAGGTAAGAATGGAGGGCGCCGACCCAAAGTGCAAGGGAAGCTGGTTTCAGTTGGAAAGCTATATCAGCAGGAGGACAAAGACCCAGTTCACCCACACCATATGCCCGGAGTGCATGAAAAAGATATACCCCGATCTCATCGATTGATATCCGAATCGCCGAATTCGGGTCGCGGCGCGTACCGCCTCACTCCGGGTTCCCCCCCCTGGCATCATCGCACGCGTCACCCGCGTCCGGTCTTCCACTGTGCTCCGCGGTGTCGGAAAGAAGGCAGGCCTGTACCTCCTCTCCCCCCTGACCGGCAGGAATTTCCCTTGTGGTGACTAGGATGGGCTCGGCCGCGGCCATCCGTTTGAGCCGCTCATAGCGCTCCATGTACTCGGTCTCGATGGCGCCCCGCAGTTTTCTCGATTCCAGGGGGAATGATTTTTCAAGCGAGGCATAGCGCACTTCGCCCGAAAGGAAGGCCTGGAGGGTTCCGTCCGGAGCCTTGGAGTCCAGGATAAAGGGATTTTTCCCCTGCTGTTTCAGCTCGGGGTTATAGCGATAGAGGGGCCAGTAACCGCAGGCCACGGCCCGTTTCATCTCCTCCTGGGACTTCCCCATGCCGACCTTGATCCCGTGATTGATGCAAGGGGAGTAGGCCATGATAATGGAGGGGCCGTCATAGGATTCGGCCTCGGTCAACGCTTTGATGAGTTGATTCTTATCGGCACCCATGGAAACATTGGCGACATAGACATAGCCATAGGACATGCAAATCGCCCCCATGTCCTTTTTGGTGGTTTTCTTTCCTGAAGCCGCGAACTTGGCGATTGCGCCGGTCGGCGTGGCCTTGGAGGACTGCCCGCCGGTGTTGGAATAGACCTCGGTGTCGAAAACAAGAACATTGATATCCTCGCCCGTGGACACGATGTGATCAATACCGCTGAAGGCGATATCATAGGCCGCGCCGTCCCCCACAAAGACCCAGTAGGATCTTTTGGTGAAGTGCTTCCTGAGATCATAGATATCCCCGAGCAGCTTGATTTCGTCAAACTTGGGCAGCAGGGCTTTGAGCAGATCCCCGTATTTGCGGGAGCCCTCGGCTTCCCTCATATGATCGATCCATCCCTGGAGGGCATCTCTCAGTTCAGGGGCCAACTCGATGGCCAGCACCTGCCTGATCAGATCGGCCAGTTTCGCCCGTTGCTGGATGTAGCCCAGAAACATGCCATAGGTGAATTCCGCGGGGTCCTCAAACAGGGAGTTACCCCAGGTGGGACCGTGACCGTCCCGGTTGGTGCAGTAGGGGATGCCGGACGCATCTCCGCCCCAGATGGAGGAGCAACCGGTGGCATTACCGATGACCATGCGCTCGCCGAAGAGCTGGGTGAGCAATTTGGCATAGGGGGTCTCGCCGCAGCCCGCGCAGGCGCCTGAAAACTCCAACAGGGGCTGATGGAACTGGCTTCCCTTGATACTGTTTCGTTTCGCCAGGTTGTCCCGGACGGGCAGGGTCTCGGCATATTCCAGGTTGATGATCTGCTGGGCCATCTGGGTCTCCAGGGGCCGCATGGCAAGCGCCTTTTGCTTGGCCGGGCAGATGTCCGCGCAGTTGCCGCAGCCCAGGCAGTCCTGGCTATAGACCTGAAGGTGGAAGTGATATCCCTTGAGCTCCTTTCCCACGGCTTCTATGGCGCCGAACTGCACAGGGGCGGTTTGCACCTCCGCATCGGTGAGCAGAAAGGGGCGAATGGCCGCATGGGGGCAGACAAAGGCGCACTGATTACACTGAATGCAGTTCTCCTTGATCCACTCGGGCACATTGATGGCAACCCCCCGCTTTTCATACCGCGTGGTTCCCACGGGGAAAATACCGTCCGATGGAAAAACACTGACAGGGAGTCGGTCCCCCTTCTGTGCGGCCATCGGCCGGAGTACTTCCCGGATGAATTTGGGGTCATCCCTGGCCGGTTCCGGCAGGATCACCGCATCGGCCCATGATTCCGGATATCTGACTTCCTTCAGATGCTCCAGGGTTTTTTCAACTGCCGATATGTTCATCTGCACCACGCTCTCGCCCTTTTTCCCGAACATGTGCCGAATCTCCTCTTTCAGATAGGAGATGGCGTCTTCAACGGGGATAACCTTGAAAAGTTTGAAAAAGGCGGTCTGCATGATCATGTTGATCCGGCCCTTCAGCCCCACCTCCGCGGCAATTTTAACGGCGTCTATATTGTAGAATTTGAGCTTCTTTCGGGCAATCTCCCGCCGCATATGGGCCGGAAGCGCCTCCTCCATCTCCTCCAGGCCCCACGGGGAATTGAGCACAAAGGTCGCGCCCGGTTTGATCCCCTCCAGGACATCGTAGCGCTTCACATACGCGGGGTTGTGGCATGCCACATATTCCGGCGAGAAAACCTGGTAAGCGGACTGGATGATGGCATCGCCGATCCGGAGGTGTGAAATGGTCAACCCGCCAGATTTCTTGGAATCATAGGCAAAATACCCCTGGACATATTTCGGCGTATTGTCCCCGATGATCTGGATAGCCGTCTTGTTCGCCCCCACCGTTCCATCGGATCCCAGTCCCCAGAACTTGCATCTGACGGCGTCTCCGGGGGCCACGCCGTGCAGGTTGTCCCATTCCAGGGAGGTATGGGTCACGTCGTCCACGATGCCGATGGTAAAATGATTCTTGGGCACCACCACATTCATGTTGTCAAACACGGCCTTGATCATGCCGGGATTGAACTCCTTGGATCCCAGCCCGTATCGGCCGTTGATTACCAGCGGTCCATGCATGGCCCGGTTGGACTGTTCCACGAAGGCCGTGCTCACATCCGTATAGAGCGGTCCGCCGGGGCCCGGCTCCTTGGTCCGGTCGAGCACCGTGATCCGCTTCACGGACGCGGGGATGACAGCCAGCAGGGCCTCCAGTGAAAACGGGCGGTAGAGACGCACCTTGACCGCACCGATTCGCTCCCCCTGCGCCACGGAATAATTGATATACTCCTCCACCGTCTCGCAGGACGAACCCATGGAGATGACGATCCGATCGGCATTGGGGTGGCCCACGTAGTCGAAGAGTTTGTATCTTCTACCCGTCAACTCGGCAATTTTTTTCATGTTGGCCTGAACGATTTCAGGGACCTTCATATAGTAGGCGTTGGCCGCCTCACGGCCCTGGAAATAGATATCCGGGTTCTGGGCCGTACCCCGAAGCTCAGGGGTTTCCGGGCTCGCCCCCCTTTCCCTGAGGCGTCGAATTGCTTCGTAATTGGTCAGCTTGGCCATATCCTTGTAATCGATCATCTCGATCTTCTGGACTTCATGGGAGGTGCGGAATCCGTCAAAAAAGTGGATAAAGGGGACGCTGGCGTCAATGGCCGACAGATGCGCCACCAGGCCCAGGTCCATGACCTCCTGAACGGATGCCGATGCCAGCATGGCAAAACCGGTTTGACGGACGGCCATGACATCCTGGTGATCACCGAAAATGGAGAGGGCATGGGCGGCAATGGCCCGCGCGCTGACATGAAGGACGGCCGGGAGCAACTCCCCGGCGATCTTGTACATATTGGGGATCATGAGAAGCAGCCCCTGGGACGCGGTGAAGGTGGTGGTGAGCGCGCCGGCGGCCAGGGAACCGTGTACCGCGCCGGCCGCGCCGGCCTCGGACTGCATCTGCCGAATGTTCAGGGTCTGGCCGAAGATGTTTTTCCTGCCGCCGGCGGCCCACTGATCCGCAATTTCACCCATCGGCGAGGAAGGGGTAATGGGATAAAGTGTTGCCACATCGCTCATGGCATAGGCCACATGGGCGGCCGCCGTATTGCCATCAACCGTTTTCATCGTTTTTGCCATGTTGATTACCCCTCTAAAAGGCCGGAAGCCCTGCTTTTCCATGATACCGTGCTTACAGATACGCCCCCGTTCAGCATTCCTTATCAGGTAAAGGTGGTTAAATCACAGAAATATAAATAAGATATAATTAAAATAGCATATTGTCGCAATTCCACACAAAAAAGTCAAATCTAAAAGCGGCCCGCCCACCCGTTTCGAATCCACTTTGCTTGAAAGACCCACAAAATTATACTAATGCCAAATTGCAAAAATTTGTCGCCATCCTCATTTTGAGGTTCACATTATGAAACTTGAAACGGTCCTGTTTTTTGTTATGATTCCTGCCGGCATGGTCATCCTTGCCGCTCTAAGTGCCTCGAGTATTTCCTGCGTTACAGGCCCAGGAGGTGAAAAACTCGGTAAAGCCCCCATGCGATCCGGCGAAGTCACTTTCACGGCAGCCACCATACCGGACAAGGATGCCGATAAGAACGACACCTCATACGGGCCCCGGTTTATAGCAAAGTGGGGTGGACGGGGATCAGGCGACGGACAGTTTCATGGTCCGGGGGATATCGCCGTCGATGCGAAAGGCAACGTCTACGTGGTCGATGTTGGCAACAACCGCATCCAGAAGTTCGATTCCAATGGCGCCTACCTCGCTCAATGGGGTCACCTGGGCGCGGGCGACGGGCAGCTGGCGCATCCGGACGGCATTGCGGTTGACACCAAAGGCTATGTCTATGTTGCGGAGCGTGGCAACAACCGCATCGACAAGTTCACTTCGACCGGCGCTTTTGTCGCCAAATGGGGTTGCTACGGTACCGGCAACGGGCAGTTTAACGGTCCGGGTGATGTTGCCGCTGACGCCGAAGACAACATTTATGTCGCAGACACCGGCAACAACAGAATCCAGAAGTTCACCTCAGCCGGTATCTATATCACCCAATGGGGGAG
>Ga0307440_1001304_pt1 | contig 12138 bp, 9 predicted proteins | sample SalMarWE160410MG_FD_202150 | JGI IMG/M metagenome (GOLD analysis project Ga0307440, IMG submission 202150) | Salt marsh sediment microbial communities from the Plum Island Ecosystem LTER, Massachusetts, United States - WE1604-10 | ecosystem: Environmental > Aquatic > Marine > Intertidal zone >... | reverse complement strand
CGCTCGAGATCGCCTGCCGTCAGGATGGCCTGCCGCAGGACGTTGCCGTCGCGGTCGAGCCAAGCCGCGCCCAGGTTGCGTCCGGGATCGAAAGCGAGGACGAAGGCTCCCCCCTCACCGGCAGCCGGCGGCTCCTCCGACGCGCGTCGCTCCATCGTGAGACAAGCCTAGCAGCCATGAGAAGGGGGCCGGCCACCGGCCGGCCCCCGCCAGGGTGCGACCTGCGCTCGCCCGGCGCGATCAGGCCTCGGGCCGCTGCTCCTGCTCGGCCGGCGGCCGCGCCGGCGTGGTAACCACCTGCGCCTCGGCCTCGCGGTTCTTCTCCAACATGCGCTCGTCGGCCACGCGGGTGTGCCGGATGGCATCCAGTCCGGTACCGGCTGGGATGAGCCGGCCGAGGATGACGTTCTCCTTCAACCCGACCAGGTTGTCCGCCTTCCCCGACACGGCGGCCTCGGTGAGCACGTGGGTGGTGTGCTGGAACGACGCCGCCGACAGCCAGCTCTTCGTCGACAGGCTCGCCTTGGTGATGCCCAACAGCACCGGCTTCCAGGACGCGGGCGTCTTGCTCTCGTCGAGGAGCTTGTCGTTGGCCTCCTCCACGTCGAAGCGCTCCAACGTCTGGCCCTCAAGGAACTCGCTGTCGCCCGGCTCCAGGATCTCGACGTACTTGAGCATCTGGCGCACGATCACCTCGATGTGCTTGTCGTGCACGCTGACGCCCTGGCCGCGGTAGACGCGCTGTACCTCGTTGACCAGGTAGGCCTGCACCGCCGCCGGCCCGCGCGACTCCAGCAGGTCATGGGGGTTGATGGCCCCGCGCGTGAGCTGATCGCCGGCCTCGACGCGGTCGCCGTCTCGAACCAGTAGCCGGATGCCCTTGTCGATCCGGTAGGTTCGGCTGAACTCGCCGTCCTCCGAGGCGACCGTGACGCGGTAGCGCTCATCGTCCTCCTGGATGGAGACGACACCGTCCAGATCGCTGATGATGGCCTTGAGTTTGGGCTTGCGCGCCTCGACCAGCTCGATGACGCGCGGAAGGCCCTGGGTGATGTCGCTGCTGGTGGCGATCCCGCCGGTATGGAAGGTGCGCATGGTCAGCTGCGTGCCGGGCTCGCCGATCGACTCCGCGGCGATGACGCCGACCGCCTCGCCGAGCCCCACCGGCCGCATGGTCGACATGTCGAGGCCGTAGCAGGCACGGCACACGCCGGCGCGCGTCTGGCAGGTGAGCGGGCTGCGAACCTCGATCTCCCGCACGTCGGGGGTGTCGGCGACGCGCTTGGCGATGGCGGCGATGTCCTCCTTCATCAGGGTGTGCCCCTGAGGCAGGTGAAGGTCGCCCATGGTCACGTCGAGTGCCAGCGTCCGGCCGTAGAGGCTCATCTCCAGGTGGCTCCGGGGCCGCGGCCGGCCGTCGGGGTTGTACAGCGCGATGCCGATGAAGTCGGCGGTGCCGCAGTCGTCCTCGCGCACCACCAGCTCGTGCGCCACATCGACCAGCTTGCGGGTGAGGTAGCCGGAGTCCGCCGTGCGGAGCGCCGTGTCGGCGCCCCCCTTGCGCGCCCCGTGGGTGGAGTTGAAGTACTCCAGCACGTCCAGGCCCTCACGGAAGTTGGCGCGGATGGGCAGCTCGATGGTCTCGCCCGACGGCTTGGCCATGAGGCCTCGCATGCCGGCCAGCTGACGGATCTGCTGGGGGTTGCCTCGGGCGCCCGACTGCGCCATGACGAACAGCGGGTTGAAGGGCATGTTGTCGCGGAAGTTCTCGAACACCGCGTCCTTCACCGCCTCGGTGGTGTCGTTCCACAGCCGCACCACCTGCTGGAAGCGCTCCTGCTCCGTCACGAAGCCACGCTCGAACGCGGTGTTGATGCGCTCGAGCTTGTTCTCGGCGTCGGCCAGCAGCTGCTGCTTCTTGGGAGGGATGGCCACGTCGTCGATGCCGATGGTGATGCCGCTGGTGGTCGAGAGCTCGAAGCCGTACTGCTTGAGGCCGTCGAGCAGCGCCGCGGTGCGCTCGATGCCCAGACGCTTGAACGAGTCCACCACCAGGTCGCGCAGGGCGCCCTTCTCGTAGGCGGTGTCGTAGCGGATCATGCCGGGAGGAAGCTCCACCCCGCCCTCGGCCAGCGTCTCGCGCACCATGCGCGCGAACAGGCAGCGGCCCGGGCTGGTCTCCTCCACGTGGCCGTCGTCGACCCGCACGCTCACCACGTCCTGCATGTCGATCTCGCCGTTCTCCACCGCGAGCAGCGCCTCGTCGACGTTGGCGAAGCGGTAGCGCAGACGGCCGACGCTGGTGGCATCGCCCGCCACCTGGATGCTGGAGTTGAGGTCCAGCTCGCCGGCGTCGAAGGCCACGAAGGCCGCCTCCGGGGTGTCGAACTCGCGCCCCATGCCGCGGTGGCCGGTGTGCACCTGGGTCAGCACGAACAACCCCAGGATGATGTCGCGGCTGGCCTGCACGTTGGGGTCGCCATGGGCCGGCGAGAGCAGGTTGTGGCTCGAAAGCATCTGCAGCCGGGCCTCGGACTGGGCGTAGACCGAGAGCGGCACGTGGATCGCCATCTGGTCACCGTCGAAGTCGGCATTGAACGCCTCGCAGACCAGCGGGTGAAGCTGGATGGCCTGCCCCTCCACCAGCACCGGCTCGAACGCCTGGATGCCGAGGCGGTGCAGCGTCGGCGCGCGGTTCAGCAGCACCACCCGGTCCTGGATGACCTCTTCGAGAGCGTCCCAGATCTCGTCCCGGGTGTCGCGGTAGCGCTCGAGCAGTTTGCGCGCGCTCTTGATGTTGCTGACGATGCCGCGTTCCTCGAGCTTCTTGAACAGGAACGGCTTGAACAGCTCGAGCGCCATGCGCTTGGGCACGCCGCATTGGTGAAGCTTGAGCTGCGGCCCGACCACGATGACCGAGCGGCCCGAGTAGTCCACGCGCTTGCCCAGCAGGTTCTGCCGGAAGCGCCCCTGCTTGCCGCCCAGCAGGTCGGTGAGGCTCCTGAGGGGGCGGTCGGAGCCGGGGTGCACCACGGCGCTGCCGCGGCGGCCGTTGTCGATCAGGGCGTCGACCGCTTCCTGCAGCATGCGCTTCTCGTTGCGCACGATCATCTCGGGGGCGCCCTGCTGCATCAGCTTCTTCAGGCGGTTGTTGCGGTTGATGAGACGCCGGTAGAGGTCGTTGAGATCGCTGGTGGCGAAGCGGCCGCCCTCGACCTGCACCATGGGCCGCAGGCTGGGCGGCATGATGGGCACGGCCTCGAGGATCATCCAGGCGGGATCGTTGCCGGACTCAAGGAAGGCGCGCACGATCTCCAGCCGCTTGCGCGCCTTGGCGCGCTTGTGCCGGCTCGGGGAGCTCATCTCCTCGGCGAGCTCGGCCTCCAGCGCCTTGAGGTCGAGGCTGGCCAGCAGCTCGCCGATCGCCTCAGCCCCCATCTTGGCCTCGAAGTCGTAGCTCTCGATGACCCTTACCTGGCGCCGGACCAGATCGATCTCGACCCGACCCGAGATATCGGACTTGAGGCGCCCTTCGTCGGCCAGCTCGTCGCCTGGCAGCACCCGGTCGCCGTTGACCACGATGGGCTCGTCCTCGTAGGGGTAGACGCGCGCCCGCGAGACGATGATGCTCGCCGGGTACGACAGGCCGACCGTCCCGTCGGCGGCCGCCACGATCTCCTGGGCGGCGTCGATGGCGCCGACGACCTTGTCGCCCGCGCGCACCTCGGCGCCGTCGCCCACCAGGACGTGCATGGTGGGGTTGATCTCGTGTTCCTCGCGGCGCGCCCACTCGACGCGCAGCGTGGCCGTCACGTCCTTGCCTTTGGCCTTGCTGGCCCGCAGGCTGGCGCTGGCGTCCTTGGGGAGCGCCAGCGTGGCGGCCTTCGCCAGCAGGTCGCCCTGCTCGACGAACTCGCCGTCCCCCACCACGAGCTCCATGCCGTCCGGGATGAGGTAGGCGTAGCGAACCTCGTCGTCGTCGACGTCGCGGATCATCAGGATGCCGCCGCCCGAGCCGATGGGGAGCAGCTCGGCGACACCCTCGTCCTCGCTCTTGACCGCCACGTCGGCGGTGAGCTCGGCGATGGGCTGCCCGCCCTTGTAGCCGTCTTCCTCCTCGATGAAGTCCTTCTTGGGGAGCACCAGGCGGCCGTCACGCGCCTCGCGGTAGTCGAGCGTGACCTTGCGCGGGAAGCGGTACTGGGCGATGCCGGCCAGCTTGGACTTGACGCCCTTCGCCAACGACTGGCCCTGCTCCACCTGCTCGCCGTCCGCCACGTTGGCGTCCTCGCCTCCGGAGACGGTGTAGGTCTCCTGCATGCCGTAGCGCAGCTGACGGTACTCGTCGTCCGTCAGCAGGTCGCCCCGCCTCAGCGGACGGCCGTTCATGTGCGCGCCCTGCGGGTCGGTGACGATGTACTTGGCGAAGTACAGCACCTGCTCGAGCTGGCTGGTGGAGAGGTTCAGCAGCGAGCCGATCTTGCTGGGGATGTCCTTGACGTACCAGATGTGCGCCGCGGGGGTGGCCAGCTCGACGTGGCCCATGCGGTAGCGGCGCACCGTCGACTTGGTGACCTCCACGCCGCAGCGCTCGCACACCTTGCCAGCGAAGCGCTGGCCGCGGTACTTGCCGCAGGAGCACTCCCAGTCCTTCTCGGGGCCGAACACGCGCTCGTCGAAGAGGCCGTCGCGCTCGGGCTTGAGCGTGCGGTAGTTGATGGTCTCGGGCTTGGTGATCTCCCCGTAGCTCCAGCCCCGGATGCGTGCCGGTGACGCGATCTGGATCTGGACGCGGGTGAACTCTCGCAGGTCTTTCATCGGCATCCCTTCGCGACTCCAGAGCTGAGTGGCGTGCGAATCAACGGCGCGCTCACCAGTGCCGCCCGCTCTCGTCGAACATGCTGACCGGCTTGTCGTCGTCGTCGAGGACGCGGACGTCGAGGCCGAGCGAGTGGAGCTCCTTCACCAGCACCTTGAACGACTCGGGGATGGTGGGCTCCAGCACGTCGTTCCCCTTGACGATGGCCTCGTAGGCGGCGTTGCGGCCGTCGATGTCGTCGGACTTGATGGTCAGCATCTCCTGGAGCGTGTAGGCCGCACCGTGCGCCTGCAACGCCCATCCTTCCATCTCGCCCAGGCGCTGCCCCCCGAACTGGGCCTTGCCGCCCAGCGGCTGCTGTGTGATGAGCGAGTACGGGCCCGTCGAGCGCGCGTGCATCTTGTCCTCCACCATGTGGTAGAGCTTCATCACGTACATGATGCCGATGACGATGGGTGCGTCGATGGCTTCGCCGGTCCGGCCGTCGTACAGCACTGCCTTGCCGGCCATGGCGAGTGCGCGCTCGGCGTCGTGCGGCTCGAGCTCCGGCGGGATGATGCCCAGCTTGGCGGCGCGGCGGTGCACGTCGAGCTCGCGCCGGTCCGGCTCGAATCCCGACGCCACCTTCGCCTCGATGTCGCGCCCCGCGGCCTCCTTGAGCTTCTGCTTGATCTCGTCCTCGCGGGCGCCATCGAAGACCGGCGTCACGTAGGAGACGCCGTCCTTGAGCGCGGCGAGACCGAGGTGGGTTTCCAGGATCTGCCCGAGGTTCATGCGCGACGGCACGCCCAACGGGTTGAACACCAGGTCGACGGGGGTGCCGTCGTCCAGGTAGGGCATGTCCTCGGGCGGCAGGATCTTGGCGACCACGCCCTTGTTGCCGTGCCGGTTGGCGAGCTTGTCGCCTTCGATCAGCCGGCGCTTCTGCGCCACGTACACGCGCACCATCTCCTGCACGCCGGGCTTGAGCTCGACGCCGGGATCGCCGCGCTTGAAGCGCACGGTGCGCAGCACGATGCCGCCGTCGCCCGGCGGCACGCGCAGCGAGGTGTCCTTCACCTCGCGCGCCTTCTCGCCGAAGATGGAGCGCAGCAGACGCTCCTCGGGCGTCGGGTCCTTCTCGCCCTTGAAGCTGGTGTGGCCGACCAGGATATCGCCCTGCTTCACCTCGGCGCCGATGCGCACCACCCCGTCCTCGTCGAGGTCGCGCAGCGCGGCCTCGGACAGGCCGGGAATGTCGCGCGTGATCTTCTCCGGACCGAGCTTGGTGTCGCGCGCCTCCTTCTCGAACTTCTCGATGTGGACGCTGGTGTAGACGTCGCTGCGAACCAGGTTCTCGGACAGCACGATGGCGTCCTCGAAGTTGTAGCCGTCGAACGGCATGATGGCGATGAGGATGTTCTGCCCCAGCGCCAGCCGCCCGTTCTGCGACGCGGGACCGTCGGCGATGACGTCGCCCGCCGCGATCTTCTGACCCATGTCGACGGTCGGGCGCTGATCGAGGTTGGTGTTCTGGTTGGAGCGCTGGAAGCGCGTCAGGGCGTACTCGCGCTCCACCCCCGCAGGCGACTCGATGACGATGCGACGCGCGTCCACGAAGGTGACCGTGCCGGCCTCCTGGGCCAGCAGCACCGTCCCGGAGTCCCGCGAGACGCGCTCCTCCACGCCGGTGCCGACGAACGGGGCGTCGCTCCGGATGAGGGGTACCGCCTGCGACTGCATGTTCGAGCCCATCAGCGCGCGATTGGCGTCGTCGTGCTCGAGGAAGGGGATGAGCGACGTCGGCACGGAGATGATCTGCTTGGGCGAGACGTCCATGAAGTCGACCTCGGCCGGCTCGGCGAACACCGGGTCGCCGACCTTGCGCGCCACGATGGTGTCGGTCGCGAAGGTGCCGTCGTCGTTCAGAACGGTGTTCGCCTGGGCCACCACGTAGTGGTCCTCGTCGTGGGCCGTCATGTAGACGACCTCGTCCGTCACCTTGCCGTCCACGACCTTGCGGTAGGGCGCCTCGATGAAGCCCAGCTCGTTCACCCGCGCGAAGCTCGCCAGCGACGTGATGAGGCCGATGTTGGCGCCCTCTGGCGTCTCGATCGGACAGATGCGACCGTAGTGCGTGCGGTGCACGTCGCGCACGTCGAACCCGGCGCGCTCGCGGGTGAGGCCGCCCGGCCCCAGCGCCGAGATGCGGCGCTTGTGCCGCAGCTCCGAGAGCGGGTTCACCTGGTCCTTGAACTGACTGAGCTGGCTGCGACCGAAGAACTCCCGCAGCGCCGCCACGATGGGGCGGTTGTTGACCAGCTTCTGGGGCGTTGCTGCATCCGGGTTGCCGAGCAGCATGCGCTCGCGCACGCCGCGCGCCATCCGGCCCAGTCCCACCCGGATCTGGTCGGCGACCAGCTCGCCCACGGTGCGGATGCGGCGGTTGCCCAGGTGGTCGATGTCGTCCTCCTGGTACCCTTCCTGACCCGCTTGCAGCCCCACCAGGTACTGGATGGTGGGCACCAGCCCGTAGTCCACGAAGCGCCCGTCGTCGAAGCCGAGCAACGTGTTGCTGGCATGATCCAGGCCGAGCTTGCTGTTGATCTTGAAGCGGCCGGCGTCGCCGAGGTCGTAGCGTCGCGGGTCGGCGAGCAAGCTGAAGAGGTAGTTGGTCGCCTTGTCCACCTTGGGCGGGTCCCCGGGACGGAGCACGGTGAACAGCCGCAGGAGCGCCTCGTCGGGGGTGATGCCGGCGGCATCCTCGCTCTCCAGGGTGGGCTCGATCAGGCGCTCGCTACCGGCGAACAGCTCGCGGATCTGCTGGTCCCCGTAGCCGAGCACCCGCAGCAGCAAGGTGAACGGGAACTTGCGCTTGTTCACCTTCATCCACAGGATCTCGGAGTTGTCGAACTCGATCTCGATCCAGGGCCCGCGCTTCGGCATGGGGATGATGCTCGCCGTGAGCGAGCGGCTGGTGCCCCGCACGGCACCCGTGAAGTACACGCCCGGGCTGCGGTGGATCTGCGAGACGATGACGCGATCGGCGCCGTTGATCACGAAGGAGCCATCCTCGGTCATCAGCGGCAGGTCGCCGAGGAAGACCTGGTCCTCCTTGATGAGGCCGGTGTCCTTGTGGACCAGCTGCAGCTTGGCGAACAGCCCGGCGTGGTAGCTGAGGTCCTTCTCGCGGCACTCCTCGGGACCGTACTCAGGCTCCTCCAGGCTGTACTCCAGGAAGTCGAGAACCAGCCCGGTCTGCCGTCCCCGCTCGGTCTCGTCGATCGGGAACACCTCTTTGAACGCTGCCTGGAGGCCCACGTTCTCCCGCAGGGCGGCTGCCACCCCCCGTTGCAGGAACGTCTCGTATGACATAATCTGGACGTTGGTGAGGTTCGGAAGATCAATGACTTCCTTGATCCTGCCGAAGGTCCGAATCTCGCGCATCTTCACCCCTTCGTTCGAAGCCGTGCCGCGTTTGCGAGCGCTTCCACGGCCGCCGCCGTGCGTGCCTTCAACCCCGGTGACGCGCGCGCGTCGTCCGCTCGCCGGCGCTGGCAGCGCCGCGAGGCGCGCGTGGACGTGCGTGATGGCTGAACGTCAACTACCGATCCCCTGACTCAAAAATACCGTCCGGCGTGTGGTTCCCATGTCGGGAGAACGCCACGACGACAGGTCGCGCGCCGCCGCCCTCCTCGCGAGCCGCGCGCGCCCCGGTGGGCGTGCCTGAGCACCTTCGTCCTGCGGTGATTCTCCAATCGTCTCCTCGTGTCGGCTCCGGACGAAGCACCCGTCCGGAGGATCACAGCACGAACCGTTATCTTACCCCGAGGGCCGGCCGCCGTGCGTGATCTGGGTGGCGGCCCCGGCGCGACCGAGCTGCTGCCGCACCGGGCCGCCACATCCGGGCCGCCGTGGCGAGCCCGAAGGGGTTGCATCCCGCGCGCGTTTCGCCCGGCTACTTCACCTCGACCGTGGCGCCCGCGGCCTCGAGCTTCTCCCTGATCTCGTCGGCCTCCTCCTTGCCGATCAACTCCTTGACCACGCCGCCCGACTCCACCAGGTCCTTGGCTTCCTTCAGCCCCAGGCTGGTGATGGCGCGGACTTCCTTGATGACCTGCAGCTTCTTGTCGCCGGCGCTCTTGATGCCGACCGTGAACTCGGTCTGCTCCTCGGCGGCGGCCTCGCCACCGGCCGCAGCGGCCGGCATCATCATCCCCGCGGGCATGGCAGCGGCAGCTTCCACACCCCACTTGTCCTTGAGCGCATCCACCAGATCCACGAGCTCGAGCACCGTCAGGCCGCTCAGCTCATCGACCATCTTTTCCTTGTCGAACGCCATTCCCTACGCCTCCTGTTCCTGCGTGTCGTTCCGGTCCTTCTCGCTGTAGTTCTGCATCACACCGACTAGGTTCCGCTGTGGACCCTCCAGGACACCCACCAGCTGTTGCAGCGGCGCCAGCAGGGTGCCGACGAGCTCGCTCTGGAGCTGCTGCCGCGAGGGCAGGCTGGCGATGCGCTGTACCGCCTCCGCACCGACCACGCCCCCTTGCAGCAGCCCGCCCTTGCCCTTGGGAAGGTCCTTGGGGTGCTCCTTGGCGAACTCCGCGATCGCCTTGAGCGGCGCCACCGGGTCCTCACCGACGAGCACCAGGGCCGTCGGTCCCACGAGCGTGCCAGACAGCCCGTCGACGCCCTGCTCCTTGAGCACCACGTCGATCAGGGTGTTCTTGGCGACCAGGATGCGGCCACCGGCGCGCTTGACGCCTGCTCGCAACCTGCCCAGCTCACCCGCGGAGAGCCCCTGGTAGTCCACCAGGAAGAACGTCTTGGCATCGTCGAGGAGCGAATGCAGCTCCTTGACCGAGGCCTGGTTCCTTGGGTTGGCCATGTTGGCCCTCTCTCGTGCCTAGAACGTGCGCCCGGACGTCACTGCGACGTCCCTTGAGCGCGTGCCGCGAAGCGCAGCGTGGTCGCCTCCCGATGAACGCACTCGCGTTCTCATCGGGCGCAACCCTTGGACGCCTCGGCAGGATCTTTAAGCCTGGCAGGCCCCTGCTGTCTCCAACGCCAGAGGTGCATCGCAACCGCTACGCACCGGGATGCCTCGATCATGCCTCGATCCCTACAGCGAGACCCGGACGCTGGGCCCCATGGTCGAGCTGATATGGACGGTACGCACGTACTGACCGCGCGCAGCGTCTGGCTTGGCGGCCTCCAGGGCCGACTTGAGGGCGCTCAGGTTCTCGGCCAGCTTGCCGGCCTCGAAGCTCGCCTTGCCGATCGGCGCGTGCACCACACCGGTCTTGTCGGCCCGGAACTCGATCTGGCCGGCCTTGAGGGCACGCACGATGTCGCCGATGTTGACGCCCACCGTGCCCGCCTTGGGGTTGGGCAAGAGACCGCGCGGGCCCAGCACGCGTCCGAGCTTGCTGCCGACCTGAGCCATCATGTCCGGCGTGGCCACGACCGCGTCGAAGTCCAGCCAGCCGTCCACGATGCGGTCGATGAGCTCGCCCGCGCCCACCACGTCGGCGCCGGCCGCTTCCGCCTCGCTCGCCTTGTCGGACTGGGCGATCGCCACGACGCGCACCGTCTTCCCCGTACCGTGCGGCAGGGCGACGGTGCCGCGCACCGTCTGATCCGACTTGCGCGGGTCGATGCCGAGGCGAAAGTGCGCCTCGACGGTCTCGTCGAACTTGGCGGTGGCGAGCTCCTTGACCAGCGTGGCCGCCGTGTCGGGGGCGTAGAGCTGGCTACGGTCGACGCGTTTCTCCAGCTCGCGATAGCGCTTGCCGCGTCTAGGCATCCGTGGGCACCCCCTCCACGGTCACGCCCATCGAGCGGGCGGTACCGGCGATGATCCGGGCCGCCGCCTCGGGGCTGCCGGCGTTGAGATCGGCCATCTTCTGCTGGCCGAGCTCGAGGCACTGCTGCCAGCTGATCGACCCGACCTTGAGCTTGTGCGGCTCGCCGGATCCTGACTCGATGCCGGCCGCCTTCTTGATCAGGTAGCTGGCCGGCGGCGTCTTGGTGATGAAGGTGAAGGAGCGGTCGGCGAAGATGGTGATCTCCACCGGGATGATGGCGCCGGCCTGGGAGGCCGTGGCGGCGTTGTACTCCTTCACGAACTGCATGATGTTGGCGCCGTACTGCCCCAACGCCGGCCCTACCGGCGGCGCTGGCGTGGCGCCCCCGGCAGGCAGCTGGAGCTTGACGATGCCTGCGATCTTCTTGGCCATGCTTCCTCCTAAGCTCCCCCGGGCTCGTGGCCGGAGCCGGGGTCCGAACGCTGTGCCGTGGGCGGAGACGGCCGTACGCCGCTCACGCCCGGACGACCTGTGAGTAGTCCAGCTCGACCGGGGTCTCGCGACCGAAGATCGAGACGAGGACCTTGACCTTGCCGCGTTCCGGGTTCACCTCGGACACGACGCCGGTGAAGTCGGCGAAGGGACCGGCGGTCACCTGGACCATGTCGCCGACGTTGAAGGTGATCTTGATCTTGGGCGCCTCGCGCGAGCCGGTGATACCCAGCGTGCCCAGCATGCGCTGCTCCTCCTCCGGGGAGAGCGGCACGGCCCGCGTGGCGGTACCGACGAAGCCGGTCACGCCCGGCGTGTAGCGCACCACCTCCCAGGCCTCGTTCGGCTCGTCGGGATTGTCGCCAAGATCCATCTGTACGAAGATATAGCCGGGGAACAGCTTGCGCTTGACGACTTCCTTCTTGCCGCCGCCCGCGTGCTCCACCGTCTCCTCGGTCGGCACCACGACCTGATAGATGCACTCGGCGATGCCGAGCGACTTGGCGCGACTGAGGACGTTCTCCTTGACCTTCTCCTCGTGGCCCACATAGGTGTGGACCGCGTACCACTCGATGCTCATTCGGGTCAGACCTCGTCTCGTGAGCCCCCGGGAAGCGACGAGCCTCCCGGGGCGGGGCGTGAACCTCAGGTGATCAGGCCGATGAGGTTGCCCAGCGTGGCGTCCGCGATGAGCAGGAAGAGCGCCGTCAGCAACACGAACAGGAGCGTCGCCTCGGTCGCCTGGAACACCTCCTTGCGGGTGGGCCAGGTGACGCGGCCGAGCTCGGCGCGCGAGTTGCGTAGGTAGTTCACGAAGCCTTTGAACATGGTCCCGGTCTAGACCTTCACCTCGCGATGCACGGTGTGCTTGCGCTCCCAGGGACAGTACTTCTTGAGCTCCAGCTTCCCCTGGCTGTTGCGCCGGTTCTTGTGGGTGGTGTAGTTGCGGCGCTTGCACTCTGTGCATTCGAGCAGCAACTTGATGCGTACGTCACTGGCCATGGTGGTCTCCCAAAGATAAGAGCATAGCAGAGACGG
>Ga0307440_1001303_pt1 | contig 12151 bp, 8 predicted proteins | sample SalMarWE160410MG_FD_202150 | JGI IMG/M metagenome (GOLD analysis project Ga0307440, IMG submission 202150) | Salt marsh sediment microbial communities from the Plum Island Ecosystem LTER, Massachusetts, United States - WE1604-10 | ecosystem: Environmental > Aquatic > Marine > Intertidal zone >... | reverse complement strand
GGCCGCAGTGGTTCTTATCTTCCTTCTGATGTTCTCGGGAGGAAGTACAGGTTCTACCTCAGGAGGCATTAAAATAGCCAGGCATCTTATCGTATTGAAAAATATAAAAAATGTCTTCGTAAAACTGAATCATCCTAAATCTGTTTCTTTTGTCAGGCTGAACGGAAGAAATGTAGGTGAAGGAACCAATATCTCAATTCTTTCCTTCGTGGTACTTTACCTGTTTATGTTTATCCTCGGTACACTCCTGGTTATTATCACAGGTGTTGATCCGGAGACAGCTTCAAGCTCGGTAGCCACCTGCATGGCCGGGATCGGACCGGGTATTGGGATGGTGGGACCTATGAGCAACTTCGCCCATATGCCGGAGGTAAGCAAGATCATCCTCAGTCTCCTTATGATAATCGGAAGGCTTGAGATAATAACAGTCTTCACGATCTTTACCAGGACTTTCTGGAAGATATAAGAGAGGTGTCTGGTGTCAGGTGGCAGGCATCAGGCGGCACATAACGCCATATTATCATGATTATTTTGCTTTAAGGAGCAGCCTGACTTTTTCGAGGCTTTCCGGTGTTCCAATATCCACCCAGTAGCCGCCGTCATCAAGTAAGGTATATATGTTAAAATCGGCTGCAAGTTTCAGGTACAGGTCAGTCATGGTATAAATCCCCTCAGACATATAGTCAAAGATGACAGGATCAACAATATGCATACTTGAAAAAGCAATTTCCGAAAGTTCAATATTGCCCGAAACAGTCAATACCTGGTCACCTGTTGCATTGTTTCTCCATCCTCTGACTATTCCTTCTTTGTCGATAAGATAAAACCTGTTTCCCGGCCTGTGCCTTACCGCCAGTGTCGCCAGTCCCTTCTTATTCATATGATAATTGTATAAAGCCGAGATATCAAAGCTTGATATGATATCAACATTATAGATCAGGAAAGGATCAGTATCAAAAAATCCCCTGGCCTTAAATAATCCACCCCCTGTTTCGAGCAGTCTGTCTCTTTCATCAGACACTGCAATGCTGAATCCTTTACTCTTCAGCCTTTGGACCTCATCAAGAACCATATCAGCAAAATGATGAACATTGATGATAATATCATTAAAACCATGTTCGCAACACTTCTCAACTGCATGCTGAAGAGCTGTCTTTCCATTGAGACGCAGCAGTGCCTTGGGAATATTTTCAGTTATTTTTCCAAGCCTGGTTCCCAGACCGGCTGCAAATATCATAGCCTTCATAACCCGCTGTTAAGTTCCAGTTCATTATACATCTTAACTACTGTAATCTGTTTAACTGTCTGAAAAAGTTCATCCAGGCCAACAGGTATACTTTTTGAATCGACCAGTTCCGTCAGAAGTCCGACAGCCGGTACAATGCTGCCCGTAAATGTCGGTTTCTTTTCATAGAGTCCACGAAAACCGAAAGCTCCAAGTGCCTGCATAAGTCTTATCATACTAAATCCAGCATAATATCCCCTGTATTCATCTTTATCTTCACCGGTAATCCTGCAAAAGTTGTTAACATGATAATCCAGCAGCCTGCGACGTGAACCAGCCGGTACATGTGCCTTGGCATCATATAATAATGAAGCCACATCATATTGAGGTGCCCCTTTTCTGCCGCCCTGGTAATCGATGAACCAGGGTTGCCCGTCAACAAGCATTACATTTGCCGACTGAAAATCGCGGTAAAGAAAATAATCCTGTCCGGTCTCAAGCAGGAAATCAGCCAGCCTCTCAAAGTCGTGTTCCAGCCTCCGTTCGTTGAAAGGTACTGCCAGAAGTTTAAGGAACATGTACTTAAAGTAATTCATGTCCCACATCATAGACTGCCGGTCAAAACTCCTGTGGGGATAGCAAAGATCAAGGTTCAGTCCATCCATACCGTCTGTCTGAAAACTGATGAGCCTGTCAAGCACTCTTTTGTATATTTCTTCTGTATCATTGTCAAATTCCCGGCCAATAACGTTTTTTTGCTGCAACCAGGTAAAAAGATTCAAATCTCCAAGATCCTGGAGAAAATAAATATTCTGTTCCGGCTGGTATCCGTATATCTCAGGAACAGGCAGTTTTTTGGAGATGAAATGCCTTGTAAAGCCTATGAAAGCTTCATTCTCCTCAGGGTTGGCATTATATGCACCAATGACTGTCCGGGCACCATCATATATCCTGAAATATTTCCTGTCTGAACCGGATTGAGGTAATGCCTTAATATCAATATCCTTCCTGCCGGATAATTTTCTGTATCCCTCTGATATTATATCTATTTCATTCATAATTTCAATATTAAACCTCACAATCGGTTTCGTGTTTATCTCTGGTTGCCGTCTTAAGTTTTCATTCACGGTTATTGGCCGCTGCGTGGTATCATTTGGCGTTTCATCGGGTCATTCGTTATCATAGGTCATCTTCTTGCCATTGGATGACTATTAAATAACTAATGAATGACTACTGAATGACTTTTTCCCCTCCCTATAACCTTATAAATATTTTCTTCCTGTATAGTAGTAATGTAACAGCCCAGATGATGAAAACCTGCACAAGGGCAAACAAAAGACTCCCGGTGTAATGTCCGGCTACCGGCACGAATATTCTGTTGTACACCCAGCTATAAAGGCTTACTGTTCCAGAACCTGAAGGTATTTTTATGATCAGCATCAATCCTGCCCATATACCTGCCAGTACATATGCAAATATGGCGTTGGTGCCGAACACCCTGAAAAAAGTTCCCCATGCCTGGAACCTAATGACATCTGTTATCAAATAAATTACAGCAAATACAATCATTCCAAGACCAGCAGTATATAACACATAAGAACTTGTCCACAGGGGCTTGTTAATTGGAAATACCATGTTCCATAACAAACCCAGTCCGGTTGCGGCAACTCCGAACAGGACCAGCTTAAGTACGGTATGTCCACCTGACAGGCTTTTACTGACCGTCCCTCCAATATAATATCCTATTATTACAGTTGCTACAGCGGGAATATTGCTGAGTAATCCTTCCGGTTCAAACGGAATGCCAAAACCTGTATACAGATGTTGCTTTCCAAGAAGTGCGAGATCGGTCTTCAAAACAAGGTTGCCCTGTAGAGAGTACGGATCGGGACCTCCAAAGAATGCCAGTAGTCCCCAGTAAACAAGCAATATTGCTGCAATAACTATCCAGAGATACTGACGCCTAACCGAAAGACAGATCAACGCTCCTATTCCATAGGCAATGGCGATCCGCTGAAGAACACCCATTATCCTTATTGAAGAGGTTTCTCCTGCCAGAAGCTCAAGACTGTTAAGGAATAAGCCAAGAAGAAATATGGCTACCATTCTTCTGAATATTCTGAACAGGGATTTTCCGTTAAGCTCATTGCCATATTTTTTTAGTGAGAACCAGGTGGAAATACCCACAATGAACAGGAAAAAAGGAAAAACCAGGTCGGTCGGGGTACAACCATTCCATTTTGAATGCTCAAGGGGCGGATAAACATATTCCCAGCTGCCTGGAGTATTCACTATGATCATGAATGCCAGTGTCAGTCCTCTGAATATGTCGAGAGAAACAAGTCTTTTGCTGCCTTTTGCCATCATCTATGATTTTATGCTATAAATTTAATATCTATATTCCGTCAAAAGGCAGTAAAACAATTATAATTTTCCTTTTTTGAAATATTTTAATGACATTCTGTCTTCCGGATGCTTTACAGAAAAGTCGGCCCAGTAAGTTGCAATTGTGTTTTTTATTTCTTTCCTTAATATCCACAGGCCAAGAAGGTTCGGAACTGTCATAAGCGCTATTGTTATGTATGACAATGACCATATAACTGTTGTATCGGTAAAAGATGCGACAAAGAAACCTGCAACGTATATCAGTCGGTAATATATTACAAATTTAGGACCCACAAGGTAGGTCAGTGCCCTGTCCCCATAATATGACCAGGATATTGCCGTAGAAAATGCAAAGAGCAAGAGTCCGATAGATACTATATACTGCCCCCAGTCGCCAAGTATGCTTTTCTTAAAAGCCTCCGTGGTAAGAGGAGCGCTGTGAATAAGTGATTTTCCTGTAACTGTTACCGAGGCAGGTGGATCCCATTTACCGTCTACAACTTTTATTGAACCTGAGTATGGTTCATTCTTATCAAAGAATGTAAAATCTTCAGCAACGGATCTTGAAGCTAAAAGCGATATATCGTTGGTCATCTTGCCGTCCACAATATGCAGATCACCGGTAAAAAGAGGAACATCTTTCCCTTTCCTTACAAAATTCATTATGATCTTTTTATCTGCAGGAAGATTTTCATCATATTTCCTGTTAAGGAATACCATATCGGCTGACTGGAACTGGTTCTCAATCTTTTGTGACCATACACCGGAGGAGAGGATTACAAGTCCGGTAAGCGTACAGATTATTATGGTATCAATGAAAGGTTCAAGAATAGCAACCATACCTTCCGAAACAGGTTCTGGTGCCCTGGCTGCAGCATGAGCGATGGGTGCTGAACCCTGTCCTGCTTCATTGGAGAAGAGTCCCCTGTTTACTCCCCTGTTTATCGCAAAGGAAACCGATGCACCAAGAAAACCACCAACAGCAGCCGTTCCTGTGAATACAGTTGTAAATAATGATTCAATAGATGGTAATATGTTCCTGTAATTGGTGAATATGACCAGGAGCGCACCTATAAAATAAAAAATTGCCATACCGGGAACAAGCTTCTCAGTAACTGATGCAATTCTTTTGATCCCGCCAATGATAATTAGGGCAAGCAAAACTGAAAGGACAGCACCGGTAATAATCTGTTTTAATCCGAAAGAAGTAAATATGGAGTTTGAGATACTGTTAATCTGTGGAAGATTGCCGGTTCCGAACGAAGACAGTACTGTAGCAACAGCAAAAAAACCTCCCATTACGGCTCCCACTTTTATTACCTTACCTTTTTTGGTTGTGAATTTTATTCTCTTTTTCATATAATACATCGGCCCCCCGGAAACACTGCCGTCCGGAAGTATATCGCGGTACTTATGTGAGATAGTCACCTCCACCATCTTGGTACACATTCCTATGGCTGCTGTCACCAGCATCCAGAACAATGCAGCTGGACCACCAAGGTGAATTGCCAGAGCCACTCCTGCAATATTACCTGTTCCAACGGTGCCTGAAAGAGCTGTTGAAAGGGCCTGGAAATGAGAAGTGTCACCTACATCAAGATGATGATCAAACTTGCCTTTTACAACGTCTATCGCATGCCTGAAATACCTGAACTGAGGAAAACCCAGATAAAGTGTAAAAAAAACACCTGTTCCGAGCAATAACACTACAAACCAGGGGTTCCCTCCGATATAACCATCGAGCATTATGAGAAAATCGTTGACTTGATGCATAATAAGGTAATAAGATAATACCAGGTTAGTGATACTGGCAAAAATAACATTTTCAATATAAGATGAAAGAAATTACCGGTAATACAACCATGTTATATAACATATTTCTGTACTGTGATTAACTATGCTGCATGATGAAGGATCAAAAATCATTACATTTGGATTGATAAAATACTTATCACCATGAATCAGCGAAAATTTCTCTCTGCCATTCCATTGATACTACTCCTGATGATATCTTCTTCATTTGTCAGGTCACAATCTGCAAATCCGCCGTTTCTCAGGTATATGGACCATCCCTGGGTCGATTCGGTTATGAATACCCTAGACCTGGATCACCAGATTGCTCAATGTATATGGGTGGCGGGTTATTCAAACAGGGATATAGCACATGAGGTTGAATTAAGCAATCTTATAAAAGAATATGGCATTGGAGGCATCGTTTTTTTCCAGGGTACAGCCGAAAAGCAGGCAGAGCTAACTAATTACTACCAGGGAATATCAAAGGTACCCCTTATCATTGCACTTGATGCCGAGTGGGGTGTTGGAATGAGACTGGCCAACGTCGATAAATTTCCGTACCAGATGACGCTGGGAGCCATCGCCGACGACTCGCTGATATATGAGTTCGGAAAAGCTGTAGCCATGCAGTTTAAAAGACTTGGCATGCAGGTCAACTTTGCCCCGGTTGCAGACGTAAATGTCAACCCACTTAATCCAGTCATCAACTACAGGTCATTTGGTGAAAACCGTGACAACGTTGCGGCCAAGGCCATTATGTATATGAAAGGAATGCAGGACAACGGAATATGTGCCACCGGGAAACACTTTCCGGGCCATGGCGATACTAACGTCGATTCGCATCTTGATCTTCCGGTAATTCCCTATAGCAGGGCCAGGCTTGACAGTATTGAACTTTACCCCTTTAAGAAGCTGATAGCTGACGGTATAGGCAGCATAATGGTTGCTCACCTAAATTTGCCATCACTGGATACAACATCCGGACTGCCATCAACTCTCTCACCAGTAATAGTAAGTGGCCTGCTTAAATCTGAACTTGGCTTCAAAGGACTGGTCGTAACAGACGCCATGAACATGAAGGGTGTTACAAAATATTTCAAAACAGGAGAAGCTGACGCAAAAGCCCTGGAAGCAGGTAATGACGTGGCAGAATTTGTTACCGATGTGGAAGCTACCATCAGGGAGACAAAAAACTATATTAAAGAAAAGAAACTCTCGGCAGACGATATAGCATTAAAATGCAGGAAGATTCTGGCACTTAAATTCTGGGCAGGATTAAGTTCGTTGAAAAAGGTCAGTACATCGAACATCGACAGCGACCTGACCCCCGGATCGAACAAAGCTCTTATAAGAGATCTCTATGCCAGTGCTTTGACTGTTCTCAATAACAGGGATGACCTTATTCCCATAAGAAACCTCGATACTATCCACATAGCGTCAATAGCAGTCAACAGCAACAATATCAGGCTATTCCAAAAAAGAATAGCCGATTATATGCAGGTTGATAATTTTAGCGTCAACCTTTCAGATACTGCTGCATGTAATTCCATTCTCGGTAAACTGGATAACTATGATTTAGTCATCGCAGGGGTTTATGATCTTGATCAGAGACCTAACAAGAATTTTGGTATCAAGCCAGACCTTGACAGGTTCCTTGATAAGCTTATACACCATAACAGGACAATCATTACCTGGTTCGGAAATCCTTATTCAGCGGATAAAATTGAATCTTTGCGCGATGCTGATGCCCTGCTTCTCGCCTACCAGGAGAATGATTATACCGAGGATCTCTCCGCTCAGTTAATATTTGGAGGTATTGGCGCCAGGGGTAAACTTCCGGTTACAATAAATGAGAAATGGCCATTTGGCTTCGGAATTAAGACTTCAGGAGGCCTCAGGCTGCAGTACGGCTTCCCTGAAAATGCAGGTATATCATCATCCCTTCTTGAAGCACGGATTGATTCTATTGTAAAAAGCGGACTGAATGCCAGGGCATATCCCGGATGCGAGGTAATATTAGCCAGGGATGGAATAGTCATCTTCCACAAGACTTACGGATATCATACATATGACGACAGGATAGCTGTCATGAATGATGACCTGTACGACCTGGCTTCAGTAACTAAAGTATCATCAACCCTGGCAGGACTTATGTTGCTGAACTCTGAAGGCAGGTTTTCACCTGATAAAACTCTCGGTTATTACCTCCCCTATTTTAAAAGATCTGATAAGGGTGACATTTTAATGAAAGACTATTTAACCCACCAGGCAGGGCTAACCCCTTTCATTCCTTTCTGGAAAGAGACCCTGAAGAAGGATGGGGAGTACAGGAGGCACATCTATCGCTGTTCACCGTCAAAAAGATTTCCCCTGGAGGTTGCTCCCGGTCTTTATATTAACCGGAATTACAGGAAAAAAATGTTTTCCGAGATAAGGAAGAGTCCGCTAGGTGCCAGGAAATACGTTTATTCCGATCTTACATTCATAATTGCTCCTGATATCATTACTAAGCTCACCGGTGAAAAATGGAACAAATACGTTACAGACAGCATTTATAAAAGGATCGGGGCTTATGATATTGTTTTCAATCCTTATCTTAAATACCATCCCGACAGGATTGTGCCTACTGAATATGATTCCCTGTTCAGGAAACAACAACTCTGGGGAACCGTGCATGATGAAGGAGCAGCAATGCAGGGTGGTATTTCAGGACATGCCGGACTGTTTGCCACGGCAAACGATCTTCTCAAACTCATGGAATTATACCGCAGAATGGGTAGTTACGGCGGCGAGCAGATAATAAGCAAACCTGTATTGAAGGAATACAGCAGTGTGCAGTTCCCTGAGAATGATAACCGCAGGGGACTTGGATTTGACAAGCCGCTTCTGAACAACAATGAGTTGAGCAACGAAGAAGCTTACCCGGCAAAGAGTGCCTCTTCCGGTAGCTTTGGCCACTCCGGCTATACAGGTACGTTTGTCTGGGTCGATCCCAAATATGGAATTTCTTATGTCTTTCTGTGTAACAGGGTCTATCCAACAAGATATAACAGCCACCTTTATGATATGAATATCAGGTCAGCAATTCTACAGGCAACATATGATTCAATGACCAAATAAGGTAAGCATATAAAAAAAATGCAACACTTTAAATCATGTTGCATCTATTTGTGCCCAGAACAAGACTCGAACTTGCACACCGTTGCCGGCACCAGCCCCTCAAGCTGGCGTGTCTACCAATTTCACCATCTGGGCGATTCAGAAAAAGATAAAAGATAAAAGTATAAAGATAAAATCATATGGCGTATTTGTAATCTTCCTTTTGCCTTTTGCCTTTTGTCTTTTGTCTTTACCTGTGCCCAGAACAGGACTCGAACCTGCACATCATTGCTGACACTAGTCCCTGAAACTAGCGCGTCTACCAATTTCGCCATCTGGGCCTTTTAAGATCAAGGGTGCAAAAATAAAAATAAAATTGAAATTAAAGAAAAAAGTTAAAAAAAGGTTTCCCGGAAACAAGCAAATGCGGACCCTTAACGTCCACCGCTCAACAGGCTTACATGATTCATCCTTTCAAAGTACTTGAAATAATAATAGAGCTTGTAATTCAAATCGAGACCGTAATCAATATTCGGGTTGTAATCAATATAAGAATTGTACAGCCCATTATTATTCATACTCTGATAATTTATGTTCCAGGCCTGAACATAAAGACGGTTCTTTGCCTCATAATAATCCTTCGAATAATACGATTCCGGCAACTGTGTGGCCAGCCATGTCTCAAAACCGGGATCATCAATAATTAATCTGTACTCAAGGCTATCTACAGAAATCGTGTCATTTTTTACCGTAGTACGCCCGCCCGTCTTCTGACTGTATCCATTGAACTGGACCAGTAACAGAAATGCCAATGTAATAAAAACAGATTTCTTCATTTTTAATCATTTTTATTAAAACTTTATTATTAAATAAGTGTTAGCAAAAAATATACCAATTAAATACGGTGTATCGATTAAAAGTATATTTTTGCTCCCTGATTGACAGCACCATGAATAAACACACATATAAACACTTTATGGATTTCAAACCATATGAATCCCAGGTCTGAATAGTTTTTTATTGTAATACCCGAAAGAAGAAAAGATTAACAGACCTGCAGGAGATGCAGGTTTTTTTTTACACCAACATAAATTTTACAACCAGGATAAAATACAACCGGATCATTTTTAATTCAAGACAGAGAAATGAAAATAATGAAGTTTGGCGGCACCTCGGTGGGCAGTCCGGAAAGGATGAAAGCCCTGGTACCTTTAATAAATGATGACGAGAAAAAAATTGTCGTTCTGTCGGCTATGTCAGGAACTACCAACAGCCTTGTTGAAATAACCGAATTGTTACATGCAGGTAATGGAAATGATGCAGCTGAAAAAAATAATGCATTAAGAAATAAATATCACAATGTGGTTGAAGAACTGTTTTCAACTGAAGAATACAAAAAACAGGGACATGAACTCATTGATTCACATTTTGAATATATAAGAACCTTTATACTCCGGGTCTTTACCAAACTCCAGGAAAAAGCCATCATTGCTCAGGGAGAACTGATCTCCACATCCCTCATTCAGCTTATGCTGCAGGAGATGGGAATAAAATCATCCCTTATTCCTGCTCTGAATTTCATGCGTGTTGACAAGGACGGGGAACCTGATACGTTTTATATTGAAGAGAACCTGAAAAGGGAGATGAAAAATTATGAATCTGATAATATCATCATTACCCAGGGATTTATCTGCAGGAACGCCTATGGTGAAGTGGATAACCTGAAAAGAGGCGGAAGTGATTATACAGCTTCAATAATAGGTGCTGCTGTGGAAGCTTCTGAGATCCAGATATGGACCGATATAAACGGTTTTCATAATAATGACCCGCGGTATGTTGATAATACCGGTGTGATAAGAGAGTTATCATTTGACGAAGCTGCCGAACTCGCCTATTTCGGTGCAAAAATTCTTCATCCGGCAAGTGTAAAACCTGCACGTGAAAAAAATATCCCGGTAAGACTGAAGAACACAATGGACCCGGAAGATGAAGGAACACTTATAACATCTGCCTCAACACTTCTTGATTATAAGGCTGTAGCTGCAAAAGACGGTATCTCGGTTATCAGGATACGGTCGGCCCGTATGCTGATGGCCTATGGTTTTCTCAGGAAAGTCTTCGAGATATTTGAGGCGTACCGCACACCAATAGATATGATTACAACATCGGAAGTCTCGGTTTCCATAACAATAGACGATCCTGAATTTATAAACCAGATCGCGCATGACCTGAAGGAATTAGGTAAAGTTGAAGTGGAGGAAAACCTCAGTATCATCTGTGTTGTAGGCGACTTCAGGACGGAGCGCACAGGGTCGGCCCCGGAAATATTTGAGGCACTTAATACCATTCCCCTTAAAATGATCTCATATGGCGGCAGCCCTAATAGTCTTTCATTACTCATCGATACCTCAAAAAAGACAGAGGCCCTCAGATTACTTAGCAAACACCTTTTTAACTGACACAATGATTACAAAAGATATTATTAAGAAATTCGATGGTATTGAAACACCATTCTATTATTATGATCTTGACGTCTTAAGAGCTGTTCTGGATAACCTGAAAACAGAGTCAGACAGCACAGGTTTTAAGATCCACTATGCGGTTAAGGCAAATTACAATCCGCGCTTGCTTAAAATAATATCATCCTATGGGTTCGGTGCCGATTGTGTCAGCTGGAACGAGATAGAGGCTGCCATGAGCGCTGGTTTTGATCCCTCGGGAATAGTATTTGCTGGTGTGGGTAAGACCGATAAAGATATTTCAGCTGCCCTGATGAGTGACATTTTGTGCTTTAACTGTGAATCGATCCCTGAACTTGAGGTCATCAATCAGCTGGCTGCGGAACAAGATAAAATTGCCAGGATAGCCCTCAGGATTAATCCTTATATAGAAGCTCATACACATAAGTACATCACCACAGGTATTGAAGAAAGTAAGTTCGGGATTAACATCCGGGAGCTGGAAAATGTAATGAATGAACTGAGAAATATGGGCAATGTTGAACTGACAGGAATTCATTTTCATATTGGTTCACAAATAACGCGAATGCCGGTATATAAAAGTCTGTGTGCCAGGATCAATGAGTTACAGGAATGGTTTGCTTCAAGGAACACGGAGCTGACTATAATAAATGTGGGGGGAGGCCTTGGAATTGATTATGAAAACCCTGAAAAAATGCCTTCCTTCAGTGAATATTTCGCCCTATTAAAGGATTTTATTGATCTGCGGCCAGGGCAGGAACTGCATCTCGAACCAGGCAGGTCAATAACCGGTCAGTGTGGCAGCCTCATATCAAGAGTACTGTACATAAAGAACGGCAGCAATACGCGGTTTGCTATAATAGATGCCGGGATGACGGATCTTATAAGACCTGCTCTGTACCAGGCTCATCATAAAATTGAGAACCTGACTTCCACAGGAGATATATGCCGGTATGACGTTGTTGGTCCTGTTTGCGAATCATCCGATACATTCGGAAAGTTCATTGAACTCCCGGAATCCAGGCGTGGGGATATAATAGCTATAAGATCAGCAGGTGCATACGGAGAATCGATGGCATCAAGGTATAACCTGCGGAATCTTCCCGGTGTGGTCTTTTCCGACGACCTGAAATAAAGTAAATTAATAAACAGTACCAGTCCCCCTTCA
>Ga0307440_1001302_pt1 | contig 12157 bp, 1 predicted proteins | sample SalMarWE160410MG_FD_202150 | JGI IMG/M metagenome (GOLD analysis project Ga0307440, IMG submission 202150) | Salt marsh sediment microbial communities from the Plum Island Ecosystem LTER, Massachusetts, United States - WE1604-10 | ecosystem: Environmental > Aquatic > Marine > Intertidal zone >... | reverse complement strand
CCGGTCGCGTTGAGCTGGTTGGTTCGGTAGGTCAGCTCCTCGGCACGCATGAGGTCGCTCTCCTGCGCCTCGGAGATTTCAAAAACCATGTTCAGCTGCCGGAGAAAGTCCTCCTTGGGACCAACAAAGGCATCTTCTTCCTTACGGCGAGTGATTTCGTCGAGATACATGCGTCGGCGCAGGGCTGAGTCGCTGGTCACATACTTCGGATTCAGGCGAGAATGCTCCAGGATCTGGAGGTAGTCGCGGCTGTCCATGCACCACACGTCGCCGTGCACGCTGGCCACCTCATCGCGGTCGAACGGCTGATCGTCCAGGAACAGCAGCGTGTCGAACCCGATATTGAGGTTCTTCTGGATGTTGCGCAGCGAAACCGACTTGGCGTCCCACCGGATCTCCGGATAGAGGAAGTACTCGGCGATCCCGAGCTCGCGCAGCTTCGCCATCGCCAAATCGTGGTCGTTGCGACTGGCGATCGAATTTAGAATCCCCCGCCGATCCAGGTTATCAAGTACCTCCTGTATGCGCGGCTTCAGGCGAACGGAGTCGCCCTCCAGCAGGATACCGTCCCAGATGGTGTTGTCGAGGTCCCACACCACGCACTTCACACCCGACTCGGCCATGTTCTCTCCGCAGCCCATCTTCTATCGAGAGTACTCGAAAAAGCCTCTGCCAGTCTTTCTGCCAAGGTACCCGGCATCGACCATCTTTTGCAGAAGGGGGCTGGGCCGATACTTAGGGTCTTTGTATTCGTCATAGAGGACCAGAATCGAGTTCAGCACCGTGTCGAGGCCAATCAGATCAGCTGTAGCCAGCGGTCCCATAGTGTGCCCGAACGCGAGCCGAAATACCTTGTCAACATCAGCGGCCGAGGCTACGTTTTCTTGCAATACAAACGCGCACTCGTTGACCGTCAACATCATAATGCGATTGGAAACAAAGCCCGGAAAATCCTTGACTAGCACATAGTCTTTTCCGAGCCGTTTCACGAGCGCGGTTGCGGTCTGAATCGTCTGGGCCGACGTGTGCTCGCCTCTGACCAGCTCCACAAACTTCTTAACTGGAACCGGATTCATGAAGTGCATCCCGATCATCTTCGACGGGTCTGGGACGTGGCGCCCCATCTTCGTGATCGAAATACACGACGTATTGACGCCGTAAATGGTCGCATTCCCGCAAATCCGCGACAGGCCCGCGTAGAGCTGCGCCTTCTTCTCATAGTCCTCGACGATGTTCTCGATCACGAAATCGGCGACGGACAATGCCGCCGGATCGCTCCCGAACCGTATCCTGCCGATAAGCGCCGCCTCGTCGGCTTCCCGGTATTCTGCAACGAGCATTCGGTAGGATTTCAGCTCCGTTCGCATGGCCTCGCGCGCATGGTCGAGCACGTCCGGAGTGACGTCGTTCAGGAGGACATCGTAACCACGCATCGCCAAGTCCACGGCAAGACCGCGGCCGATGGTGCCTGCGCCGATGACCGCAACGGTTCGTATCTCCATACCCGTTCCTTCACCTCTGATTCAAGATCGTATATCCTCTCTATTTCCCTTCTGCTATTCGCTCACCCCAATGGTACCAGGCCAACGAGAGTTGCGGTAGTTTATGAGTTCAAGTGGCGTGGAAACGAGAGTCCGTGCGCCGGTGCCAAGGTTTAGTTGGATAGCGTAAGGCAGGACAAACTGACTAGGCAAGCCTGCACCGTGCCAGCCAGGCCGGCATTCTAAACTTGGCGTCGTTTCTCGTGTGAGCGGTGCCCCGGGTGGCGGTTGTGCGGGCTCAAGGGCCTCGGCATGAAGTCCAAGAGGTGATCCCAGGAGGCGAAGAGCAGGTATTGCGTGAGCGCGCGCAGGGTTCGAACGAAGGTTTGCCTGAAAGGCACGTGGCGGCGCACCCCCTGGTTGCGGGGGTCGAGCAGGTCGCGCACGGTATGGGTGAGCCACTGCGTGCCCGTCTCAGCGTGTCTTGACCAAGGCCGGCACCTCGCCGGTGCGCCCGAAGTCCGCCACCCACTCGTAGAGCGGCGGATGGGAGGGCGGCAAGAAGACGAACAAGAACGCACAGCCCTGGGCGAGCACCTGCTCGCAGAACGGCTGATGCCGGTGGAGATCATCGCCCAGCAGTGTCGTGCGCCACGGGGCGACGCGTGCCCCCCAACTGGCCCAGCGGCTGGCGGCGTAAAGTCCACACTCCGGCTTGACCTGCCCATGTTGCGGGCGGAAGAATTCCGGCGCCCAAGGGAACACGGTCGCCTGTCCCGGGGCGACGAGCAGGTTGCAGATCTATTGGGTGTTGAGAATCCGATGCACCCCAAACAGCGCCTTGGCGTTATTGCTTCCGTGCTCCTTTTGCATGCGCCGCTGATAGTCGAGGAGCGACGGACTCTGCATGAAAAAAACACCGAGAAGGCACTCAGCCCCGCGTCCCCGATCGCACATGCGTGTGGTGGTTGCCGCCCTTGCGGTGATCTGGCAGACCGAACAGCGCCTCGCGAATGTGTCCGACCAAGGCAGCGACCGACGAGCGCGGGGCAGCTGGGGCTGGGGCAACAGGTTTGAGGACCATGGAAAATCTCCAATCGTACCTGAAGTATCTTTCATAAGATCAGGGGCTGAAAATGAGAGCTTTCGGTCCCTGGCCTCGACACTTGATCAGTCTGGCCACGGTCCGATACTGAGTTGGCTTCCTACGAAATTCCTTAAAATTCAGCAAGTTTAACGAAATGGCCCTCAGCGAACAGCAGGAACCGACCAGTTGGCGCAGCCTCAATGAGGTGCTGCGGTGGAGAGCCGAGCACCAAGGCGAGCACACTGCGTTCATCTACTTAGCGGATGGCGAGCGTGAAGCCGAGCGGCTGACGTTTGCCGAGCTCGACCGCCGTGCTCGATCCGTCGCCGCATGGATACACGCACGGGGACTCGCCGAGGAGCGGATCGTTCTGCTTTATCGGGCTGGCCTCGATTTCATCAGCGGATTCTTCGGCTGCCTCTACGCCGGCGCGATTGCGGTGCCCGGCTATCCGCCTCACCCCCGGAGGCCGGATCCGCGCATGCTATCGATCTTGACTGATTGTACGCCCCGCGCCGCTTTCTGCGTCCGCGCGGACTCCGAGCAGCTGTCTCACGGCTTCCGCGGCCATGGGCTCGAAGTGCTTGCGACCGACGTGCTGCCCGGGCAAGCCGACCGCTGGAATGAGCGGCACGTCGACCTCGATTCGATCGCACATCTGCAGTACACCTCGGCATCGACCGGCGATCCAAAGGGCGTGATGGTGAGCCACCGCAATCTGCTGCGGCAGTCCGAGTATCTGCGAGACATATGCCGCTACGACACCCGGTCGGTCCACGTCAGCTGGCAACCGTTCTTTCACGACATGGGTCTTATCGGCAGTCTCGTGCAACCCTTATTTTGCGGTGCGACCACGATCATCATGTCGCCCGCGGCCTTCCTTCACAGCCCCATTCGATGGCTCAGGGCGATCAGCAGCTACCGCGCCAACGGAACGACGGCGCCCAATTTCGCCTACGACCTGTGCGTGACTTCGAGCACCCCGGAGCAACGCGACGGCCTTGATCTCGCCTCGTGGGAGGCGGCCTGGAACGGTGCCGAACCCATTCGCGCCGAAACTCTAGACCGCTTCTGCGAGACCTTCGAGCCTTACGGGTTTCGTCGCAACACACATCTTCCATCGTACGGCATGGCCGAGACAACGCTATGCACGACGGCCAGCCGACTTGACCGACGGCCGGTCGTAACGAGCTTTCAGCGCGACAAGCTCGAGCGGGGCGTAGCCGAGCTGTGTGAGCCCGCGCATCCGATGGCGATCAGGCTGGTCAGCAGCGGCATCGCGGGCGAGGACGTCAAGGTGGCGATCGTCGAGCCCGAAGCGATGCGACATCAGCCGGACGGGACGGTCGGCGAGATCTGGGTTTCGAGCCCGAGCGTGGCGGAGGGTTACTGGAAGCGGCCGGAGGAAGGCAAGAGGACCTTCCAGGCGCACATCGCCGGCGAGGACGGGACGCCGTACTTGAGGACCGGCGATCTCGGCTTCCTGCGGGAGGGCGAGCTGTACGTGACCGGCCGGCTTAAGGACATGGTCATCGTCCGGGGACGCAACGTCTATCCCCAGGACCTGGAGCTGGTCGCACAACGCAGCCACCAGGCGATACAGCTCGACGCGTGTGCCGCGTTTCCCATTGATAGCGCGAATCAGGAAGAGATTGCGGTCGCAATGGAAGTGAAGCGCGCCGGCCGTCGCAGCATCAATACGCAGGAAGTCTTCGAGACGGTCCGCGCAGCGATCGCGGAGCACTTCGGCCTCGCCGTTCATTGGCTCGGCCTCGTTCACCCCGGGCGCATCCCAAAGACGTCGAGCGGCAAGATCATGCGACGTGCGTGCCGCGAGCTGCACCTGTCGGGTGAGCTGCCGCTGCTGGCCGAGTGGCGCCCGAAGGAAGGAATAGACGGTCATCAGGACGCCCTTCCCGCGACCACCGGCCTGCGCGAGCGCCTGCTTTCACTGCCGCGTGCGGAACGGCACCGGGCGCTCGTGGAGCATCTGCAGAAGGAAATCGCACGAAAGCTTGAGCTTCGCGCGTTGCCTGATCCGAAGAAGGGCTTTGAGCGGATGGGCATCGATTCGATCGGCGCGGTCGAGCTGGTCAATCGCCTGCAGGATGAGCTGGGGGAGCAGACCGCTCTCCCGACCACGCTGCTTTTCGATCAGCCGAACATCGACGCGACCGCGCGCTACGTGGAGGAATCCCTTTACGGCCAACTGGAAGAAGCGGCCGCCCCGACTCGAAGCGAGAGGCCCCTGGACGAGCCGGTCGCGGTCATCGGTCTAGCGTGCCGGTTTCCCGGGGCGCCGGATGCCGGCGAATTCTGGCGCCTCCTCGAGCATGGGCGCGACGCGATCAGCGAGGTTCCGTTGAGCCGCTGGGATATCGACGCCTATTTCGATGCCGACCCCGGGGTGGTCGGCAGGATGAACAGCCGGTTCGGGGGATTCATTGACGACATCGACGGGTTCGATGCCGCGTTTTTCGACATCTCGCCGCGTGAAGCGTCGAGCATGGACCCGCAGCACCGGCATCTGCTCGAGGTTTCCTGGCTGGCCCTGGAGGACGCAGGGGTCGCGCCCGCGAAGATCGACGGCCGGCCTGTCGGGGTCTTCGTGGGAATCTCGACGAGCGACTACGAGAAGATCCTGGCCAGCCGAGGCCCAGAGGTTGCGGACGCCTTCATGGCCACCGGCAACGCGCACAGCGCCGCGGTCGGCCGCTTGTCCTTCACGCTCGGTCTGCAGGGACCCTGCGTCGCGGTGGACACCGCATGCAGCTCGTCGCTCGTGGCGGTGCACCAGGCGATTCAGAGCCTGCGCCACGGGGAGTGCGAAATGGCCCTGGCCGGCGGGGTAAACGCCGTGCTGCGCCCAGACGTGACGGCGGCCTTCAGCAGGGCACGGCTGCTCAGCGCTGACGGCCGGTGCAAGACGTTCGACGCTTCGGCCGACGGCTACGTGCGCAGCGAGGGCTGCGGAATCGTGGTGCTCAAGCGTCTGAGCGACGCCCGGCGCGACGGCGACCGCATCCTGGCGCTCATACGTGGGAGCGCGGTCAACCAGGACGGGCGCAGCAGCGGGCTGACCGCGCCGAACGGACCCTCGCAGACCAGAGTGATCGCCGATGCGTTACGCGCAGCAAACGTGGATCCGGCAAGCGTGCAGTACCTGGAGTGTCACGGAAGTGCAACCGTGCTGGGCGATCCGATCGAGGTCCAGGCGGCCAATGCGATCCTCTCCCGCGGACGCAGGGCGGATCACCCTCTGGTGATCGGCTCGGTCAAGTCGAACCTTGGGCACCTGGAGGCGGCAGCGGGCATCGCCGGTCTCATCAAGGTGATCCTCGCGCTGCGCAACCGCTGCATTCCGCGCAGCATCCATTTCCGGACGCCCAACCCGCACATCCCTTGGCCGTCGATGCCCGTGACGGTGGCCGCGGACAAACTGCCGTGGGTATCGGCAGGATCGCGCACGCGCATCGCGGGCGTGAGCTCTTTCGGGTTCGCAGGTACCAACGCGCACGTCGTCATCGAGGAAGGGCCGCTCCCGGAAGCGCACGGCGCCCGCGAGCCCGACGACGGTCCTTGGCTGCTGGCGATGTCCGCACGCACACAACCCGCGCTCAGGCAGCTCGCCGGGCGATACGCCGCGTGGCTTCGCGGGGAGAACGGGTTTGAGCCGTCGGCCTTCTGCCACACCGCCAACACAGGCCGCAATCACCTCGAGCACCGTGCCGTCGCGGTCTTCGAGAGCCGCGAGGCGGCGCAACTGCAGCTGGACGCGGTCGCGCGCGGCGAAGCCCCGGCGGGAACGGCACTGGGCCTTGCCCTGCGCGAGCGCCCGCCGCGGGTCGCGTTCATGTTTCCAGGCCAGGGAATGCAGTACGCCGGAATGGCGCGCGATCTCTATGAGCTCGAGCCTGCGTTTCGCGAATGCTTCGACCGGTGCGCCGTGGCCTACGACTGCGACGAATTCGCCCAGCGGGACCGGTCGCCCACGCTAAAGGAGGTGACCTTCGACCCGGCGAGCTCAGAGCTCCTCAGGCAAACGCGTTACGTGCAGCCGGCCCTTTACGCGCTGCAGGTGTCGCTCGCGGCGCTTTGGCGAAGCTGGGGCGTGAGGCCGACGGTCCTTCTCGGACACAGCGCGGGAGAGTACGCAGCAGCCTGCGTGGCGGGGGTGTTTTCCGTCGAGGACGGCCTGAGACTGATCGTTGAGCGTGCGCGCCTGATGCAGACTCTCCCCGGGGGGGGAACCATGCTCTCAGTCACCGCGCCCCTCGCCGAGGTGGAAGCGGCCCTCGCCGCCGACGCCTCGGTCCATGTGTCGGCCTACAACGGTCTGAACACGGTAATCAGCGGTCCGATCGAGCGTCTGGACGCCCTAGCCAACCTATTCGCCGCGCTGGAGCTCTACTGCTCGAAGCTGCCGGCCTCGAACGCGTTCCACAGCCCGAGCGTGGAACCCATACTAGATGAATTCGAGGCCTACGCACGCGGGATCCAGTATGGCGCGCCGGCCGGAACGCTGATCAGCACCATGACCGGCAAGCCGATGGGGCAAGGCGAAACCTTGGATGCCGCCTATTGGCGCCACCAGGCGCGTCGACCCGTTCGCTTTGCACAGGGAGTGCAGGCGTTGTTCGAAGACGTCGGCTGCGACGTCGTCCTGGAGCTGGGGCCGCAGGCGGAGCTCATCTGGCTGGCGCAGATGAGCTGGCGTCCCGAGCACAAGGTGCTGTGGGCGAGCTCGCTGGCAAAGGATCGCGGCGCGTTCGAGCAGATGTTGACCACTGCCGCACAGCTTCACGCGAATGGGGTCACGCTGGACTTTTCCGGCATGGATTCGCGCGGGCGCGGGCGCGATCGCAGGAAGCTGACGCTCCCTGCCTACCCGTTCCAGCACGAGCACTACTGGGCAGGTCCGATGGGGAGCGGCGCGGCGTCGGAGCTGAAGGACTGTTTTTACCGACTGCAGTGGTATGATCGAGGCGCACTCTCGCCGAAAGACGCTGCGCTGCGACGGCAAAGCTGGCTCATCCTGGCCGACGAACCTGAGTTGGGGGCCCAGCTCACGGCCGCGCTGCGCGTCCGCGGGCAGCGCTCCGTGACCGCATCCCGCCTCGACGGCAACGAGGCGACGGCCGACTCCGTCGCGGCCCTGCTCGATGGCGCGGAGACCGAAGGTCCGTTAGACCACGTCGTTCTCCTGGCCGGACCGGCGCAATGCTCCAACCCGAGCGCAGAGGAGGTCTGGAACGCGCAGAATCGAGGCGTGGTGCGCGCGCTGGTCGTCGCGCAGGCATTGATCTCCAGGCGCGGAAACACGCAGCTGTGGCTCGTCACGCGCGGTGCCCAGTCCATACTCAACGGTGAAGCGATCGATCCGACCCACTCAACCATGTGGGGATTCGGCCGCACCTTGGCGATCGAGCATCCGGACCGCTACGCCGGGCTGATCGACCTCCCACTCGAAGAGAGCCCAGCCGACGCCGCCGAGGAGCTGGCCGGGGCACTGGTGTGCGACGACGGCGAGAAGCAGCTCGCACTGCGCAACGGGCAGCGCTTGCTTCCGCGTCTTGAACGTTACGCTTTGCCCGAATCGCCGCGGGTCGAGGTAAGGGCGAACGCGACTTACCTCATTACCGGGGGAACAGGAGCGCTGGGCCTCTCCATGGCGCGGCATCTGGCGGAACGCGGGGCCGGGCAGATTGTTCTCACCAGCCGCTCCGGCCCAGACGTATCGACCCGGGAAACAATACGGGAGATCGGCTCCCGCGGTTGCCGCGTGGAAGTCGTTCGCGCGGACGTAAGCGATCCCCAGGAAGTGGCGCAACTCTTTAGAAGGATCGAAGGCATCTCGGGCCAGTATCCTCTGCGCGGGATAATCCACGTGGCCGGCGCGCACGCCGGCGCCCCGATCATCAAGCAAACGCCGGAGACCATCAGAAAGATCCTAGCGGCCAAGGTGTTGGGCGCATGGAATCTGCACCGCCATACGGTCGACAGGGGGCGGGAGCTCGACCTGTTCGTGCTCTTCAGCTCGGGCGCGTCGATTCTTGGCTCGCGCGGGCACGCGAATTACACCGCGTCCAACGCCTACCTGGATAGCATGGCCCACTACCGGCGCAGTCTGGGACTCCCGGGGCTTTGCATCAACTGGGGACCCTGGGCAGGACACGGCGTGGCGCCGCAGATGCAGGGCGTGCGCTGGGAAGATATCGGCATTCGCCTCATCCAGCCGAGAACCGCAATGCGAGCGTTCGATCGTCTGGCGGGCGGACTTGATGCGCAGGTCAGCATGCAGCCCATGGACCTGTCGCGTTGGACCGATCTCGCGAGGTCCGGGCGGCTTCCGCCGATCCTGCTTAGGCTCGTGGAACCGCTGTTGCCCCAGAGCGACGTCATGCCGCGCGCGGCGCCGGAAGCGGCGGGACAACAGAGCTCGGCCCGAACGGTCGGCGAGATGGTCGAGCAGCTTGCGAGGCTCGCCCCGCACGAGCGCGGCGCGGCCCTGCATGCCTATCTCCGGGAACAGGTCGGCGCCGTGCTCGGCATCCCGCCGGAAAGGGTCGATCCGGATTCCGGTTTCTTCGACATGGGCATGAATTCCATCATGGCGGTCGAGCTGCGATGCGCGCTCGAGGCCGGCTTGGGCAATCTGGACGAGCTGCAGGCCGCCGTCGTGTTCAATCATCCCACCGTACGCCGACTGGCCGCGCACTTGGCACGCCATCTGTTCGCGGAGGGAGCCCAGGGGCAATCCAATGGACTGGCGCTGGGCGCCGCATTGCCGGCCGAGACGGCTGCAATCGACGCCGCGCAGCTCCCGCAAGCGATCGACGCCACGGTTGCCGAGATACTCGGGGCGCAGGCGCTGGACCTCCAAGACGGCGACAACCCTGAACAGTCGCAGATGCGCAGCGCGCTCGCGGCGATCCTGGCCCTGCGCAAGGAGGTTGTCGGCTTGCGATCGCGGGCAGCCGAGCCGATCGCGATCGTCGGTCTCAGCTGCCGGTATCCAGGCGCGGACGGGCCGGAAGACTTTTGGCGTGTTCTCGAAGAAGGGCGCGACGAAATCCGGGAGATCCCGCCGGACCGGTGGAACGCGTCCCGCTTCTACGACTCGGATCCCGATGCGCCCGGCAAAATGAGCTCGCGCCGAGGCGGGTTCATTTCGAACATCGACGCGTTCGACGCGAATTTCTTCGGGGTGTCACCGCGGGAAGCCCGCAGCATGGATCCCCAACAACGAGTGTTACTGGAGGTGTCCTGGGAGGCGCTGGAGAATGCGAATCTGGCGCCGAGCAGTTTGCGGGGTACGCGCGGCGGCGTGTTTGTTGGCATTACGGCGGCTGACTATGCCCAGAGGCTGTTTGGCCTCGGCCTAGAGAAGCTGGACGCTTATGCGGGCACCGGTAACGCCTTGTGCGCGGCCGCCGGCCGACTGGCGTTCACGCTCGGATGGGAAGGCCCTGCCCTGGCGATCGATACCGCCTGCAGCTCCTCGCTGGTCAGCACGCACGAAGCGTGCACCAGTCTGCGCGCAGGAGAGTGCGATATTGCGCTGGCCGGCGGCGTAAACTTGATATTGGACCCGGCAGTCTCGATCACGCTCTCAAAGGTGCGCGCACTCAGCCCGGACGACCGGTGCAAGACTTTCGATGCGGCGGCCAACGGCTATGTGCGAAGCGAAGGTTGCGGAATGGTCGTGCTGAAGCGTCTCGGCGACGCGCAGCGCAACGGTGACCGGATTTGGGCGGTGATCCGGAGCTCGGCAGTGAACCAGGACGGTCGCAGTAGCGGCCTCACCGTTCCGAACGGCCTCGCGCAGGAGCGCGTTGTCGACCTGGCGTTGAAGAGCGCTGGCTTGGAGGCGGCCGCCGTGCAGTACCTCGAGGTCCATGGAACCGGAACGCCGCTCGGCGACCCGATCGAGGTCCAGGCAGCGAACAGCGTCCTCTCGCAGGGCCGCGATCCCGGGAGCCATCTCCTCATCGGCTCGGTCAAGACAAACATCGGGCACACCGAGGCGGCCGCCGGAATCGCCAGCGTTATAAAAGTAGTGCTCGCCCTGCAGCACGAGAAGCTGCCGAAGAGTCTGCATTTTAAGGAGCCTAACCCGCACATCCCCTGGGATCGACTCAACGTCGAGGTCGTCAGCGACCTGTTGCCCTGGCCCAAGAGCCGGACCCCGCGCATCGCGGGCGTCAGCTCATTCGGGTTCGTCGGCACGAACGCGCACGTTGTGCTTGAGGAAGCCCCAGCGCCAGACGCACCGGCGCCGGCAGGCGAAGAACGAGCTCCAGAGCGCGGCGTGCACTTGCTGGCCTTGTCGGCGCGATCGGAACGGTCGCTCCAAGCACTGGCCCGGCGTTACATCGAGTGGATTGGGCAGCATGGAGAAACGCCTCTGGCCGATCTCTGCCACAGCGCAAACACCGGACGCGATCACTTCGAGCACCGCGCCGGACTCGTGTTCGCGGACCACGGCGCTCTCGGCGCACAGCTCGGCGCCCTTGAACGGGCCGAGGACATTCGCGGGCTGGCGAGGGGACGCGTCGCTGTGCGTGGTGAACGGCGAATCGCGTTCCTCTTCACAGGACAGGGCTCGCAGACCGTGGGCATGGGACGCGGCCTGTACCGGACCGAGCCCGTATTCCGGGAACACTTCGACCGCTGCACGGCAGAGTTCGCGCGACTGCACGCCGAGGCCCCCGATCTTCGGCGGCTCGTGTTCGACGGCGCTGGTGAAGGGCTGATCGACCAGACCGGCTACACGCAGCCGGCCCTGTACGCGCTCGAGACTGCTCTCGCCGCGCAGTGGCGGGCCTGGGGAGCAGAGCCGTATGTGGTGCTCGGCCACAGCGTCGGCGAGTACGCCGCGGCATACGCGGCCGGCGTGTTCGGACTCGAGGAAGGTCTGCGGCTTATCGCCGAGCGCGGGCGGCTGATGCAAGGGCTGCCGAGCGGAGGCGCCATGGCGGCAGTGTCGGCGCCCGCGGAGCGGGTCGAGGAGGCGCTGCGCGGCTGGGAAGGCGTCTGCATCGGCGCGTACAACGGGGCAGACACGGTGATCAGCGGCTCGCAGGACGAGGTCGACGCGGTGATCGATTCGTTCAAAGCGCAGGGCGTACGCTGCCGGCGCCTGGTGACCTCGCACGCATTCCATAGTGCGCGCATGGAGCCGATCCTGGAGGAATTCCGCGCCTTCGCGGCGGGCATTTCCTATCGCGCGCCCGCACTGCGTATGATCAACAACGTCACGGGAGAGGCCGTGGCCGCGGACAAGGTCCTCGACGCGGAATACTGGACCGGCCACATTCGCCGTCCGGTGCAGTTCGCGCGCGGCATCGAAGCCCTGCAGGGCTTCGGCTGCGACGTGCTGCTCGAGATCGGGCCCCATCCGGTCCTGGTCGGCATGGGCCAGGCATGCTGGAGCGCAGATGAGACATTGCTATGGGTCGGCTCGCTGCGCCGCGGCCGGCCGGATGAAGAGCAGCTTCTGGATGCGGCCGCTGCGATGTACGCGTTCGGCGTCGAGATCGACTTCGCGGCGATGGACGCGCCGTGGAGCAGCGCGCGTCGCAAGGTC
>Ga0307440_1001299_pt1 | contig 12168 bp, 10 predicted proteins | sample SalMarWE160410MG_FD_202150 | JGI IMG/M metagenome (GOLD analysis project Ga0307440, IMG submission 202150) | Salt marsh sediment microbial communities from the Plum Island Ecosystem LTER, Massachusetts, United States - WE1604-10 | ecosystem: Environmental > Aquatic > Marine > Intertidal zone >... | reverse complement strand
CGTTCCTGGGATTGTGGAAGGCACCGACCTGAACGGTGAAGGAGCCGTCGAGAATGTCTTTTTCGGGAGTGCTTCCGGCCGCCAGGATCTGACCGGACGGGGGTGTGTAGTGTCGTTTCTCGTCTCCACCCGAAAGCACCTCGATCCGGACGGGCGCCAGCCCCTGTCCCACGAAACCGAGTTCCTTGGCCGCGCCGTAGGAGCAATCGAGGATACGCCCCCTGACGAAGGGCCCGCGGTCGTTGATGGTCAGGACGACGCTTCGGTCGTTGTCGAGATTCGTCACCCTGACTTTCGTGCCAAGAGGCAGGGTACGATGGGCCGCGGACAGGCCGTACATATTGAATATTTTGCCGCTTGCGGTGGGTCTTCCGTCGAATTTCTTACCATACCAGGAGGATAGCCCTTCCTGGACGCGCTCGCCGCGGGATATGCGACTTGAGGCGTGTCTGGGCCGCCGGTGCGAGCACGAGACCATAAGCATCAAGGCCAGAAGGATGACAACGGTCGCCAAAAATTTGCCGCGTTTCATTAATCCCTCCTCCACGCATCCGGACCCCGACTTGCCGAGACGGGCTCTTACCGGGGCTTTGTGCTCTTTCCCTCCCGCAGTGGGGCGGTGCTGGAACTCCGCCCTATAAACCAGAGAAAGGCCAGGAATGCGGCCAGCCCGAGAACGATCGCCCCCGCGACGACCACGAGCGGTGCGGCGTTGATTCCCCGTTGGTCCTCCGAAAGGCCGAACCACGAACGGAGCGCCTCTAGGGCGGGAATACCCTCGAAGAGCATGTAGAGCGAAGCCAGAACCGCCTTGAGAAGGCGAAGGATCTGTTCTGGCATTGCGGCCCCCTTAGCGCGTTATGGTCCCGTGCAGGCGCCCAGGCGTTCCCCGTCAGGGCTTGAATGTCTCCTGAAAATCCAGCATGCGACGCTGCACCTTGACGCCTGGCGGAATATGCACTTTGAAGGCATCGGGCCCGAGCTTCGGGTTCGATTCCCAGTGCGTGAAGTCGAACCGGATCCGATCCCCCTGTGACTCGACGACCTCGAATGCCGTCGGGATCCCCGTCTGCGCGTCCACCCAGAAGTGAAGCGCCGCCACCTTTCGCTTCATCCGGAACTTCGTGGGCACGAGCTCGATGTGGGCCACTTCGTTCTTCTCTCCGACCCAGAGCACCTTGAAGTGCTTGGTCAGTTCGTTCAACGGTTGGCCCACGCCCAGGTAGCGCATGATTCTGTTCTGGTGCCTGCGGATGTCCTGCACGACGACCTTCTTGGCCGCGGGATCGTACACAAGAAGATCCCCGTCCTTAACAAGGAAAAAGAGCCGGGACGGAGATGAATACGTATAGAGTGCCGTGTCCGGTTTTTCGAGGATCAGAAAACCCTTCAGCACCTGCGGCTTGCTTAGCATGCTGAAGTTGTTTGTCTGGACGAAACCGACCCGAAGCGTCTTCAGGTCCTTCTGAACCTTGTTCATCTTGTTCAGAAGGGCATCGATCCTGGCCGCGTCCTTCCCGCCCGCGGGCTGGGCGGCCAGCGTCCAGAATGTCAAAAGTGCGACGAGACCGAATACTCCGACTAGGACTCTTCTACCCATGCTTGAAATGCCTTACTCCCGAGAACACCATGGCCAGGCCGAGCTTGTCGGCCGATTCGATCACCTCGGCGTCTCTGATGCTTCCGCCCGGCTGTATCACGGCCGTGATGCCGCAAGCGGCCAATTCCTCCACGCCGTCCGGGAAGGGAAAGAAGGCGTCGGATGCCGCCACACAGCCCGCGGGATCCTTGTATGCTTTCATCCTTGCGAGCCTGGCGGCGTCCACCCTGCTCATCTGTCCGGCTCCGACTCCGACCGTGCCGTCCGCTTCCCCGAAGACTATGGCGTTGCTCTTGACGTGCTTGCAGACCTTCCAGGCAAGCTCCATGGCCTTCATTTCCTCGTCTGTCGGGACCCTCTTCGTGACGACTTTTCTCTCCTCCGGGAGGCCCGGCATGTCCTGGGTCTGGACGACGAGACCGCCCGCAACCCTCTTGAGATCCCAACCGGGAAAGGGGTCCGTGTCGCTGAGTTCGATCACGCGCAGGTTCTTCTTCCGAGAGAGGATTTCAAGGGCCTTGGGCTCGAACGCGGGCGCCACCACGATCTCCAGAAACATGTCCGAAAGCGCCTGCGCGGCCTCGCCGTCGCACTTCGTGTTGAAGGCTGCGATACCCCCAAATGCGGATAGCGGGTCCGTCATCTTCGCCCGGGCAAAAGCCTCGGCGGAGGTGCCGCCGAGACCGACGCCGCAGGGATTGGTGTGCTTGATGACCGCGCAGGCAGGTAGCGGAAGCTCGCACACGAGCGCCCAGGCCCCATTAAGGTCGATGATGTTGTTGAACGAAAGCTCCTTACCCTGATACTGGGTCATGGCGGCCAGGAAGCGGTCTCCTTCCCGGTAGAAGGCGGCTTCCTGCTGCGGGTTCTCCCCGTAGCGAAGGTCCTGGACCTTGTCGAAGAACATGGGCATGAAGTCGGGGAATGTCCCGCCGTTTCTCACGAGGTCGTCCGATTCCTCGGTGATTCGCGAGAGATGCCTTGCGATGGAGCCGTCGTAGGTGGCCGTCCTTTGGAAGGCCTTCTTGCACAGCTTCAGGCGGGTGGCGAGGGTCACGCCCCCCTCCTTCGAGATTTCCCCCATGAGAGCCGGATAGTCCCCTGAATCCACGACGACGGCCACGGACTCGAAGTTCTTGGCCGCCGAGCGCACCATGGAAGGCCCGCCGATATCTATATTCTCGATGGCGTCCGCGATGCTCGAACCCGGCGAAGCCACGACGCGCTCAAACGGATAGAGATTCACCACCACGAGATCGATGGGCGCACCTCCCAGCCGCTCCAGGTCCGCCAGGTGCTCGGTCGTCCGGCGTGCGAGAATGCCGCCGTGAATCCGGGGATGGAGGGTCTTGACCCTTCCATCCATCACTTCGGGGGATTCGGTGTAGGCCGCCACATCTCTGACGGGCACGCCTTCCTCCTTGAGCAATTTCGCCGTTCCGCCCGTGGACAGGATTTCGACGCCTCTCTCGGAGAGGAATCTCGCGAAGTCCGCCACGCCGTCCTTGCGCGAAACAGAGATGAGGGCTCTCTTGATCTCGACGGTTTTCATGGTTTACTCCGGGTGAAAGCTCAGGCCCGCGGTGGCCGCCGTGCTTCCTCTAAGGTCCCTTCAGGCAGTCGCTCCCCTTCGGGCGATAGAAGGGGGTAGCCGACAGATCCCCGTCCATGGACTTCCACAGGTACAGCCAGGTCTTCGCCGTGTCCGAGACGGCGTGAGACAGGACGAGCTGCGCCACGCCAAAGGCGTTGGACCTGTCGTCGAACGTCTCCGAGGAGACTCGGCGGCCGTGGGGAAAGTAACAGAAGAGAACGGCCGCCTGATACCGTTTTTCCGTCATCAGCCGGTGCTTCATGTACGCTTCCACGTCTCCGTGCAGAGGGGGCGTGTCGTAACCGTCGAATGTGACCACAAGGATCGGAAGCTTCCGCTCGATGTACCCGTAGTAATCAAGACGGACGTCCAGGGCCCGCGGGTCCCCTCCGATCATCATGGGATCGTTGAGAAGGAAGATCAAGCCGGCCGCGCGGCCGAAGTGACGGGCAACCGCCGGGAAGGGAGCACGGGCGGTGAATAGCCCGGGAATGGTGTCGGCCTCTTTCTGCAGGGCGTCCAGCACTTCGCCGCGGGGGGCGCTCCCGTACCCTTCCACCGATTCCGATACGCCCGCGTCGAGATCGGTCTTGTAGGAAACCAGGGCCGATCGCAGCGCAGCGGGCGCGAGGCGCAGGCTCGCGTCCGTCATGCGCTGGACCGTCTTCGGCCCATAGGCGAAAAGGGAAAGGGGTGCAAGGAGCAGAAGAACCCCTGCACCCCTCAAAGCTCTCTGAATCATGCGCGCTTCATGTTCTCGATGATTGCATCGCCGAACTCCGAGCACTTCAGCTCCTTCACATCCATGCCTTCGCGCTTCATGAGGCGAGCAAAGTCGTACGTCACCGTGTGGTTGGTGATGCTCCTCTCGATCCCGTCGACGATCAGATCGGCCGCCTCGTTCCACCCGAGGAACCGGAACATCATCTCGCCGGAGAGGATGACGGAACCGGGATTCACTTTGTCCAGGTTGGCGTACTTGGGCGCCGTGCCGTGTGTCGCCTCAAAGATGGCGTGGCCCGAGACGTAGTTGATGTTGCCGCCGGGGGCGATGCCAATACCTCCCACCTGGGCGGCCAGCGCGTCGGAGATGTAGTCCCCGTTCAGGTTGAGGGTGGCGATGACGTCGAACTCGTCGGCCCTGGTCAGGATCTGCTGCAGTGTGATGTCAGCGATGGTGTCCTTGATGAGCAGTTTCTCCTTCCACTTGCCGTCGCCGTGCGTGGGCCAGAGCTTGAGGGCCTCGGCCACTTCCTGGATGATCTCCGCCTTCTTGTCCGGAGCGAACATGTGGAGACCGGGCTCGATCATGGCGGCGTTCGCCTCGTTCGAAAGGTCGGGGTTCGCCTCTTTGTTGCCCAGAATCCACGTTTCGCGCTGGGTGACGACTTCGTCGCGGAACTCCTCCGCCGCCACGCGATAGCCCCAGTCCTTGAAGGCGCCCTCGGTGAATTTCATGATGTTGCCCTTGTGGGTGAAGTTCACACTGCGCCGCTTCTGATCCAAGGCGTACTGGATGGCGGCGCGGCACAGGCGCTTGCTCCCCTCTTCCGACACGGGTTTGATGCCGATGGCGGAGGATTCGGGGAAGCGGATCTTCTTGACACCCATTTCCTTCTGAAGGAAATCGATGACCTTCTTGACCTCGGGGCTGTAGGCCTTCCACTCGATGCCCGCATAGATGTCCTCGGTGTTTTCCCTGAAGATGACCATGTCAACCTTCTCGGGGCTCCGGACGGGGCTGGGCACGCCCTTGAAGTACTTGACGGGCCTCAGGCATACGTAGAGGTCGAGGATCTGCCTCAAGGCCACGTTGAGGGAGCGGATACCACCGCCGATAGGCGTGGTGAGGGGACCCTTGATGCCTACCTTGTAGGCCTTGAAGGCCTCGATGGTGTCTTCGGGCAGCCATTCACCAAACTTCTGGAATGCCTTCTCGCCGGCATAGACTTCCATCCAGGCGATCTTCTTCCTGCCGCCGTAAGCGATTTCCACGGCCGCATCGAGCACGCGCCGAGCGGCCCTCCAGATATCCGGTCCGGTGCCGTCACCCTCGATGAAGGGAAGGATCGGGTTATCAGGTACCTGAAGGACGCCGTCCTTCATGGAAACCGAAGTGCCGTTCGCCGGCGGGGTCACATTCTTGAATGTCGCCACGGGTCTACCTCCTCGCTTGCAATTGGGAACGGCCTGGCCATTTCCTGGCGCCAGGTCTGTTCTGGCCATTGGGATCATCTCGTCCCGGTGTGCGTTCCGCACTATACCCGGGCGCTGTAACAGGGAAGTATATCCACAGGTTACGCGGGCGGTCAACATGAGCGTAGGCCCCATGATCGTCCTTGAACCTGTCCCCCCGGCCGCTTGCCTTTCACCGCGAGTAGGGCTTATGATGCTTATCGAGATAATTGGAGGCCAGAGTGGAGCAATATGCGATCACCTGCTGGAATTGCATGGGTGAATTCGACGCCCTCTCAGCCGTTTGGTGTTCCTGCAATCCCAATAAACCCACGAAGGTTTGTCCCTTCTGCCTGCAATGCTTCTGTGAAGCCCCGGAGACCTACCACGAGAAGTTCTGGACCGGCGCCCCCGACCAGCTGGTAAGAGACCGGGAGATGCTCGCCAAGGCCAGGGGACCGCTGGGAGAGGCTCTGATCAAGGCGCGGGTCATCACGTCGGACCAACTCCTCGACGCCCTGAAGGAGCAGGAACGCAGCGGAGGGCGCCTGGGCGAGATACTCGTCGACAAGGGGCTGCTCAACCAGAACACCCTCGACACCTTCCTCACGAGCCAGCGATCGGTCACGCGGGCATCCCTTTTCGATCTGCAGCCCGACCCCATGCTCGTCATGACCGTCGGCATAGACGAATGTATCCAGCGTAAGGTGGTGCCCGTCTCGAAGGAGAAGCTGACGAAGAAGGACCTCCTCACGCTTGCCATGGCCGATCCCTCGGACGGCGACTCCGTGGAGTTCGTTCAGAACGTCACGGGGTGTCAGGCCCTCGTCGTCCAGTGTCCTTTGGAGGAAATCGAGCAGTACCTGTCCTCCTTCCACGAAGAGGCGGCCGCCGCTCAGACAAACCCCGGCGCAACGCAGGAAGCGGCCGGTGCGAAGCTCGCGGCCGACCTGATCCGCAAGGCGATGGCGCGAGGGGCTTCGGACCTGTACGTGGAACCGCGAGAAGGTGAAATATCCGTCCACCTGCGCATCGACGGCCTTCTGTACAAGACCAGGCCGATTCCGAAGGAATACAGGCACGTGCTGACAGCTGAACTCAAGCACCTCCTGCGCCTGCCCCCGGACGCTTCGGACAGGCCCCTCGAGGGCCGGGTCGTCATGCGGTCGGGCGATCACCGGTTCGACGTCGTCGCCCACAGCCTGCCCACGCAGTACGGCGAGAACATCTCCCTGAAGATCATCAACAGGGACACCTTCTTCAAGACCTACGATCAACTCGGGCTGACCGGGGAGGACCAGGCCGCCCTCCGCGAGGCCCTCGGCACCCGGCGCGGGCTGGTGCTCATCACCGCCCCGCTGTTCCACGGATCGACCACGACCCTCTATTCCATCATGAAGGCCCTGTCTACGGACACCCTGCGGAAGACCATGAGCATTGAAGCTCAGAGCGTCTGCCCCGTTCCGAACCTCTCACAGATATCCCTCGGCGAGAACAAGGACGCCGAAGCCACGGCAACGACCATGAAGGCCCTTTCGAACATCCAACCGGACGTGTGCATCCTTGCCGATCTGCTGGACTCCGCGCCCATGGTGGGACAGATGCACAAGCTCGTCGGGCAGATGCTCTTGGTCGCGACCCTCGAGGCGGACGGGACGCTCGCCGCCGTAAAGCACCTCGAAAAGCTCGGCTACTCCATGACGGACCTTTCAGAAAACCTCCTTCTGATCCTGAACCAACGGCTCATCAGGCGCCTCTGCCCGCACTGCAGGGTCGAGGCGGAGCTATCGGAAAGCACGATACATCTCATGGGCCTCGACAAGGAGGAGAGCAAATACCTGACCAGGTCCTACCTGGGAGAAGGGTGTGAGAAGTGCTCGGGCATAGGCTACAAGGGCCGTGAAGCCCTGTTCGAGATCCTTGTCCCCTCGGCCTCATTCAGGAGCGCCCTCGCGCGCGGAGCTTCTCCTAAGTACCTCGAGAAAGAGGCTGCCAAAGCCGGCATGCGCCCGCTGAGACAGCAGGCGCTGCAGGCCGTCCAGGAAGGGCGCACCTCCGTGGAGGAATTCCGCCAGCTCAAGTTCTGACTGCCGTTCAACGAACTCCGCCAAGATTCAGCCGCCCGCGAGTTCCGGCGGGGGGCTTTTTTCTGCCGTGCACTGATCCGGCCATGTGGTGTAGAATCGAATGGCCCTGGGGGTTGTCATGGCCTTGCTTCTCTTCGACATCGACGGAACGCTCCTTCGACCGCTGGGTCTTGGACACAGGGCCTTCCACGACGCCGTGCATTCCCTTTACGGCCGCGCCCCCGAAAAGGCGCCCTTTCCCTACGCGGGCCTTCTGGACACGGAAATCGCGGCCCGGACGCTTGCCGGCATGGGGCTCCCGCATGACGAAGCAGCCACGAAGGCACTGTTGGAAGCTTACGTCGCCTGCCTCGAAAAGAGCGTCCCTCCTCCCCACGAAGAATGCCTCTGTCCCGGCGTTCCGGAAATCCTCGACGAAGCCTCGAGCAGGGGGCATCACGTCGCCCTGCTCACGGGCAACCTGCACGCGGGCGCGCGCATCAAGCTGAGATTCTGCGGCCTGCTGGGCCAGTTCAGGATGGATGCCGGCGGGGAGACTCTGCTGGGCGCCTTCGCCGACGACGCCGCCGAGAGGTCCCAACTAGTCCCGGTAGCGGTGGACAGGTGCCGGCGCCGGTTCCGCAGGGATTTCCCGCCGAGTGAAACCTGGATCGTCGGCGATTCGCCCAGGGACGTTCAGGCTGCCAGGGCTTCCGGCATCCGGTGCGCCGCGGTCGCAACGGGGTTTACAGAACTGGAGAATCTTCGTTCCCTGGACCCGGACCTGGCCATCGCCGACTTGCGCCAGAGCGAGGCCTTTTTTGCTGCCGTTCGAAGGATGGCGGCATGAGCGCTTATCCCCCGAAAATGGACACCCTGCTCGCCCTGCCTGGGGCGCTGGATCTCGAGAAGACCTATGGACAGAAAGCAGTAAAAGCAGCCATGCGGGAGTGCGTTGACGAGCTGACCCGGGCATGGCGATCCGGCGGGCCGGTTCCCGCGGAAAAGACCGTCCTCGATACGGCGCGCCGGAAGCTGGAAGAGGTCTTCAAACCTGCGCTCCGCAGGGTCATCAATGCCACCGGCGTGGTCCTTCACACGAACCTCGGACGAGCGCCCCTGCCACAGGAGGTGCTACACGACCTTCCCAAGGTGCTCGGCGGGTACGTTGACCTGGAGATCGACCTCGAGGCCCACAGACGGGGGCACAGGGACCACCGCATCGAATCCTCCATTCGCGACCTTCTGGGCACGGACCGAAGCGTCGTCGTAGTCAACAACAACGCGGCCGCCGTCCTCCTTCTCCTCAACACCCTGAGCGCGGACAGGGAATGCCTGCTCAGCAGGGGGGAACTGGTGGAAATAGGCGGCGGTTTCCGCATGCCCGAGGTTATGAAGGCGTCAGGCGCGCGGCTGAAAGAAGTCGGAACCACGAACAGGACCCGTCTGTCCGATTACCGGGAAGCCATCGGGCCGGACACCGGACTGCTGCTGAAGGTGCACACCTCCAACTACCGCGTGCTCGGATTCACGCAGGAAGTGTCCCCGGCCGAGCTCGTGGCCCTCGGAAAGGACGCGGGGCTCCCCGTGGGGTTCGACCTCGGGAGCGGACTCGTCGCCGCACCCGCCAAATCCGGACTCGCGGACGAACCTTCGGTCCAGGAGGCCCTAAAAGCCGGGCCGGACGCCCTGTGTTTCAGCGCCGACAAGCTGTTCGGCGCATGCCAGGCCGGCCTGTTGATGGTCGCGCCCGATCTGGCCGCCGCGTTCAGGGCCAATCCCCTCCTGCGGGCGCTCCGCGTGGACAAGGTCACCTACTTCCTGCTGGGTGCGATGGTGGATCTGTATCGCAGGGGGCGTCTCGACGCCGTTCCAGCCCTGGCCATGCTGGCCAGGTCCGCAGCGTCCCTCAAGGCATCGGCCAAGGTGCTCTTGAGAGAGGTCCAGGCCGCGGCGCCGGGTGCATTCGAACTCGAAGTCGTCCAGGCCGAGGGCCGCGTCGGAGCCGGTTCCGCGCCTCTCGCCCCGCTCCCCTCGCCCGCGCTGGCCGTCAAGCCCGGAAAGGGAAGCGTCGAAGCCCTCGAGGCCTTTCTGAGAACGGGCGGCGATCCGCCCATCGTCTCCGTGATCTCCGAAGGCCGCCTGCACGTGCACGTGCGCACTTTGTTCCCAGGCGACAAGCCCCTGCTCGTCCGTCGTCTGGCCCAGTTCAAGGAGGTAAAGTCGGCATGAAGCTCGCCTCGACCTCACGACTCGTTGCCGCCGCGGCCCTGTGCCTGCTCCTGGGGTGTGCCGCGAGTTCCCCGTCCCGCACGGGGGCAGCCGTCTCCCAGCCACCCCTCGGTGCCGAACCTCCGATCGTCGGCACCGAGGGCGGCCTCGTCCAGGTGGGACGCGAAACGGCAGCCTATCTTATAGAGCATTATCCCGCTTTTGGTCACGGCCGTATGGCCGTCGGTTGGAACAACAGCCTGCCCTTCATAAACGAGGTCGGAAGCGCGTTTGCCGCCGGCTGGCCCAGGGCGCTCCCCCTCTCCGAGATCGGAGTCGTCGCGTCGGATTCGGAGCATGCCTTCGACCAGTTGGACCCGGCCACATTCTCGGGCCTCGTGTGGCTCAAACCCGACATCCTGCCCGGCCCCGAACTCGCCGCGGTGGCCGTAACCCTGCGGTCGACGAACGGCACGGCTCCCACGGAGATCGTTCTGGAATGCAGGCCGCCTTTCGCCTACGGAAAACAGCGGCACGAGGAGGAACCGGCACAAGCGATGAGCCGCTGGCTCGACCTCCCGTCCGCCCCGCTGGCTCTCGGCTGGGAGTCGCCCACCGGGTACCTGTGGGCGGCGACGGCTGACCGCCTCGAACGGCTCGATTCGGACACGGGCTCCAGCATCCAGAACTGGACGATCCCCCCGCCCGAGGACCGCTTCAGCGCGGGCCCCGCCGTCCTGCGCGAGGTGAACGACGGCGGCATCGAGAAGATGGGGTGGTTCGACCTCGGATACGCCGAGGGACGGTATTATGTCCAAGGGGCATCCGGCGCATTCCAGGCCGGTCAGACCATTCAGGCCTTCCCGCTTTTGCAGAAGCTCCAGCGTTTCCTCTCGGCGCCGTTCGATCTGCTGGCGGGCGAATTCGTCCTTACGGACTTCCGCCACGAGGAACTGGGACGTTTTCGGGACATGACGCGATTCCAGGGACCGAGGGGCAGCCTGTTCGCCTTCCTGAGGAGGGACGGTTCCATCGGCATCGTCCAGGGTACGGACCTCTCGGTGGTGAACGGCCCCAATCTCCGTTCCGCCTCCGCCGTCAGCTCCTACGGCAACTACCTCCTGGTCGCATCCGCCGACGCGCCCTATCACGTGAAGGCATTCGTCATGACGCCGGGATTCGTGTGGGAATCCAAGTGGGAATCCGAGGACCTTCCGGGCCCGGCCACGGCCATCTGCGCCGGTGACCCAGCCGGAAACCCCACCCTCTTCATCGCCGAAAAAGGCGAGGGAAACGGCGGGGTCATTCTCCGGACCGTCCTGCCGTTCCAGCCGCTGCCTTCGGGTTCGCGAAGCACACAGACACCTTGAGATAAAGGTGCCAACGGCCCAACCGCAGACAGGGGCCCGGCCGAAACGGGAAGACCCGCCCGGGCAGGGGCATTTGCCCCTTGCCTCCCGACGGCCCCGGCGCCGGATTTTCCCTATTTCACTCCGAGGCGCTATATTGAGAACCTTGTTCGGGGACCTCTACCCCATTGAAATGAGGTGAATGCCTTGAGTTCGCAACGCGACGAAAAACTGGGGCAAATTACCCAGCAGTCGGAGAAAACCGCCGACTTCTCTGATCTTTTCGGACGAAGGGTGACTATCCTGGCGGGACATTTCGGCAGTGGAAAGACCGAAATCACCATCAACGCCGCCCTGTCCATGGCCCGTTCTCAGATCCGCGTTTCCGTGGTGGATCTGGACGTGGTGAAGCCCTATTTCCGTTCCCGTTCCGCGAAGAACTTCCTGGAGCAGGCGGGTGTGGAACTCGTGGCACCGAGGGGCGAGTACTATTCCTCAGACCTGCCCATCATCCTGCCGGAGATCCGGAGCCTCCTCAGGGATCCCAGCCGGAAACTCCTCATGGACGCCGGCGGCGACGACACGGGCGTAAGAGCCGTGGCCTCTCTGACGGACATCATCCCCCGGGAGGAGACGGACTTCTTCCTCGTCCTCAATTTCAGGCGCCCGTTCACGCCGGACGTGGAGTCGGCGCTGACCATGATCACTGAGATCGAAGCCACCTCGCGCCTGAAGGTGACGGGCATCCTGTCCAACACCCACCTCATGGACGAGACCACGCCCGAAATCGTGCGGGACGGCTACGCCAGGGCCATGGAAACCGCGCGCCGCGCCGGGACGAGACTCGTGGCCGTCACGATCGGCGAGGCCGTGAGGCCGAACCTCGACCAGCGGGACTTCGAGTGCCCGCTGATGGTCATGAGACGCATCGTCAAACCCCCATTCGAAGCATCACGCAGGGAACAAACCGTCGGCCCCCTCTTCGTGGTCGGCTGAGAAAGGAGCCCACCGTGCCGCAGATCAAGATCGACAGGGAACGCTGCAAGGGGTGCGAGCTGTGCGTGCACGCCTGTCCGCAGAAAATCCTCGGCATGTCCAAGGACATCAACTCCAAGGGCTATTTTTTTGCGCAGGTCGAAGAGCAGAAGCGGTGCATCGGATGCCGCCTGTGCT
>Ga0307440_1001298_pt1 | contig 12173 bp, 7 predicted proteins | sample SalMarWE160410MG_FD_202150 | JGI IMG/M metagenome (GOLD analysis project Ga0307440, IMG submission 202150) | Salt marsh sediment microbial communities from the Plum Island Ecosystem LTER, Massachusetts, United States - WE1604-10 | ecosystem: Environmental > Aquatic > Marine > Intertidal zone >... | reverse complement strand
CCAGGTTATTGAATTCATAAGGATCTGTTTTATAATCATAGAGTTCCACTCCTTTCCTGCCTTCATCCCATTCAGTGTAACGGTATCTTTTAACTCTAACGGACCGGCCATATATTGTCGGATTATCAGATCCCACATTCGGATTAAAGAAGTATTTCGACTGTCCCGGCCGGGCATTTGGATTCAATGTCCTGGCCTGTAAAGTAAAAGCAGGATAGTTCCACTCGGTATCCGGATCTTTTAAAAGTGGAACAAGACTGTGTCCGGCAAGGTCATCTGGAGCATCAAGGCCCGTCAGCCCGGCAAGAGTAGGATAGAGATCAACCATCTGGACTATTGCATCCGTAGAGGCATTTTGTGTATAACCTGGTACAGAAATAAATAATGGTTGTTTTGATGTCTTTTCAAACAATGTCTGTTTTTGCCATTGGCCATGTTCACCGAGGTTATAGCCATGATCGCTCCAGAAAACGATTATTGTATTATCCAGCAAGCCAAATTCCTCAAGCCCGTCAATAAGTTTACCAAGTTGTGCGTCAACAAAGGTAATGCAGGCATAATAGGCCCGGATAGCCTTTTTTTGTTGCTCCGCCGTTGTCCCTGCGTTTGGCGGAACTATAAAGGCTGCAGCATCAGGCTTGTTATCCCAGTCATCTGCCCGGCTTTCGGGCAACCTGATATCCTCAAGCGGGTACATATCAAAATATTTTTGGGGCGCCATATATGGAATATGGGGACGATAAAATCCCACTGCCATAAAGAAAGGTTGTTCACTTGGTCTGGTCGGGAAATTCCCATAAGCATTGTTGCCTCCGTGCCCGGTACGCTGACGAAGAAGGCTGACAGCAACATTCGCTGAAATACCATCGGTCAACTCATCATCATTGCAGTCCATTGCCAGGTATGTCCCAAGAATGGGTGCGTCCATCACCAGTCTATATTCATCAGTTCTGTCTTTACCAATTGGATTGTATGTAACAGTCCATGAAGCCGGATCATCATGTCCGGGCTGTCCTATGCCGCTTGGCACGTTCTGATGAAATATCTTACCAATACGACATGTGTAATATCCATTGTTTTTAAACATCTGTGCCAGGGTAATTGCGTCAGGAATCTTATCCCGGAAACGGCTTTGAAGGTCATATACCCCGGTTTTATCGGGCAGATAGCCGGTCATCAGTGAAGCCCGGCTTGGAGCGCTCAGGGGAGCCTGGTTATATGCCTGTTTAAAAATGATACCCCTCCTGGCCAGCCTGTCAAAATTGGGAGTATGCACAGCCGGATTGCCAAAAGCATTTAAATCACTGTTCATGTCGTCGGATGCAATAAAAAGCACATTATATTTTTTATGCGGTTCCTGTGCATGGAGATGGATTGGTATGGTCAATAAAGTACCAGCCATTGCCATCAATGGGACTGTGATCTTTGAGTCAGGATAGTTTTTCATATTTGTAAGTGAATTTCAGTTTACTTAGGATATACAAGTTAAGCAATATCTGTGAATCAGGTCAGATCCTTATCCCAGGCTTACTCTCATCCAACTGAAAGTGTGATCAGTGGCTTATTATCATAGTGGCGATCTTATCAATGTAAACATGATCATTAACAGTGAAAATAGTTTTACAGGCATCGTATTGCAATTGATTACTAAATATATTAAAAAACCGCAATTATTCGAATATCGTGAGAAAATTAGCTATAGGAATGTCTCTTTCATGATCTGGCTCTGTCCTATATGCCTTACTTCCTATGTCTTACGCCGTATGTCTTAGGTCTTAGGTCTTTTGCCTTTCCACATTTTTTACTATATTGCTCTGTCAATTAAATACTTATTCTGTCCCTGAGGTGAAAGTAAATATATTTGAATATCAGCCACAAAGGCTTGCCTTTTCAATTGTTATTACAGTATTACTTGCCATCATCTTTATTAAACCAGGGTATGAATACAAGATTACTGTTTTCCAGAAAAGCCCCAATAGCGGCATCAGTGACCATTATTATTTGGATCTTGACAATGACGGGAAAAGCGAAAAGTTATTAAAATACTACCCCTCCCCAAACAAGACCTCAATTATTGTCTATAGCTCAGATGACAGAATTAAAGGGCAATTTAATCTTCATGGGGGATTCCCTCCAAAATCAGATATTTACTGTCTCGACTATGATCATACAGGGTATAATAAGATAATTGTCTTCACATACTCCGCTGATTCCCTGTTTATTAATGTAGTCGATCCTACTGCCGACAGTGAACATGAAATCAGATCAAGGTTCATAGATATAGCTCCACTGGAAGATGGCAAAGCAAATTATGTAATCCGGGGAGGGATATCTGATGATTCAAATAATGACGGATTTCTGGAGACCTACTTCTCAGTCAACGCAGGCTTTGCCCTGATCCCCCGGAATGTCTATTATTATGATATTCACGATGATATTGTACGGAAATCTCCTTGCTCCGGTACCGGCCCCAGAAATATCCTAAAAGCAGCTGATATAGATAATGACGGCCATATAGAGCTATGGGGTGATATAGGTGCTTTCGGCAATTATGATAAACCTATACCCTACACTGATCAGAAAGCATGGCTGATGGTCTTTACGCATACACTCAATTTCAGATTTGACCCTGTTGGATTTCCTGAATTCCCGGCTTCCGTTACTCCTTTGCTTTTCAGTGCAGATTCGGTAAAATATTTTGCAGTCATTTACCAGTACTTCGGCACAAATGATTCACTCCATAACCAGCTTATGCTCTTTACCACCGATGGCCGTTTATTAAAAATGAAAGACCTGGAGAAACCAGGACTGAACAGGATCGTTAATTGTTTCATATCCGGAAATGCAATCATCCTTCATGATAATAACGGTTACCTGGTGAGTTTTGATAAGAATTTAAATATTACAGGAAAAATAAAGAAAGCTGACCTTGCAGGCACATCGACTGGTCCGTTCGACCTGGCGGGCGATAAAACAGGCTTTTTAATACTTACACGGAATAATTCGGTGTATTTTTATAATGAAAGTGGGAAAATGATGTCAGGTACTGTTCTTGAAAATACCGGTGACTGTATTGCTGAACCAGTCAGGGTGAATTCATACACAGGATTTACAGGATTTCAGCTCAAAACTGATAAATTCAGGTATCTTCTTACAATTACTAAAAGACATGTCTGGCTATTATTCCTGTTAACCGTTTCGGGATTGTTCATACTTATCTACCTGACAGTTTTCTTCATCCAATTCATACAAATAGTTCAACTGGAAAAAAGAAAGAGGTATGAATCCAGGCTCAGGGAATACCAGCTTTTAGCGGTCAAAAATCAGATCAGTCCGCATTTCATTTTTAATGCCCTGACATCAATATCCTCGATGTACCTCAACAAGGATACAGAAACAGCCAATGATTTTATGATCAGTCTCAGCCGGCTTATGGAGAAAGTAGTGGAAACATCCGATAAGACGATTGTGACTATATCGGCCGAAACAGAGCTGGTAGAGAAGTATCTCAGGATCGAAAAAGTGAGGCTGGGGAAAGATTTCGGCTATTCAATTAACATCCCTGATAATTGTAGAGATGTTAAAATCCCTTCCATGTCGATACACACTTTTGTTGAAAATGCCGTTAAACACGGACTGGTTCCCAAAAAAGGTCCCAAAACCCTGGATATCTATGCCCGTAGGGACAGAAAAGCAGCACAGATCATTGTTGAAGACAATGGCCTGGGATTCAGGACTAAAAATGAAAATACAGTTTCAACGGGCAAAGGGCTTGTACTGGTAGACCAGATGTTCAGCACATATAAACTTATGACCGGGAAAGAGATCAAATACAGCTTCGAGGAAAAGGACACCGGTGGCTTAAAAGCAATTATAACAATCAATCATGAATAAGGCATTAAAAGAACACGCCGGTGAGCCATCCCCATACGACATACCTTAAAAATTTACCGGTCAGCATAGCCAGGGCTGTGATCGGGATATTTGCCCGCAGTACACCAAGCCCGACGGCAAAGACATCGCCAACGCCCGGGACCCAGGAAAAGAATGCAAACACTGCACCCTTTTTATAAAGACGGTCATGCCACTTTTCAATTTTCTCACGCTTTATCCTCAGGTATTTCTCAATCCATTCCCATTTACCAAGGAACCCAATGGCAAAGCTGCTCATTCCTCCGAGCCAGTTACCTGCTGTAGCAACTACTACAGCCGTATAAGGATCAGTCCCTGTAACTATAAGATAAGAAAGTATAGCCTCTGAACTGAAAGGCACTACTGTGGCCGCCAGAAAACTGGCGAGGAACAGTCCCCACAGGTTGTAATCGAAAAGACTGCCTTCCATATGTGATCTTAATTACAGCCGTGAACTTATAAAAATTATCCGTTCTTGCATATATAAAAATCACCACCTGCCTTTTTAAATCAATTTTAAATTGAAGGTCATCCAACTCTTTTTAACTTTATACGTTAGTCAAATAAGGGCTGATCGACTTTCACGATATAAAAATGATACTGCCATGAAAGCAATGATATTAAATTCCATAACAGACCTCGAAAAAAATCAGGAACCGCTTACACTGGTTAATGTTCCGGAACCTGTACCAGGTGATGATGAAGTCCTTCTTAAAGTCTCGGCGTGTGGCGTTTGCCATACCGAACTCGATGAGATTGAAGGCAGAACTCCTCCCCCGGTCTTTCCTGTGATTCCCGGTCACCAGGTTATAGGCAGGGTGATCTCTGCCGGAAAAAATGTTCAAGGTATAAAGTTGCATGACAGGGTTGGAGTGGCCTGGATCTTTTCGTCATGCGGAAAATGCAGCTTTTGCCTGAGCGGCCAGGAGAATCTTTGTCCTGAATTCACAGCGACAGGGCGGGATGTCAACGGGGGATATGCCGAATTTATGACCGTATCTGCTGATTTTACCCACAGGATACCGGATATTTTCACTGATGCCCAGGCAGCTCCGCTGTTATGTGCCGGAGCTGTCGGTTACAGGTCTTTCAGACTGGCTGAAATTAAAACCGGACAGAATATCGGACTTACAGGTTTCGGGGCTTCCGGTCACCTGGTGCTGCAAACCATTAAATATAGATTCCCTGAAAATAAAATATTTGTGTTTGCGAGAAGTAGTTCGGAAAGAGCTTTTGCCATGGAGCTTGGTGCAGACTGGGCAGGTGATACAACTGATGAAGTTCCTGAATTGCTGGATTCAATTATTGATACAACACCCGTATGGATAACAGTGGTCGAGGCTTTGAAGAACCTGAAACCCGGGGGAAGACTTGTAATTAATGCCATCAGGAAAGAGAATCTTGATAAAGACTATCTCATGAATCTAGATTATTCCCGTCATCTGTGGATGGAGAAGGAGATAAAGAGTGTTGCCAATGTCACAAGAGCTGATGTAAGGGATTTCCTGGCCGCTGCTGCTGAAATTCCTGTTATACCTGACGTTCAGCTGTACAGCCTTGGAGAAGCCAATACTGCGCTGACAGAAATGAAACAGAGAAAAATAAGGGGCGCAAAGGTGCTTTCCATGGATTGATCTGTATTAGTGTATAGTGATTGTGTGATTAGAATGGATCCTGGAAAATTCTTCAGACAGCTCCTTTGAATCTTATCTACTAAAGGCCAAACAATTTGTATTAAGATAATCATAAACTTTAGTGAATTTTACTAAAAAAAAGCTACTTTTACTTTTAGTAGCCTCATTATCTGATACCAATCATGACTAAACAAATAATACGGGGACTCATTGTTGATGATGAACCCGTAATCCGGCAATTGTTCATTAATCTCTCTTCAGAGATAGAAAACCTCGAAATAATTGACCAGGCAGAAGATGCCGATGATGGCCTTAACAAGATCCTGGAACTTAAGCCTGATGTTGTATTTCTGGATATAGAGATGCCATTTAAAAACGGTTTTCAACTCCTTGATGAACTTTACAAGGATAAGATTAATATCAATATTATTTTTGTTACAGCTTTTGACAAATATGCTTTACAGGCAATAAAATATGCTGCATTTGATTATCTTTTAAAACCTGTCTCCAAAGCTGAATTATCTGCGGCAATCCTGAAACTGCAGTCAAAACTGCAGGATAACGATCTTAATGAGCAGATAGACAAACTCCTGGATTTTTATAAGCCTGAGACTATAAAATTCAATTTACGAACTGGATATCTTATTATTGAACCTGATGAACTTGTTTTCTGTGAGGCAGAAGGTAACTATACCATGCTTTTCCTGCGGGATGGAAAGAAAGAAACAGTAAGTTACCCGATTGGCAAAACAGAAGAAAATCTTCCAGCTGATAAATTTTTCAGGATAAGCCGTTCGACACTGGTTAACCTGTCGCATATTAAAAAAATAAATTTGTTTAAAAGAACATGCGAGGTAAAGGTCGATAATTCATACCATAACCTTAAGATCTCAAAACCAAACATCCAGGAACTCAGACAAAGACTCCAAATTATCAAACAATAAAGCAATCCATAACTACAACGCTGCACTCAGCATTAGGATTCTTATTTTAGTATAAGTCTCCCTGATCGGGAATCTATCATTCAGCTTTCCTTCTTGCCATGCATAAGCAGGTCCAGTGCCTCACTGAAAGAACCGGCAGGGATCACTTTTCCGGAATTGACGAAAAAGATCTCATCGGCATTTTCTATTGTGTTAAGACGGTGAGCAATTATCACACGTGTCGTGCTATCCGGCAGATCCTTTAATATACTATCAAGTTGCTGTTCAGTAACGGTATCAATGTTTGCTGTCGCCTCATCAAGAATAAGCAGTTCAGGTTTGCGAAGTATTGTTCTCATAAAGGCGATAAGCTGTTTCTGCCCGAGACTCAGACCATCTCCGCCGTTTATAACCTCTGTGTCCAGACCTTTGTCAAATCGTCCGAGAAGAACGCCTAATTGTGCATTATCAGTAATCTTTGTGATGTCCTCACCGTTATGCCCGTTATATTCCGGGTTCCCGTATAGAATGTTATCTCTCACTGTTCCCGAGAAAAGGAAAGGGTCCTGGAGAATGAAACCTATCTTTGAAGTTCTTTCTTCCGGATTGTATGTTCTTATATCCCTCCCGTCAAGCAATATTTTACCCTTCGTCGCATCATAGAGCCTGGAGATAAGAGATGCCGTGGTAGTCTTGCCCCCGCCAGTAGGTCCGACAAATGCATATGTTTTTCCTTTCTGCAGGCTGAAACTTACCTTATGAAGGACCTCTTTCCCGTTCGGATAGCTGAATGATACATTATTGAAATGAACAAAAGAAGAATCCTCTCTTTCGCCATTATCTTCCATAAGCATCAGGTTGCTTTTAAATGACAACAGAAGGGAGATCCTGTCCCAGGCAGCAAGCGCCAGCTGGAAATTGGCCCAAAGGTTTGCCATCTGGCGCAGCGGGTTATAAAAATTTGTAACATAAACAATGAAACTTACAAGCAGACCAACTGTAAAATATCCTTTTAATATAAGCCATATACCCAGTGCAAGGACAATCAATTTACCTATATTTGAAGCAAAGGAGTAAACCGGTGTAAGAGTATTCCCGGCAATACCTGCCTGTACAGATTTCTTATAATTATCCTGGTTCACCTCTTCAAATCGTTTGCGAAAATAATCGCGCCTGTTAAATGCCACAATGACCCTAAAATTGGCAAGACTTTCCTGTATCTCCGCTGATAATATCCCTGTGCTTTTAAGACTTGCTGCATTTTTCCTTCTTATCCATGGAGATACAGCCCTTGTATATATCCATAACAACAGGGCCGGACCCAGCGCTGCCAGTCCTAAAGGCAGGTTTATAACAAGCATGATGATACCGGCACCTATCATTGTGATCAGGCTCCCTATGAACTGCATAAGTGATTGAGAGAAGAACTGGTTCACTTTGTCAGTATCATTGTTGATCCTTGAAATAAGATCGCCGGCTTTATTCTGGTTGAAAAAATCGACCGGCAATTCCTGGAGCTTGTTGAAAACAGAATTCCTCAGGCTGTATAGCATCCGCTGACCTATCCCGCCCATAAGCCGCATCTGTGCATAGTTTACCACGAAAGCAATAACATATAATAGTACCAGGATCCCGGAAAAGACAAGCACCCCGTGATACTGCTTTGTCTGAATGTAATTATCTATTGTATAACCAACAAGATATGGTCCCAGCAGGTTAAGACCGGCATTGAGAAATATGGCAGAAAAAGCAATGGCAACATTACGGCCTTCACCTCTTATAATGGTAATAAGTTTGCGAAGTGAAGCAAGACCCGATATCTTCTTCGCCACCTGCTCAGCCGCCTGGTTAAGATTATAATTCATAATGCTGGGTGCTTCTTTGTGAATTGTATATCTGGTTATATTCCGGTGATATCTCCAATAACTCCTTATGGGTGCCTGCTGCAACAATCTCACCTTCCATAAGTAATATGATCTGTTCAAAATGCCTTACAGGTGATATCTTCTGTGTCACGGAGATCAGTGTCATACCCGGATAATTATTCTCCAGGTTACACAGTATTTTATTTTCTGTTTGCCTGTCAACACGGGAAGTAAAATCGTCAAGAAGAAGAATACGCGGATTAAGGGCAAGGGCACGGGCCAGCATAATACGCTGTTTCTGCCCGCCTGAAAGGCTTGAACCTCTCTCTGATACTATAGTATCAAGATTCATGGGTAACTGCTCTAAAAAATCATTCAGATCAGCTGTCTCAATTGCCTTTTGCAAAGCCTCTTCCGTTACGTTTTCATTGAATGCAATATTCTCCCTAAGGCTCATGTTGAATATCACACTGTCCTGGAAAACAAAGCCCGTCTGGCTATGAAATTTCTCACGGGAATATTTATCAATGTTAACCCCATCTATCTCTATACTGCCCGAATCAGGAGGCAGTATGTTTGTCATCAGGTACAACAATTGACTCTTACCTGCTGCTGTCGGCCCAATTATGGCAGTTTTGCTCCCTTCCTTTACGGTAAATGAAATGTTTTTAAGCACGGGTTTTTCACCATAACTGAGTGAAATATTCTTTAGAACCAGGTCCCCCTTTAAATCGGATTCTATGAATCCCGGCTCTTCCCGTGGAGGTGAGTTCAGCACAACCTGTATCCTTCCGTATGAAGCAGAAGCCGATGCAATAAGATTGCTCATGAATCCGATCATCATTATTGGAAAAATAAGCATTATGAGGTAACTGTTGAAAGCAGTAAAATTACCAAGGGAAAGAGTGCCCATCACCACATAGTGCCCCCCTAGAGCCAGGATGGTAACTACAGCAAGATTCGAAACGAACATTATAACGGGGATAAGTGTAGAAAACAACCTGACGATAGCCAGCCCAACATTTTTTGATTCAAGATTCGTCTCAAGGAACTTTATACTTTCAGGTTGCTGTGAATTCAGAACCCTGATAAGTGCAGATCCCATTATGCTCTCGTTTATTATCCTGTTAAGACCATCTATTATCTCCCGGCTCCTCCTGAAAAGCACCCGGACTTTCCTGAATACAATAAAAAATGTCAAAGCAATAACAGGGACTATTGCGATAACTGTAAGGGCCAGCCTCCAGTTTATGGAAATCAACAGCGCTGAAGCTCCTGCAAGTACGAAAAATGAGGAAATGATGGTTACCAGGGCCATGGAAATAAACATCTTAACAGAATCAGTGTCGGAAGTAAGATTGGTGAGCAGCCTGGCCGGATTGGACTTAAGAATGAAAGTATAACTCTGTTGCGACAATTTATTTGAAAGCTTTGAACGAAGATCTTTTGCCACTCTCTCCGAAGTCAGGGTCTGAATGATACTTTGAAGAAAGGTAAAAATAAATATTCCGAAAGCAGCAGCAAGGAATTCCACTATTATTGATTCTGCATTGAAATGGTGAGCCGAAAAGGCATCTATCCCCTTTGCAATAATCTTAGGTATAAGCAGGTTTATAGCATTACCCGAGAGAGCCATAATAATCATAATGATAACTATGCCCCTGTAAGGCCTGACAAGACTAATTAACCTCCTGTTCCGGCTATTCTCTCCAGATGATCCTTTATGTGACCTGCTCATCCTGTTTTAAAATTCTTTTGGCAAAGAAATCCAAATATGAGCACTTTTACTCAAAAAGTTGTCAAAAGAACAACATTTGAAAAAGATTTGTTTTAAAATGCCGGAAAATTTACCCTGTGACTCTTTTGTAGTCCTGATTGTAATAATATTTAACTGACCTTATGCTGTCAGTGTTTACAGGAAAAATATCCCCTCCATCCTGGCATGTTTATATGCTGTAAGTTTTTCTTGTTCCTTACCACCTTCAGATGTGCCGGTGTATAAAATGAGAGTTCATGAAATTCATATTGTGAAGCCTGGTCACGCATTTCTTTTTTTATCATTTTTTCAGACACCTTACCGATTCTCCTCGAGATGCAGGATTAGTACTTCTGCCCAGTCCTGTACTCATAAACAGGTAATAATCGTAAGCACTTGACGCGTTGCTGGGTGCAGAGCTCCACCATATACCAATCTTCCCGGCATTTACGAATGTACCGTTCTCAACACGGTATCCGCCAGGATATCCTGTGAAGCCCGACTCATTGGTACCATTAGTCCCCTCATTCCATCTTGTAGGACTTTTCATTTTTAATCCGGCAACCTGTGAACCTCCCAGTGAACTTACCAGCCGGTACCAGTCTTCATTTCCCGGTATTACCCATCCTTCAGGAGCCAGTCCCCTGGGATCGTTAACTGCATACCAGTTATACAACTTCCCGTACCATTTCCCTGCAACAGTATCATTGTTATAATAACACCAGGCCGGTTTACCTGCCTTACCGGCAGCAACCCATGCAGCATTTGTTCTTGCTTCCGGAATAGTATCACCATTACTGAATGTAACGACATCCAGGTTTGCCGCTGCCCAGGTCTGTGACCCGATAACCACTGTCCCTTTTCCAGTCTTTGCTTTGGAAACGACTTGTTTCTTCTTTGTAGTCGCCTGCTGTACCTCTGTTCCTTCCCTGGAAACATGTGTAGGGGAAGTTAGCTCTTTACCTGCTGAACTACCACCTGAGAGTAGAAAAATGGCAGGAACAAGAACTATTACCTCAGTCAATCTTATATTTTTCATATCTAAATAATTATGATTTTAAACGCCACATTTCTGCCTGCTTTCAGACAGGGAATCCAGATGAGAGAAGTAATTTTATTCCTGTTTACGTTTAGAAATCAAAAGGGTTTCATATCCACGGACATTTTGATTGATATTGTCCGGCTAAGGAATATCCAATTATAAGAATACCATTGTGTTAGCTTATATACGTAGTGCCGTTGCAGGAATTAACGGTGTTCTTTATCTAAGAGCGTGCACTAGCCCTGCATGCCTTGTTAAACATCAGGTATTAAACGTGATATGGGATACTTTATTTTATAACCTGCTTACAGGTCCTTCCGTAATCAGTTCATGAGCTGAAATTTTATCGGCATTACATACCAGACAGGAACAGGTCTTCCGCCCTGTTTGCCGGGCTTGAAAGGCGGGAGCGTTTTAACGACCCGTACTGCTTCAGCATCAAGCTCAGGATCAACTCCTTTTAGAACACTTATCTGACTGATACCTCCTTTTGCCGTAACACAAAATTTTAAAATTACCTTCCCCTCAATATTATTCTCTCTCGCAACTTCAGGATACCTGATATGATCTGAAATATATTTATATAATGCGGCTTCCCCTCCCGGGAATGACGGGTCTTCCTCAACCACTATAAATATCTCTTGCTTTGGCTCCTCCGTTTTAACCTCCGGTTTTACCTCAACCGGCACATCAAGAACATCCGTATTCTGCACTTTTTCCTCTGCCTCTTCGGCCGTCATAAGCTGCACCTGATCCTCGGGTTTCATTGAATCGACCACAACCGGCGGAATATATTTCTGCTGGGCAACAACATCAGCCGGCGGGGGTGGCGCCGGTGGGACTACAACCTGGTCCATCGCCTGGTCAAGATTGTCCATCTTTATTTCAACCGTCCTGTCCGTTTTTGCCAGTAATCCTTCAACAGACCTTGTATTAATATAGGGAATTATAACGGCAGCTGCCATTAATACTACCCCTGCGAATGTCGAGGACATCACTGTTAAACTGTATTTCCTCCGCATTACATATGCCCCGTAATCC
>Ga0307440_1001296_pt1 | contig 12177 bp, 11 predicted proteins | sample SalMarWE160410MG_FD_202150 | JGI IMG/M metagenome (GOLD analysis project Ga0307440, IMG submission 202150) | Salt marsh sediment microbial communities from the Plum Island Ecosystem LTER, Massachusetts, United States - WE1604-10 | ecosystem: Environmental > Aquatic > Marine > Intertidal zone >... | reverse complement strand
AGGATATGAATAAAATATCTGCGATTTTCTCGATGCCTTCCATATAGATATGCCTGTCGCCAATATACATGTGCGCTTTGAAAGAAGCTATTCAGGCACTTATTGATGGCATGCCTGGACACGATACCGGCCATGACCAGCGTTACGCCCAGTATCTGTTGCAGATCATGCAGCATAGGTATCGCACGGGAGAAAATACCGGTTTTCGCCAAAATATAGAGAGGGAAATTCGGAAAATGGCTGCTCGAACTGCACCATGGCATCGTGGTCATATACCCCTGCCAATGTGCGATAAACTTCCCAGTTCACCGCTCTCTGACCCTTGACACCAAATTCGCCGAAAATATCAAAAATATTCTTCCATGAGCCCATCAACCATAAATATATACATAAACTTTTTGAAATTTAAGGTATATGCCAAAAGCCTCATCCAACCTGTCAAAAAATGTCACCAAGTCTGCCAAATATCTAAGTAATTATACTTATATGCCCTGAAATAGCTTTGTGATCTACGTGACAAAAAACGCGCTGTCAAGTGCCAAAAATTGCCCTTTTGCTTCCGATGGTTCAAGATCGACTTATCTGCCCCGGAGTTTCCATCCGGTACAGATAACCAAAACAAGAACAAAGGGGTACACCATGTCAACTCTGTATGATGTTACAAAGCAATATGCCTATAGCACCGGAAAGACCGAGGAATATTCCTTCCTCGACATCGAATACGAACATAAAGCGGGAATCGCCTGGTATTCCATGCACGCCTCGCCACGACCCTGCTTTACGCTGGATTTGCTTGGCGAGCTCCAGCACTGGTTGGAAAGTGTCGATGCCACGATGGCATCGAACGATGTGCGTTACATCGTCATGGGATCCAGCGTGCCGGGGGTCTTCAATCTTGGCGGAGACCTGAACCTAATCGCAAAGATGATCCGCAACAGGGATAAGCAAGGGATCATGGACTACGCCATGGCGTGTATTGATCCGTTATATCTTGCTCATACCGGCCTGGGCAGGAAGGTGACGTCCATCTCCCTGGTGGAGGGCGATGCCCTGGGCGGAGGCCTGGAAGCGGCCATCTCAACAGATGTGCTTATCGCCGAACGCGGTGCCAAGATGGGCTTCCCGGAGGTCCTGTTCAACCTGTTTCCGGGCATGGGCGCATACAGCTTCCTGTCGCGTAAAATCGGTGCCGCCAAGGCCGAACAGATGATTCTCAGCGGCCGGCTCTACGCGGCTGAGGAGCTTTACGACATGGGATTGGTGGACGTACTGGCGGAACCCGGAATGGGCCGGCAGGCTGTCTACGAGTATGTCAGCCGTGAGGACCGTTCCCAGAACGGTTTCCGGGCATTCCGGAAGGCCAAGCAGCACTGCAATCCCGTTAGCTACGAGGAATTGCTGCAGATCACCACCATCTGGGCCGAGGCCGCGTTGAACATCAGCGACCGGGACCTGCGCATGATGGAGCGTCTCGTCAGCCGGCAAAGCAGCAAGGTGATGTGAGCCGTGCGGACCGTATGGGGCCGGGGCACTATGGCATGCCCTGGCCCCCGGCGGCCTGGATCAGTGGAGTATCTCGACGTGCCGGTGCAGCTCCTCGCAACTGGAGCGAATCGCCGCGGAAAGCTTGTCCGCATAGGAAAGCATGTTCTCGCGGTTCCAGTGGTCGAACTGCCTTGATTCGATCTCGATGCACAACGTCGCCACGCCCTGGGCACCGAGCATGCCCGACGATCCCTTCAACTGGTGGGCGATGTCGAGGAATCTCATCCGGTCCAGATCTCGGGCTGCCTGGGCGAGTTCTTGCATCAGTCCATTGCCGTTGTTCTCGAAAGTCTGCACAAACTTTTCCAGCCTGTCCTTCTTTCCAATCACACGAAAAAGCTCTTCCAGCTTGCTGCCGTCAAATGAATGATGGCGCATCTGCTCCCCCTCCGGCTCCTTGTCAGGCGCTGGGGCGACATCCTCATCACCCGGCATGCCGAAATTGGCAACGGCTTCGAGCAGGGACTCCGCATCGATGGGCTTGGTCAGGTAATGATTGGCCCCGGCCTCCATACAGGTGCGGATGGTTTCCGGCAGGGCATCGGCACTCAGCATGATCACGGGTGTGCTGGCATCCGTTTCCATGAACCGGAAGCGCTTGAGCACATCCAGGCCGCTGATCTCCGGCATGCTCATATCCAGCAAGACCAGATCGAACTCCTGCTCTGCCAGTTCATCGAGGGCCTCTTCGCCGTCCCCCGCCACGGTGACCTTGTGGCCGGCGCGTTGCAGGATTTCGCGGACCACCTCCTGGTTCACCGGATTGTCCTCCACCACCAGGACATGGAGCACCTTGACTCCGCGCTTACGCCGATAGGCATCGGCCAGCGAAATCACCTCGGTAGGCGCCTGCTGGGTCATGCTGGTCGCATGCAGGGCGTTGAACAGCAGGGACTCGTCCAGCGGCAGGTGCAGTACCGCCGTGTACCCCTTGGCATACATGTCCTGATCCTTGCCGATGTTCGGTTCGTGATCGATCAGGATCAGATCCGGCTGAGTCATCCCCTTCTTGCCGCGAATGGCCTGAACCAATAACTCCGGACTTGCCTGCAGGGTTGCGCGATCCAGCAGCACCGCGTGGCATCCATGACCGGTACTCCAGGCATCGTGGAGCATGGAAAGCAGTTGGGATGCATCGGTGACGCGCACGCATGCAATACCCCAGCGTTGCAGGGACTGCTCCAGCCGCGCCGCCATCCCCTCACCCGCCAGCACCATGGCACGCAGGCTCGGCAGCTTCCTGGCAACGGTGGATGCGGCCTGCTGCTGGGCATTGAACGGCAGCCATACGTGGAAGCTCGTTCCGACGCCCTCCTGGCTGGTGAAATCAATGCTGCCGCCCATCAGCCTTACCAGGCTGCGGACGATGGTCATACCCAGGCCGCTTCCTCCGTAACGCCGGGTAACGCTGCCGTCGGCCTGCGTGAACTGTTCGAAGATATGTGCCTGCGCCGTCTCGGGGATGCCGATGCCGGTATCGCTGATTTCGAAGCGCAGGGTACAACCCGCATCCGTCACATCCTCCGCTTCGACAAACAGACTGACTTCGCCCTGCTCCGTGAACTTGACGGCATTGCCGATCAGGTTGACCAGGATCTGCTTCAGCATGCGCGCATCGCCGATCAGCAGATACGGCGCCTCCGGAGCGATATGGGGCTGCAGGGATATATGCTTCTTTTGCGCCATTGGCTCGAACAGGGCCATCGTACCCCGAATCAGCTGGTGCAGATCGAAAGGCAGCGCATCCACCGTCAGCTTTCCGGCTTCGATGCGGGAGATATCGAGCACATTCTCGATCAGATCGAGCAGATGATGGGCGGAATCCTTGACGATCTGGGTAAAACGCCGCTGTTCGTCATCCAGCTTCGTGCTGCCCAGCAGATCGCTCATGCCGATGATGCCGTTCAAAGGCGTGCGCAATTCGTGGCTCATGTTGGCGATGAACCGGGATTTGGCCTGATTGGCCTCGTCCGCCACCTTTACGGCGAGATGCAACCGCCGGATCAGGCTGCCCATATACAACGGGATGACGGCGATGGTGACGAGCAGGCTGAAGCCAAGAAGATAATGGTTGATCCAGTAGTTCGTCGACAACAGCACGGCCAGAAAACCGCTGCAGGCCACGCTCGTTGAAATGAACAGATAACGCGTACCGTAGCGAAAGCCGTTGCCGACAATCACCCACAAGTAGACGGCAACCAGCGGCGCACCAAGGTTATCTGCAAACGCCAAAGCAATGGAGGTCACCATCATGTCCCCGACGATGCCGAAAATGCGCCGCACGGGATTGATCTCTGGCAACCAGATGATCCAGGCAAACAGCAGAATGGAGATCAGCAGGTAGCCACCGGCAACAATGACAACTACGTGAAGATTGGTAAAAGAGAAAAATTGAAAAAACAGGGCAACGATTAAAATGCGGATAAAGGCTTGGATATGCTCGCTATCGGCACGTGAATGCAGGCGCTGCATCAGCCGGCCCAACAATGTGGGGCGATCGGCCGGTGCCCGTTGATCGTTTCCCATCATGGCATCATAGCCCTAGTCTCGCTATTGATCATCCCTATCGGATGAAACCAGCAATCAGCTAGCTGTCTCGTCCATGGCGTTCGCGCGCATGAGCCTCCGCCCGGTGGATGATCTCGAGCAGGTCATCCTCGGTGGCATCGATGGGGGAATCGATCTGCCGCAAGGCATAGGCCACATCCTGTCGCTCGACCTGCAAGTCCCGGGGTACTGGCGCCGGCAATATATGCTGTTGCAGCACCGCCGGATAGCGGCGCCAGCGAAACATGTTGTTGAAAGCAAAGGCCACGGCCAGGATCGTCAGCGTATTGAGCATCACCGGCGTCACAACATAGGCATAGCCGAGAGCATGAATGCTGGGCCCGCCGATGACCGCGATCAAGGCCGTGGCGCCGCCGGGCGGATGCACGCATCGCGCGTAGTGCATGGCCAGCACCGCCAGCGACACAGCGGCGGCGGCGGCCAGCACCGGCATAGGAATCCATTGCGCGCAGCTGACACCCACAGCAGCGGAGATCAGCTGCCCACCGGTTGCCGCCCAGGGCTGGGAAAGCTGCCCGTGGGGCACGGCGAACAGCAACACCGCCGATGCCCCCATCGATCCTACCATCAACCAGCTGTCGCCTACGGAGAGATAGCGCGAGCTGATCCAGGCCGTGGCAAGGATTCCGGCAAAGGCACCGAGCCCCGCCACCCAGCGCTCGGCATGGCTGACGTCATGGGTCTCCACGCCCAGCCATTGCCTGATAACCCGTCTTTGCAAAAATATCCCCGGCCTCAGAAGCCGATGTCGACCTGCACCACGCCTGCCTCGACCCGCACGGGAAAGGTCTCGATGTCTTCATAGGCCGGCCTGGTCAGTGCCTTGCCGGTGCGTATGCAGAAACGCGCCCCATGCCGGGGACAGATGATCTGATCCCCGTCGCAGCGACCGCTGGCGAGATCGCCGCCATCATGGGAACAAAGATCCTCGATGGCGAAAAACTCCCCATCCACATTGAACACGGCGATCGGTCCGGCCTCGGATTCGATCAACTTCTTTGCACCTGGAGGCAGCTCGTCTGCCGCCGCCACATCAAGCCAATGGCTCATTCACGTCCCTCCACACATCAATGACTGTCTTAGAACAAACCAAGCTGCAGTTTGGCCTCATCGCTCATCATCGAACGATCCCACGGCGGATCAAATGTCAGCTCGACATCGACATCGGTCACATTGGCCACGGCCAACACCTTCTGTCGTACGTCCTCGACGATGAACGGCCCCATGCCGCAGCCGGGAGCCGTCAGAGTCATGACGATATCGACATGATTACCGCCTTCGTCGGTATCGACAACATGACAATCGTAAACCAGCCCGAGATCGACGATGTTGACCGGAATCTCCGGGTCGTAGCAGGTTTTGAGCACGGCCCACAACTCATCCTCATCGACCGGCCCGTTCGCCGTGCGGGGGGCATCCTCGACGGTCGGTTTGGCCGCATCGCGCCCGAGGGCATCGGCATTGGCCGCATCGATGCGCGCCAGGTTCGCGTTGACGACAACCGTAAAGCTGCCGCCCAGCTCCTGGGTGATGCTGACATGTGTACCCTCCGGAATCGTCACCGGCGTGCCGAGCGGGATCAGCACCGCATCGACATCGCGCAACACCCTGACCATCGCACCCGACTGCATAACTACTCCGTCTTCGCCACGTCGTCACCGCCCTTGACCGCCGATTTCAGCGTATGCCAGCACAGGATGGCGCATTTGATGCGGCTGGGAAACTCACGCACGCCGGCCAGCACGGCCAGCTTACCAAGACGGCCCTCGTCCGGGGACTCGGAGATATCCGAGGTCACCATATGCTGGAAGGCATCGAACAGCGGCTTGAAATCCGCCAGAGGCTTACCCTTCAGCGCTTCGGTCATCAGCGATGCCGAGGCCATTGATATCCTGCAACCTTCACCCTCGAAAGACACATCCTCGATCAATCCCTCGTCGCTGGTCTTCAGATAGACATGCAGCTTGTCGCCGCACAGCGGATTGTATCCTTCCGCCTCGTGGTCGGCATCGGCGAGCCGGCCGAAATTGCGCGGATTCTTGCCATGATCGTTGATCATTTGTTGGTAAAGATCCATGACATCGAACATCAATCTAGAATTCTCTTGGCCTTCTCAAGAGATGCGAACAAGGCGTCAATCTCCTCGATCGTGTTATAGGCCGCGAATGAGGCCCGGGCCGTGGCCGGGAGCCGGAAATGCTGCATCACCGGCATGGTGCAGTGATGGCCGGCCCGGATCGCCACACCGTCGCGATCGAGAATCGTACCCAGGTCGTGCGGGTGAACGCCGGCAAGTGTCAGCGCCAGCACCGTGGCCTTGTCGGCGGCCGTGCCAACGATGCGAAGGCCGTCGAAGGCCTCGGCCTGGGCCGTCGCATGCGCCAGGAGCCGCTGCTCGTGCGCAGCCAGATTCAGCACCCCCTTGTCGACCAGCCAGTCCACCGCCACGCCGAAGCCGATGCCGCCGGCAATGTTCGGCGTCCCGGCCTCGAACTTGTAGGGAAGCTCGTTGTACAGGGTTTTCTCGAAGGTGACCATCGAGATCATGTCGCCGCCACCCTGATACGGCGGCATCTCCTCCAGCAACGCCTCTTTTGCATACAGAAAGCCGATGCCCGTCGGCCCGTACATCTTGTGCGCGCTGCTGACATAGAAATCCGCATCCAGGGCCTGCACATCGACGTCGAGATGCGCCAGCGCCTGGGCGCCGTCGACCAGCACCTTAGCCCCCGCCGCATGCGCCAGGCGGATGATCCGACCCACCGGGTTGATCGTGCCCAGCGAGTTGGACAGGTGCACGATGCCGACCAGCCTCGTGCGCTCCGACAACCGGGCCTCGAACTCCTCCATGATCAGCTCACCGGCGTCGTTGATCGGGGCCACGACAAGCCTGGCGCCGACACGCTCGCACAGCATCTGCCACGGCACGATATCGGAGTGGTGCTCCATCTCCGAGATCAGGATCTCGTCGCCGGCCAGCACGTTTGCGCTCCCCCACGCCGATGCCACCAGATTGATCGATTCGGTGGTGCCGCGCGTGAACACGATCTCGCGTGTCGATACGGCGTTGACCAGGGCCCTGAGTTTCTCCCGCGCCGCCTCGTAGGCGGCCGTGGCCCGCTCGGACAGCGCGTGCACGCCCCGGTGCACATTGGCATTGTCCGCCTCATAGTAATGGCGTACGGCCTCGATCACCGCAGATGGCTTCTGCGTGGTGGCGGCATTGTCCAGATACACCAAAGGCTTGCCGTACACCTGCTGATGCAGGATCGGGAACTCCGCCCGCAGGGCATCGATATCCAGGGAGGTCACCGCGGCCTTGGTCGTCACCGTACTCACGCCAGCACCTCCGCGGCCGCCGCCAGGCGCGTCAGGCCGACCCGCTCCAGGTAGGTACGGATCTCGGCATGCGGCATGCGTGCCAGCACCTCGTCGGCAAAGGCCACCGTCAACGTCTGTCGAGCCGCCGGCTCGGAGAACCCGCGCGAGCGCAGGTAGAACAACTGGTTGGCATCGAGCTGTCCGACCGTGGCACCGTGCGCACATTTGACATCGTCCGCATAGATCTCCAGCTCCGGCTTGGTATCGATCTCGGCCTGGTGGGACAACACCAGGTTGGCGTTGGACTGGGCCGAATCGGTCTTCTGCGCATCGGCATGCACCACGATCTTGCCGTTGAATACCGCATGCGAACGGCCGTCGATCACGCCCTTGAAGAACTCCCGGCTGTTGCACGATGGGGCGTGATGATCGACGTGGGTATGGCAGTCCGTATGCTGGCGCCCGTCCGTCATGTACAGGCCATTCAGCTCGCAGCTGGCACCCTCCTGCCGTAACCCGGCCACGATATCGAGCCGGCACAGATGGCTACCGAAATTCACGGCATGCGAGGCATAGCGTCCGCCCTGCTGCGCCACCTGCACGCGCCCGAGATGTACCTGATGCGGCCCGTGCTGCTGCAGCCGGTAATGCGTCAAATCGGCCTGCTCAGCCAGGAACACCTGGCTCACGGCATTGTCCAGCGCACCGCCCTGACGATCGGAGGTGTGGGCGGAGGCATACTGTTCGATCACCGTCGCCCGGGCACCGGCACCGAGCCGGATATGATGGCGCAGGTGGGCCACCTGCCCGCTGCGGCTCAGACAGACCGCCTGGACCGGACGCGGCAGCACCTGGCCGGCCGGCACATGCACCACGAGGCCATCGGTGAACAGGGCCCCGTTGGCGGCATTCAACCCGTGATACAGCGGGCCATCCACCTCGGCGGCATCGAGTTCCAGCCAGGACGGCGGCGCATCCAGAATTGCCGTCATCGGCCCCACGTACAGGCCGTCATCCCCGCTCAGCGGGGCATCGGACAGGCCGGCGTGGAAATGTCCGTCGACGAACACCAGCCGATGCACGTCGAGGTCGTCGACAAGCAACGCGTCCAGCACGCCGGCGTCGAGCACCGCCTCCCCGGCAACCGGGATCGATAGCTTCGGCCACCACGGCGCCAGCGCCCGCGGCATATCGGTGTACTTCCAGTCCTCATGTCGGGTCGTCGGAATGCCTTCCTGGGCAACATAGCCCGCACAGGCACGGCGGTAGGCCTCGACCTGCGGGATGCCTGCACCCGGCAGGGCGGGGAGCGCCGCCAGGATCTCCGGCGCTACATCCTCGGGCGGCACCTGCATGGCCATGCTCATGCGGCCGCCTCCTCCAGCACCCATTCGTAGCCGCGAGACTCCAGATCCTTGGCCAGCTGCTTGTCGCCCGACTTCAGGATGCGACCGTCCGCCAGCACGTGCACCACGTCCGGCTCGATATAGTCCAAGAGGCGCTGGTAGTGCGTGACCATGATGATGGCGCGCTCAGGACTGCGCAGCTTGTTGACCCCGTCGGCGACGATGCGCAGGGCATCGATGTCCAGGCCGGAATCGGTCTCGTCCAGGATGGCCAGCAGGGGCTCCAGCACCGCCATCTGAAAAATCTCGTTGCGCTTTTTCTCGCCACCGGAAAAACCCTCGTTGACCGACCGTTTCAGAAAGTCCGGGTCGAGCTGCACCAGCGAGGACTTCTCCCGCACCAGACCCATGAAGTCCATCGCATCGAGCTCGGGCAGCCCCTGGTGCTTGCGCTTGGCATTCAGTCCGGCCTTGAGCAGGTAGACGTTGTTGACCCCCGGAATCTCCACCGGGTACTGGAAGGCCAGGAACACGCCCTCCCAGGCCCGCTGCTCGGGGCTCATGGCCAGCAGATCCTCGCCGTTGTAGCGGATCGTGCCCTGGGTCACCTCGTAGCCATCGCGGCCGGCGATGACGTTGGACAGCGTGCTCTTGCCCGAGCCGTTCGGCCCCATGATGGCGTGCACCTCGCCCGGCTTCACCTCGAGGTTGATGCCCTTGAGGATCGGCTTTCCGTCGACCGTGGCATGCAGGTCTTCAATCTTCAACATGGTCATTCCTTTGTCTTCTGGTATGGATCAGCCGACCGCGCCTTCCAGGCTCACTTCCATCAGTCGGTTGGCCTCCACCGCGAACTCCATCGGCAGTTCGTTGAACACGTCCTTGCAGAAGCCATTGACGATTATCGACACGGCATCCTCTTCGGAGATGCCTCGCTGGCGGCAGTAGAACAGCTGATCCTCACCGATCTTGGAGGTGGTCGCCTCGTGCTCGACGATGGCCGAAGGGTTCTTGACCTCCATGTACGGGAAGGTATGGGCACCACAGGTGTCGCTGAGCAGCAGGGAATCGCATTGCGTGTGGTTGCGCGCCCCCTCCGCACCCTTCGCGATGCGCACCAGGCCGCGATAGGACTGCTGCCCGCGGCCGGCGGAGATGCCCTTGGACACGATGGTGCTGCGCGTATTCTTCCCCAGATGCACCATCTTGGTGCCGGTATCGGCCTGCTGGCGATTGTTCGTCAGGGCCACCGAATGGAATTCACCGATCGAATCGTCGCCGCGCAATACGCAGCTGGGGTACTTCCATGTGATGGCCGAGCCCGTCTCGACCTGCGTCCAGGATATCTTCGAGCGCGCCCCGCGGCACTCGCCGCGTTTGGTCACGAAGTTGTAGATGCCGCCCCGCCCCTCCTCGTCACCCGGATACCAGTTCTGCACCGTCGAGTACTTGATCTGGGCATCGTCGAGCGCGACCAGCTCCACCACCGCGGCGTGCAGCTGGTTCTCGTCGCGTTGCGGTGCCGTGCAGCCCTCGAGATAGGACACATAGGCGCCTTCCTCGGCCACGATTAACGTGCGTTCGAACTGCCCGGTGTTCATGGCATTGATGCGGAAATAGGTCGACAGCTCCATCGGGCAGCGCACGCCCTTTGGCACGAACACGAACGAGCCATCCGTGAACACCGCTGAATTCAGGCTTGCGTAGAAGTTGTCCGTATACGGCACCACCGAACCGAGGTAGGCGCGGACCAGGTCCGGGTGCTCGCGTACGGCCTCGGAGATCGGGCAGAAGATCACTCCGGCGTCCTTCAGCTTCTCCTTGAAGGTCGTGGCCACGGACACCGAATCGAACACGGCATCGACCGCCACGCCGGCCAGCATCTCCTGCTCCCGGAGCGGGATACCGAGCTTGGCATAGGTTTCCAGCAGTTTCGGATCCACCTCATCCAGGCTCTTCGGCGCATCCTTGCGCCCCTTCGGGGCCGAATAGTAGGAGATTGCCTGATAGTCGATCGGCGGGTAGTGCACATGCGCCCATGTCGGCTCGACCATGGTCTGCCAATGGCGAAAGGCCTGCAGGCGCCAGTCGAGCATCCATTCCGGCTCCTCCTTCTTGGCGGAAATCAGGCGGATCACATCCTCGCTCAGGCCGGGCGCCACCGTGTCCGTCTCGATGTCGGTGAAAAAGCCGGCCTTGTATTCCCGGTTTACCAGTTCGTTTGCCTGCATGTCAGCAGCCATCGGCAACCTCGCGTACCAGGGCCGGTATCGTGGATCCATCGATGCGGAATACCGGCCGGTAATCCGGACGTGCCATATCCGCCAATGAGATCATCGTCAGGGCATCACGGATGGCATCGTTGATCTTCAACCAGTGGGAACTGGTGGTACAAAAGGGCAGTTGATCGCACTCGTGCCCCTCCAGGTTGCATTCGGTCAGCGCGATCGATCCCTCCAGCGAACTGATGATTTCACCGACCGAGATCTGGGAGGAGGGGCGTGACAGCCGGTAACCGCCGTGGGCGCCGCGGATCGATTCCAGCAACCCCTGGTGCAGCAGCATCTGCATGACCTTGCTGACCGTCGGCAGCGGCACGTGCGTATGTTCCGCCAGCAATGCAGCCGTGTACGTGCTCTCGTTGGCAGCAGCCATATACGTCATCAGTAGAATGCCGTAATCCGTCAATTTGGTCAGTCGCAGCATGGCACCTCACCGTCTAAGTCAGACCATTCTAGTCCTATTTAATCGGCCACGCAATTTATCGGTGAAATGTAACACATGAACAGATGGCATCGGCCCCATGGGAAATATGGCATTGGCTACCATACTGGGGAGTGGCAACAAAAAAAGCCCCTTTGGAGCTTTCACTCGACAAAGGGGCTTTGGAGTAAATTCCTGGCAGTGACCTACTCTCCCGCAGCGAAACTGCAGTACCATTGGCGCGTAGGGGCTTAGCTTCTGAGTTCGGGATGGGATCAGGCGTTTCCCCCTAGCTATGACCACCAGGAAACCGGTGTGGGGAATCTGCTTGGACCGCAGAAATACTCCTGTATTTCCGCTCCTGTCGTCATCGAAAAGCGTGTGGTCCGGGCAAATTCCCTATGTTGGATATCAGATGATCGAATGTCTTAACGTTGCATGGTCAAGCCGCACGGGCAATTAGTACTGGTCAGCTCCATGCATTGCTGCACTTCCACACCCAGCCTATCAACCTGGTGGTCTTCCAGGGCCCTTCAGGGAGCTCAAGGCTCCGGGAGAATTCATCTCGAGGTGGGCTTCCCGCTTAGATGCTTTCAGCGGTTATCCCTTCCAAACGTAGCTACCCTGCGATGCTCTTGGCAGAACAACAGGAACACCAGAGGTTTGTCCATCCCGGTCCTCTCGTACTAGGGAC
>Ga0307440_1001295_pt1 | contig 12182 bp, 8 predicted proteins | sample SalMarWE160410MG_FD_202150 | JGI IMG/M metagenome (GOLD analysis project Ga0307440, IMG submission 202150) | Salt marsh sediment microbial communities from the Plum Island Ecosystem LTER, Massachusetts, United States - WE1604-10 | ecosystem: Environmental > Aquatic > Marine > Intertidal zone >... | reverse complement strand
CGCAGATACGCCTCAAAGGATTTGCCTGCAAGGCGTTCATCCGGGTTCACCCATGAGATGATGAACACCGTATATCCCTTTGACACCGCCCAGCGGACAAAAGATTTTTTCGGTGTCAGATCCAGGATGTAGTACTTATTGATCCAGGGCGGTACGATGAGCAGGGGCCGCCGGTAGACGGTTTTGGTCGTTGGTGCGTATTGAATCAGCTGGATCAGTTCATTCTGGAATATCACCTTGCCGGGGGTGACGGCCAGGTTGCCCCCTACCTCGAAGGCGGCATCGTCTGTCTGCCGGATCCTCAGTTGCCCCTTCCCCCGCTTCATGTCCGAGATGAGATTCTCCAAGCCCCGGACGAGGTTTTCCCCCTTCGAAGCGACGGTCGCGCGCAGAACCTCCGGGTTGGTGAGCAAAAAATTGCTTGGGGACATGGCATCGATGAACTGCCGGGTGTAAAATTCAGCCTTCTGCGCACTGCCCGGTGCCATCCCCTCGGTTCCGCTCACCGTATCCTGAAGCCAGCGGGCGGTCAGCAGGTAGGACTGTTTGAGATAGTCGAACACCGGGATCCGCTCCCAGTCCGCATCCTTGAACCGTCGATCGCCCCTGGCCGGAGAGACTATCTGCGGCACCTCCTGACCGGTCCACTTGGCAGTGATGTTCTCCCACAGCTTCACATAGCCGTCCACCAGGGACATCTGGGCCGCCAGGAGCCGGGACGGGTCCTCAAGAAGGGCAACCGTCAACTCCATAAAGGATTGGCCGATATTCAGGGGATCGGCCTGGAAGCGATCCGGAGGGATCTGCCCCCCATCATTGGCGTGGTGCTGCAGGAACTCCTTGAGGATCTCCTGACTCCTGGCGGCAATGTTGCCCAGGTTCCTGGCAAAGGCTTCAAATGCTTCCTTACTGTACTCGCTCTGCTTCTCATGGGGCATAACAATGGCTTCCTTCGCTGTTGGAATCCGCTTCCGCTATCGTTTTCAGGGGCGGTTATCGCTTTCATCTACCCCGTAGTTGAAGCATATGGGTACGGCTTGCCATCGACGCCTTGAAGATGAAGACCTCCGATTTTTGAAGCAGTGCGGGGCCTACTTCTTTTGCGTCCCATCGGAAGGCTTGCGGGGTGCCTTATCCCCGTTTTTCTCAAAACACACCGACAGGTAATCAAGCCCCTTCAGGATCAGCGACTGGTAATCTTCGAAGGCCTTTTTCGTGTTTGTGAGCCATTCCCTGTAATTATTGTCCAGCTTCAGGTTTTCCTTCTGCATCCCTTCCAGAAACAGGGTCATCATACGCTCATTCTGGCTCTGAAGCGCCTGGAAACTTTGCAGGGCCGTTTTATGGTAGTTTTTAACCAACTCGAAAATGTTCTCCGGATTCATAGTCTTTATCCTGTCCATGGGTGAAAAGTGGTGAGGCACGCCTCAATGGCTTGCACTAAACGACGGGGTCACATGTACAGTCCGCCGTTGATACCGTATACCTGGCCGGTGATGTAAGCGGATTTCTCATCCGCGAGAAAACTGACCACACGGGCTACCTCCTCCGGCGTACCAAAACGTTTCATGGGAATGGAGCCCTCGATCTTCTTGTAGATCTCCGGAGGAATCTTTCCCGTCATTTCCGTGATGATGAACCCGGGAGCCACCGCGTTCACCGTAATGCCCTTGGAGGCAACCTCCAGGGCCAGGGACTTGGTAAAACCGATGATGCCCGCTTTCGAGGCGGCGTAGTTGGCCTGGCCCACGCTGCCGCTCAACCCGATAATGGAACTGATATTGATAATACGCCCGTAACTGGCCTCAAGCATGAACCCCAGGGCTTCCCGGCAGCAGTGGAAGGTACCAAAAAGATTGACCTGCATTACCCGCAGCCAAAATTCAGCGGGCATTTTCCTCAGGGTTTTATCCGCCGTAATGCCGGCGTTATTCACCAGGATATCCAAATGGCCGAAATCATCGTACACCTTGTCCAAGGTCTTTTTTACATCATAGAGATTCTCCACGGATCCCTGGTATGCCCCGGCCTCAACGCCATTGGCCCTCAACCGGTCCACGAGGCTCTGAGCCTTGGCTTCATCCCGGTTATACCCGATGGCCACATTGAAGCCATCGGCGGCCAATTGCTCGCAAATCGCCCGGCCGATCCCCCGGGACCCCCCTGTCACAAATGCCGTTCGTCTTCGTTCATCCATGGGGAAGCCCTCATTCCTTCCTGCGCAGGTTATTACCGCCTCTATGTTAAGGCGCGATGAATTCGCTGCTAAACTGGCTCAGTCTTTCACGTGTTGATGCCGGGGGGATGATCCCGGAAATCATCGCCGGGAACCATCTTCTGGATCATGGAAGCGTTGGGTCGGCCGGATACGCATACGGTAAAAGGCTGACTCAGCGGTCCTCCCCTCCCTCCGTACAGGCAAAGATTGTAGTTCCCGTACGCGCATGGTATTTATATATCATGCGATAAGGACCAAAGTACACTTATTTCTGGCACGCAGGCGTCCCCAAGCTGACCCAAAATGGATATGATCTCAATGTTCTATTCCTTTTTTTTAAATCTGATCGAATTGACCATCCATGCCAACCAATTGTTTTTGACAGGGGTTTCCGGCCAGGTGCCCCAGGCGCCCTCCATCGATATCGGCGCCGAGTGGACCACCCTATTCGAACAGATGATGACGATTTTCCAGAGCGGGGTGTTGCCGGAGGAAGGCGTGGACTGCCCGTGGCCTCCCCTGACGGATTCCATCGCCCGGCTCCGGGCCTCGGCCGGTGATGCTGAGGGCAGCGCAAGGACGCGGTTTTCTCACAGGGCATGGCACGAAGATCCTGCATTCAAGCTCATCCTTGACACCTACCTGTCGGTTTCGGCGCATCTTCTGGCGCAAATTGACGCCATTCCCATGGAGAAAAACCAAAAACGAAAGCTCAAATACCTGACGCAGTTCTTCATCGACGCCATTTCACCACACCACTTCTTCCCCTCCAATCCAGAAGCCGTTGCGCTGGCGGAGTCCACCCGCGGTCGCAGTTTGGTGGACGGAATGGAGAATCTCCTGAAGGATATCGGCAGGGGCAGAATCAGCCTCGCCGATGAGTCGGCCTTCGAACTGGGAAAGAGCCTGGCAACCACTCCCGGCGCGGTGGTCTATGAGAACCCGATCATCCAGCTCATCCAATATACGCCTACAACCCCCCGGGTTCATGCCCGTCCCCTGCTCATCGTGCCGCCCTGCATCAACAAGTTTTACATCCTGGATCTGCAGGAAGAAAACTCCTTCGTGAAATACTGCCTCGATCAGGGGCATCGGGTCTTTCTCATCTCGTGGGTGAACCCGGATGCCAGACACCGGGATCTCGGCTGGGATGATTATGTCTCGCGGGGGCTGCTCCATGCCCTGGAGGTGGCCTCGAGCATCTCAGGAAGCGAGCAGCTCAACGCGGTGGGCTGGTGCATCGGCGGTGTTCTCCTGGCCACGGCCCTGGCAGTTCTCCATGGAAGGAATCAAAGCCACCGTGTCGCTTCAGCCACCTTTCTGACCACCCTGCTCGACTACAGAAATTCGGGAGACATCGGCCTCTTTATCGACGAGCCGCTCGTGGCGGCCATGGAGTCATACGTCCAGAGGATGGGCTTTCTGCCCGGCATGGATCTTTTCATGTTCTTCGCCTTTATCCGTGCCAACGATGTCCTCTGGTCCCATATGATCAACCACTACCTTAAGGGGAAATCTCCCGCCCCCTTCGATGTCCTCTATTGGAACAGCGATCCGGTCAACCTGCCGGCATCCGTTTACAGCTTCTATCTTAGAAACATGTACCTGGAAAACCGTCTGGTCCGCACCGATGCCATACAGGTATGCAATATCCCAGTCGATTTAAAACGCATTAAAACCCCCTGCTATTTTCTGGCCGCCAAGGACGATCACATCGTTCCATGGCAATCCGCCTTCGACAGCGCCGGGCTCCTGTCCGGCCCCAGGGAGTTTGTCCTGGCCGCCAGCGGCCATGTATGCGGGGTGATCAACCCTGAAACGGACAAGCGGCGCAACTACTGGGTCAACGGCGATATGGGCAAGGAAGCCGGGCAGTGGTTTTCGTCGGCCACCTCGATGAGAGGCAGTTGGTGGCCCCACTGGCATGGGTGGTTGAAGGACTGGGCGGGGGACAAGATCGATGCGCCCCGAAGGCTCGGCGATCCCATCCATGGCATCATCGAACGCGCCCCGGGCCGCTATGTCAAACGTCGCATCGATACGGCCTGATACCGCCGCCGGAAGATAAACCATAGCCAAAGATATTTGAAATTTCGCTATCGGTATCGGTACGGGATCGAAACCTGACCCGATAATGCCATTCGATACCGATAGCGATACCGATGACTCCCCATGTGAGAGACAATATCTCGGATTGCCTTTGAATAACTGATATTTCTCGCCCAGGTTTGGCATGAATGGAAGGGTCTGTTATAATCGATACCTGGAGCGAATCGGGTCCGTGCCCGCAGTGATCCCGGCCGCGGGCCCGCCCTGCAACCTGACACCCGCATGACGGGTCCATCCACAGCGCAGAGGGGAGACAACGATTATGAGAAAAATCAGGCAGGCGGCCGTCATCGGCGCCGGGGTCATGGGTCGCGGCATTGCCGCACTCATGGCCAGCGCAGGCATCGACACCCTCCTTCTGGACATCGTCCCACCGGATCTGGATGGAGCGCAGGCCCAGGAGCAAAAGGCGAGAAACCGGATCGTCCGGGAGGCACTAAAAGCCATCACCGCTGCCAAGCCGGCCCTCCTGATGCATCCACAGGATATCGACCGCATCAGCATTGGCAACCTGGAGGATGATTTCGACCGATTGGGAGCCTGCGACTGGATCGTGGAGGCCGTAGTCGAGCGGCCCGATATCAAGGTCGCCCTTTTCAAGCGGATCGACGCGATAAAAAAGCCAGGCGCCATTGTCTCCTCCAATACGTCGGGAATTCCATTGGCTGCCCTGTCCGAGGGCCTCAGCGCAGAGTTCAGGCGCCATTTTCTGGGAACCCACTTTTTCAACCCGGTCCGGTACATGCACCTGCTGGAGGTAATCCCCGGCAAAAGCACCTTGGCCGGGGTGGTTCGGTTCATCTCGGATTTCGGGGAACGGGTCCTGGGCAAAGGGATCGTCCGGGCCAAGGACACGCCGAACTTTGTGGGAAACCGCATCGGCGTTCAGGGCATCGCCAGGGCCCTTCACCACCTTGTCACCGACGGCCTCACCGTGCCCGAGGCCGACGCCCTGCTGGGACCGGTGCTGGGCAGGCCGAAAACCGCAAGCTTCAGGACCATCGACATGGTGGGGCTCGACACCCTGGGATATGTCATGGAGAACACCCTGCGGCTGCTTCCGCGGGACGAGGAAAGGACGTACTACCAACTGCCTGATTACGCCCGACGCATGATCCACGAGCATCTCCTCGGCGACAAGTCCGGCGCGGGATTCTACAAGAAGGTAAAGGACGGACAGGGGAAGAAGACCATCCTGGCCCTCAATCTCGACACCTTCCAGTACGAGCCGTTCGAGCCTCCGGCATTCCCCTGTCTCGCGGAGGCGGAAAAGGCCGCCTCCCTGGCCGGAAAAATCCGGGCGGTGGTTTACGGCACCGACCGGGGGGCCCGGTTCGCCTGGAAGGTGCTCTCCGCCTCACTGCTCTATGCCGCCAACCGCGTTCCCCAGGTCGCCGAAACCATCGTCGAAATCGACAACGCCATGCGCTGGGGGTATAACTTCACCCTGGGGCCCTTTGCCACCTGGGATGCCATCGGCCTGGCCGAATCCGCGGCGAAAATGGAGGCCGAGGGCATGACCCTGCCGGAGACCATTAAACATATGCTCGCCGCGGGCCACGATGCCTTCTACAGGATGAAGGACGGAGCCCTTCACTACTTCGACCTGGTCTCGGAAACCTACCGGAAAATCGTCCCCAGGAAGGAGGCCCTCCAGCTGACGCTTCTGAAGGAGGGGGGCAGAGCGCCGCTGTCCTGTTCCTCGGCCTCCCTCGTGGATCTCGGCCAGGGGGTCTTTTGTTGCGAATTTCACACCAAAATGAACACCCTGAACGAGGAGAACATCGACTTCATCCACAGGGCCCTCGACTATGTGGATGCCGAGGGCCACGGTCTGGTTATCGGCAACCAGGACCCGGGGACGCCTGGCGCCTTTTGCGCGGGAGCGGACCTCATGAGCCTGGCAATGGCGGCCCAGGCGGGCCAAACCGACCGGATCGGTCGGCTGATCCGGCGCCTCCAGGCGGCGGTCCAGCGCATGCGCTACCTCTCCTTTCCGGTGGTGGCAGCCCCCTATGGCATGACCCTCGGGGGGGGATGCGAGGTCTGCCTCGGTGCCGACCGCATCGTGGCCCACGCGGAGCTCTACATGGGCCTGGTGGAGGTGGGCGTAGGGCTCTTGCCGGCGGGCGGGGGATGTCTCAATCTCTACAAAAAATTACTGAGCGGTCTTCCAGCGGCAGTCACCGGCGTGGATCCGAGCCGCTTTCTCCTTCCGGCATTCATGAACATCACGACCGCGACGGTGAGCGCCTCGGCAAAGGACGCCCAGGCCAAGGGGTTTTTAGGGCCCTGCGATCGGATCGTCTTCAACCGGGACCATCTGATCGGGGAGGCGAAAAAGGAGGTGCTTCGCATGACGGCCGATGGATACCGGCCGCCCCCGCAGCGGAAGATCAAGGTGGCCGGCGAGGCCTTTCAGGGCCTGGTCAACGTGCAGGCGGCCGACTATCTGAGGGCCGGCTTCATCTCCGAATACGATGCCTTGTTGGCCAAACGGATCGCCCATGTCATGTCCGGTGGGGATATGCGCTCGGAGAGCGAGGTAGATGAGCAGGTCATTTTGAACCTGGAGGCAGAAGCCTTCCTCGATCTTCTGAAGGAGAAAAAGACACATCAGCGCATCGAGCATATGCTGAGAACTCGAAAGCCGCTTAGAAACTGAATCGAGGAGGATCCATCCATGCAAGACGCCTACATCGTCACATCCCTCCGGACCCCGGGGGGCAAACACCGCACCGGGGCCTTCAGAGACACCCGGCCGGAGGATCTCCTGGCCTTCACATTGCGCTCCCTGATCGAACGCACAGGCGCCGTCACCCCCGGTGACGTGGAGGACATCATGGTGGGCTGCGCCTTTCCCGAGGCCGAGCAGGGCCTCAACATCGGCCGGATCGCGGCCCAGATCGCCGGGTTCCCGGACCCGGTGTCAGGCGCCACCGTCAACCGTTTCTGCGCATCTGGCCTGGAGGCCATCGCCCTTGCCTCCCTGCGGGTGATGGCCGGATGGTCCGACATCGTCATCGGCGGGGGCGTGGAATCCATGACCTTCGTGCCCATGGGCGGAAACGTGCTTCGGCCCCACCCGCTACACTCCCGGACGGCTCCCGAACTCTACATGTCCATGGGGCTCACGGCCGAAAACATGGTCAAGCGGTACCACATCCCCAGAGAGGCCCAGGATGAATTCGCCTACACCTCCCACATGAAGGCGGCGGCCGCCCAGGCGCAGCACCGCTTCACGGAGGTGGTGCCGACGCCCGCCACCCAGTTCGTTCTACAGGACAACGGCACTTATCAACGGGAAACCTTCCTACAGGCTCACGACGAGGGAATCCGACCGGATACCACCCTCGAGGCCCTTGCCGGCCTGAAGCCGGTATTCGCCGTGGACGGAACCGTCACGGCGGGCAACGCCTCCCAGGTGACCGATGGGGCGGCGGCTACCCTCATCATGAGTGGAAAGCGGCTCCGGCAGCTCGGCATCGCCCCCATGGCCCGGCTGAAGGGATATACCACCATCGGTTGCAAACCCGACGAGATGGGGGTAGGCCCCAAGCTGGCCATCCCCAAGCTCTTGTCCCAGACCGGCATGCGCCTCTCCGACATCGGTCTCTTCGAGATCAACGAGGCCTTTGCCGCCCAGGTCCTCCACTGCATAGACGCCCTCGGTATCGATCCGGCGAGGGTCAATGTGAACGGCGGCGCCATCGCCCTGGGCCACCCCCTGGGCTGTACCGGGGCCAAGCTCTGCGCCACGCTGCTTGCCGGGATGAAACGGTTGGGGGTCCGATACGGTGTGGTCTCCATGTGCATCGGCATGGGCATGGGAGCGGCGGCGCTGTTCGAACTTTGCGAATAATATCGAACCAAAGATATTTAAAATTTGGGGAGACCCCTCATCCGCGCTCTGATCGTGGATTCAAACAAGTCCCCTCAACGGTGGGTGTGCTTTTTGAGCATATTGTAGCTCTTCTCTGCGTAGCTCTTCAGCTTGCGATGGACTTTCCCTTTGGAGACTGTCTTGAGCGTAGACAGGTAATCGGAATCCTTGGAATTACCAAGGTATTTACACAGCCATGCCATGGCGTCGATGTGCATCCCGTCGTTGGTGTTCTGCAGATACCCATCCAGAAGCGCCTCGTTGGCTGCCGCCAGCAAATGGGGATCGCGGGGATGACGTCGAGCGGCTTCCCGGGCAGCCAGGCGGATCTGCCTATCCTGGCCGGAGAGAAGCATCCTCATGAAACGGTCGATCTCAGGGCGCAATTGCTCCTTCGACGGGGGGGGGGCTTTCTCGACCGGTGCCACACGGGTCTGATCGAATACCGGAGGGGGACGGGGGGTGACGGATGCCCGGGATTCGATTCTGGCCAGTTGGATGGGGACATATTTATCGGCCCCGGCTTCCAGGTCGACCCACCGGGCTTCCTTGCGGTATCCCTCAGCGGAAACCTCCAGCAGGTAGCGGCCGGCGGTGAGCCGCATTCCCTGTTCAAAGGGTGGCGAAATATTGAGAATGCGGATGCGGGCATCACTGGGATCGGCACTGACATAGAGCCGCCCGGACACAGGCAGCTGCGGCATTACAAGACTGGATACCGCTTGGCCGTATGCCACGGCGTTCTTGCCCTTCTCCGCCATGAGGATCCCTTCGGAAACGGTGTCCCGGACATCGGTGATCTTGAAGCGGCCGGTTTCTATGCGCTGCACGTACAGCACCGCCCCGGTCTTCGGGTGCTTGATCACTTTTCCTTCCCGGTAGGCCATGAACTCCATCCCCTCGCGCACCCCGGCCAGATTCCCCAGGTCGATGGTAATGTGATCTCCTTCACGGGCCACCACGTACCCCTCCAGGGGGAAGTTCTTGATGATCCTGCGGGACATTTCCACCACGAGGTCCTGCAGCCTCGAGGCGTTGGTACTGTGAACGCTTTCAGCGGCGATGATGGAGGCCGTCTCCACATCGATGATCCGCGCATTGACCTCGATGATGTTCCCCAGATGCATGACCGATCCGGATATGACCACCTTGACGCCCAGGAGTTTTCCGATTTTGGTGGCGGTCCCCTGATCCAGTAGGCCGGTCATTCCCAGCTTCTGCTCTTGGAGAATCTTCTTCAGCAGCGCACGCTCGATAACATCGAAACGGCCGGTCCTCACCAGTGCGGTAGTAAACCATTCAGCGACGATGGCCCCCATGTCCTTTGTCTCAAAGCCCGATCCCTGAAGATCGAAATCGAGAACGGCGATCTTGGTTTTCTTGAATTCGGCCAAAGCACTGCCCGAAGCAGCCAAAATCAACAGGCAAACCAGCCCGCAAATCCATCGCCTCATCGCTGACCTCCGCCTTGTTCCAAATGAAAGTTATTTCATTGTACGGGAAAACATCGGCAATTGCAATTCAAAGGACACCCAGCATTTTCAGTAACACCGGCAGGAGGACCGCAGCGAGGATCAGCAGACCGGGAATGCTGAGGTAGGGCCTGTACCAGGGAAGGCGTGCCGCCCGCGCTTTTCTCAACTCCGATAAAAACCAGTTTCCAATGATCGCCGCGGCGACAAGCACCGCTATGAATCTCAAGAGCCCCATAAATCCCTGCGAAGACATCGTCTCACCCCAATTTTACTTGATCCGGCTCAACACCGACATTTTATCATCACCTTTGCATGGCCCGACGGCCTTGCCAAAATCATCATTTTGAAGTTTATAAGTCTATATAGGCAATCTGGCGCAAAAATCAAATACCCTTTCAGATGCGCCCACCCTCCCCCGCGAAAGGAGACCCAGACATCAAGGCAATCAAGGCAACCGCACCTGACATCCTCCTGGATCCGCCGGATCGGCTGATCGCTCATATCACGGATCGATTCTGCAGGCCGTCTTTCAAAAGACGGTTGTTAACCGCCTATACCGCCCCTGTCCCCCCCCACCCGGCGGCGGTCCTGTTTCTCCTGGGCCATGAACCCATGGGGGGCAGGAGGCGCCCGGAGCCTTGCCTCATTTTGTGTGAGAGGTCGCCCTGGGTCCGCCAGCCCGGTGATCTGTGCTTCCCGGGAGGCAGCCTCATCCCGACCGTGGATGCGATCTCCGCGCGGCTCCTGGCCTTTCCGGGAATGCCTCTTTCCCGGTGGCCACATTGGGCATGGTGGCGCCGGCGCCACCATGCGGCTGCTCGACGGATCGCTTATTTTGCCGCCGCCGGCCTAAGGGAGAGTGTCGAGGAGATGCGGGTGAACCCCTTTGGCACGACCCTTCTCGGCCCCCTTCCTCCCGTACCGTTGACGATGTTTGATCAAATCATCTTCCCCATCGTCGGCTGGCTCCGTCGCAGGCAACGCTTTACACCTAACCGGGAGGTGTCCAGGATCATCCCCCTGGCCCTTGGGGACCTATTTAATCCGGCCCATTACCGGTGCCTCCGGGTTCAAAGCGAGCGGCGCGGCGATACCTTTAAACAGGATTTTATCTGTTTCATCCCCCCCCACTGTCCCTCAGCCGTCCCCCTGTGGGGGGCTACCCTGCGCATGGTGTTCGGCTTTATGAAGGCAGTCTTCGATTTCCGTCCGCCGCCGGCCGCCTCCCTGCCGGTGATTCCCGGTCTGCTGCCCCGCACCTACACAACCGGTGGCCGCCGCTCCCAACAGCGCCGGAAGGGGCTATCCATCAAGAGGTGAAGGCGATTCAGCGGTCGGTTCGCCGTGAATTGCTACCCGACAGCCCCCCGGGGGCAATAAATGTGGTTTGCTTAATGGAAAATTAACGGCTCAGCACTATATGAAGTGCCCGGGTACTCCTTAAGCACCCGTCGTTTCATTATTCACTTGACAACTGCCATTTAGGGAATTAAAAAACTTAACAATAAACGGAAGTTGGACACTGTCGTGAAAAGTTCCCGAGATATATTTGCCCGGCTCAAGCGCTCCAGAAACCTGCCGACCTTACCCCAGGTACTGCTGAAGTTGATGGACGCCTGCAACGATGATCGCTGCACTCCCCAGCGGTTGGCGGACATCATCTTCGCGGATCCCTCGCTCTCCGCCAAGGTGCTCCAGCTGGTGAATTGCGCCCACGCCGGCCTGCGGGAAAAAGTCTCCTCCCTCGATCGGGCGGTGGTCTACCTGGGAGCCGACACCGTCAAGAATATCGCCATCAGTGCCTCGGTGCTGCAGGTCTTCAGTAAAACCCGGGGCAATGGTGTCTTCAGCCTACCCCGGTTCTGGTGGCATTCCCTGATGTGTGCCACCCTGTCCAGAGCCCTGGCCAAGGAAACGGGCTACCCCTCTCCTGAAGAGGCCTTTCTGTCCGGACTGCTGCACGATATCGGAAAACTGATTCTTTGGGCCAATTTCAGGGAAGAGTATGCCCGGGTAATCCGGGAAGCCGAGGAGGACCCGGAGCGCCTATTGACCGGTGAAACAAACGTGGGTGCCTCTCACACTGAAGTAGGCGCGTGGCTGGTCAAGCGGTGGAAGCTCAACTCCTTCATGGCCGACGCCATTTTCTACCATCACCGGCCGCCAGAGGAGGTGGCAGAAGCACTTCCCCTGGTAAAAATCGTCTATGCGGCCAACCGCCTCAGCAGTGAAGGGGCCGAGGACCCCAGCCGGCTGGCCGTGGATGCCGCCGCCATGGTGTCGCTGCCGACTGAACAGCTGGAGGAGTTGATCGAGGAGACCCGGGGAGAGATCGGGGAGGTGGCCCGTTCCTTTGGGATCCCGGTGACAGAGCCGGACAAACCCTCTGACCCCGAAGATTCCCCGGTGCAGCTGAAGGCCGCGGAGGCACTCAGGAGCGAAATCAAAACCGTGTCCCTTCTCCATGGGACCCTCGAAAGCCTTCTGGCTGCAACCG